>Ga0070726_10002380_pt1 | contig 16980 bp, 13 predicted proteins | sample tdAd471_FD_67275 | JGI IMG/M metagenome (GOLD analysis project Ga0070726, IMG submission 67275) | Marine sediment microbial communities from the Atlantic coast under amendment with organic carbon and nitrate - tdAd47.1 | ecosystem: Environmental > Aquatic > Marine > Coastal > Sediment | place... | reverse complement strand
GCAGAGGCAGAGGCAGAGGCAGAGAGCGCCGCGGCCCCTTGGGGTGAGCCCGAGCAGCTTAGCTGCGAGGGCGAGGGGGCTCGGGACGAGCCCCTCAGAGATCAAGAGGCAGAGGCAGAGGCAGAGAGGCTCTCTACTCGACTGGGCTCGGGCCCGCCTCCCACGTCCCCTCGTCGCGGCGGAAGACCGGCAGCTCGAAGCTGACCCGGTAGTCCAGCCCGGGCAAGTCGGCGTGGAGCTCGAGCTCCCAGAGGATCCCGTCGCGGCTGATCGTCGACGTCTCGTCCCCGTCGGCGGGCAGCTCGAGCTCGACCTGCACGTCGAGCCGTCCGGGGGTCTCCGTCGAGTCCCGACCCCTGGCGCTGGCCTCGGTCTCCCAGAGCACGTCCCGGCGCCGCACGTCGCCGCGGTCCTGGGTGCTGGTCTGGGCGTAGCTGTGGACGCAGCGCAGGTGCAGCCGGAACCCGTCGAGGGGGTCGAGCTCGCGCCGGACGCCGGTGTGGACCAGCCCTCGCAGCCGCTCTCCGAGGAACAGCGGCGTGCTCGAGAGCACGAGCCGGCTGGCGCCGAATCTGTCCCGGTGGAGCTTCATGCGCACGGCCACCCCGACGAAGGCGAGCGCCATGCCGCCGGTCCCCACCGCCGCCAGGCCGACCACGCCGTCCTCGCTGAACCAGTAGACGGTCGCCAACACGAGGGACAGGACGATCCACATGCCCGCCCCGCAGAGGGCCAACCCTCCGTGGCGGACCGCGTCTTCCTCGATCGACCCCGCGACCCAGTCCTCGCGCCGTCGCCAGAGCGAGCGCTTCCAGGCGCGCTGGGCCGCGGCGACCTCCTCGTCGCTCGCGTCGGCGTCGACGCGCACCCGCACCTCCCGCACCCGCTGGGCGGGGCGGCCCTCGACGGTGCTGACCTGGCCCTCGTGGCGCGACACGACCACCTCGCGCGTGCCCTCCGGGGTCCCGAACAGCTTGCGCGCCAGAACCCCCGCGCCCACGAACACCAAGCCAAAGGCCACGGTCACCGCGCCGCCCACGGGGTCCTCGAAGGCGACGCCCACGCCGACGAGGACGGTCAGGCAGCCGAAGCCGCCGAAGGCGACCAGCGCCAGTCCGCCGACGTCCCCTCCACGGACTCGGCGCAGCGCGAAGGACCCGAACCAGAGCCCCCCGGCGATCGTCAGCGCCGCGATCGCGAGGAACCCGAGGACGACGAGCGCGATCACGCCGACGGAGAGTTCGGGAGCCGAGGGCGGGTCGCCGGAGGGCTCCTGCCGACCCTCGGCCACGTCCTGCTGGCTCGCGTCCTGCTCGGCACCCGCCGGCGCAGGGTCGGGGTCCTCGAGCAAAGGTTCGCTCTGGGCGCGCTCCCGCTCCGCGGCCGCCGCCGCACGTGCGCGCTCCCGCTCCGCGGCAGCCGCCGCCCGTGCGCGCTCTCGCTCCGCGGCAGCCGCCGCCCGTGCGCGCTCTCGCTCCGCGGCAGCCGCGTCCCGCTCCGCGGCGGCCTCCGCCTGCTCGCGCTCCCGCTCCGCGGCGGCGTTGGACTCCGCCTCCTGCCCCTCCCGGCGCAGCTCCGCGATCCGCTCCCCGTACTTCGCCTGGGCCGCCTCGCCTGCGTAGTCCTTCAGGCTCCGCTCCGCCGGCTTCAGGTAGTAGAGCTCGGCGCGCTGCAGCCCGCCGGGAGCGCGGACGAGCTCGCGGGCCTCGTTCAGGTGCCGGTCCATGCCGGCGGCCAGGATCGCGTCGATCTCCACGAGCACTCCGGCGCGCGTCTCCGTTGCGACCCCCTCCAGCGCTCCCCGCGCGAAGTGCAGCTCACGCAACCAGCGCGCGACGTCGGTGCCCCCGCGCTCCTGCAGCTCCCGCGCGCGCTCGAGGTGTCCCCGCGCCTTGGCCTCGTCCGCCAACGCGGGGCCGATCAGGAGCACCGCCGCGAGGAGGGCCGTCACGAAGCGAACGGGCGCTGAGCTCATGCGATCCACGCCAGGCAGCTTACCGCCCTTTCCGCGAGCGCGACGGAGTCCCCCGCGGGCCCTGGAGTGTGGACAATCCTAGGCATGCCACGACGGACTGCAGCACTCGAGGCCGGGCTGGTCTACTTCGCGACGGTCTTCGCCGTTGGGTTCCTCCTGGGCACCGTGCGAACGCTGCTCGTGCTCCCGCGCGTGGGTCCGGTCTGGGCGGTCGCGCTCGAGCTGCCGCTGATGCTTGCCGCCTCATGGCTGCTCTGTGGGTGGACGCTGCGTCGCTTTGGCGTCCCTGCAGGTGCGCCACGCGTGCTCATGGGAACCGTTGCCCTGGGCCTGCTGCTGCTGGCCGAGCTGACCCTCGCGGTCGCGCTCGGCGAGGGGCTGCGCGCCTTCTTCTCGGGCCTGGTGACGCCGGCTGGCGCCCTGGGCCTGGCTGGACAGCTGGCGTTCGGGCTCTTCCCCGCGCTGCGATCGAGGCAGCCCGCCGCCGAGCAGGACGGCTAGGCCCTCACTCCCCCGGCAGCCACGGCTCGAGCTCGCTCAGCTGCGCGCGCGCCTCGGCGCTGACCGGGATCCCCCAGCGCTCGAAGAACGGACCCAGGTCGCGCTCGACCGCGCGTGAGAATCGCAGCAGCCACTGGTCGCGCTTCTCAGCGTCTCCCTGTGGACGCTCCGATCTCGGCGCCGCGGCGTAGTCGCGGAACACGGCCTGGAACGGCTCCCAGCCGAAGGCGCGCTGCAGCTCGGCGTAGAACACGAGCGCCACACCGGGGTCCTGCTTCCAGGCGCGGAACGGCGCGCCGGCGGCCAGGTGCTGGGGCGAGCGCTCGCGGCCTCCGGCGAGCCAGGGGTGCTCCCAGGGCTCGATCCCGACCACCGTGTCCATAGCGTAGAGCGTGAACAGGTTGCAGGTGACCTCCCCGGTCCCGGCGAAGGTCCACGCGCCCTCTTGCCGGTTGTGTCCCAGCTCATGGAAGTGGCCCCACGAGCCCTCGCGCTTCAGGCGCTCGAGGTCGAGGACCTTCGCCAGCTGCCCGTCGCGACCGGTCGCCACGTCGAGGTGGGTCATGATCGGGTAGCCCGAGTGCATGTAGCCCCCGGAGAGCTGCACGTCGGCCACGACGCGCTCGGCCCGCGCGCCGAGGGGGAGCTGGGCCAGCGCGTCGTGGCTGGCGACCACGCGGTCCCACCAGGCCAGGAGCGTGGCGGGGTCGTCGAGCGCGCGCACCGCCGCCGAGGGGACGGTCAAGATCAGGCGCCGCCCCTGGAGCTCCGCCCAGGGGCCGGGCGCGGCGCGCCGGGTCGCCCAGCCCTCGACCGAGGCCGGGTCCGCCAGGTCGAAGCGCGGCGCCTCCACGACCCCGGCGACCACCAGCTCCAGGTCCTGGGCGCCCTCTCCAGGCTCGAGGTAGAGCAGGCCGCCGAAGGGGCTCGCCAGGGTGAGCGCCGACCGCGTCCCCAAGGCCCAGGTCCGCGAGACCTCGGGCCAGCGCTCCCAACGCGCTTTGGACCACAGGCGGTCGGTGTGACACCCGACCCGCACCGTCCAGCCCGCCGCCCGTCCGTCGCGGCGGAGCTCGACGACCTCACCCGGCGGAACGTAGAGCCCGGTGGAGTGCCAGCCTGGCGTGCTCGCCGCGAACTGCAGCCGGCGCTCGAGCCGCGGCGCGTCGGCGGACACCGCGCCGGGGAAGGCGTCCACCCCCGGTGCGGGCCGGACCTCCGTCGGGGAGAGCGCCCGCTGCACGTGGAAGCGCACGGCCACCGCCAGCCGCGCGCGCGGGTCCACCAGCGGCGTATCGGGGGTCGGCCCCTGGGTCAGCTCAGGCAGGCCCGCCCGCAGGCGCGCGAGGAACGGCGCGTCTCCGGGGAGCGCGCGCACCGTGTCGGCCAGCAGGCGCAGCTGCGCGGGCGTGGCGGCGCCGGCCTCCAGCGCCGCGCAGGCCGCGCCGGCGTGGACGGCGTCGGGGCGCGAGCGGTCGACGCGGAACCCGTCCTCCCCCGCCTTCAGGTAGCCCAGCGCGAACACCAGGCCCAGGGGCTCGAGCACGTGGTTCTGCTCGAGGTCCTCGTGCAACGCGAACCCGCTCCTGCCGCGCACCTGCTGCGTCCCCCAGGGGCACACCGCGACGACCAGCCCGCCGCCGCCGCGCACGTGCGCCACCAGGCGCTCGGGCGGCACGTCGAGCTCGTCGGTCCAGAGGAGCACGTCCCCCGGCTGCAGGTCGCGCAGGTCGGGCGCGCACTGCGCCACCGCGCAGCCCTCCTCGAAGAGGAAGCGCGCCAGCTCGCCGCGCCGCCGCGGGAGCCTGACCCGGGGCGCGTCGCCGCCGACCCAGCGCACGGCGTTGGCCAGCAGCCGCCCGCCGCCAGGCGACTCGAAGGCCCGCGGGCCAACGTAGCCGTTGTGCCCGAAGGCCACCGCGCGGCCGTCCCCCAGCCGAGCCGCCGCCACCACCGCCCGCGGCCGCTCGCCCTCCTGCCCGGTGAGCACGGCGAACGCGTCGGCCCCGAACACCGCGATCGGCCCCGGGATCCCCACCTGCGGCAGCACCTCGACCCCGTCCAGCAGCGCAGCGCGGTCGCTGGCCACGTCCGCCAGCGCGACCGCGCCTCCGAGCCACAGCCCAAGGCAGGCGACGAGCAGAGGTCGCATCCGGGCGCTCCCTACTCCTGGGTTTCCTGCGGACGCGTGTTGACCACCAGCAGAGGCTGCGCGCAGCGGCGCAGCACCTTCTCGGTGACCGAGCCGAAGAACCAGCGGCTGGTCCCGGTGCGCCCGTGGGTCGCGATCGCCACCAGGTCGGCCTGCTCCTCCTCGACGGCGTCGAGGATCTCGCTCGCGGGGTAGCCGAAGTTCGCGCGGACCCTGACCTCGAGGCCTGCGGCGGCGAACTCGCTCTGCGCGGTCTCGAGGGTCGCGGCGAGCTCCTCCGGGGTCATGGGCGCCTGCTCCTCGGTGAACGGCCACACCCGCTGGAGCACGACCGTCGCGCCCCAGGTCTGCCCCAGCGCCTTGACCAGGGGGAAGATCGCGGCCGCCCGCTCCGAGCCGTCGTAAGGGACGAGGATCGTCCGGAGCTGGATCGCCTGCACCTCGTCGTCCTCGGCGCTGGGGTTGACCAGGAGCAGCGGCGCCTCGCACTCCCGGAGCACGCGCTGCGCCACGCTCCCGCGCAGCCAGCTGGTGAAGCCGCCGCGACCGTGCGTGGCCATGGCGACCAGCGCCGGCTTCGTGCGGCGCACCCGCGAGAGGATCATGTCCGCGGGGTCGCCGAGCTCGACCTCGACGCTGACCTGGGCTCCGGCGGCGGCGAGCCGCTCGCGGTGGGCCTCGAGCTGTCGTCGCGCGTCCTCGACCCGCAGGCTCGGGTGGCGCTCCTCCCGATCCGGACGGTCCTCCTGCCGCTCGAACCACGACTCCAGGATCGGGACCACCGCGGTGTAGAGCTCAACCTGGGCGTCCGCGGCGAGGAGCAAGCGCCGCACCTGCCAGAGCACCTGAGCGGAGTAGTCCGAGCCGTCGAGGGGAACGAGGATTCGGTCGAACATGCGAGCCTCCTGGCACCGCCACCGAAGCTAGCGACCCCGCACCCCACCGCAAGAGGCGCCTGCCTCGGCGCCTCGACGAACCCAGATGATAGCGTGAGCCCAACCGCGCAGCAGACGCCGGGCAGGGGGCGAGTGGACGAGCTGTGGGGATCCGTCGGTGAGTTCTTCGCCCTCGACGCGGCGCGCGCGCTCGAGCCCGACATGCTCGTGCGCTACGGGATTCAGGTGCTGCTGCTGTTCGGCTCAGCGTTCTTCTCCGGCTCCGAGACCGCCCTCTTCGCGCTGACCCACGTGGACCTCGAGCAGCTGCGCAAGGAGCGGCACCGCCGCGCCGAGACCCTCAACGGGCTCCTCGACGAACCCCGGCGGCTGATCGTCTCGATCCTCTGCGGCAACGAGCTGGTGAACATCGCCGCCGTCGCGAACATGACCGGGATCCTGGTTACGCTCTACGGCGAGGCCAAGGCGGGCCTCCTGAGCGTGTGCGTCATGCTCCCGCTGCTCCTGCTCTGCGGCGAGGTGACCCCCAAGACGATCGCCGCCTCGAACGCCCGTCGGGTGAGCTCGGGCCTGCTCGCGCGCCCCCTCAGCCTCTGGGTTCAGCTCGTGGGCCCGCTGCGCTGGTTGATCCGGCACGTGTCCGACCGCCTGACCACCGCGCTCGTCGGCCCCGAGCGGCTCGTCTCGAACATCCTTCAGGCCGACGAGCTGCAGAGCCTGGTCGAAGACGTGGTCGAGACCGGCGAGCTCGACGCCACTGGACGCATGCTGATCAACAACAGCCTCTCGGCAGGGGCGACCGAGATCGTCAAGATCATGACCCCCCGCAGCCGCACCGCGTTCCTCGACGCCGACAAGGGGCTCGAGGCCGCGTTGCGCCGGTTCAAGGCGTTGCGGCACCTCCGCGTCCCCGTTTACCGCCGCGACCGCGACAACTTGCTCGGCTTCCTCCACGTCGAAGACGTGATCGCCTTCGAGCGGGGCGAGTCGACCGCAACCACCGTCGAGGCGTTGCTCCGACCGCCCGTGGTCGTGCCGCTCACCAAGCGCGTCGACGAAATGTTCGCCTTCTTCCAGCGCAACCGCGCCCGCGCGGCGGCGGTGCTCAACGAGTTCGGCGGAGTGGCTGGGTTCATTACGATCAGCGACGTCCTGCGCCATATCTTCGGCGAGCTCCTCGGCGAGGCTCCCTCCGAGCCCTTCTTCGAACAGCTCAGCCCTGATCAGTTCGAGGTCGCTGGCGACACGCGCCTGGCGACCCTCAACCGGCTGACGGGCTTCGGTCTGGACGACCCGCGCATGACCACGATCGCCGGCGTCATGTTCCGCCACCTCGACAGGCTGCCCCGGGAAGGCGACACCGTCGTCGTCGACGGGCTGACGCTGCAGGTCCTGGACATGGACGCGCACCGGATCGCGCGCGTCCGCGTGGGTCGAGGCCCGCTCCCCGAGTCCGCTCCCGCTGAGCCCCCCGCTCCCGCCGAGCCGCCCGCTCCCGTCGAGCCACCCAGCAGCGAGGAGCCCGCGTGAGCCCCCTGCTGCTGGTCCCGTTGATGCTCGTCCTGCTCCTGCTGAAGGGGTTCTTCTCGGGCTCCGAAATGGCCCTGGTGAACGCCGACAAGTCGAAGCTCAGCCACCGTGCGCGTCGCGGGCACCGAGGCGCGGCGCTGGTGCTGCGACTGTTCCGCACCCCCGAGCAGCTGCTCACGACCACCCTGGTGGGGACCAACGTTGCCACGATCGTGCTCACGACCCTCGGCACCCTGACCGCTATCGAGTTCCTGGGCGACGAGTTCGGTGACCTCTGGGCGTCGCTGATCTTGACCCCCGTGCTCTTGATCCTGGGCGAGATCGTGCCCAAGAGCGTCTACCAGCAGCGCTCGGAGCAACTGGCGCCGATCGTGGTCTATCCCCTGCGGGCGTTCTACTGGCTGTTCCTTCCGATCGTGTTCGTGTTCTCGCTGCTGGCCCGGCTCGCCGCGCGGCTGGTCGCGGGGCGCTCCCAAGCTCCCCACCTGTTCGCCACCCGGCAGCAGCTGCGCACGATCATGGAGGTCGCCGACCGCGCCAAGGGGATCCAGGGCTTCGACCGCCAGCTGATCGAGCGCGCGATCCACTTCTCAGACGCCACGGCCGGGGACGCGATGATCCCGATCGCGGACCTGCCGACCCTCAAGAGCGACGCCTCCGCGGCCGAGGCGATCAAGCTCGTGCGCAAGCAGGGCCTCCCACGCCTGCTCGTGTTCGAGGGCAGCATGAGCAACGTCGAGGGGTTGGTCACCGTCAGCCCCTGGGACCTCCTGGACCCCGAGCTCGAGTCACGGCCGCTGAGCCAGCTCGTCCAGCCTGCCCACTTCGTCGCACGGCAGGAGCGACTCGAGAGCCTGCTGGCCGTGCTCCGCGAGCGCGAGGATCAGTGCGCCGTGGTCGTCGACGAGTACGGCTCGGCGGTCGGGCTGATCACCGTCCAGCAGATCCTGGAGGTCGTGGTCGGCGACGTGCAGGTCGGCTGGGACTACGAGGGGCGCCCCCTGCGCCGCCCGCCCCGGCACGAGAAGCTACCTGGAGGCGCGCACCGCTTCGAGGGCAGGTTCCTCGTCTCGCAGCTCAACGAGCTCCTCGGCCTCGACATACCCGTCACCGAGTTCCACACGGTCGGTGGGTTCGTGACGGCCGAGCTCGCCCGGGTCCCGCGCGCGGGCGACTCGTTCGTCCAAGGCGGCTACCGCTTCGTCGTCGAAGAGGCTTCGCCCAAGGCCGCGGTCGCGATCCGCGCCGAGCCGGCCTGAGCGAGAATCCCAGGGACCCCCGGGGCACCGCAGACGACCCCACGCTCCCCGGGCCACGCGCCGCCCCAGGAGCGATCGCGGCGTAGACAGCTCGGCGGTCGGTGCGTCCCAGGCGAAACGAACCGCAGGATCGCGGTTGGAGTTCTGCAGGCGCGCCGCTTGCGAAGCGGTAACCCTCACTCGGAGGCACATGTGAACCATCCGACTCCCTGGATCGTGGCCCTCGCCCTGCTCGCGCCGACGCCCGCGTGGTCGCAAGACGACGCGGTGGACCTGGAGCTGCACGACATGCCCGTCCAGGCCGCCCTCGACGTGGTCGCCGTCCAGGTCGGCCAGGTCCTCGTCGCCGACCCCGGGCTCGAGGCCCAGGCCACCCTCAGCCTGCGCGCCACGCCCTGGCGCGAGGCCGTGGCCGCGATCGCCTCGGCGACGGGCTGCGAGGTGGAGCAGCGCCAGGGCTGGCTGCGGCTGCACCGCCCGCCGCGGGTCTCCTACGCCTGCACCGACGCCGACGTGCGCGTCGTGCTCCTCGAGCTCGCCGAGCGCGCCAGACGGAGCCTGATCGTCGCCCCGGACGTGACCGGAGCCGTCTCCCTCGAGCTCGACGACGTGCCGTATCGCGAGGCCTTCGCCCGGGCGGCGGAGGCCGCGGAGCTGAAGGTCCTCGAGCTCGACGGCTGCACCCTGATCAGTCGCAAGGAGCTGTCTCCGCTCCCTCGGCTGACCCCGGCGCTCTCGCTGCCGGACGTGCCCGGCCTCGAGGCGCGCGTGAACGTGGACCTCTCCCGGCACCCGCTGCCCGCGGCCCTGGCCCAGCTCGGGGTGCAGGTCGGAGTGAACCTCGTCGCCGATCCGTACATCGACGAGGCCGTCAGCGTTCGACTCCGCGGAGTCCCTGCCCACGCAGCGCTGCAGCGGCTACTCCGCCCCGGACAGTGCCAGGTCGAACAGCTCGCGCCGAACGTGCTCTACGTGAGTCAACCGCCGCGGCTCGACCTGCACTACGCGGACGCCTCCGCGGAGCTCGCCCTGCTGCAAGCCTCCACCTACTCCGGCTGGCCCCTCGTCGCCTGCCCCGACGTCCGCGACCGGCGGCGCCTCGCGCTGCACCTCGAACAGCTCCCGATCGAGGTCGCGCTGCGCGCGATCGGCACCGCCTGTGGGCTGCGGCTCCAGCGTGCCCCCGACGGGGTGCTCACCGCGGGCCGACGCCTCCCCCCCGCGCGCACGCCCACCCACCCGCCCGGGTCCGCCACCCGCCGGTTCGCTCTGGAGCTCGAGGACGCCACCCTCCAGGACGTCGTCGCCGCGCTGCAGGAGCGCGACCCGGAGGCGCGCGCGTTGGTCGCCGCACCCAACGCCGAGCTCCGGCTGAGCCTCTCCCTCCGCGCCGTGACCTGGCACGAGGCGCTGCGCACCCTGCAACGCACGCGTCGCCTGCGGCTGGACGCGCGCGACGGCGCCCTCCAGCTCGACGGCCCGGATCGCCGCATGCTGGCCTTCGACCAGGCGCCCGTACCCGTCGCGCTCTACCTGGCGGCGCGTGCCGCGGGCTGCCGGGTGGAGTGCCCGGAGCGGGTCGCCGGAGTGATCAGCGCCGAGCTGAGCTGGGTCTCCCCGCGCCGCGCCCTCGAACACCTGGCCGCCGCCTGCGGCCTCACCCTGCGAGAGACGGAATCGGGCGTGCTCCAGGTCGAGTGGACCGACGCGGCCGAGCGCCAGCTGGGCGGACGGCAGCCTGGCCCACGCAGCGACCCGCCCCCGCCTCCCCCGACCCCCGAGCCGAAGCGGATTCATGAGGCCTTCGCCGCGACGCTCCGCTTCCGTGGCGAGCTCGAGCGCTTCGACGCCCGCTGGCGCTCCACACGCCTCGCGGACCTCGACCGCGACTCACCGGAGCAGCGAGCGCTGCACGCCGAGGTGTCGCGGATCGCCGACGACTACGTCGACTGCTTCGCCTACGAGTCCACGAACCATGCGCAGGCCATGCTCGTCGACGCCTTCGCGCGCTGGTGGCCCCACGCGACCCACGACGCCCCGGCGGTTCGAACCCTGGCCCACTACGTCGTCGGCCAGGTGCTGCTGCTACGCGCGGACACGCTCCAGTGGAACGATCGATTCGAGGCCGGGCTCCGAGTCCTGGAGGAGATCCCTCCCCACGTCGCTGCCCTGCGCGACCTGCCGTGCGGTTGGCGCCAAAGCTACATGCTCGAAAACCGCTACCGCCAGCGGCTGGAGCTGCTCCAGCGCGGCCTCGTGATCTCGCGTTTCCCGATTCACGTCCAGGCGCTGTGGTGGCAAGGCGAGGAGGGCGAGAACGCGGCGATCCTCAACGGCCAGATCGTGCACGTCGGCAACGGGTTCAAGTGCGAGGGCGCTGAGGAACGCGTCGTGCTCAAGGAGATCTCGCCGTTCAGCGCGACCCTCACCTACAAGGGCACCCACTTCGTGCGCTTGCTGCGGTCCTTCTAGGTCGGCCCCTGCGGGGAGCTGCAGCCCCCCTAAGGCTGCAGCGCGTCGGCGACCTCTGGTTTGCCTAGCACCACCAGGACCCAGATCCCGAGGGGAATGCCCAGGCAGCAGCAGCCGCCGAAGGGGATCATGATCAGCACCGCGGCGACCTTGGTCATGGTGCCCCCGCGCAGGCTCAGCAGGCGCAGCCCGGCGACGAAGGCCAGAATGCAGCTGACGGTGCCCATCAGCCCGGTGGCCACGTTGAGCATGGGCGCCAGGCGATACCAGGTCTCCATCATTTCGACGGCCTCGGGCGGCGCGTCCGGCGGGATCTGCGGGCCCGGGATCACCCCGGCGAGCATGGCCACGCCCTGGCCCGCTCCGCACAGCGAGAGGAAGCCGAAGATCACGCCGAAGATGATCAGGCAGATCGCCGGCGCCTTGACCATGCTGGCCGGGTCGGGCCCGGCGTAGGGGTCACGCACGCCGCCGGGAGGCGGCGCCCCTCCGAGCTCGGCTTTGCCGGGGGCGTAGGGGTCTGGCTGCGGCTCCGGCGGGGGCGGCGCGTCGTCACTCCAGGCTTCGTGTCCCACCGGGGACCTCCATTCACGACCGTGAGGCTAAGGCCTCTCACGCAGGGCGGCAATGCCCTAAACCGGGCGGACCACGCTGACCGCGCTGCGCTCGTCGACGAACACCTCGCGCAGCCCCTCGAGCACGGCGTCGGCGTCGAGCTCCTCGAGCTGCTGCACGTAGCCGGCCAGGTCCCAGCCCTCGAAGTGGGCGTCGGTCTCGCGGCTGGCGAGCTGCTCCACCGAGTTGAAGCCCTTGAGGTACGAGCCCCAGAGCTTGTTGCGGATCCGCCGCACCGCCTGGGGGTCGAAGCCGTCCTCGCGGGCGCGGGCGACCTCGGCGTTGACGGCCTGCACCAGCGCCTCGGGGTCGGCGGTCTCGCCGCCCAACAGCGCGTAGGCGTAGCCGCCGCGGCTGGCGGTGTAGTAGTAGCTGAACGAGGGGTCGATCAGGTTCGAGGCGTAGTGGGTGGCGTAGAACGGGCTCGAGCGGCCGAACAACAGCTCCAGCGCCACGTAGACGTTCAACGTCCGCTGCAGCCGCTCGCCGCCGTCGGCCATGGGCCGGCCCTTGTAGCCGATCAGCACCTTGGGCAGGGCCACGGGCATCTGGACCTCGAACCGCTCGCTGAAGATCGTCTCCGGCTCCTCCACCGGCTGGCGACGGATCGGCCCCTTCGCCGCGGGCCCGCGGGTCGCGATCCGCCGCGCGAGGTCCTCCTCGAGCTGGGCGCGCACGGCCTCGGGGTCGACGTCCCCCGAGACGCAGAGGAACATGTTCGGCGGCTGGTAGAAGGTCCGGTGGCAGAGCTGGAGCGCCTCGGCGTCGATCCGCGCGATCGACTCCAGGCTGCCCGCGGTGTCGATCCGCACCGGGTGGCTGTGGTAGAGCGCGCGCATCAGGTTCAGCTGCGCCTGGGTGTCGGGGTCGTCCGCATACATGCGGATCTCCTGCGCGATCACCTTGCGCTCTTTCTCGATCTGCTCCGCGGTGAAGTAGGGGTCGGTGACGAAGTCCAGCAGCAGCCGCAGGCAGTGGCCGAAGTCCTGGCTGGCCGTGAAGTGGTAGGCGGTCTCGTTGGCCGAGGTGTAGGCGTTGGCCGAGGCCCCCACCCTCGCGAACTGGTCGAACACGTCGCCGGCTTCGTCCTCGAACAGCTTGTGCTCGAGGAAGTGCGCGATCCCCTCGGGCATGCTCTGCGCGACGTCGCCCCCCAGCGGGACGAAGCTGTTGTCCAGCGAGCCGTAGCCCACGGTCAGCACCGCGAAGCGCTTCTGGAACCCCTGCTTGGGGACCACCGCCACCCGCAGGCCGTCGCTGAGCGCGCCGTGGTAGACGGTCTCGCCCAGCTGGTCGTAGCGGACTTCGCTCAGCTCGCTCACTCGTCCTCCCCTCCGGTGGGCTCGAGGAAGTAGACCGTGTCGAGGCGCACGCGCTGCGCGGCCTCGGCGATCTGGGTCGGGGTCACCTGCTGCAGCGCCTCGACCACCGCGCCCGGCGCGCCGTCGCGCCCGCCCAGCCGCAGGGCGTAGTCGAGGTTCACCAGCCCCGCCGGTGAGTCGAGCAGCGCCTGGAGGCCGTGCTGGTAGGAGAGCTGGGTCGCGAGCAGCTCGTCCTCGCCGATCTCCCCCTCGGCGATCGCCTGCACCTGCGCGAGGCAGGTGTCGCGGGTCTCGGCGAACTTCTCCCGGTCGATCCCGGCGCTGATCAGCACGATCCCCTTGAACCGCTCGAGGTTCGAGCTCGCGTCGTAGCAGAGCCCGGCCTTCTCGCGCACGTTCTTGAACAGCTTCGAGTGCGGGAACGCGCCGAGCACGCCGTTGGCCAGGAGCAGCGCCCAGTATTCGGGGTCGCCGACGCGGATCTCCGAGCGGAAACCCATGCAGAGCTTGCCCTGCTTGACCGGCATCGGCTCGTGGATCTCGCGCACGTCCCGGGCGGGCGGGTGCGGGGTCGTCCCCCGCAGAGCCGGCGGGTCGGAGCGCTCGAGGCCGAAGCGCTCCTCGAGGGCCGCGCGCACCGTCGCCAGGTCGAAGGCGCCCACGGCGTAGATATCCAGCGGCGCGCGCTCCAGGAGCTCGCGCCGCCGCGCCTCGAGCCGCGCCCCGTCGATCCCGGCCAGGTCCTCCAGCCGCCCGTACTCGAACACGCCGTAGGGCTCGTCGGCGCACATGTTTCGCACGCAGCGCTCGACGGCGTAGGTCGCCTTGTCGTTGATCAGCCCGCTAATGAAGCGCTCGAGCTTCTCTTGCTCCTGGCGCGTGGCCGCCGCCGAGAGCGCCTCGCCCTCGCGCAGGGGGTCTTGCAGCAGGTCCGAGAGCAACCCCAACCCGCGCGCGAAGGCGCCCTCGTCGGCGGGCAAGAACGCGTCGCCGACGACCTCCAGCCGCGCGGTCAGCACCTGCTGCTCGCCGAGCTTGAGCACGTCGACGCCGAGGCTCGCGCCGAACAGGTGCTCGCAGGTCTCGTTGATCGCCTGCATCGAAGGCAGCGAGCGCGTCCCGTGCCGCAGCACGTAGGGCAGGAGCGCGGTCTCCGTCGCCCGCTCCGCCTCGAGGTCGGCGCGGAGGAAGAGCTTGACCAGGACCGTCTTGAACTTGTCCGTCGGCGCGAGGTGCAGACGCACACCGCCCGGCAGCTCGATCCGCTCGAAGTGACCCGTGAACCCCTGCGTTTGGATCAGGGGCGGCCTCCCATGGTCTGCACGAGGTGCGCCTCGATCGCCTTGACGGTCGCCGGGACCCCGGCGAATTCCGCGCTCGCGCGCCCGCCGACGTCGCGGATCCGCAGCCGCCCCGCGCCACCAATCCCGGCCACGTTGAAGGTCCGCACGAGGCCCGGGCGCTCGACGCCGGCCTCGACCTCGCGCCGCCGCGCGTGGACCACGCCGCTGAGCACGCGGTGGATCTCGCAGCGGTAAGAGACGATCGCCTCCTTGTCGCGCACGCGCTGCTGGCCGAGCCCGACCCGCCGCGCCGGGCGCGGCGGCCCGCCCTCGGGGTGCAGGTCACGGATCAGCTGCAGCGAGAGCTCGACCACGCGGAAGTCGTCGCTCGGCAGCCGGTCGAGGGTGATCCGGTCCGCGGCGGGCGGCATGTAGATCGGCTCCTGCACGTCGCGCGAGAGGACCTCGGTCTCGACCCCGGCGTGCTTCAGCTGGCGGCTAAGGACCCGGCGGATATCGGCCTTGGAGTCGTTGGCCCACACCCGCACCTGCCCCAGCGACCAGCCCGAGGCGACCCGCGACTGGACCGCGGTCGGCAGGTCGCTCACGTCGTGGGGCCGCGCCAGGTTCAGCCGCACCCGCGCGTCGCGCCCGATCCCCAACAGCTCCAGCGCGCGGTGGTCACCGCTGTGGTCGCTGATCTCGGTCGCCAAGGCCAGGATCCCCTGCCCCAGGTGAAAGCTGCGCAGGCGATAGCGGAAGCCAGGCTTCAGCTCCTCCTCCAGCAGGTCGCCCAGCGGTCGCGGGATCCCGCCCACGATGTCGAAGGCCAGGTGCCGCAACAACTCCTCGATAGGGATCTCGAAGCCCCGCGGCGAGAAGGCCAAGACCCTCGGCGCACTGGCCAGGGTGTGCTCGATCTCGAACGGGTCCAACAACAGCGGCGTGCTCACGGCTTCCTCTTCAGGAAAAAGGTGAGGAGAAACGACTTCAGCACCAACAGCGGCGCCGAGGCCCCCATGAGGGCGACGCCCCACGAGAAGCGAATCGAAATGGTGTTCAACAGCCCGGGCAGGCTCGACGAGTCGACCGCGGCGACCCCCCCGCTGCCCGCGCCGGTGCCTCCGGCCGCGGTCACGTCCTCGACCACCCGGCGCAGGGTGCTCGGCGCCACGCTCAGCGCGTGGAACACACTGCCCACCGCGGCGGCGGTCAGCACGCTCACGATCAGCACCGGCCAGTCCAGGGTCGCGTTGGAGGCCAGGTTGAACCCGGCGAAGAACAGCGCCGCGAGCCCGCACCACAGCACGAGCTGCGCCTGGAACCCAGGGCGCTCGCTGAACGAGGGCTTGCGCGGCTCCGGCTCCTCGTCGAGGTCCAGCTCGGGGATCTCGGCCAGCGCCGACCCCACCGGGGCCACGCCGTCCTCGCGCTCCTCCAGCTTGGCCAGCGCCTCGTCCAGCTTGCCCGTCGAGGCCTGCCAGGCGAAGTCGCCCCCCCACTTGGCCTCGCCGAAGGCCTTGCCCCGGGCGAAGGTCTGATACCAGGGCCCCTGGGAGCCCACCGTGCAGAGCACGGCCAGCAGCAGGTAACCGCTGAGCACCCAGCGCCGGTAGTAGAGCGTGCGCTTCCACGCCTTGAGCTCCGCCGCCTTGGACTCCTGGGTCTTCTTGCTCACCGCAGACCCCCCGCCAACGCCATGGGCAGCAAGGGCAAGACCCCAACCGCCGCCGCGAGGGCCAGGGCGCCGAGCACGAGCATGGCGCAGCCAGCGCTGGGCGCCGTGCGCGCCGTGCGCGCCGTGCGCCGCTTGCGCTTGCCCTTCCGCCGCTGGGGCGCAGGGGTCTTCTCCTTCGACTCCTTCGACCTGGACGACTCCCTCGACCCACGCGCCGGCATGACCCCCAGCTGCGACTCGCCCAGCCGCACCCGCGCCGTCGCCAGCACCGCCACCGCCTCGGTCGCGCTCGCCGGACGATCCTTGCGATCCTTGGCCATCAGGTGCGTGATCGCCTCGCGGGTCGAGCTCGAGAACTTGGTCGGGTCGTCGAGGTCTTCGGGCCAGGCGGTGAGGATCTGCTTCATCGTCACCGGCGGCGTGTCGCCCCGCCCAAAGGGGAAGTGCCCGGTGAGCATGGTGTAGAGCGTCCCGCCCAACGCGAACAGGTCCGAGCGAATGTCCAAGTCGCGCTCGCCCCGACACTGCTCGGGGGAGAAGAAGGCCACCGTCCCCAGCGAGTACCCCTCCGCCGTCAACGACGCGTCCCCGGTGACCTTGGCCAACCCCAGGTCCGCCAACTTCACCTGGCCGTCGTCGCCGAGCAGCACGTTCTCGGGCTTCACGTCCCGGTGGACCATGCCGTTCTCTTCGGCCGCCTCCAACGCGCGCGCGACCTCGGTCGCAATGTGCAGCGCCTCCTCTTCGGCCAACGACCCGACCCGGTTCAGCCGGTCGCTGAGGTCCTCCCCCTCGACCAGCTCCATGGCGAACCAATACCGCCCCTCGTGGACCCCGGCCTCGTAGGCCCGCACGACGTTGCGGTGGTTGAGCTTGGCCGCGGCCCGCGCCTCGCGGAGGAAGCGCTCGCGGTAGTCCAGGTCTCGGGCCGTGTGCTCGTGCAGGACCTTGAGCGCAACTCGCCTCTCCAGACGGGTTTGCAAAGCGACGTAGACCGTCGCCATGGCTCCCACCCCCCGAACCTCGAGGAGCTTGTAGCCAGGGATCTTGACGCGAATCTCGGGCACGGCGCGCATTATGGTGATCCACGGGGGGCTTTTCCACGCCAAAGGCAGGCGGCCAAAACGCGTCGAATTGGCGTAAGCGCTATCCGCACAGACGCTTGCGCTGCGCGGGCCGTGCGAGGGGAAACCCGAATGCTGGGCGGGTGGGCTCGGCAACGGCGGCGGGGGTGCTGCACCTCCTCCTGAGGACTACGCGCGGTCGCTGCACTCAGGAAGACGTGGCTGTGGTTTAG
>Ga0070726_10002379_pt1 | contig 16987 bp, 16 predicted proteins | sample tdAd471_FD_67275 | JGI IMG/M metagenome (GOLD analysis project Ga0070726, IMG submission 67275) | Marine sediment microbial communities from the Atlantic coast under amendment with organic carbon and nitrate - tdAd47.1 | ecosystem: Environmental > Aquatic > Marine > Coastal > Sediment | place... | reverse complement strand
ACCCGCGCCTACTTCCTTCTGTATGGCCACCAAAGGCCCGCAGGAAAAGCTTTCGCGCGGCTGATGCAATTCTCGGTGCCCGACGCGGTGCGGTCCCTGAAGCAAGAATTTGTTGTAGCCTTCCTGGTGATGTTCCTGGGCGTCATGGCGGGCTTTTTCCTGGTGTTGCAGAACCCCGATTGGTTCTTCACCTTTATGAACAGGGAACTGGCAGGCGGCCGCGTGCCAGGCGCATCGGCGGAAGAGCTAAAGGCCGTCATCTACCCCGCGGAAGACAAGCTGAACAGCCTGGATATTTTCGCCACGCAGCTTTTCACCCACAACTCCCAGGTCGGGCTGCTGGCGTTCGCGCTTGGCTTCGCGCTTGGGCTGCCCACTATCTGGCTTCTGTTCCAGAACGGCACCATGCTGGGCGCCTTCCTGGCGCTCCACTATGAAAAAGACCTGCTGTATGAGCTGGGTGGCTGGCTGATCATCCATGGCTCTACCGAAATACTGGCTATTATCCTGTGTGGCGCCGCTGGGCTTGCCATCGCCCGGCACTATGTATTCCCGGGGAAACTGAGCCGGATGGAATCCCTGGCCATATACGGCAAGAAAGCAGCGCTTGTGGCCTTTGGCTGCATTCTCATGTTCCTGGTTGCCGGGCTTCTGGAAGGCTTTGCCCGGCAGCTCGTCAGCAGTGACACAGGCCGCTACATGATCGGACTTGGATTCCTGTTGATGTGGGCGCTCTATTTCCTGGGCGTGGGCCGCAACGCGCCCGAAGATGCATCTGACGACATCGGGGGAGAAGCCTCATGAGCAGGAAACAGCGCAGCTACCGCCCGGCCAGAAAATCGCGCCGCATCCTGACCCCGGAGGGCGTGGCCCTGAATGTGGAACTGGCCGAACGCGGTGACCGGGCAGGCGCCGTGGTGATCGACCTTTTGATCTTGTTCGGCATCATGATTTTGGGGTCGATAGCAATCGCCATCACCACCGGCTGGGCCAACCTGGGGCGGTTCGGAATCATCATGTTCCTGTTGTTCATTTTTGCGCTGAGGAACTTCTATTTCATGTTCTTTGAGCTGAAATGGCAGGGCCAGACACCGGGGAAAAGGCGTCTGGGCATCAAGGTGATCGACCGGTTCGGCAGGCCGCTCTCATCAGAGGCCATTTTCGCCCGCAACATGATGCGCGAAATCGAAATTTTCCTGCCGATGGGCATTGTCTTCTCAGGTGGCGCAACGGGGGTGTCCGGCCTGATGCAGCTTTTTGCCTTCATCTGGGCCATGCTGCTGGTTTTCCTGCCCATGATGAACAAAGACAACCTGCGTGCGGGCGACCTGATCGCCGGCACAATTGTTGTGCGCGAACCCAAAGTGCTGCTGGCCGCCGACATGCTGGATGCAGACGCAAAAATGGCAAGCGCCAAGGAAGCCTACAGCTTCACCACCGCGCAACTGAACGCTTACGGCATCTTTGAACTTCAAACGCTTGAGGAGCTATTGAGGAACCAGTCGGCAGGGGCATCTGAGAAGCTTAAGACCGCGGGGGAGACCATCATCAAGAAGATTGGCTGGGAAGACCCCGTGCTGCCACACCAGATGGACGCTTTCCTATCAGCCTATTATCACGCGCTTCGGAAACACCTTGAAGGCAAGCTTCTGATGGGCAACCGCAAGAAAGACAAGTTCGACACCGGCAAAAAACCAACAGGCCGCAGGTGACGCTGGCAACATCACGAGCACAGGTCCTCCGCCTGGGCTAGGAAACCTGTGCTCATGTTCGTTCCCCCGCCTTAGGCAAACACTTTGGCGATCTCTTCCGAAGACACACCCTCTTTCACCCGCCGCAAGCCGGTGTAGATAGAAGCGCCACAAGAGGCATAAATGGCATAGCTGACTGCGCCAAGAATAGCGGATACCAACAAGGAAATGCTCCAGATCGATTCCTCTGTGGCAGCCCCTAAGGACATAAGGCTCAGTGGGATGTTCAATAGGCTCACAGCAATTTGTGTCACGATGTAAACAACAATCAAAGCACCGAACACCGGCCACTTGTATCCAGACGTCAGTTCGGCGCTGCGCTTCATGGCATCAATCGGCCCTTTGCCTTCTGCGACAATCACTTGCGTAGTCACGGACAGCATGACCATGACAATGATGCCCGGAACAACCAGTAGCACCAGCCCAAGCATATACAGAACTGTGGTCAGGACCATTGCCGCGATCACAGGAATGAAATTTTTCAGTCCCACCACCAGCATGTCGCCAAAAGTAGCCCTGCTACCTGCCTGATCCTCAATGGCTCCATAGCTGATTGCTGCCATCATCACAGCCAGCGATAGCATTGAAACAATGGATGTCGCGATAATAGTGATCACCAAAACAGACGGATCTGCGGCCGCGAAGGCTTCCGGGTTGGTAATGTCAAACCCAAAAATTGCTACCATTGCCAACACAATCGGCAGATAGACAAGAACCGCAATCGACGAAAAAGAAAACCAGTTCTTAAAAAATGTCGCAAAGGTATCTGACACTATGGTTCCCACGCCAAAGTGCTCACCTGCCTGTGCAGTGACCTCCGTTTGATGCTCTTGTTGGTGTTCAGCAGTGTCAGTCAAATCCGACCGTTTTACTTTTTTCATATCTTCCCCCTAATTGAAAACCTGTGCAATTTCATCAACGGACGTGCCTTCCTTGGCCGCCCGCAAATTGGTGTAGACAGCCGCAACAGCCGACCCCATCAAGCCGTAGACCAGGCTACCCATGGCGATAGAAACAATCATGATAACTACCGCCAGTACTGAACCGCCACTGCCCCCAGCAGAGACCGTCGTACCTAACCCAATCAGGAGCATGCCCAAGAAAATCTGGAACAGCCAAATGGCAATCATCACCACAACAAAGGCGCCAAAAACCTGCCATTTGAAGCCGGTTGTCAGATCCTGACTGCGCTTCAGGCCATCAGCCATGCCAAGTTTCTCAGACACGATGGCCGGCACGGTTACCGACAGCATCAGCCAGATAATGATACCAGGGACCAGCAGGAAGACAGATCCAATAGCCACAAGGATCGACATCACCACGGTGGCAAGGACCACCGGGATTACCGACCGGACGCCAGCCTTCATCATGCCCACTACGGAAGCAGTCCGACCGGCCTGATGCTCGACCGCACCAAAGGTGATGCTGGCCTGAATAACCGCTGCCGCAATCATCATGAGAAGAAAGTTCAGGAAAAACTGACCGGGAGCAACAAGTGGATTAGCGGCCGCTGATTGGCTGATCATGAGGCCGCTTCCGGTGATCAGCCCTACGCCGCCGATGATAACCACATATCCGATAAAGCTTACGGCCAGAAACTTGAAGAAGTTGCCAAAATAGGTGCCGAATGTTTGCGAGAGGACCTCGCCAACACGAAATTCCGGTTTTACAGACTCGATTGAAACGGAGTCGGCCATCGTCTTGTCTCCCCCATGCGACAGAAGACGAATTATCCCCCTCGCCTTCGTGTATATTCGACATACCGGAGGGAAGCTTAGGCAGATGCCACAGCAATGGCAAGCGCCTTTCTAGGCTATACAGCCTTCACAGTCTCTCGCTTAAACAGAAAAAGCGTCAGCGGCACTGGCGACAGGTTAAAACGGGACCATTTTCCTAGAACAGATAAAGCCACGCCATCCATGCCCCAAGACAGAGGAAAGGCCCGAAGGGTATTTTTGATGTGGCAACGGGTTGCTTGCTGGCCAACGCGAGGCCACCGCCATACACAAGGCCGGCAATGGAAGCCATCAGCAGGACAGGAGGCAACAAGGCCCAGCCCAGCCACATGCCGATACCCGCCAGCAGCTTGGCGTCACCAATGCCTATGCCATCCCGGCCACGCACCAATTTGTAGATAGCATTGACCGCCGGAAAAAACACCAGCCCGACAGCCGCGCCAATGACATGATCCCAGATAAAAAGGCTTGGGCTGGTCGCCACATACATAGCGCCAGTTATGAAAAGGGTCAGTGTCAGAAGGTTCGGCAGGCGGAAGCTTGTCAGATCGTAGCACGCCAGAACCCAGAGATTGAAAAACAAAAGAAGCGACGGCAGCGTAGGTGCCCCTGCATGAAAAAACAGCAATCCCGGCAGCAGGCATATGAGGCCTCGAAAGATTAGGGCGACACCTCTAGGTCTTTCTTCTGTCATGGATGTTCCCTGCGTGACCAGTAAGCCTTGATTGCGAGCTTAGACGCTACAAGGAAATATTAAAACCCCAAGATCTGAGCCTGAACGCGTGTGTTTATTTCGACTATCACGCGCTGGAAATTCTTGGTCATGGCAAAGTGCCACCGTACAGGTTTATCGGCCTCAGCCATGGAAGGGTATTGCCATCCAAATGCCTATTCAGGCAGCGCGGCCTCAATGATTCTGAGAGCCGCGCGCCGGGCATCATTCGCAACCTCGCCTGGGTCAAACAAGTGCGCTAGCACAATCGCGCCCTCTTTGACGACAAGAAGCTCGCGAGCGAGCGGTTCCGGGTCCTTTGCTCCGGCGTTCCGGGCAAGCTCTGTAAAATATATCAGCAACAACCGTTTATGCTCAGCCGATGTTGCGTGGATAGGGTGAGAGCGGTCCTGATACTCAGAAGACGCTTTAACGAACATGCAGCTCCTGAAGTCGGCTTCTTCAAACCATTCGCCCAATGCATCGAATACGGCAATTAACTGTGCCCTTGGCTCAGACGCCAGCGCTCCCACCCGGCGCATCAACCAGTTCCGGAACTGCTCATCCCTAAGTCGCAATGTCGCAAGGATCAAATCCTCTTTCGTACGAAAGTGTTTATAGATTGCCGTTTTTGAAACGCCAGTCTCTTTCGCCAGCTTGTCCATGCCAATGGCGTGAAAGCCGCCTTGGTAGAAAGTCTTCAAGGCCCTTTGAACCAACTCATCACGCTTCGACGCACTCATCGCCTGCCGTTCCCTTCAGAAAAACTCATTACATTAACCATTCTGTTAATTCTAACAACATGACATCAACGGATCAAGTCCTTTAAAAACAAGCATAAAAATAATTATTTTAGAAAACAATATCACCCTATCCATTTCATTTTCATTTTTACATTGACAGATCGGTACACCTTACATATATAACATTTACCGATCTGTTAATGTAGAGCGGATCAATAACAAAACGCCGTGGCGATTAAGCCTCCTGATGACTTGAAGAAGGTGGGCTTTGAACCAGGTGAAATGACCTCGAACGGCGGCGACACACTTAAACAAAAATCGCCTCGGGAGCCCCGAAACGCACCCCGAGTCACACAGGAGAATAGACAATGAAAAAAATGACGACACGCTCAGTGATCGCGGCAGCAGGACTTGCGCTTGCCGCCACGACAATGACAATCAGCGCACCAACCTACGCGGTGGTCGAGACCTCGACATCCGAAGTTAACGCAGACATCCAGGGCCTGGCTATGCAGGGCTATGATCCGGTTGCCTACTTCACGTCCGAAGGCCCCCAGAAGGGCAAGAAAAAGTACGCCGTTCGGCACACAGGCGGGACTTACTATTTTGCCAACGCCAGCAATAAAGAAGCCTTCATGGCGAACCCTGATCGCTACTTGCCACAGTATGGTGGTTTCTGCGCCATGGGCGTCGCTCTTGGCAAGAAACTGGATGGCGATCCAACGGTTTGGAAGATCGTCAACGACAAACTCTACCTGAATGTCAACAAGGACGTATCCGTTGCGTGGAACCGCGACGTTCCAGGCAACCTATACAAGGCCAACGAATACTGGCCGGAAATCAAATATCGCACGCCAGAGTCTTTGAACTAGGCGTCAGTATCCAACTGCCGGGCGGCCGATGAACGGCTGCCCAGCGCCCCATTCTTCAGCGAAAGGATACCTCAATGGACATCAAGAAGTCGGCATATGTTTCAGCGGCAGTGGCCACCGTGGTGGCAAACATGATGATTGCCGTACCGTCTGAAGCGCGCGAGCCACAGGAAAAGTGCTACGGCATTTCAAAGGCGGGCTATAATGATTGCGCCGCCGGGCCGGGAACCTCCTGCGCGGGCAGCTCCAAGCGAGACTTTCAAGGTAACGCCTGGAAGCTTGTCCCCAAAGGCACTTGCAAGACAATTGAATCTCCCTCCTCCCCAACCGGCTTCGGCCAGCTTGAAGCCTACGAAGAAGCGAGAAGCTAACAATGGTGGGCAAGCTTGATATAGCCGAACTCCCTTCCCTATCCCCCCCTGCCCGGCTCGAGCTTACCGCCAGTGTTGGGGTTGGCCTGAAGCCACAATATGTCAGTGCGCTGATGGCCGACCCCACGAAGGTCGATTTTGCTGAAGTTCACGCAGAAAACTACATGATACCTGGTCCCAGAAGTGACCTTCTGGTTGACATGTCCCGGAACTGGCCCGTCTCCATACATGGTGTAGCCTTGTCGCTGGGTGGCGAAGACCCGCTGGACAGGATACACCTTTCCCGGCTTAAACGGCTTGTCGATACGGTGAACCCCGCGCTCTTTTCCGAGCATGTCGCTTGGTCGCGCCATGGCGACACTTATTTCAACGACCTCCTGCCAGTTCCGTACAATCGGCAATCCCTCACCCGCCTGTGTGATCGCGTCCATGAGGTCCAGCAATATCTCGGCAGGCAGATACTGCTTGAAAACCCATCGAGCTACGTTCGCTTTCAAAGCGACACAATGCATGAAGCCGATTTCCTCGCGGAACTGGTCCATCGTACAGGCTGTGGCGTTCTTCTGGACATCAACAATCTGTTTGTTTCGGCACAGAACCACGGGTGGACCGCAGACGACTGGTTGTCCCGCATCCAGCTTGATGCTGTCGGAGAAATCCACCTGGCTGGCCATGAAGAAACGTCTGACGACAGTGGCAACCGTGTCCTTATCGACACGCATGGGGAAGAAGTGTCTGAACCTGTATGGTTCCTCTATAGCGAGTTTCTCGCACTCGCTGGACCGCGCCCCACCCTGATTGAGCGCGACAACAATATCCCGCCCCTTAAAGACATACTGCAGGAAGTAGAGCTTGCGAAATTCCTGATGCAAACTGAAGCCGATGAAGTGGCATGAACACTGAATTTGCATACGCGCTGATCAGAACAGCCCCGACAGTGCCTGCGGATGTCATCAACACCGGCAACCGCTTCAATATATATCGAAACAATTATCTTACGGGACTGATAGGTACGCTCAGTGCAAAATTTCCCGTTACCTGCCAATTAGTTGGCTCTGAATATTTCGAAGCTGTCGCGCACTCATATGTCACCGAGGCGTCGCCATCTTCTCCCCTTCTGGACCATTATGGTGAAGACTTCGCAAATTTCCTTGAAACAACGGCACTGCTGGCTCCGCCAGCGTATCTCCCAGATGTTGCGAGAGTTGAATGGGCGCGATCCGTTGCCCCCATCGCGGCACAGAGACCGACCATGCAGATTACAAACCGGGAGGACCTCGAACGGGCCTTTGAAATGCAGTTTCAGTTGGCGCCGGGCGGGACACTCATCACGTCCGCCTATCCAGTCGGCACCATCTGGGATCACCATCAAACCGCGCCCGTGAAACCTATCCCGGAATGGAAGGCAGAGACTGTGGCCGTCTGGTGGTCATGCGGGCATATCCAACAGAAAACGATCCCACCAAACATCAGCCCCATTCTAAGGGGCCTGGAAGCTGGCATTCCTTTGCTGAATTTCCTGAACGATGCCACCAGCGAAGAGCAGGCCATTCAGCTAATCAGCACATTCACATCCTTGGTGCACCAAGGGCTGCTCATCCCCGGCCAAGAAAACACGGAGAAACACGATCATGAGTTTTAGTTCAAGCATGGGCCATGCCACGGCACTTGCCTCACAGCAGCTGGCACGAATTCCGACAGACTTTGTTCAATTGGCAATGCGCCTTGGCCTTGCCGGCATCTTTTGGGCGTCGGCACGCACCAAGGTAACCAGCGGATTGACCATAAGCGACAGCACCTATTTCCTGTTTGAAGAGGAATATCAGCTTCCCTTCCTGCCGGTCGACATTGCAGTGCCATTGACAACATACGCTGAACACCTGCTGCCGATTATGCTGTTTCTGGGCCTTGCCGCCCGGCTTTCGGCACTCGGGATTTTTGTCATGACCCTGGTCATTCAGATATTCGTCTACCCATCGGCATTCATGTCCACTCACCTTGGCTGGTTTGCGATGGCGCTTGGCGTCATGAGTTTCGGCCCTGGGCGATGGTCGCTGGACCATCTGATTGCCAAATATTCCGCCAGCTTCACCACACGTTAAGGAGTTCATTAATGCCCCGCCCCCCACTACCTCCCTTCACAGCAACCTCAGCCAAGGAAAAAGTAAGACTAGCCGAAGACGCCTGGAACAGTCGCGACCCCGCAGGTGTCGCCCAAGCCTACTCGCCTGACAGCAAATGGCGAAACCGGGCAGACTTCATTACCGGGCGCGCTGAAATCGAGGCCTTCCTGACGCGCAAGTGGAGCCGCGAGCTTGACTACCGGCTCGTCAAAGAGCTGTGGGCCTACACTGAAAACAGGATTGCAGTCAGGTTTGCCTACGAATATCGCGACGACAGCGGCAACTGGTATCGCGCGTACGGCAACGAAAACTGGGAGTTCACCGAAGAGGGCCTGATGCAAAAGCGCGTTGCCAGCATCAACGAACATACCATCAATGAGAAGGACAGGAAGTTCCGGTGGAGCCTAGGGCGCAGGCCCGACGACCACCCCGAACTAAGCGAGCTGGGCTTTTAGCCATGCAGCTGGATAGCAGCACCGCCAGATATCATGATCAAGCCGGAAGGATTCATGTACTGCTTTCTGCTTCAAGTTTCGATGCTGGGCTAATTGACGCCCAGCATGTCCGGCGCCGTCTGGCTGAGCCAGAAAGTGGTGTCCAGCCATATCAATCATCAGAGCCAAAGCCCCCGTCGACGATATTTCCCTTCAATTTGCATTGCAGAAAAGCGGACGCCTACAGCAGAGAAAATAGGCAACAAAGCCGCTATTCTAGGGAAAAATGGCGCACCCGAGAGGATTCGAACCTCTGGCCTCTGCCTTCGGAGGGCGTTATCTAAGACTATACTTTTCCTATGTTTTTCACTTAACCAATTGAATTAAATATACTTATTCCTCTCATGCGGTCTCAGAAAAACCAGAAAAATCGCTATAAATCTCACATAGAGTGTCCCAAATTTGTCCCAAGATTTACCTATACTTTTATTCCAGAATAGGTGTGTTTGGGCCGTCATGCATTCGTACGATTATCAATTGATTCGGCAAGATTTGGTCTGAAATCATGGGTACAAGCTGAAAACGGATAGATTTGAACGAAAAAAAGTGATGTCCCAATCAGATGATTTGACAGATGAAACTATCTCAATGAGATAACTGGTTTCTAGAGAAAACCAACAATTATGACCATTTTCGATATCTGACTGGGATGTTTCAAAAATCGAAAATATCCCAACCAGATATCGCCTTTTATCCTTTAAAAACAAATACTTCACAACACTCCCTCGAACTGATCCAATAATCCCAACCTCTTCAAGAAGGGATGAAAAAATGGATCGAAAAACGAAATTAATTGAGCGAGCTAGAGTTGCTTCAGAATACCCGCCACTAACGCCTCGTTGTTTATCCAACCTTGCACATCGAGGAAAGGGACCAAGCTACATAATGATCGGACGAAAGGCATATTACCGCCCGGAAGAAATAGAAAAGTGGCTTGCCGATAACACCGTTCGGCCAACTCTGAAAAAAAGAAGCGCAAAACCCGCCGGCCGCCCCAAAAAGGTGCGAACAAAGAGAGGGAATGATTAATGTCTGCCTTGAGTTTGGACGCCAGCCATCCCCCGCTTCGCGATCTTTGGCGAACGATGGTCTTGCCCTATTTTGCAGTCGAGAACAGGCGCACAGAGAAGATCGTGTTCAAAAGCAAAGGGATATACCTTGAGGTAATCCCAGGCGAGGGCGAAGGCGTCCCCACAATACATGACTTGGACTTTCTTATAGTAATTGTCAGTATGCTCAATGAGCAGGACAACAGATACGGTCAAATGCACCGCTGCCTAGAATTTAGCCCGGCGGCAGTTTTAAGGAACATGCGCCGCCACACATCTGGAAGTGATTACCAACGGTTAGCCCGAACGATCCGACGCCTCCGAACCGCGACAATAATCACAAATGTGTTTGATGAATTGGGGGACGGCTGGCAGCGTCCATTCGGTTGGGTTTCAGATTACAAGGTTCCCATTACACACCTTGGATTAGAATCTGACAGCTTCGGCACCACGCACGCGGATGGGAATAGAAAGTGGAGCGTTACCATTAGTGAAAATCTGATTCAGAGCATATCAACTAAGACAGAATTGTTGGCAATCCACCCACGTTATTTCGATTTGAGAAGCGGCATTGAACGCGCCCTGTATAGAATTGCTCGAAAGAGTGTCGGCGATAAGCAGGGCCAATGGAGATGGACAGTGCATTCACTTCACAAAATTTGTGCATTGAAGTCCCCGATCCATAAGTTCCGGTATAAACTCAAGCTAATTGAGCAGACACAATGCCTACCTGAGTACGATCTCAATTTTGCAGTGGGATCAGGTGACAATTTGATAGTTTTCACCCGGAATTTGGAAAAGCCTTTGCGTCCAAAGATGGGGTTTATCGATCAATGAACCCAAAGTGTGATGTGCAAACAATCCGGCCTTTCGATCCTAGCAAATGTGCAAATAATCTCGATATCGGTGCCTACATTCCTTTGTGACCCTTAAATATTAATAAAAACCAAATACTTAACTCACGTAAGCCAACTAGAAACTCTGAAACCCTTATACATATATTTGGAAACAGGGAGGCTTGTGGATAACTCTCTTGCTATCTAATGCAGCACTAGACCTCAAAGTGAGCGACTCTAGCGCTAGTGAAGCCGCCACTCGGTTGTAAGCAGTTTCACCAATCTTTCTTGCCGCCGTTTCAAAACGTCCAAAGTCCATTCGGTTTCGATTAACACCTGAGATGTCATTGCAAAGGTAGATACGCCCTTTCGTTGAAAGTACTCGGTTTTCTTTCGTTCAAATTCATAATTCTGCGCCTGGCTGTTCTTCTGACGAGACAACAGAACCAAATTCGCGAGTTTATGCGTCCAGCCTTCTCTCACTTCGTCTTCTGGAAACCAAGACAGCCAAGTCGAGCCAGAAGCGGGATTCTGCGGCAAAACGTGTTCTATGCTGATCACCTTGTGCTCATAACTGGCTCCATTATCAGCTAGCAAATCGTCAATCCTTAGCAGCAAAGGCATGCGCACACGGGTCTGAAGATATATTGGGCCATCGAGAGCAGTACGAACGTTCGCTTTTTCTATGTCTGCAAGCTGAAGCGGAGATTCATTTGAGAAAAGATCTCCGCCATCTTCAATCGTTCGCAAAACACTAGCGTAACGCTTAATACGTTCATTGATATTGGCGCGCGTAATGAACAAAGCGTATGCCAGGCGTTCCAAGTCTCGAATAAAGTGGATTAGGTGGGCCTCTTCGTCTCGGAACCTCTTAAAAAAATCAATCGCGGCAGGAGCCCAATCATAGTTATCAAGTCGATTAAGATGGCGGAGATAAATGTTTACCTGCTCGGCATCTCCTGTGCTTTCATGGGCCGCTCGAGAAACCGTCCCATATGCTTCGGCATATGGTTTCAGTACATTTTCGATGAACTCTCTACCATTGATTTTGCTTAATACACCGTCCCGGAACTCCAAATTTAGGGTCCCTCGCTGTTTGCTTTTCGCATAGATCATACGGATATGTGCAAACAGGTCCTTGAATTCTTCGCGCCCCAGCTCTTCTTCGATGTCTTCCCACTGCTCTGTGTATTGACTGCGAATTGACTCTGGCATGGCTCCGACGATGTCAGCCTTTAGGATATCTGTCGGCGAAAGGTCTAGGCCACGATCGTTCATAACCGAAAATATTCGGTATGCTGAGTTTTGATCTGATGCCGAGACCACGACCAAGTAGCAACGCCGTGTCAGAAATTGGCTAAGCAGCTCACGCTTGTCCGGAGAAACCACTTTCAGCTCGTTCCAAAGATGCAAAGCGTTTTCGTACATTCGCCTCTGAGCATCACTGAGAGTAGCTTTATCTTGCTCCAGAAATTTGGGCAATTTACCCGCCGCCTGAATCTTGTCTCTAAAAACATCCTTGTCTCGTTTCCGAAGGCTAAGTCTAAACCGGTCTTCTGTGCCGCGCGACTTACTGCCCTTGGCTCGCACGAATGTGTCTAGGTCCTGGTGCCACTCTTCGTCGTCAGCCAACTCCCTCAGAACACAAACGAGAATGGTAAGTGTCGTAAGTCGTTGCTGCCCATCAACAACTTGAGCACGGGGATAAGCGGGATCTTTAATAAGAACAATGCTACCGAGGAAGTAAGGTGATACATTCTCGACTGGGGCCCCGTCGCCCATGGAAGCAATCAGATCCTCTAAAAGTTCTGCCGCTTGTTCTGTCGTCCACGCATACGGGCGCTGATACTCAGGAATTTCAAATAAATAATCATCACTGAAAATCTTATTTAGCTCTTGTTCTTGAGCAGTTATGGTCTGCTTCATTCCCACCCTCCCATCAAAATGCCGTGCTTCACTTTCCACGACGTTCTGTATTTCCATGTACCGTTATACTAGTTTCGCACTGGTAGTATAACTACACCTAAAATACCAGCGAATGCAGCCATGCTTTCTGTCGTACAACGAGCAAAATTGGCAGCACTTCAATCGTAAGATTTGGGCGAAATGAACTACAGGCGCAATAACGTAGTTTGTAAACATTTCGCCTAAAAAAGACCAAGGTCCAGTAGCGTCGGGCCTAGACGAATTTTAAGAATGGGCAACCGTCGGGCCGCGACGTTTTAGCTTGCGAATTGGCGTCGGGCCGCGACGCATTTCAACGCCGGGCCATGACAAGTTTCTGCAGGCCTGTTAGCGTCGGGCCTAGACAATTTTTGATTGGGCTAAGCGTCAAGGCCCGACATCACCACGTCAAAGGACTGGCAAAAGTTTTCGGTTTGAGATCTGGCTTTTGGGCGTTGTTGGAGGAGTTTCGGAATGATTGAGGCGAGAATTGCATTTATTGATTTCGAAGCTAGCTCTCTCTCAACCAATAGCTGGCCAATAGAGGCCGGGTGGGCGTTGATTGATCATAATCAACAGATCCATAGCGATAGCGTTCTAATTCGGCCTGATCCGTCTTGGCCACTTGAGGATTGGGCTGCTGAGAGCGCGGCCATTCATCAGATTGATATCACTGAGTTGCACAAAAATGGTGTTACCCCTTTAGAAGCCCATTACAGGCTTTTAGGCGCACTTAGTAGCCGGCTAATCTATTCAGATGCGCCAAGGCATGATCGCCAATGGTTGGCCAGGTTAACTGAGGCTGCGGGTGCCGCAGCCTCACCTTTAAAGATCATGCCCGTAGGCCTCTTGTTCCAGTCCAACAAGTTGGATGAGATGTTGTATGATCGGAAGTACCGAAAGCTCATCAAAGGCCGTAAGCATCGTGCAGAGAGTGACGCAGTTGGTTGGGCCCAATTGTACTTAGATTGTTTTGGTGGGTTGGGTTCGTGCAATTAATCCGCATACGACTTTCAGCAAAAACCAAGCCTCTGTCTGACTTTTTTGGAAAAAACACTGTAGGAATGAAAGCACCATTTGTAGGCTTGATAGATCTTTCCACATCCGTAGAGTGTTCAGATGTAAACAATAATGCGTATCTTGCCTCACCTATTTTGCCACTCTGTCGCCCAGCTATCGCACTGGGAATTCAGATGGATGCATCCTGTAAACATTATTGCGTATCCTGCCTCGCCTATATAGCTCCCTATTTAGCGTGAGGATCAGCGCTTTGACCGCTCTTGTGGTCTGCGCTTCATACGCAATGATGGTATGGAACATCTCCTGAAAATCGCACGCAGTGTTACATTCTATCTATTTGTTTTTACTTGTTTTTCTTTGGTTTTCGGATAAGCCCCTTTCTCCTGGACCAGAGACCTCTACAAAGCCCTGGGCTACATTTTCCCGAAATATCGTCCTGTGCCGCCCCAAAACACGAGAAATCAGCGTCTGTGCTCTTGGATAAAATTGTATCTATTGCCGTGTGCCCAGCCCTTAAAAGAGTGTGCTCGACCCTCAAAAAGCTGTGCTCTGCCCGGAAAACCTTGTGCTCACGCCGAAAAATGGTGTGCTCAGGCGTGCCCGGTGCCAAAAAACCTGTGCCCTGGTTTTTTGGCACTGAAAAGTCAAAACACCATGCAAAAATGTCGCGGCCCGACATTTTGTTCATCAGCCAATACAAATTTAGAGGGGTTAACTACCACGCATTATTGAAAAAGCGGGCAAATGAAACCAGAAATACTTCCGCCAAAAACTGAGCGTTGTAAAGAAGCAACTATTTTGACATGGTACGCAGGTTACCACGTTTCTTTCTTTGGGGGAGAGTACTTGTGAAATCGCACATGGCTGTTCAGTCATTCGCCACGGCCAGAAACCGTAAAGTAGAGTTATTCATAGAGTTTATACTTGAGTTTTTTTTAGAAAAGCTCTCTCGCGAAGGATCCATCCAATCGCACCTCGTAGAAGCACAGAAACACTACAACTCTCCGATCGCTTCTGACATCTGGGACCATTTTGTCTCCCTAAAATCGAGTGATGGTGGGGTAAGGAGGGAACTTTGGTGCCAAACAACCTGCTATAAGGGCAATCGCCAAAACAAGCGCGAACCCAACAAAACATATGAAGTCAGGGAAACTCTGGTAGAAGCAATTTCATTGCGTGAGCATAGAAAAAACAGTGAAATTGAACTAAGCACGATCCATTTTACCGTAGGTCCAAAAGAATACACTTATGACTGGTTCGCGCCAGCTAAGGAGAAAACTTTTGATTTGTCGATTTATTTGAACACCACCCAGGAAAATGTGTTCGACGCAATTGAAGCCTGTTTCATCGACGCGGTTACCGAGCTTCAAGCTAAACAGAATTTTTCTGATATTCTAAAGCAGGAAACAGAGCTTGCCGCTGAAATACGGCAAGTACTTTCAAGATTGCACGAATGGTACCATCTGGGCTGCCCACGTCAAAAAGTTGCTGACGAACAATATGGACTAGTCGTAAATGAATTGGGCGATCGGTGTGACGAAATCGAGGCCGTCATAAAAAGGGCAGCCGATGGTGGCCAAAACATAAAGAAGCGATGCAATGAGGTTGTGCATGGTGCAGTTGATGAGGATCCAGTCGTTGCATTGACCGTTGAAAGGTTATTGAGCAGAAAACCTTTCATTGGAAAAGTTCAAACAATTCTTAAGGACTGGGACGCCTTCTGCAGGAAGGCTTCCAGTTCAATTTTAAAAGCCGACAATCTCGATATTGCAATTCGTAATCTTTGGCAGGCTCCTGATTTGGATCGGCTCATATATCGGCGCTTGTTAATGAGATTGGGCCGTAAGGAAGCCGCAAACTACATACAAGACCTAGAAATTGAAGGTTTAACAGAGCACAATTTATACGCTGGAAAGCATAGTGCCGTTCAAGTGTCTGGGGTAGTAGGTCTTATTCGTAAAGAGCAACGGTTTAACAGTATTGATGACCTAATCCAAAAGATATGCTCGCAAGATGCCAAGACTTTCCTGAGAAACGCTTTGTGGTTTGAGGCACGCAATGGAGCGACTCTCACTCCCAGTTTTGACTATGTAGCCTTCTCTTTGGAACAACACGGATACGAAGTAGTCGCGGCGTCCAAAACGGAATTAAACGTAGTTGGTTTTCACGACCAATTGGTTGGCAGCAATGCCAACGTCAATTCCTATTCAAATCTTCGCGCAGTTAAAAACCAAGATGGTCAGATCGTGGCACTATTGAAAGGAAAGTTCTTTAACGGACCCGAGTTTCCAAGACGATGCAAAGAAGAAGCTTATGTGGCGCTAACACTAAAATACAAATATGTGGACAGGAAATTTTCCAAGAGTTTGAAAATTCCCATCATCATGTTTGTCGACATGGCCCAAGAATATAGTCCACCTGAATCTGCCGTGAGAAGACTGCAAGCATTTGGTTGGAATATAGCATTTTCGGTAGAGGACGTACTGCGGATTATTTCGAATGACTGATATGTTGGAGACTGTACGCGAAGCATTTCCACGTTTTAAAAGCTTTCTAAGTCATGCTTCTCCATTTGCTGAATCCGCCTGGTTGGGCCCCATTTCAAATGGCAAAGCCTTGGAGATGTTGTCGCTTTTTTCGATCAGCGAGGCTGCAATATCGCTTGCAGATGAGTTTTCGCTGCCGTCATTTCGCAACGACAACTATGACCACTATTACCTTAGAAATGAGTTTCCAAACCACCACGAAGCGCAGGCTGGCCACGAGGCACATCTGCTATCTCAGTGTTCGTTAGAAGACCGATTTTATGCCAGCGTAGTCCCAAAACTGACGTTCTCGCTCCGCGGGAACTCCTTTATGGTTTTTAGAGAAGGCAATCCACTTCATTTGCTTTTCTGTCTTCTCAAAGGGAAAACTCACTACAAAGACAGGCCAGATATTTCTATTGTGGAGGGCGAGATAAGGAGTCTCGCGCTTGATGGCGGTAGGATGTATTTCGAGCACTACAGCCGAGGAATTAAAGCGTGTTACGAGATCTCAATTAGAAACTCTAACCATATTCCCATCAGAGACGCCACACTCCCAAAAGGATACACTATAAACACGATAGGCGTTGTCGAATGTAGCGTAACAAAATCCAAAAAACATGTGGACGATCAGTTGCACCGCTATTCAGAGTTATTTTCGAATACCTGTGATAAAAGTCCTGAAATGCTAGTAAGCGATGATTTTCCCCCACGGCTATATGGAAGCCAGTGACGCTGCTCTCAATCGGGCTACTGTTCAAACGGGATGCAGGAATTCGTTGGTTTCGATGGCTTTGAGGGCGGCTTTGAG
>Ga0070726_10002373_pt1 | contig 17007 bp, 19 predicted proteins | sample tdAd471_FD_67275 | JGI IMG/M metagenome (GOLD analysis project Ga0070726, IMG submission 67275) | Marine sediment microbial communities from the Atlantic coast under amendment with organic carbon and nitrate - tdAd47.1 | ecosystem: Environmental > Aquatic > Marine > Coastal > Sediment | place... | reverse complement strand
TGGTTTCGATTCAGCTCACCTTTACGCAGGGCGGATTTTCTTGCTATGGACGGAGACAACAGCTTCCACGTCTTCGCTGAGGTGGCATAATGAGCGTTAAGACACATTACGCTATCGCCCAAGCAAATGAAACCGATCAGGCGTTTGAGGTTGGCAGCATTACTCCAGCAAACTCTGCTGGACCTTCCTGTAAGCATTTCTTTCCTGCCAATGAAGGGAGTGGGACCACTCTGACTGATGTTATCGGTGGGGCCAATCTCGCTACCGCTACAAACCTTTGGGGGACTGGTCCTAATGGTGGCGGCTATCATAACGGCGGCGACACCCCGGCTGAAGCGACGGCTGCGGCGTTTAATGATTTCACCACTGATGATTTCATGGCGTATTTTGTTGTTGACCGTGGGGATCAAGCCGTCATTGGAACAGCTGGCATGGGCGGAGATCTTGCAGGGGAGTACGGGATTATCATAGCGGTGTCCAATCTTGTTTCCGGTGGTACCATTTCAATCGAGGAAAATGGTTCTGCGTTCTTTACTTCAGCAGCGATTCCAGTTGCAGATCCTAATGTCAGCACTAGTTGGCTGTCGGTTGGTATTGTCAAGGATGGAAACAACGGCCATGTATGGGCGCGACATTCTGGTGGCGTCTATACTGAAGACTTTGATGCAACCGCTTTAGGAACCTTCCAGCCTACACAGAAATTAGTCCAAAGTCTTTGGTCGTATGGTATGGGCATGTGGACAGGATATAAGTCAGATTATGCAACGGCGTTTGACTGGATGAACACAAAATGGAGAGCTGGTCAGAAAGTTTTGTACCCTGGATGGATTGATGACTAATGACTATAGTCTCTCACTATGCGGCTTCGCAAGCGGGCATAACCGATAGCGGTAGTCAGACACAGGAAAATTCCATAGGTCCGAATTGCAAGCATTTCTTCCCTTGTTCCGCTGCTGACGTTGCCGCGAGCACATTAACTGATATTGTGAACGGGGTTGTAATAGACCCTGTTGCTGAAACAGATCATTCGGTGGGGGCGGGAGCAGATAACACTGCAAGAGTCCAGTCGTTTGGGACTAATGTTGGGATAACTGGAGCGTGGACCGCTCCCGGTGCGAAAGATTGCGTATTGATGGTATGCGGAAAGTCCAGAATTGACTCAGGTAGTGCTGATGTTGATGATGGTGGGTTTATTACTGTATACGTCGGCACGGCTGCAACTCAGATATTAAGAGCGCAGCCTTATTATTCAACATTCTTTTCTGGAGCAACATCAGATCCATCATCAATAGGTTTGAATCTTATTGCCACTCCGATGTATTTACCTAATCGAACAAGGGTGGATGGAGAAGATTATTGTTTTGCCGCTGTTATGCGTGGGGATATCTTAGAGCACTGGGCTGACGGGCTGCTGACAGGAACAAATGATGTCACAAAAGGCCCGTCAACGATGCAGACTGATTGGGACAACTTCGCTCCAGGTGCGGAGTTTCGGTGTAGTCATAGTGCCTACTGCCTTGATGTGATGGTGTGTAAAGCATCTACAGGGTTGACTGATCCATTAGACTTTCCTTGTACAATCGGCCTAGTCCCTCAAGCTATCATCCGGGATAATGGCGACTCTGAAGTTCCCGGCGGATTCAAACTGATACCCGGTAACGCCGCGCAGACTGGTGAATATCCTCAAGACTATTACGGATTTGCACTGTTTGTATTTGAGAATGGCGCACCGAATGATGTGGGGGAGGCCATGAACTGGATGAAGGAACAATGGTCTGCTGGTAATAAAGTTATCTGGCCCGGATGGTCAACTCTATTATGAGATTAATCATCGTCGGCTCAGGCAGATGTGTCTGGGATGATCTCGCTCAATTAAAGCCAATCACAGCGGATATTATGTGTGTAAACGATATGATTATGCACTATCCAGGAGAAGTGCATCATATCTGCTCGCTAGATGAAAAAATGCTGATGAAGTGGTGGGATGCACGTAGACCGCCTTATAAGGTGCAGTTCCCAAGCCAGCCTAGAATGCACACAAGACGTGACCTTGTATCACTCCCAAAACATATTGAAACATGGCCTTTCCAAGGTGGCGGGACATCAGGGTTATTTGCGTGTTTTGTTGGGTTGGGTCTTGGATACGATGAAATCATCCTTTGTGGTATTCCGATAGACAACACAGGGCATTATTGGGAGGACCCTGTTGGCAAGACAAATTACCAACGTGAAATAGCATGTCCGAATGGGCGTATCAGAGGGGATGGCAGGCATTACTGGACGAAGGCCAAAGAGAAATTTGACGGCAAAGTCAAAAGTATGTCTGGATTTACAAAGAAATTGTTAGGTGCGCCAATGGAGCAAGCCCATAGCTTTTATGATCATAAACAAAGAATATAACTTCATTTTTGTTCATGTCCCCAAAACTGCTGGGAATGCTGTAGAAGTTACATTGCCAAAATGCAATAGACGGAAAAACCGCGCTCTGTATAGACAGATGGTGCCGACAGAGAAACATTTGCATCTTGAGCATGCTGGCGAAAACGATATGTTTAAGTTTGGGTTTACTAGAAACCCGTGGGATAGGATGGTATCCCTCTATCATTTCCGAAGTCAGAAAGATAATCAGAACAATAAATTCGATCAGCAGCGCCTGATAGATTATGGCTTTGAAAAATGCCTGTTGACAGGGAGTTTGGGTATAAATAATCCCCCTTGGGATAGGCCCGAATTGAATATGACAAATGATGCCATGACATGGCTAGAGGGCTGCAATTACATTGGTCGTTATGAAACTCTTCAGAAGGATTTTGACCGGATTAGTGGAATCATCGGCCTAGAGCGAAAGACGCTCCCTCATACAAACAGTTCAAAACATACTGATTATAGGAATTATTACACTACCGAAATGATCGAATATGTTGCTAAAACACACAAAAGAACAATAGACAAATTTGGATACATGTTTGATGGATAGATATGCAGAATTCGAAAAATACGAAAGGGCCTATAAACAGCCCAGCTACAGAATGGGAAATAATCGGAAGAATTCTGCTAAGAAAGTCCTAAAAGCGATAAAAGCAAGAGGTTCCTACCTGGATGTAGGCTGTGGCCGTGGTGAAATGGTCGAATTTGCCAAAGAATTAGGTTTTTCCCCTTCTGTTGGGGTTGAGGTTGTTGATTATTTGTTGAATGAGGACGTGGCTTACGGCCAAGCGCATAATCTACCATTCAACGATAACGAGTTTGATGTGGTAACAAGTTTTGATGCTTTTGAGCACTTTCTTCCTGAAGACACAGTGCAAGCATTAAGTGAGATAAATAGAGTTGCCAGGAAGGCTGTAATTCTATGCATTGCCTTTACCCCAAGCAATAATGGCAGAGACGAGTTACATATCAATTTGCGTCCAGTTAAAGAATGGGCTGCGCTAATAGAAAGGCATATCGACGGGAAAGCAGAACTAATTCCCGAAACATACAGATCCCATTCTAAGACATGGGTTATTACCAAGGAGTAAAGTAAGATGAGTGTAAATGTTGATGCAACCGGACTCGGAAATTTTGAGATTATTGTCAGGACTGCAACGATCGACCCGCCAAGCATGGCGACTACTGTTGATGGGCTGGTAGCTGATGTTGCTGTGTCGGATGTGGCTATTGGTGATGCAATTCTTGCAATCCCACCTTATGACACTGTGAATATTATCTATCAAGCAACAGCTGTCTCTAATGGTGTGTTAGATGTGAATTTTTACAATGCTGGCACAGGTACGACTAATCTTGCTTCTGCTACATGGACCTTCCTGATTATCAAACTTGGTAGTGCGTGAGTGAGCTTCAAGAGCTTTTACAGCAGCTAGAAACAAGAATAGCTCAAAGAAAACTCTTTACCTATCGCCCTTACGGGCATCCAGACACGCTTTCTCCTGATGGCGCTCTTTGGAAACGTATGAATGCGCTGCCAGAGGCAGATGAATGGGTAGAGTGGTCAAACAAACCTTGGCAGTTGGACTTCCACAACGGAGGCGCAACGCACAAGGAGCGGATGGCAAAGACAGGTAACAGAGAAGGCAAAACTGTCTGTGCTGCTGCCGAAACATCTATCCACATGACAGGCCAATATCCTGACTGGTGGGAAGGCAAGCGGTTTGACCATCCTGTATTAGTCTGGACAGGTAGCCCGACTAATGAAACATCCCGCGACATTGTGCAGAAAGAGCTTCTGGGAGGTACTTCAACTCAGGAGCTAGGCACAGGGTTCATACCAAAAGAACTCATCGTAGGCAGGCCCAGGATGCGGCAGGCGGGATGTTCTGACGTAGTTGATAAGTTCAAGGTCAATCATGTTTCTGGGGGTGTCTCAGAATGCATCATGAAGACCTATGAGCAGGGATGGAGAAAATGGCAAGGGACTGCCCCCCATGTCATTTGGCTTGATGAAGAGCCAGAAGATAATGAGGCGCAGGGTAAAATCTATTCAGAGGCCAGAACTCGAATTATAACGAGTAACGGCATCATAATGGTTACGTTTACTCCCTTGCTGGGGAATACGGCGCTTGTTACCCGTTATACGGACGATACATCCGGTAAAAAGCTGATTGTGGAAGCAACTTGGGACGACGTTCCTCACCTGAACGACCACAAGAAGCAAGACGCTCTGGCAGGTTACCAACCGTGGGAGATAGCCTCCAGGACAGCCGGTGTACCTATGATGGGCGAGGGCCGTATCTTCACTACGGAAGAGGAAGATATTGCTGTTGATCCGTTTGAGATCCCGCCATATTTTGCACGACTGAACGGAATAGATTTTGGATTAGACCATCCTTTCGCCTGTGCCAAAATCGCAATAGATCGGGATAACGATATTATCTATGTCTACGATGATTACAGAAAGAAAGGCGAAATCAACATGGCATTCCATGCCGCGAAGATTAAAGAGCCACTTCCCTGGATTCCAGTCGCTTGGCCGCATGATGGGGCAAAAAGATCACCGTCAGCAGGTGGCAAAGAAGCCAAAACGCTAAAGCAGAAACTTGTAGTTAATGGCGTCAACATGCTGAACAAGTCTGCACGATATTCCAACGATGCCGGTGGCCCTCAGCCTGTATGGCCGATTGTTGAAGAAGTTCTTGAGAGAGAGCGTAGCGGTAGGTTTAAGGTGTTTAAGACTTGCCGGAATTATCTTGAAGAGCGTCGCAATTATCATACAAAAGAGGGCAAGATCGTTGCAACGCGAGATGATTGTCTGAAGGCGGCATTTTATGCCGTCATGATGAAGCGATACGCGAAGACTGGATTTAAGAAGCATTCACGTAAACCAATGGTTTCCTGTATGAGTACGCGAGTATGAAAAGACAAAACAAGAAGATTCTGCCCAAAAGCCGGGCTGAATTAGAGAAGTTTGTTAGAAATATGGGTTATAGCCCTTATGGGAAGATTGCTTATAGGGGTAGGGAAATTTTCCTATCTGAAACTGAATATGAAAATGACCAACCGAGAGTATATCCTTGGGGCTACTATCAAACCTTCTGGGTTATTACCCGTGAGGACTCAGATGAGAAATTCCAGGTTGGTAGCTGGGTGGAATTCGATGCTATGCACGACAAAGAAGAAAGTCTAACGCCTGAAGAAAAACGCAGGGCACGACTGGAAACGGCTTTGCAACATGCGAAGAAATGGGTTGATAGCGCAGCGGCGGTAGCAAATGCCTAAACGATTCACAAAAGACGATAAAGAAGTCATTGTAGAGAAGATCTGCGATAGCCATTCTGACAGAAAGAGGAAGCGCCGCTATCTTGAAAAGCAATGGGCTGAAATAGATCGTCAGCTCGAAATGACGCCATCTAAAAAGGTACAAAAAGCGCGTCAAGGCAAGATAGAGCAAGATAATGCATGGATGGCAGAAACAGAGCTGCCTAATCAGGCCGAAACGCTAGAAATAAGTGTTGCAGATGCCCGCAGGCTTATGTTCCCGAAAGATGATTATGGATTTGCTGCTCATGCTGGCCTAACAGACGAGTATCTGAGTCGTGTTGATTATCAGGCAATGATTGCTGGTGATAAAAACGATGTTCCATCAAGAATTACACAGGATAATGCCGATAAGCTTGTCCAGGGGACTATTTCAAACTGGCGTAATCAATACGGCTTCAAAGGTAATATAGATCAGATTAATGGAGAGGCATTCAAATATTCTATGGGTGTTGGCCGTGGGCGATACGTAAAAAAGCGTGTTTTCCTGCATACATCAAAAGGTGTTCAGTACAAGGATCAGAAAATCCCGATTATCGTTCCAAGGAGCATTAAAAGAACCTATTTGGATGATTCCTGCCATTCCTTAAATAATGAAGGTATTTCTGTAGCGCCAGGGCAAATATTTGAGTATTCCATTCAGGCAAAAGACTTGCAGATGGCAAGTGCTTCCGGGTCATCTGATGTTGATGACATGCAGGGTGGCTGGATTAAGGGAGCTATGAAGGAATGGAATGCGGCGGGAAGTGTTAACGTCCTTGAGTGGGAAGGCGATATGGTAGTAGAGCGCAAAAGTACGGGTGCGCTCTATCTTGCTAATTCGATTATTTCTGTAGCTGTTGGATATAAATCTGGCAAAAAGACATCGCAAACGGATCGAGTAGTTTTCAGAATTAGAAAAAATGAAATGCCATTTTCGTCTTATATCCTATTCCCATACCATCAGGAACATATTGATAGCCCCTATGCTACTTCTCCATTAATGAAGGGTAGGCCAGTGCAGGCAACTGCAACAGAGGCGCTGAATATGTTGATGGAGCTTGGAGCACTTAATGTCCTCCCGCCACTGTCAAGGGATAGTGACACAGATGAAGAGCCGGAAGTCTATCCGGGGGCCATTTGGGGAGATACGGTAAAGCCCAACCAGATTGGTGATCCTCAGGCTATGCTGGCGGTATATAGTTCACTTCTCCAGCAATATGCGGATGTGACTGGAACAACAGCTCCGCGTCTTGGCGCTCAGACTGTCAGTCATACGACTGCTTATGCAAAAGACGCTGAATTAGCCAGAGGCCAGGTAAGAATTAATAATTATGTCGATTCGACAAACGAAGGTCCGATGAAGCGTTGGCTGCACATGGAGTATGAAATGGGCAGAGCCAATATGACGGATGAATTATTCTATATCAAGCCATATAACGGTTTTGTCCAGATCAAGAAGTCATTTCTCCCTGATTTTGTTGAATTCGATGTTTATGGTGCAGGTCAACCAGCAGACGAACAAGCGAAGTTCCAGAAGCGCATGGTTGCATTGCAGCAAGCCGTTCAGTTAGACCAGCTGAGAATATCTATGGGTATGCCGCCTAAGCTCAATCTTGATACGTTGATCGAGCAAGAGTTGTTGCAGGGTGGATGGACTGATATTGATATGTTGATTAATCAGTCTGCACCACAGACACAGATGGAGCCTAATCCTGGCCTACAAGTAGCTGCACAACAAGGGTTAGCGTTTGGATCATGAAAGTACAAGACCTACCAGTAGAATCTCAACAATTATTGATCGAGTTAAATTCGCGTCCTGGATGGCAACCAATTCTTGACGCAATAAATGAAGGAAAGTTTCCAAGGTATAAGCCTCACGGCGAAGACCCGAAGGAATCCCAGTTTTATAACTGGGTTTTTTATTCTGGGAAGCTAGAAAAGGCAACTCAGGTTATTAAACTATTAAGTGGAGTAAAAGAATGACACAGCAAGCCGAGGTTACAGAAACCAATCAAGAGCCGACTCAGGCATCTGGTGAGGTGGAAAACGCTCAGGATGAAGTCTCGTTAGACAGTTTACTGTCTGAATATGACGAGCCTAAAGAGGAGCCAAAGGCGGCCCCTCAACCGGAAGTACCGCAAATCTCATCGGATGTGCAGAATTTTATGAATCGTCAGATCAAGAAAGAGAATGATCAGGCAATTAATGAAGCTGCAAAAATCATGAAGGAGTCTGTTGGTGATACTAATCTAACGGAGAAATGGTTCAAAGGTCAGTTACACTTGGCTGGAGCCGAAGATCCAAGGATTATCGATGCTTTTAATAATCGTGATAATGCCCCGAAGCAGTGGGAAGCGATTGTAAAAGGTATTGCTACTGATCTAGCGAAGGATCTTGCTCCGACAGATCAGAGTGCCACAGAGTCATGGAATGCCGTTGCGAGTGCGGTGCATAGCGCATCAACCTCAGCCCCAAAGACAGAGCCAGGATTTTCAGAGAAGGATCTGAAAAACATGTCTGACGCCGAATTTCAGGCATTCAAACAACAGCATGGGTTCCGTCGGTAGGGCACAATTAAGGAGACATAATCATGTCTACAATTAGTGCAACTAATACAGAGCTGCCGCGCGTTGTTAACGCGGTATATAAAGAAACTTATCTTCGCCAAGGCAAATCGCGTTGTCTTCACTTTCAGGGCACTGAGCCTGCTGAAGTGATGCTTAATCGTGGTGCGCTGGTGTGTAATTGGCAGCAGATGTCCAATCTGGTATCTGCCTCGCCTGCTCAGGCCGCTGGTGTAGAACTTCCTCAATATGCAACTTTGACTGAGCTGACGACTACAGCCGCGTATGGACAAAGCAGGAGTGCTGACGCCCTTTCCGTAAGTCAGGTAACAGCAACTGCCGCTAAATACGGCAACTACGTCATTCTAAATGAAGAGGCCGACCTGATTAACCCGTCTACTCAGATGGACAAGATCATGGAAGTCATTGGTATTAATGCCGGTGATTCTCTTGATAAGCTTCAGTCTATTGGGATGAACAGCGGGGCCACTCTTGTCTATGCTGGTGGTGTAGCTAGTGAGGGTGCTGTGGTATCGAAAATCACTCTGGCATCTATCAAGAGTGTTATTAATACCCTTGATAAGAAAAAGGCGACTACCTTTACTCCAATGGCTACTGGAAGTACTAATTTTGGTACGACCCAGTTGATGCCTGGATTCATTGGTATTACACATCCTGATGTTGCAATGGATGTTACCCAGTTGGCAGGATTCAAGCCGTATGAAACCTATGCTGGTCAAGTTGCCGGATTCTTGGGTGAATATGGGTCAATTACTGCTGGGGGTCGTACTGTTCGCTTCTGTTCTGCGCATAATGCAGACGTAGAAGCTGATGCAGGTGGCCTAACTGGTACTACTGGTCTAATTTCTGAGACTGGGACGAATATCGATACCTATACAACCCTGATCTATGGTCAGGCAGCGTTTGGTTCTCTCGGATTTGGAAGCACCTATGGCACTGGTTCGTATCGTGCTGGTGATGAGCTTGATCCTATCGAGCTTGTTGTTAGTGGTACCTTGGCAAGTCCAGCTGATCCTTATGGCGAACTTCAGTCGATTGCTTGGAAAGCATGGCATGCAGATGTCGCGCTTAATACTAGTTGGTCCAGAGGAATCGTATCTGGAGCTACTTCCTTGTAAATCATGTGGGGGAGGAAACTCCCCCATTTTTAACGGAGTATTTATGACAATCAGTACACTTCATGCAATAGATTCCAGATCAAACTGGGATAAAGTATCTCGACGCCAATGCTGGAAAGGTGCAGGAAAACTTGGGATTCCATTTCCAACTGGGGCCACTCATGATGAAATGATTCGTATTTTTGAAGCTGCTGGTGTTGCTCCAGAACAAGTAGTTAATTTTGTTCCGGCGATTGTTGAGACGCCTCAAGGTGATAAAGTTGTAATGCATCCAGAAACCCATGAGCGCAAATATGACGAACATAAAGAGCATCGTCGCATGGAAGAAATGGAGCGCAGAATCCAGGAAGGTGTTGAAAAGGATAGGGCAGAGAAAGAAGCTCTGACTGCAAAAGCAAGCAAGAAAGAAATTGATGATATTAAATCTGACATATCTGAATTGAAAGATATGTTCAGGCAGGTATTAACTCAAATGGCAACAAGTCCGCCAGAAAAGCAAAAAGCAGAAACGCTAGAGACAATGCACTGGAAGAAGTTCCAGAAAATGGCTAAAGATATTGGCGAGACCTGGACAACGAAAGAGCCAAGAGGGCCAATCATAGCCAAGCTAGAGGCAAGAGAGAATGTCGAAGAACCTTCTTAATGGTGTCAATGATGTACTTCAGAAAGTACAGATAGTCAGATCTAATCATCTTTTGACGACGTTGACAAACTCTCAATGGCAGATATTCATTGATAATGCGATTTCGTCATGGAACGAAGCTATAGATCAGATCTATTCTAAATCCGACATTATGCGACCTAAGCAGGCGGATGAAGATACGATTACATTACAAACCAATGTCCGATCATATTCTTTGCCTGATGATTTAGTTCAGATTAGATGGCCTTTACAGGATGAGACAAACGGGCACTTTATTAATAAATATCCTGGTGGGTATGAGGAGCTAAGGCGTTCACTTATCCAGCCTGAAAATTATACCGGACAGCCTGTTACAGGTGTGATTGATCCAATTGAGGGGGAGCTATATATCGACATGCTCCCAACAAGTACTGAGAACGGAGACGTTTATCGGTTCGTTTATTGGAAAGACACTGGAATGGCTCGATCAAGCGATATCTTTCCTTTTTCTGATGTTGTGTATCGGGCATTAACTCCGTTTGTGGCTGAATTATGGCGATATAATCAAAACCAACAGACGAATGAGAAGGTGAAAAAAGAAAGCTTTGGTCGTGCTGTTAGAGCGCTGAAACAAGAACCAAGAGAGTCGTCTTACATAAAAAGGTTTGGAAGTGTCACAGTAACGACACCTCTTGGCTATGATCCATATAACGTAGGGTAATATGCCAAATAATCTAGGACCAGAAGATACTTCTGTATCTATAAAGTTTGGTGCAGGCATTCGGTCAAGAGCACCAGCCGATGAAATAAACGACAGGGAATGTTCTGCCGGTCAAAACTTTGATATGGACTTGCAGAATACCCAGCTCCGTCCCCGCCTGCCTTTTGATCGATTAGGGACTGTGCCGAATGGTGAAGAAATCAGGGGTATGGCATCCTTACTGAAGTCAGACAATAGCACCTCTATGCTTGTGCAAGCTGGCGATACTGTTTATGAGTGGGATGGTAGTAACTTTACTTCTAAGGGCACTGTAGCGGCTACATCAAAGCTAAGGGGGCATACTTGGCACAACTGGCAACTAGAGGATAAGGTATTAATTACTGATATCAATCTAGCCGATGTTGTCATGGAGTGGGATGGCTCTACTCTATCGGATGTATCATTCACAGACGAAGATTCAAACCCTTATACGCCATTCAAGGCAAAGTATTGCCTTATACAAGATGAGCGCGCATTTTTCGGGAATGTAGTTGATAGTGGGTCAGTAGCTTTGCCTCATATGATAGTTGGTTCGAAAGTTTCTGATTACACAAATATCACAGTAGCCAATAAGCCAAGTTCTGCTTTGGGGGAGGATGACCCCTTCTATTTGCTGACTCCTGACCTTCGTTACATTAATGGACTCTTATATGCCTTCGATATTGTTGTTGTGTCCACGATGGAGGGGCAAATATTTAAAGGCATAGGGGCTAGCGCTAAGGATTTTGCTTTCAAGCCATTGTATCCCAGGTCTGGGGCATCGGGCGATGAATCAATGAAGTTCGTTGGCGATGATGTCTATTATGGCAGACAGGGGAGAATAGAATCTCTGGTATCTAATGATAAGTTCGGCAATGTAGAAACAGACGATTTGTCAGTAGATATTACTGATCTCATCGAAGACTACACAGATTGGACATTAGCCTATAACGAGAGAACTCAGAGAGTTTATTGCTATCCATATAACAAGGGTGAGATCTGGACAATATACAAGCCATTGGTGAAATCAGATGTTTCACCTTGGACGAAATATAAAACAACGCATTCGTCAAACTTCAATCCTACAACCATCATGAATTGTTATGATCCTATAGATAGGTTGGAGTATGTTTTTTGGGGTGATGCTTCTGGAAATCTATATAAGATGGAAGGAACGCAGGGGAAAGGTGATGCAGGCGTTAATATGGTTAAGACCGATCGCTTGTCCAAGATGGTTTTGCTTCCTGAAGATACAGAAGCATTTAATATATTTGGCTGGGTGCGATATCGTAGAATAAACCCAATCACGATTACTTTGCGAATAGAATTCCAGGGCGACCAGACTTACACAGAAGTTATCCCTATAGAGTTAGAAGGGGCAACCGGCACAAGTTTTTATAACGGAGGTTCATATTATGCAGGTGGTTCCTATTACGGATCAAACTTCAATAAGTTCGCTAGAGAAAAAGTCGGTATTCCAGGGAAAAGCACGGAATTCCAAGTCAGAACAACGATTGAAAGCAAAGATCCGTTCGCAGTCGCCGAAATCGGCCTCCGACTCCAAGTCACGAGTTAAATATAGATTAAAGCGTACATTACGCAGAAAGCCAAAATTCCATGAAATAGAACAGGCTGACGTGAAATATATATGGGCGGCTTATAAGTTAGGTTCGTTCGGTGAACAAACAGATATCACACAAGAAGAATTTAATTTAAGACTATTCCAGACTATAGAGGAAACGGACAGAACTTATATTTTTGTTGCCCCAACCAATAATGGAACTATCCCTGTTGGAATGGTATCTGGAACATTCAATGGTCCAATATTCTTTGTGGGGAACGCACTATGGTTTAAATGGGCTTCTGATAGAAACAAGCTTGAATCTGCTGTCCATTTTTTGAATGAATTAAGAAAAGAGTATGTTGTAGTGATTCATAATCATATGGATGACAAACAATTTTATGAAGTGGTTGCCAAGCATGGAGTGATTCGGCGTGTCGGTAGACTTTACGATGTGTTTGAGGATTGCCCTGCGCAGATCTGGCAAACAAGGAAACGATAATGAGTTCAATTACAAAGAACATAGGGCTGACTGGGGTTCTAGGTGTTGGGGCTGGTCTATTAGGCGGCGACGACGCTTCTGATAAATTGTTTGGTGATAATATTCCAGGAGAGCTTAAACGACCAAGGCTTACAAGTTTTGAAGCGCCTGGTTTAAGTGCAGAATTCCTTTCGCCTGAACAATTAGCTCTAAGGCGAGCGCCTGGTGTCGAATCTATGCTGTCAGGGATCTCATCCGCATTTACGGATCAAGCAAACCAAATAGGTGGTCTTAGGCCGTTGGTAGAACCTGGATTTGGTAGGCTAACTGAATCAGGGATAAGGGCTGTAAGGGACGCACGTAGGGCAACGATGGGTGATCTCAGGCAGAACTTGGCAAGGCGTCGAGTATTAGGTTCTAGTTTTGGTGCCGATGATTTGGCACGGACAGGGGCAGAATTTGCGAAGGCAGAGGATAAAGTAACATCAGAGGCTTTCATTAAAGAATTAGCAATGTCTAATGAGCTAATTAACCAGCAGGCGCAAGCAAAAGCGAATTCATTCTTACAGAGCTTAAATCAGACAAATATTGAAAGCCAGTTAGCAGCACAGATGGCTTCAGGGGTATCGTCGATTTTAAGCAATAATGCACAAATGATAGGACAGATGACTAATACCGGAGCAGATAGAATGCTAAACGTAGGTGGAACTATTGCCGGTTCATTTTTTGGCCTTGGTTAATTCTGGAGTATAGAAGAAATGGCTAATACAAGTTTTTCATCTGGTTTTGGTGCTGGCCTTGGCTTGGGTGCGCTGAGAGATACTAGAGACAGAACGAGCTTAATGCAGCAGCAAAATGCTCTTGAGCAAAAGAAATTGTTACAAACAAATTTAAAGACTGGTTATGATAGTACGCTCAAGCAGTTAATAGATCAATCAAAGCAGTTTGCTGCTTCTGTAGAGTCAGCTTCTGATGAGACAAAACGAGCCAATACATTAAATATATATGATCAATTTGTAGAGACAATCATTGAATCGGAAGAGCAAAAACTTAATGTTGCTCAGCAGATGGGGCTTATCAGTCCTGATGATGTTTCTAGCATGAAAGCAAGATTAAGGCTAGCAAGCACGCTTACAGATCCTGTAGCACAAGAGAAACTTGAGCAGGATGTAAAGACAGAAGGAGCTATTGAAACAGCCGAAGGCAAGCAGCCGTTACAGCTTGAACAGATCAGGGTAAGAGCAGAGGAGGCGAGGAAGACAGCTGCTGTGCGTAGAACACAGGTAAATATACAAGAAGATCCAGACGAATTGGCTCCTCCTCAGATAGGTCAAATCTATGGGATTGAAAATGCAACAATGAGTGATTTGGCTAATGCAAATATATTTGTTCCTAAAGACAATAAAACATTGAGGGAATTAATTCCGGCTAACACAGCTTATAAAGGGCTTGTGACATCAGGCACAACAGCGTTAGATGTATTAAGAAAGAACCCCGATGTTGCCCCAATTGGTGGGCTTTCGGAATTTTGGGAAGGTGTTGAATCTCAAGCAACAGCATTGGCAAGACTTGCCAATATAAACGTATCAGAAGTAAATTTAGAATCAGAAGTTATACAAAATGAAGTAGAGAAATTAGCTGGTGCCAATAGAGAACTTCAAGCAACAATGAAAAGCATGGCTTATGCTTCTGCTATTGCTAAAGGTCAAACTGGACAGGGATTATCTGATAAAGACGTTGCTAATGAGATTCAACAAATTGGTGGAGACGCTAAAACATCTGAAGGGATGCAGCGAGCTATCATGGCCTTTATGGAAAGGACTGAAAGCGAGTATAGAGCAAGAATCTCAAACACCTTAAGCAAAGAGCCTCCAAAGTCTGCATATTCTATGAATTCTGATGAATTGGTCCAATTTATTGAGCAGGCTGGTGGGTTTGAGAATTTGCCTTCTGCCGATCAACAGATAGTCAGAGTTAGGGCAAAATTTCTGAAACAGAGAATGCAATGAGCTTAAAAGCATTAGATAATTTAATTCCAGAAGAGGATGTTGTGGTCTCTCCTCAAGCCCCAGTGTCCTCACTAGATAAGCTTGATTTGATTATCCCGCAAGAGCCGATTGCTCCACTTGCAGAGCCCTTGTCTGTAGAAAAAGTTGAGCCAAAAGATTTATCAACAGCCACAGCAATAAAATCAGCTCAAGCTCCATTCATAACGGCAGGCTCACTGATAGGTGGGGCGGTTGGCGCTCCCCTTGGTCCTCCTGGCGTAGCAGTTGGCGGTGCATTGGGTGCTGCGGCTGGTGAATTTGCTTTCCAGACTGTTGAAGATATTGCTAGGATGAAAGATGTTGAAGGACTTGGTGAGTCTCCAACATTTAGTGAGAGAATCACGGCAGGGGTAAAAGAAGGGGTTATAGATTTAGGGTTTTCAGCAGGCACAAAAGCTTTTGGAGAAGCTGCAAAATATGTATTTAAAACAAGATTGCCAAAAGAAACACAAGAACTAATAAAAGAAGCTGATAGGCTTGGAATAGATCCAACAAAAATTGCCATAAACAATACAAAACTCCAAAAGTTTTATTCATCTATAATTGCAAGATTCCCATTTGCTGCTGGTAAATTCAGGACAAGAGCAAAAGAAGCAGTTTCGCAATTAGGAGAGGCGAAGGAGAATTTATTTCTCAGGATGGGTCCGGGCTGGGATATGGCGAAAATTGGCATAAAGCTAGATGATGCCTTTAAAACCGAGTACAGGGTTTTTAGAAAACAGATCAATAAAGAGTATTCAAATATTCTGAAAGAAGCGAAGCGTGTTGGGGCTAATGTTGACACTACAAATATAAAAGCGGCAGCAGATGACGCTATTTCAAGAATGCGACTTGCTATGCAGGCGCAGGGTGTGCCAGATGATGAGATAGTATCAATATTAAGAAAGGATCCTGTCCTGGATAGGCTTAGGAAATATAACAACATCAAACAGAATCTATCACTTGATGAACTGAATGCGTTAGATGAATTACTAGACAAAGATTTGAAATTTGCTGTTAGTCAGGGCGGAGGTGTAGTAGCAGAATTTGGGAAAATCAAGGATTCTTTTAGACAGGCAAATAAAACTATCCGCCAATTAATAGGCCCAGAAGAAGGCGGGAAAACTGTTAGACAAATGCTAAAAGAAACAGATGAAAAATTTACAACAACAATGACCGAATTATTTGAGACACCAGTTGCAAAAAAACTTGAACGAACAGTGAGCAAAGGATTATTTAAAGTAGGCGCTTTCAAAAAGGCAGGAACTAAAAATCCAGACGAGTCATTTAAAGTCCTATGGAATGCAAAATCGCCAAAAGGAATGGAGGACTTACATAAAGTTGTTGGAGATAAGCGATTTGGCGCGTCATTGAGGACTCATGTTGAAGGAATATGGGATAAATCTGTAAGAGATGGGTTTGATGATTATCTAGCTGGGAATAATTCATTGGCATTTGATTTCAAAGGATTCAAAAACAGACTCGGCATTGGAAGCCCTAAAAGCCTTGAATACAAAACGATGGAAAAGGCATTGGAAGTGTCAAAAAGTGGCGTGACGATGAAAGATTTAACGTCTTTTACAGCATTGTTAGAGAATGCGCTTCGGAACTCTCCAGAAGATGTGAATACATTTATTGCTAGGCGCGTAACTCTTGGGGGTAGAAAAGCATTGACTGGACTACTAGGAAGTCTTGGGAGTGTTGCAACACTATTAATTTCTAGGGGTATAGGAAGAGTAATTTCTGGTAAACCATTGATAGTTAGAGCAGGTATGATGCTTGATCCAAATTTATCATTTCAGCATAGAAGGGCATTAGCTGTAGCTTTTGATAAGTTATTGCCGGAAGAAGAGGAACAGTAAATGGCAACATATACCCCACCTACAATATCGAATTATAACGATACTCCACCGACCAATGATGGCAGTGAAGATAACGTTAATAACCTAGTTGATTGGGACCGTCATATAGATGAAATCGGTGATCCATTAAATAATTATATCGACGCTGTAAATACAGAAACTGATTCGGCTTTCGACATCGTTGATGCCAGTAGGTACTTTAGTGGAGTTGATTTCGGCATTACTGGTGATGGGGCAACCGATGATATCGACGCGATAAATACAGCTATTACGACAATC
>Ga0070726_10002372_pt1 | contig 17010 bp, 14 predicted proteins | sample tdAd471_FD_67275 | JGI IMG/M metagenome (GOLD analysis project Ga0070726, IMG submission 67275) | Marine sediment microbial communities from the Atlantic coast under amendment with organic carbon and nitrate - tdAd47.1 | ecosystem: Environmental > Aquatic > Marine > Coastal > Sediment | place... | reverse complement strand
TGCGATTATGTACGCAACACTGGCTGCCGGTGTCATGTCCGTCATCGCTCCCATCATCGGCGCAGGCGCTGCAGGCATACCGGTGCTTTGGGCTGTGACCACGGGGGAGTCAATTGATGCCATGCAGTGGATCGGGATAGCCACAGGCGGCGTCGCTGTTGCACTCTTGTCCTTCCAGCCAGGGTCGGGAAGGATGAGCAGGAAACTGGTCGTTCAGGCTCTCATCGCAGCGTTCGGCTTCGCCATCTTCTTCATCGCCCTCGGGCAGACCAACGAGTCCTCCGGGCTTTGGCCGTTGGTGGCTGCACGATCGCTGACCATTCCTATCGCATTCGTGATGCTGACCATCCGACGTCCCACGACGCGGGTGCCTCGTGGATCGTGGGGGCTCGTAACGACGACCGGCATGTTCGACATGGCAGCCAATGTGGCCATCGTGCTTGCAGTTCAGCGAGGACCGCTCGGTGTGAATGCGGTACTTGGCAGCTTGTACCCAGTGTTCACAATCGCTGCAGCGATCGTCGTCCTGAAAGAACGACCCACAAAGCTCCAACTCGCAGCGATGGCACTGGCGCTGACGGCGATTCTGCTTCTTGCCCTCTAGCGCGGAATCCTGAACCCGACGCGGCCATGGCCTGACGGTTCGATCCAGATATCGCCACCAAGCGTGGTGACCAGCCCGTGAGCGATGGCAAGTCCGAGGCCTGCGCCACCAGCATCGCGGGTGCGAGCGGAGTCCGAGCGTGAGAAGCTCTCGAACGCCTGCCCAACGAAATCATCGTCGAACCCCTCCCCCTCGTCGGACACCACGACGACGGCACCATCTTGCCGTGAAACTTCGATGACAACCGTTGAACCTTCCGGTGAGTGACGCACCGCGTTGTCAAGAAGATTGCGAACCACCCTCCCGACTGCGGATGGCGCTGTCGTAGCGAATACGCGTTCATCCGCCTGAAGGCGAACAACGACACCCCGCCTGTCGGCGACGGGTTTCAGTGCCTCGACTGTCTCGTCCACGACCTCAGTGATGTCCGTTGCCTGCACATCGAGCGGGACATCACCAGCTTGGATGCGTGCGAGGAGGAAGAGATCATCTACAAGCGCGTGCATTACCTCTACATCGGTCTGGAGTGATGCGAGGTAACGATCAGGATCGGGCGACATGCCGTCCCTGAGCGCTTCAGTGGCAGCTTGCATCGAGGCCAACGGGGTTCGAAGGTCATGGGACACGGCCGCAAAGAACTCGCGGCGACGGGTGTCCTCCTCATCCCTCACGGCTGTTGCTTCCTGGAGTTGCCGCGCCAATTCGTCGAGCTCCGTCGCGAGGGAGCCAATCTCATCGGCGCGTTCCACCCCGGTGCGGGCACTCAGATTCCCTGAAGCGACATCGCGAGCCGCATCGGACATTCGGGAGAGATCCGACGTCAGGCTCCGCGCCGCTGTGAATGCAAACCCGACGGCCGCGACGAGGCCAAAACCGAGGACGACCAGAACCAGCGTCAAGTCGTGATCAGAGAAGAACATCCGATTGGCCGCGACCACGAGACCAACCGAGGCAACAACCAAAGAAATCAAGGAGAGGGCAAACAGGGTGGTGAGCAGGCGCTGGGAGCGGCGGGCAAGAAGTGGCAGGAACGCAGCGGCGATGCCAGACACCGTCGCCATCAGCATGAATATGATCGCAAGCTCGGCTCGTTCAGATCCGGACGGTTGCATGGTGACCTCGAACAACGCAAGGCCGATAAGTACCGCTGTGATGGACGCGAGGACAATCCTCATGATTCGAACCGGTAGCCGCGACCCCAGACGGTGGTGATGCGCTCGGGATTGTCGGGATCCACCTCGATCTTCTGACGGAGCCGTCTGATGTGAACAGTGACCGTTGACGGGTCCTGCCATTCGGTACTCGACCCCCACACCTTGTCGAGGAGTTCTGCACGAGAAAACACGGTCTTGGGTGATGATGCGAGACACACGAGCAAATCGAACTCCAACGGCGGCATCGGGACGACCAGTCCGTCAACACTGACCTCGCGTGCGGCTCCATCGATCGTCAGACCGCCGAGCGAAATGGCAAGCGGCTCAGTCGGCGACGGTGCAGCCCGTCTCAACACGGCTCGCACCCGGGCCGCTACCTCTCGTGGGCTGAATGGTTTGACGATGTAGTCGTCAGCTCCGAGTTCAAGACCGAGCAGACGATCAGTCTCGGTCGACCGCGCCGTCAGCAGGATGACCGGCACGTCTGTCTCTTCCCGGAGCTTCGCAAGTACGGAATACCCGTCGAGCTCAGGAAGCATGACATCGAGAACTATGAGGGCCGGATCGAGAGCTTCAACTGCCGCAAGTGCCGAGGCGCCGTCTGCCTCCTCATGCGTAGCGAAACCGTCCTTCGCAAGGTAAGCACATACGACTTCCCGAACCATGGGTTCATCATCGACAACAAGAACAGTCACATCAGCCATAGCAACAGGGTATGCGCGAACCCAGAGTTCTAGGGCGGGACCAACCAGTTCCTGAACCCTGGGTTATGGAACGGGTCTAGTCAGTCACAGAACCCAGGGTTACAGAACTGGTTCTGTCTCTTCCATTCTGTGGGCCGTGGAGCGGGTCTAGTGAGTCACAGAACCCAGGGTTCGAGGCGCGGGTCCCGATTCCGCGTGGGGTATCGCACGGGCGGTCGGAGGGGCATACACTCGGCGGCGGAGGTTCCATGACCACACGATTCCTAGAGCACCTTGCGGCAGAGACGTCCGATATCCGCGACGCTGGTTTGTTCAAGACGGAGCGAGTCCTCGCATCACCCCAGGACGCTGTCGTTACTCTCGAGGATGGGACCGAGGTGATCAACTTCTGTGCCAACAATTACCTCGGCCTGGCAAATGACCCGACTCTCACTTCAACGGCGAAGTCTGCAATCGACACCTACGGATACGGGATGGCTTCAGTTCGGTTCATCTGCGGGACGCAGACTGTCCACAAGGAGCTTGAAGAGGCGATCAGCTCATTCGTGAACAAGGAAGACACCATCCTGTACTCGTCATGTTGGGATGCAAACGGGGGTCTCTTCGAAACCGTCCTCGGGCCAGACGACGCAATCATCTCCGATGCGCTCAATCATGCATCAATCATCGACGGCGTCCGTCTCTGCAAAGCGAGCCGTCACCGATACGCAAACAACGACATGACCGACCTCCGGCTTCAGCTTGAAGCAGCCAAAGATGCACGCTTCAAGCTGATCGCCACCGACGGGGTCTTCTCGATGGATGGCATCATCGCAAACCTCCCAGAAATCTGCGATCTCGCCGACGAGTATGACGCGATGGTCATGGTTGACGACTCACACGCGATCGGCTTCCTCGGACCGAACGGTGGTGGCACTCCCGACTACTGGGGTGTCTCGGATCGCGTAGACATCGTCACAGGCACGTTCGGAAAGGCTCTCGGCGGAGCATCTGGCGGATACACAGCCGGTCCGGCCGAACTCGTTGCGATGCTCAGGCAACGATCACGACCGTACCTGTTCTCCAACTCGCTCGCACCCGTGATCGGTGCCACGACCCTTGCAACAATCGACATCCTGCGGCAATCAGCTGAGCTACGGACTCGGCTCAACCGAAATGCGGGTCGATTTCGTTCAGGTATGGAGACACATGGTTTCACCTTGGCTGGGGCCGGGCACCCGATCATTCCCGTGATGTTGGGGGACGCAAAGGTGGCCTCGGCAATGGCAGACGCCCTCCTCGAACTCGGCGTGTATGTCATCGGCTTCTCGTTCCCCGTCGTGCCGAGAGGGGAAGCGCGGATTCGCACGCAGATGTCGGCAGCGCACACGGACGAGCACATAGACGCCGCCATCGCTGCGTTTGTGACCGTCGGTCGCGACCTCGGGGTCATCGCCTGATGCGGGCGCTGGTCAAGACACGCCCTGAGCCTGGAATCTGGCTCGAGGAGATTGACGAGCCATCCGTCGGACCAAACGATGTGCTCATCAGGGTCAAGAAGACTTCGATCTGTGGCACCGATCTCCACATCGTCGCATGGGACGAATGGGCAGCGGCCACCGTCCCGACGCCGATGGCGATCGGCCACGAATACATGGGTGTCGTTGCAGGCATCGGAACAGAGGTTGAGGGATTCCACGTTGGCCAACGCGTCTCAGGCGAGGGCCACATTGTGTGTGGGCGATGCCGAAACTGTCAGGCAGGCAGGCGTCACCTGTGCATCAGAACAAGCGGTGTCGGTGTCAACAGGCCCGGTGCATTCGCCGAGTACGTGGCAATCCCTGGCTCGAATGTCCAACCGATTCCAGATGGCATCGACGACGACATTGGCTGCATCCTCGACCCCCTAGGGAATGCAGTGCACACTGCGCTGAATTTCGACCTCGTCGGAGAAGACGTACTCATTACCGGATCCGGACCGATCGGGATGATGGCGGTCGTCATCGCTCGCCATGTCGGCGCCAGATACGTCGTGGTGACCGACGTGAATGAGTACCGCTTGGCGATCGCAGAACAACTCGGGGCGGATCTCGAAATCAACCCAACCGAGCGATCACTTACGGATGCAATGACGGAACTTGGGATGGTCGAGGGCTTTGATGTCGGCCTCGAAATGTCGGGGCACCCGAGCGCCCTCCACGACATGATCTCGACCATGGACAACGGCGGCAAGATCGCCCTCCTCGGAATCCCTCCGAAGCAGGCGCCAATCGACTGGAACGACATCGTCTTCAAAGGTTTGACGCTGCAAGGAATCTACGGGAGAAAGATGTTCGAGACCTGGTACAAGATGCTTGCGATGCTCCAAACCGGTCTCGATGTCTCATCGACAATCACCCACCACTTCGATGCCGCCGACTACGAGGAGGCCTTCGACGTTGTGCGATCCGGTAACTGCGGCAAGGTCATTCTGGACTGGTAGCGCGGCGGCTTCGATTAGCCGACGTCGGCAGGTGCAAGACCCACAATCCGTTCGTAATTGACGGGGTCGGTTGCACCCTCGGTCACAATAAGCAGAGCGATATCGTGCGACTCAAGATTGAGGGTCGCTCTCAGTTCCGGTCTTCGGTCGACGAGACACAGAAGCGTGGCAAGTGTTGCGGCGCCAGTTTCCCCAGCAACAACGCCCTCGGCGGCAAGCAATCGCATCGCCTCCTCGGCCCATTCATCGTCGAAGGAAATGGAGGCGTCCAAGCCAGCTTGGACCACCGGAAACGCAATCGGCGAAGCCGTACCACAGCTCAGCCCAGCCATGATCGTGTCGTGAGGACCGGGGATGGTCACAATCTCACCGGCCCGCAACGCCGCAAGTACGCAAGCTGCTCGTGTCGGTTCGCCGCCTATCAGGACGGGCCTCGGTTCGACATCTGCATACCGAGCAATCATTGCCGCCGCCAGAGCTCCAACTCCCATCGGGGAGGGCACCACCGTTGGAAGGTCAAGTCCGAGTTCGGATGCCTGGTCTTCGAGCTCAAACATCATCGTCGAGTAGCCGTCGATCACCCATTGGGGCACGACCTCATACCCGGGCCACGATGTATCTGACACCACGAGGGTCCGGCCATCGGCAACAGCTGCCGCTTCGGCCACGGCATCGTCATACGAGCCCTCCGTCACGGACACAGTCGCTCCCTCCGACTCAATCGCTTCGATCCTGGGAGCGACCGTTCCGGCAGGGACCCAGATTCGTGCATCCATGCCGAGCAGCCGCGCGATGCGAGCGACCGCCCGCCCGTGGTTTCCATCGGTCGCCGTTGCGAGCGTCATCGGCAGATGCGGTTCAATCAGAGCCGCGAGTTCCTCGATCGTATCCCAGCCATCCGGGTCAATCCCTGTGTGCTCCACAATGGATCGATAAGAAGCCCAAGAAGCGCCGAGCATCTTGAAGGCAGGCAACCCGAGACGCGACGACTCGTCCTTCACGTAGACAGACCCGATCCCAAGTCGCTCGGCGATTGCAGGCACCAATCGGACTGGCGTTGGCTCATAGCCAGGGAGCTTGGCGTGAAACCGAAGCGGTGCCCTTGTGGCTGCAGCGGAGGACGGCAACGGACGGGTCTCGTTCAGAAGGACTATTGGATCAGATATCGGTTGCACGAACGGGAACTCCTTGGTCTCCAGAAATAACAGCCGTCAGTGTTGCAAGCTCTCCAGCCCAACCCTCACTCGACGTGGCAGCGATCTCCGCCCCCGCCGGGACAAGCCTGAATCCCTGGCCTTCCGCCGCCTCGAACCGGTCTTGGTCGAGATAAAGCTTCGGCTTGATCTGAGCAGGGTCACCATCCTCAGGGCAGAACGTCATGCAGTTCCCACACTCGTTGCACAGCTCAGCGAAGACGAGGTACTGCCAGCGGCCGCCGATCTCGTCTCTGAGGTGCTCAGGCGACGGGAGCTTCACGAACGCATCGTTCGGACACACGGTCACGCACAGGTTGCACGCCGTGCAACCCCACATCTGGAGGTCGATATCGACCGTCCGCGGCAACTTGGCATTTCCCTCCTTGTTGTACAAGTCGACCTCATCGCCAACGACGGTGGCGACATGGAGGGCTGCCCAATCGCGATATCCGGCTGCCACAGCCTCAGAGAGCTTCGCGTCCTTCCACGAGGACAGGGACTGGTGCCCACCGTCTCGAATCTCGGAGGTCAACGCCTTGAGCATCGGCTTGAGTCTGCCGTATCCGCCAGGCTTCAACAGGTCGGTGCAAATGGTCGCCGGAGCCACTCCCATCGCCACGGTTGACGCGAGATTCTCCTTGCGTACGCCTGCTGAGAAGGTCACTGCCCTTGTGCCGTCCTGGCCAGGAAGGTCGAACACATCAGGGAGCGCAACGACGAGCCGATCCAGGATGGTGGAGGAGATTACGTGGAGCGGGGGGCCCGACAGGTACATCGGGTCATCCGGCATCCAACCCTTGTGATTCGAGACCACGAGCGTGTTCGAGAGCTTCACGCCGAACCTGCGACCGAGGCCATCCGCGTATGCACCGAGCTCACCTATCAGAGACACCGCTCGTTCAAACTGAAGGTCGGCATCGAAGGCATCCCGCGTCACGGTGACATCGTCGTATCCAAGCGTGTCGTGGAGCAAGGTCTGGACGTCATCGAAACCAAGGAGTGTGGGGTTGAGTTTCACAATGACATCAAGTCCGTGCTCTGCCATGAGGTACCTGACAATCGCATCGATCTCGTCAGGCGGACACCCGTGGAACGTCGACAGCGTAAGCGTGTCTGAGATCGCCTTCGGGAAGTCGAAGTCCCTGAACTCGGCAAACGGCTCAGGAATCTCGTGCCTGAGCGCCTCGATTCGAGACGAGGCGTCCTTCATCGTTTCTATGAATCGCCTGACCTTGTCCGACGAGATGCCATCGAGGTCGTACCCGACCGACATGTCAAAGACGAGGGGACCGGTGTCTTCACCGAGGTACTCCGTCAGCGGTTCCCACCGCTTGAGGATCTCGATGATCATCCAGGCTTTGACATACTCGTCAATCGAGACAGGGACCTCGAGTTCCTGGCTCCACTCGATGTTGTACCCAACCGTTTCCATGTCGATGCAAGGCCGTGCAATGTCGAGGTCGTCCATCACCTGAATCGTCTTCAGCTCAAAAACTCGGGATCCTCCGAGCCAGGCAAGGACAATGTTTTGGGCCATCTGGGTGTGAGGGCCGGCCGCAGGCCCGATGGGGGTGGCCGCCGGACGCCCGAGGAAGTCGAAAGACAGATCGACATCGGGATCTGGCTTCCAGATGCGGGCGGACATCAGATCGAAGATCCTGCCTCGCGTCTCCCATTCGTGAGCAATCCTTCCAAGAAGACCCCCGAGTGACATTGGAGTGAGCGGTGGATGGTCCATATCTACAGCCTCCTGTGAAGGCGTGCGGCCTGCTCGGCGGCCTTCGCCCTGATCTCTGCACCGTCGACCCGTGTAGCGGCTCCGTTCTCAAGTACGACTTCGCCACCCACGACGACTTGTTTCGGTCGCACACCCGGCGTGAATGCGAGGTGCCACGGGTCCATCGAATCGTATGCCCACACAACCTTGTCGCCTCGAGCCTCCGGGAAGAGATCCCAGCCCGTTGCGAGCCAGGACCAAGCTGCTTCCGGTGTCGCAGTCACATCGTGCTCCCTGTGTTTGAGGTAGGCGGCACGGAAGGAACCGACCATGTCGCCTCCAATGCCGTCGGTCCCAAGCGCCACCGGGTTCGCGAATCGGCTCGGGTTGGCATACCCGACGCCGTTGTTCATGTTCGACTCTGCGTTGTGCAGAATCGTGCCTGCGAGATCGTCCTCGAGATACACGGCGTGCGCGATCAGCCATGAGTCCTGTGTGCGGCCAGCGAGCCTGCGACCCGCACCCTCATCTTCTGGTCCTTCATGGACGTGGATATGGACGCCAGCGTTCAGATCACTGGCTAGCCCAACCACAGCATCCAATGTCTCATCAGAAAGGGTGAAGCACGCGTGGGCCCCGACCCACCCACGACCGCCTTCGGCTAGAAAACGTCGGTTCTCCTCGAGCCCTCGCTTGGCTCCGTCCGGTCCATTGCGGTCGGTGACTTCGTACGCACACGCAACACGAACGCCAACTTCAGCGCAAGCATCGGCGATGACGGAGAGGGAGCCCTCAATCGCGTTCGGGGAGGAATGGTGATCGATGATCGCAGTCGTACCCGATTCGAGGGCTTCGAGCGCTCCAAGCTTCGCTGACCATCGGACCATTTCTTCATCGAGTGCAAGGTCGAGACGCCACCACACCTGCTCGAGAATGCCAAGGAACGATGTCGGCGTCGACGGCGGGGCCGGCATACCGCGAGCCAACGCCGAGTACAAGTGGTGGTGGGAGCACACCAGCCCGTGCGTGACGGCGGACATGTCTATACGCCGAACTCGAGAGGCTGATGAGCATTGATTGGAAGCTTGGTCCTCCATTGGCCGTCGACCGCTTTGTATGCGGCCGCAACGGCTCCGGCCGTCGGAACGAGGCCGATCTCGCCAACGCCTTTGATCCCGAAGGGTGATCTGGGCTGGGGAACCTCCACGAGAATCACCTCGACATCAGGCATGTCCTTCGGCCTGATGATGTTCAGTTGGCGCAGAGTTGAGAACTCCGGCATACCGTCTTCGTCCGCCGGAAAGTCCTCAGACAGTGCATACCCGAGCCCCATGTGCACAGCGCCTTCGACTTGACCGGCAGCAAGAATCGGGTTGATAGCCCTGCCGACATCGTGGGCTGCGATCACCTTCTCGATTCGCCCCGTCTCAGGATCAGCGATGATGACCTGGCTTGCGTACCCGAACGCAGAGTGGATCGTCGGGTTGTCGAGTCCGTCGTTGATGCTGTTGGTCCAGTCGACGGTGTACGAGCCCTCGTATTCGACCCCAACCTTGCAACCGTCTGCGAGCGCAGCTTTGCAGGCGTCTTCCGTGGAACCGGCTGCCATCAGTGTCCCGCGGGATCCAGTCGTCTGGCCAGCAGAGAGATCCCGTGTCGTATCGACGACGACCCTGATTCGATCAGGATCGATTCCGAGCACATCTGCCGCGACTTGGAGGGCGACGGTGTGAACTCCTTGACCCATCTCGGTCCACGCGTGACGGACCTCGACTGTTCCGTCCTCGTCAAACCGTACAACGCCCTTCGCCACCTCGATAAACCCGTTCCCGAGTCCAGAATTCTTGATCGCGGCACCAATCCCGACAGCCTTCCCGGCATCAATAGCTGCGTCGTAGTGTGGCTTGACCGCTTTGAGGCATTCAAGTATCCCGGCCGATCCCTCGTCCATTATCTGGCCTGGGCCCCACACACTGCCTGGTCGTGCGACGTTCATCTCTCGAATATCCCATGACGAGATGCCGACCTTCTCAGCCAACCGGTCAATGCAGCCTTCGGTTGCGAACTGGGCCTGGTTCGCCCCGAACCCTCGAAAGGCGCCACACACTGGGTTGTTTGTCCGCACCGCGACAGCCTTGACGTCCACATTCTCAACGGCATACGGCCCACACGCATGACCAGCTGCTCGCTCGAGCACCTTCATGCCGACCGATGCGTAGGGACCGGAGTCTCCAATCATCCTCGCTTTCACTGCTGTCACACGCCCATCCTCGTCACAGCCCATCCACATCTCTGTACGAATGGGATGACGCTTCGCATGCATGAGGAATGATTCGGGACGGGAGAGCGTGCACTTCACAGGACGCCCTGTCTTGAGTGCCGCTAGAGCGGTGTGCCCCTGGTTCGACATGTCCTCCTTGCCGCCGAAGGCACCTCCGTTCGAGACGAGTTCAACCGTCACCATCGACGGATCAAGTGCGAGCATCGCGGCGATCTGATCTCGATCGTCCCACACGCCTTGGCCGCCCGAGTACACGTAGAGGGAACCGTCTTCCGACGGCACAGCCACCGTGGACTCCGGTTCAAGAAAGGCGTGCTCCACCCTCTGTGTCTCGAACACTTCGTGGACCACATGGGCCGCACCCGCAAGGGCCACATCAACGTCGCCCCTTGCATACACGCTCTCAGAGAGCACATTGCCTTCAAGACCCCAAACGGCGTCCTCCGCAGACGCGAGCGCTTCGTCCACGTCAGTGAGCGGCGCATGTACGTCATATGCAATATCGACCAGTTCGGTCGCTTCGCGGGCGGTCAGCATGTCCTCAGCAACGACTATTGCAAGGACATCACCGCGGTAGGACGTGCGGCCACCAACGGGAATCATCACTGGCCAGTCCTTATAGATGATGCCAACTCTGAGGTCGCCAGGGATGTCCTCGCCGGTGAGTACTGACACGACACCGGGGTGTTCGAGGGCCCTCGATGGATCGATCGCCACGACATCTGCTCGTGCGTGGTCCGTGAAACGGAGCGCCGCATGCAACATGCCTTCCATCTGAATGTCATCGACGAAGCCGCGATCGCCGAGCGACAGTTCGGTCGCCTCATACTTGACCCCGTCGCCACCGATCTTGCCCGATCGACCGCGGACTGGAATGGCCTCACCCGACGCAAGTAACTCCACAGCCTCGACGATCTTGGTGTACCCCGTGCAGCGACACAGGTGCGCGCCCAAACGCCCCTGAATGGTGGGACGATCAAGGCTCGCTCCCTTCTGGTCAATCAGAGCTTTGGAACGCACGAGGATGCCAGGTGTGCAGAAGCCACACTGAAGGGCGCCCGTTGCTGCGAACGCGTTCGCGTACCGGCTGCGCTCTGTCTCGTCGAAGCCTTCGAGGGTCACGATCTCCTTGTCCTTGACCTTTTCGAGTGACATAAGACAACTCGCCATGGCCTTGCCGCCGACCAGCACAGTGCATGCTCCACATTGCCCCGAAGGGGAACAGCCGTCCTTCGCAGACGTAAGGCCGATGCCATCTCTCAACGCCGAGAGGAGGTGAGGATGGCGTTCGTCCAATTCGTGGTTCTCGCCGTTGACGTTGAGCGACACAGTCATGGTCAGTCTCGTTCCTCCGCAATAGAGCGGTAGTGCTTTGGAATCCGATATCGATCAAAGTCGAAGAGAGTGTCCTTGTAGTGCGAACAGAAGTCGAGGTCCAAACGAGCGACCGCCACCTCGTCGCCGGTCGTGATGCATCTCGCAACCACCTGCCCCGATGGTGCGTAGATGGCAGAGTGAGCCAACGAGTCGACTCCCTCCTCGATGCCGCCCTTCGCGACGCCGACGACATAGGTGCCGTTCTGGTAGGCACCGGATGCCATGACGAGATCGTTGTGAAACCCAGCCAAAGCGTTCTGTTGGGGGTCCGGTTCGTAATGCAGCGGCGTGTTGTAGCCGATGAGAATCAGTTCGACACCTTTCAGCCCCATCACTCGGTAGGTCTCCGACCAGCGTCTGTCGTTGCAGATGGCCATCCCGACCTTGCCATTAAAGGCATCCCACACACCGAATCCGTCTGGTCCAGGTTCGAAGTAGTGACGCTCGGCGTGCTGAAACGGTCGGTCGGGTTCATTGTGCTCGTGGCCAGGGACATGAACCTTGCGGTATTTCCCAACGACCGAGCCGTCTCGTTCAACAAGCATCTGGGTGTTGTACCGGTGCCGTACGCCGGCCTCCTCAAAAAGCTCGGCGTACCCGAGCGAGAACCCCACTTCGAGTTCCTTTGCCCTTACAAACAGTGCGTTCGTTGCGTCGTTCGGCATCGACCGTTCGAACCACGACTCAATCGCATCGACGTCATCGGTGAACCATCTCGGGAAGAAGGTTGTCAGCGCCAGTTCAGGAAACACGACAAGATCACATCCACGGGCAGCACCATCCTCCAGCAAGGCAATGAGGCGCTCCACGGCATCCGCACGGGAGTCATCTCGATTGATCGGACCCATCTGGGCCGCGCCGACGGTGATATGCCTTGTCACGCTCTGTTCCATCCCCTGTGAAGTCCGGATTGTCAGCTCGTGTGCCGACAGTTCTGATTGTTGTCGACAGCTTTACATTTTGTCAAATAGGCTTTGACAATTTGTCAAGCGGCTAGGTAGGGTCGGGCCAGACGACCACCCGATCGGAGAGGGACCGCCATGTCCGAAACAGTACGCGCCGCTCTCGTCCAGGCGGCCTGGACGGGTGACTACGACTCGATGCTTTCAACCAACGTCGAGTACGCCCACAATGCCGCTCACGACGGTGCAAAGGTCTTGTGCTTCCAGGAGATCTTCACCGGGCCGTACTTCTGTAACGTCCAAGACCCCAAGTACTACGACCTCGCCGAGTCGATCCCTGACGGTCGAACGGTGACGACCATGCAGAAGGTCGCGCAGGAGACAGGCATGGTTCTTGTGGTCCCGATCTACGAGAAAGTCGACGAGGGGACGTTCTACAACACCGCAGCAGTGATCGATGCCGACGGCAGCCTGCTCGGCATCTACCGCAAGACACACATTCCGCAGGTTGAGGGCTTCTGGGAGAAGTTCTACTTCCGTCCAGGGAATCTCGGCTATCCAGTGTTTGACACTGCCGTCGGCAGAATCGGCGTCTACATCTGCTACGACCGACACTTCCCGGAGGGCTGGCGGGAACTCGGGCTCAAGGGGGCCAAAATCGTCTTCAATCCGAGCGCTACGACCCGTGGACACTCAAAGTACCTATGGCATCTCGAACAGCCAGCGGCTGCCGTTGCAAACCAGTACTTCGTTGGTGCCATCAACCGCGTCGGGTCAGAAGACCTCGTCGACACCGACTACTACGGCTCGTCCTACTTCGTTGATCCTCGCGGCCAGATTGTGGGCAACGCTGCATCCGACACCGACGATGAGGTCGTCGTTCGCGATCTCGACATGTCGGAGATCGAGGCCGCACGGCGCCACTGGGCCTTCTACCGAGACCGCAGACCAGAGGTGTACACGGGAATCGCGTCTCCGTGACCAACTGTCGGGTCGAGTTCGTCATTGAGCCCTTCATCGACGGTGCACCTGGCTCCCATGTCCGTGCAGGCATCGACGCAATCGAGGCCAAGGGGCTCACCGTCACGATGGGACCGTTCGGTTCCACCGTCGAAGGAGAATCCTCGGTCGTCGCACCTGCCATCGGCTCCATGGTCCAGTCTGCGATGCAGGACGGGGCGGAGCGCGTGCTCGTCGAGGTCACGGCACAACCATGACCGCCGACGCCACGGAACTCGCGCGGGCGATTGAGCCGCTGGTCGCGGCAATCGGAGCTCAGGTGATACCGACTGAGCAAATCGCCGAAGGAGACATCGCCATTGATTGGGAGGGCGAACCTGCGCTCGGCATTCGCCTCGACGAGTTGGTATCACTCGACCGGATGATCGAAACCGTCGAGCAGCAACTCGGAGGGCCGCTGCCGCAACTGGATCGAGCAGACAAACAGCGCGCGGTCAGGCTCCTCGACGACCGAGGCGCATTCAGGCTCAGACGGTCGATCGAAGACGTCGGCGAAGCAATGGGTGTCAGTCGAATCACCATCTACAACTATCTCAGCGCCGTCAAAGAGGGCGCATGAAGTCGAACTTGTCCTTCACCTGCACGCTCCCTCGATGGGTCGAGGACGTTGCCCATTTCGACCGTCCATACCCGAGCAACGAGGACAAGATGAGTGTGGCGATTGACCTTGCCATGAACAATGTCACGAGGGACACCGGCGGTCCGTTCGGCGCCGCCATTTTCGACGCAAGTAGCCACATGCTCGTCGCCCCTGGTGTCAATCTCGTAGTCCCGTCATCGAATCCCACCGCACATGCGGAGATCGTCGCCATGGGTCTCGCTGGGTCACTGCTCGAAACGTACGATCTTGGAGACAGCGGGGACACCCCGACCGTCCTCGCGACGAGCGTCGAACCGTGCGCGATGTGTCTTGGAGCCACACCTTGGAGCGGCGTCTCCTCGCTGCTCGTCGGTGCGCGAGATGCTGACGCAAGAGCGATCGGGTTCGACGAAGGCTCAAAGCCTGAGAATTGGATCGCGGACCTCACCGCGAGAGGGATAGACGTCACTACAGACGTCAGCAGAGACGCGGCCATTGCTGTGTTGGCGTCCTACGAGGCTTCCGGTGGGATCATCTATAACTCCGACGGGCAGGTACCGAATGCATGAAGTCCAGGACAGGACGTGGCTGGTCGAGCGATACGAGAGGCCTGCGACGATCGAGCAGGCTCTTCAGCTGGTCAATCACCACCGAGAGCGCGGGCGCGTCATCGCAGGAGGCACAGATCTGTTGCTCGAGATCCAGAGGAAGGTCAGAGCCGTTGAGTACCTCATCGATCTGAGCGCCATTCCGGGTCTGAGCGACATCACCAAGAACGACGGCTTCATCTCGCTAGGGCCGCTCACAACACACCGACACGTTGTCGCATCCGACCTGATCGTTTCACAAGGCCTTCCCCTCGCTCAGGCTTCTCTCGAGGTCGGATCGGCGCAGCTTCGCAATCGGGCGACGGTTGTTGGGAATGTGGTGACGGCAAGTCCTGCGAATGACACCATCTCCGCGCTCCTCGCGCTCGACGCGACGGTTCGGCTCGAATCAGTGGAAGGCGCACGAACGATCGCATTGCGCGACTTCTACCTCGGAGTCCGCAAGACGGTCATGGCTCCAAACGAATTGATGACGAGAATCTCCTTTCCTGCGCTCAGCGACACCGATGCAGGCATGTTCGCCAAGGTCGGCCTCCGTTCAGCACAGGCAATTTCGGTCATTCATGCTGCCATCGTGCTTTCGCGATCCGACGGTGTAATCACGGGCGCAAGGATCGCACTCGGCAGCGTCGCCCCCACGGTGATTCTCGCCGAATCCGCGAGAGCCCTCGTCGGCAACGAGTTGACGAACGACGCCATCCTGGCCTGCTCAGCCGCTACCGCTTCCGAGATCAATCCCATCACGGATGGAAGGGCAACCGCTGAGTATCGATCGGCAGTTACCGAGGTCACGGTTCGGAGAATGCTGCAGTCACTCAGATCGGGATCGGAGCGAGCCACGTGGCCGTCCCGCGTGACCACGCTTGCCACTGACATGTCCGAGTCGCCACGGCCACCAATCTCCCTCGGGGCAACAGATGACGTCCAAGCGACCGTCAACGGCACCAATATTGACGGAGCGGGATCATGTGACACGACGCTTCTCGACTGGATCAGGGACAACGCAACTGGTGACAACGGGGCAGCGTTGACCGGCACCAAGGAGGGCTGCGCTGAGGGCGAATGCGGGGCGTGCACTGTCCACATGGATGGAAATGCGGTCCTGGCGTGTCTGGTGCCTGCCGCCGCCGCCGACGGAGCGGACATCATCACCATCGAAGGTCTGGACGGCCCCGTCGACACGGCCATCCAGGACACGTTTGTGGATCTCGGCGCTGTGCAATGCGGCTATTGCACGCCCGGTTTCGTGATGTGTGCCTCGTCACTCGTCGAGGAGCACCACCACCTGACAGCAAGCGAGATTCGGGATGGCCTGAGCGGCAATATCTGCAGGTGTACCGGCTACGAGTCGATCGTGGAGTCACTCATCGAAGTGTCGAGTGCTTCCTCGGGTCTGGCGTCCGAATGACTATCGGGACCACAGCATCGCGGCGAGACGGAGGTCCCAAGGTCACCGGTGAGGCCCTGTATCCGGGCGACCTCCCAACGGACAACGCCATCCACGCAAAGGTCGTGTTCTCCAATCAACCTCACGCACGAATGATCTCGATGGACACCGAAGCCACTCTGGCGGTCGACGGTGTCATTGAGGTCGTCACGGCGGCCGACATCCCCCTCAACGAATACGGTCTCACAATGTTCGACCAGCCCGTCCTCATCGGCGTCGATGCAAATGGGCGCTCCGACGTCCCATCAGACATCAGCCGCTGGGAGGGCGATCAGATCGCCGTCGTCCTGGCAGAAACAGCAGACGCTGCCCTCGCTGGAGCCCATGCGCTGGAAGTCGAATGGGAGCTCCTGCCGCTCGCTCCGGACATCGGTAGAGCGCTCGTCGGCGATGTGCTGGTGCATGCGGAGACAGGACTCGACACCAACGCCTACTACGGCCTCAAGATCCGGAAGGGCGACGTGGACGCAGGATGGGACCAAGCTGACGTCATCATCGAAGGCCGCTACACGGTTCCTCACCAGGAGCACGCCTACCTCCAGCCAGAGGCTGCTGTCGCGTCGATGGAGGGTGACGTCGTGCGGGTTGATGTGGCCGGGCAGTGGACGCATGAGGATCGCGAACAGATAGCCCACGCCCTCGATCTGCCAGAGGACAAGGTGCGTGTGGTGTATCCCGCGATCGGTGGAGCATTCGGGGGCAGGGAAGACATGAGCCTCCAGATTGTGCTCGCTGCCGCAGTCCGGAAACTCGACGCACAGGGCATCGCACGGCCTGTCAGGTCGGTATGGAACCGCGAGGAGAGCATCGTCGGCCACCACAAACGCCATAGAGCCGAGATCACGGCACGCTGGGGGGCGACTCGAGATGGCAGAATTGTCGCCGTCGAATCCGAGGCATTCCTCGACGCTGGCGCTTACAACTACACATCGAACAAGGTGCTTGCCAACCTGCATCTG
>Ga0070726_10002371_pt1 | contig 17010 bp, 15 predicted proteins | sample tdAd471_FD_67275 | JGI IMG/M metagenome (GOLD analysis project Ga0070726, IMG submission 67275) | Marine sediment microbial communities from the Atlantic coast under amendment with organic carbon and nitrate - tdAd47.1 | ecosystem: Environmental > Aquatic > Marine > Coastal > Sediment | place... | reverse complement strand
GCATCGAGGGCTGGACGCCATCGGTCGAGAAGGATGTTGAGAGGAGCAGCCACGGCGACCAATCGTACCGGTGGCGTGGTGTCAGGTTCCGATGTGACCTTCCGACCTGAGCCACTCAAGCAAGCGGAACAGGGTGTCCTCAAGCGGGGTGTACGACATCCCGAGGTCATCGCGGGACTTGGTGTTGTCGTAGCGATGACCGTGCAGCATCGTGCGAACGAGGTCTGGGCACACGTCGTCGCCTTTGCCGAACAGCGCTGCGAGACGCGAGAGAGGCATTCCAACGGACCTGAGGAATCCCTCCGAGATCCACCGGGGATTGATTGGTCGCGCCAGCATGGCGCTCATGAGATTGACCAATTCCGACACGGACACAGAGTGGCCACTGAGGATGTAACGCTCGCCAGCGATTCCGTGTTCTGCTGCAAGGAGGTGTCCCTTCGTACAGTCGGCGCGATCGACAATCGACACCGTGACGTCGGCAAGAATTGGGCGCCGCGCCGTGAGGGCTCGCACGAAGAGCTCTGCAGATCCACTGCTCCGACCCACGCCTTGAACCGATACGGGGTTCACAACCACACAGTCGATGCCTCGGTCAAGCGCTGTTTCCATCGCGGCTTGCTCACCTCGGTGTTTGGACCGGCCGTACGCAGACTGGTACTCACCATTGTGCACGGTTACCTCTGACCCAATCATGCCTTCGGCAACACCCATTCCAGCGACCGAGGACGTGTGCACCACTCGCCTTACGCCAGCATCGGCAGCGGCATTGACGACGTTGCTCGGACCGTCGACATTGACAGCCTCCATGAGCTCGACGTGCTTTGTGCAGGTCTCGTTGACGCCAGCGACGTTGAATACGGTGTCTGATCCCCACATTGCATCTGATAGACCGGCCGAATCGGTGACGTCTCCGCGTACGGCGGTCGCGCCTAGATGCTCGACGAACTGAGCCGCCTCGTCGCTCCGAACCAATGCCTTGACTTCCGGGGCGCTATCCACAGCAGCGCGGAGCAGGTCAGAACCGACAACGCCCGTTGCACCGGTAATGAAGACGCTCTTCACTCCCGATCCCTCGGAGACAGCACCGTGCGGAATCGTGAGAAGTAGTCCCCGGCTGACACAACCGTCACGATTACAGCGGCAGCCATCATCCATTCGTCAAGCCGGAATGGACCAATCGTGACATCGAGGTGACCAATGGCAAACATGATCGCCACAAACTGAACCGTCGCCTTCCACTTTCCCCACATCGAAGGTGGCACGGTGCCGAGGTCAAGAGCCGCTACAGACCGGAGCCCCATCATCGCAATCTCTCGGCCGATGATGATGAATGCAATCCAGGTGCTGGTTGAGCCAATCTCAACGAGCGCTATCAGTGCACCAGTGACGAGAACCTTGTCGGCAACGGTGTCAAGGAATGCACCGAGCGTCGTCGTAATCCGCCAGCGCCTTGCAAGGTACCCGTCAGCGAAGTCCGTGAGGGCGGCAATACCAAAGACGACGGCCGCGGCGATGGCAAGCCCGTCGTTTCCTGGCGACTTGAGCACCATCGCCATCACGATTGGTGTGAGTATCAGCCTGATGACGGCGAGAAGGTTCGGGATGGACATCGCTATGAGACTAAAGCACAACCAGAACCTTCAGCGGAGCTTCACACCCAGTCAAGGGAGCGATCGATGGCCTTCGCCCAACCTGCATCCAATGCAGCGACCGCGGCTGGGTCGAGCGACGGGGTGAACCTGCGGTCCTCTTGCCAGTGGTTTTGCACTGCACCGACCGTATCCCAGACGCCTGCGTCGATCCCCGCCCCGTACGCAGCGCCAAGGACTGTGGTCTCGATCTGCTTAGGGACGACCACATCGAGACCAGATATGTCGGACTGGAACTGCATCAGAAGCCCGTTTTCGGCCATGGCCCCATCAACGCGAAGCTCCGTCAGCTCCGATCCGGTGTCGTTTCTCATCGCATCAAGGACGTCGCGGACCTGAAACGCCGTGGCTTCGAGGACGGCTCGCGCCAGGTGTCCTTTGGTTGCGTAGCGTGTCAATCCAGCGAGCACGCCTCGTGCGTCTGGTCGCCAGCGCGGAGCGAAGAGCCCGGAGAACGCTGGCACGAAGTACACATCGCCATTGTCTTCAACGGTGGCCGCAAGTGCTTCAACGTCGGCAGTTCGTTTGATGAGACCAAGGTTGTCGCGCAGCCACTGCACCGACGACCCAGCGACGGCTACGGACCCTTCAAGGGCGTACACAGCAGGCTGACCCACTCGTTGGTAGGCGACAGTCGTGATAAGACCCGAGGTCGAAGCGATCGGCTTCTCGCCCGTGTTTGTCAGAAGGAATGCGCCAGTGCCGTAGGTGCATTTGGTGTCGCCCATGCCGAAGGCAGCCTGCCCAACGACCGCTGCGTGTTGGTCACCGAGGATGGTCCTGAGATTCGTTCCCTCAAGAACGCCAACGCAGGGTCCGAAATCGTCGATGGATGGCGAGATCTCAGGAAGAAGCGCAACTGGGATCCCAATCTCGGTGCAAAGATCGTCGTCCCACGACAGAGTCGAAAGGTCCATCAGCATCGTGCGTGACGCGTTCGTGACATCGGTTACGTGACGACCGGTGAGGTTCCATGCAAGCCACGAATCGATTGTGCCGAAAGCGAGATCGCCCCGATCGGCGGCTCTCCTGAGGTCGGCGTCATGGTCGAGGAGCCACCTGACTTTGGGTCCGGAGAAGTACGTCGCTGCTGGGAGGCCGGTGATCCGGCGAAGTCTGCCCTCACCGAAGTCGGCAGCGATCTCTCTGCAGAGGTCCGAGGTTCGCGTGTCCTGCCACACAATGGCGTTGGTCACCGGCCTGCCAGACGCCCTGTCCCACAACACCGCGGTCTCCCGTTGATTCGTGATCCCAACTCCCGCGAGGTCCGATGGCGAGAGGCCTGCCTCATCGAGCGCGGTGGAGACGACCCACTCGGTATTTCGCCAAATCTCAGATGGATCGTGTTCAACCCACCCTGGCTTGGGCAGAATCTGGGCATGCTCCCTCTGGGCCATCGAGACAACATCGCCCTGAAGGTCGACAATCGCGAATCGGGAGCTTGTCGTACCTTGGTCAATCGCCCCAACGTAGGTTGCCATCGGATTCCTAGTCGTTGAGCTCGCCAGCGTGTTGACGAGCTTCGTCGCCGCCAGCCTCAATGAATCGAGTGACGACGTCTGACGCACGGTACACCGCGACATCCATTGGTTCGCGTTCGGCTTCCTTGAATCTGCCGAGGACGAAGTCCGCAGGCTCCATGCGACTCGGTGGTCGACCGACCCCGATCTTGAGTCTCCAGAATTCGTTGGTGCCTACGGATCCGATAATCGATCGAACACCGTTGTTGCCACCGTGCCCGCCGCCCTCCGTGACTTTGAGCTTCCCGAATGGGACATCGATGTCGTCGTGTATCACCAGGATGTGCTCTGGGTCGACGCCAAAGTACTTCACAAGAGGCGCGACGGATTGTCCAGACTCATTCATGTAGGTGCGGGGAACAGCCACGACTGCTCGGTGACCGGAAAGGTTGGTCTCTGCGACGTCAGCTCGGATGCCTTGCCTCGCTGGCTTGAGCACGAGTCCGTTGTCGGCGAGGAATCGGTCGATGGCCACTGCACCGATGTTGTGACGTGTTCGTTCGTATGACGAACCCGGATTGCGCAGCCCGACGATCAGGCTCACGGTTGACGCAGCGGTCAGCCTTCGTCGCCTTCGTCGGATTCGGCTCCGTCTTCACCATCTTCGGGTGCTTCCTCGCCCTCGAGGAGATCAACCACTGGCTCTTCAACGACCTCAGCCGCTGGGGTAACCACGGTGAGAAGGGGATGGTCCTCAGCAGCGACATACGTCACACCGTCGATCGCTGGTAGGTCAGCAACCGTCAGGGTGTCGTGAAGGCCGAGATGCGTGACGTCGACCTCAATCGATGTCGGAATCGCGTTCGGAAGGGCGCTGATCGTGACGCTCGAATCGAGCTGCTCTGCGATGCCTTCCTCGTCAAGGACACCAACGGGTATCCCGACGTACTCGATGTGGACCTCTGCCTCGATGGCCGTGTCCATTCGAACCTGAATCAGGTCAAGATGTGTGATGTCGCCACGGACAGGATTGCGCTGAATCTCGCGGGCGACGGTGAGGATTTGCTCGCCTTCGATGTCGACCTCGATAATCGCGTTGAGTCCTGCGTCGGTGTGCAGGACTGCATACAAGTCTCGCTCGGCGACGTGAACCGCGTGTGCTGAGTCAAGGCCAGTGCCATAGACGACACCTGGGACGCGACCGTCGCGGCGCAAACGCTTGGAGGCACGGGTGCCTGATGTGGTGCGCTTGGTAGCGCGCAGGGTTTCCTGCTGCATTTTGGAATCTCCTCGAATCGGCTGAGGATTCAGTGTGGGAGTGTACGGCGGGCGGTACCGAAGTGGGCATCAGATTCGTCAGAAATCTCAACCCCTACGCACCTCATCCGTCGCCGAGCACCCGAGACTTCCGGTACGGCAGGATCTCGATGTATTCGCCTGCTGAAATTCTCTCCTGAACTTCCTGCCAGAACACTGGTCCGAACAGATCACTGTGACGTTCATCGAGCGCTTTCCGCAATGCTGGCGACAACCCGAGAAAACGAGGCAATTCTTCAGGAAAGACATCGTTCGGACCCACTCCATAGCTTGGCGAAGCTGCCATGTCATCGAATGGGTCATCGGTAACCGGAATGCTTCTGAACCTGCACTCCGTCAGCTCGGTGATCTCGTCGTAGTCGTAGAAGACCACTCTGCCTCTACTCGTCACACCAAAGTTCTTGAGAAGCATGTCGCCGGGGAAGACGTTCGACGCCGCAAGGTTCTTGATAGCGGTTCCGTAATCGACGATTGCCCTTGCGGCTTCCGACTCATCTGCGGCCCTGAGGTACATATCGAGCGGTGTCACTCTCCGCTCGACGTAGATCGTCGAGAACAGCACATCGCCGTCGATGAGGGTCGCAGTGCGCGAGGCTTGGCCGAGAACCTCGTCGAGCATCGAAGGTGCGAACCGGTCGGCCGGAAGCCTCAGGTCGTGGAACCGCTGCGCTTCGACGAGTCGCCCGGCACGGTCGTGTCTGGCGACCAGCTGATATCGCTCAGCGACTTGTTGCGGGGTCACGGATTTCTGGGGCGGAAATCGGTCACGAATCACTTTGAATACCACGTCGTACCCAGCGAGCGTGAACACAATCATCACGAGACCTGGCACGCCAGGGGCGCGTTCAAACCGGTCGTCTGACCGCTTGAGATACCTCGCTATGTCCCTGTAGCGCTCCGTCTTTGCTTGTTTGCGATACCCGATCGCTGCCCAAAGTTCGGCGTCGGCACGGTTGGGGAGAATCCTCGACAGAAAGGCGACAACATCCATCGGTGCCGTGGTCGCAACCATGAAGGCGGCCCTCGTGTACGAGAACAGAATCGAAACATCGCTCTCCCCTATAAGGACAGCAGCGATTCGTACTCCGGTGCGGCCGTGTCGGATGGCGAGGGCAAACGGTGTGTCCTCCCCCATTCTCTGCAGCGTTCCGACGACATATGCCGCTTGACCACGGAAGAAGACGCGGTCGACAACCTCAACAGACTCGGGTATGAACGGGAGGCGCTCGACGACCGAAGCCACATCACGGGTGCGGTCTGCCCACGAAATGTGGAAGCGGATATCCCGCAGAAGATCGTTCAACCAGTCTCCTTGTTGACCAGTGACGACATACGTTCGGGTGACAGCATTGTCGTGGACCACCCGGTCCTTCGGCAAGGCAAGGAACTCAAGCATTGGGTCCGTTCCCTCGGTCACGAACATCTTGCGTGCCACAGAGTTGAAGTAGGTCTCGGCGATGACCTCGACTCCGTCGAACGGAATGGCCCCCCTGAACCGGTCGCGGGCTTCAGACCATGCAGCCCTGTCAGACAAGGTGAAACCGGACTCATGCAGATTCGCAATGGTTGCGTCGAGGCTCTGGCCGTATGCGTCGATGCGTTCCAACTTGTCGCGGCGCATCGAAGCCCAGTCCTTGGCCTCGAATCTGGAGAACGCCCGGTTCGTTATCGCCCGATGTCTTCGAAGATACGTTCGGAAACCATCATCGACGATCGAGACGATGGAAGACGGATCAATGGTCACGGACGAGCAGCCGGTGCGATCAGGTGTTCTCGCCCTTGAAGATCTCACTGACCGAGCTGTCGTTGAAGATGGCCTCGATCGTTCCGGCCACGATTGGGGCGATTGAAAGCACGGTCAGGTTGGGGAGAGAAAGCGCCTCGTTGGATACCGGGAGGGTGTTCGTGATGACGATTTCAGAGAATTTCGCCGTCCGGAGCCGTTCGACTGCCGGACCGGACAAGACACCGTGCGTCGCGAGGACTTTCACTGACGCAGCGCCCCGCTGCAAGAGAAGCTCGGCACCCGCGACAACGGTTCCTGCCGTGTCGATGATGTCGTCGACAATGATGCAGTGGCGTCCTTCGACATCACCGACCACATGGCTGGCGGTCACCTGGTTGCGCGCATCGGTCCGACGCCGCTTGTAGATGAACGCGACCTCGGCGTTGAGGTGGTGAGCAAATCGTGTCGCTCGCTTCACACCACCAGAGTCAGGAGATACGACCGTCAAGGGGCCGTCGTCCCTGTGCTTGAGGTAATCGGTGAACAACGGCAGCGCCGTCAGTGAATCAAACGGCGCATCGATGAAGCCCTGCAACTGCCCTGTGTGGAGGTCAACAGCTGCGATTCGGTCTGCACCCGCCGACATGAACAGGTCCCCCATCATCCGTGCCGTGATGGCCTCCCTCGGCCTCCCCTTCTTGTCCTGACGCGCATATCCGTAGAACGGAACGACCGCAGTAATCCTCTTGGCTGAGGCTCGTTTCAGGGCATCGATCATGATGAGCTGTTCCATGATGTGCTCGTTGATCGGGTTCGAGTGGCTCTGAATGACGAAGCAATCAGCACCTCGAACGGATTCAGTGAATCTGATGTAGATCTCGCCATCAGCGAATCGAGACCGCTCAACCCCGCCGAGTTCGACGTCGAGAAGTTTCGCAACTTCGTCAGCGAGTTCGACGTTCGCCGATCCCGAGAACACGAGCATTCGCTTCAGCCCAGGCCGTTGCATCAGTCCGCCTCTTCCTCCGCACGCTTCCTGTGCTTGTCAGCGTAGCCCTCGATATTGCGCTGGTCATTTCGCTCGACCCCGAGTGCGCCGTCCGGCACATCGTGCGTGATCACGGATCCGGCACCCGTGTAGGCATCGTCACCGATTGAGACAGGCGCGACAAGCATCGTGTCAGAGCCGACCCGTGCGCGGTCGCCGACCTTCGTGCGATGCTTGCTGAAGCCGTCATAGTTGACGGTGATGGTCGCAGCGCCGATGTTGGAATCTTCGCCAATCTCGGCGTCTCCGATATACGAAAGATGCGGCACCTTCGAGTTCCTCCCGACAACCGACCCCTTGATCTCGACATAGGTGCCTGCCTTGGCACCCTCTTTGAGCACGGCCCCAGGTCTGAGGTAGGCGTAGGGTCCCACGGTGGCTTTCGGGCCCACGACGGCCGAATCGAGCACCGCATACCGAACGCGGGAATCGGTGCCGATAGTGCTGTCGTGCGCTTCGACGTTCGGACCGACCGTCGCTCCCGCCGCGACCGTCGTGGCTCCCGACAGGTACGTGTCTGGGAGAATCGTGGCACCGGCCTCGACCGACACGCCAGCGTCGATGTAGGTCCGTGCGGGATCGATCATGGCGACGCCCGCATCGAGAAGACCCATGTTGATCCTGTGTCTAAGCGTGGCAGCGACGTCGGCGAGTTGGGAATGGGTGTTGACCCCCGTGCCCTCGATGGCAGGCACGATGACAGCGCCGACACGATGACCGTCGCCAACCAGAATGCCAATCACGTCGGTGAGGTAGTACTCGGTCTGTGCGTTGTTGTCGGTGACTTTCGTCAGTGCAGCTTCGAGCATGCTGCCCGCAAACGCATACACCGAGGTATTTACTTCGGTGATCGAACGTTGTTCGGCGGAGGCGTCGCGTTCCTCAACGATCGCGACAACCGATCCGGCGTCGCGAACGACCCTGCCGTATCCACTCGGATCATCGAGTTCCACGGTCATGACCGTGGCGGCGTTGCCTTCTGCCTCATGTGCTGTCGCGAGACGTGTGATCGACTCGTGGGTGATCAGGGGCATGTCACCGGGGATGACAATGATTGTTGCATCGAGGTTGCGAATCCCTCCGAGGCCGACCTGCGCGGCGTGACCGGTTCCCCGCTGGGGTTCCTGCACCACGACGGAGGCGCCAGGAGGGCACTCGGCGGCAACTGCATCTCTGCCGTGTCCGACGACGATGCTCAGCTCAGCTGGTTGCACAGCAGATGCGATGTCGATAGCCCACTCGAGAAGCGTGCGGCCGGCTGCCATGTGCAGGGATTTGGCGCGTTCGCTCCGCATCCTTGTGCCCTTCCCTGCTGCGAGAATGACGACGCTGCTGCTCATCTGCTCACGACCCTATCCGTTGATAGTCGGCGGCCCTGTTCGAGATTCGTGGCTGGGGGGACAGGACTCGAACCCGTTCTAGATGGACCAAAACCACCTGTGCTGCCAATTACACCACCCCCCATTGCGGGATGCGAGGCGGAAGTGTAGGCGCAGCACCGAAGTGACGGTCGTCGATACCTCCCTTGGCAACAATTAGGCATCCACAGCCTCCCATCCTCGGTCGACGCATATGACCGCCTCGGTGGCTCGCGATGGAAGGGTGACAGCCGCCGCAGCTTCTCCGGCCTCGCTTTCGGAGGCGAAATAGGCGAATAAGCCCGAACCAGAACCGGTCATCGCGACAGATGTCCCCCAAATCGCTGCCAACTCGTCCTTCCACTCACCGATCCTCGGATCGAGCGACAGCGCTGCGGGAAGAAGGTCGTTCCTCATTGGTTCGATGCCTCGAAGGGCTGGTGGAAGGTGCTCGTCCTTCATTGGAGGCCCGGTGGGCCCTTCCAAACGATCCCACTCCTTGAACACAGCAGGTGTCGACAGACTGAACGGCGGGACCACGATCACGAGGGAAAATCCAGAGAGCGTCTCAACGGGATCAACCATTTCACCCCGGCCCCGCACCAGTGCCGTGCCACCAGTGAGGGCGAAGGGCACATCCGATCCGAGGGAGGCAGCTATGTCCTCCATCGTGGCCGTGTCGACCCGGCCGTCGGCGCCCATCAGTCCAATGACGGCCGCCGCGTCGGCGCTTCCTCCGCCGAGCCCGGCTCCGGCGGGAATCCGCTTTGTTAGATCGAGCGTCGCCGGCGCGGTCTCTCGCCTCGCCCGGCGCATCGCCTCAAATGCAAGCCATGCGACATTCGACTCGTCAGCCGGCGCCTCGGAATTCGAAACAATGACCGCGTCGTGTTCGCCTGGCTCGATTGAGACCACGTCGGCGAGCGACACCGATTGGAAGAGCCCTCGCAGCGGATGGAACCCGTCAGCACTCGGGCTGTGGACCGCAAGTGCCAGGTTGACCTTGGCGTATGCCTTGGCCCTCATCATCTGACTTCCGCCTCGGCGATGCGTACGAAGTCGAGCGCGTCCAGGGCTTCGGGCCGCAGCTCAGGGTCGACGCCGGCGGCCACCAGGACGGATGGGTCTGAGACGACGCCTGCAAGGGAACGCCGGAGCATCTTTCGACGCTGGCCGAATGCCGCAGACGCGAGTTCAATCGCACGTGGTGCCATGTCCGGGCTCTCCACCCTCTCGATGACGACGACGGCCGACTCCACCCGTGGAGCGGGTTCAAAGAAGTGTGGAGGTACAGAGAACGCAATACGAGAGTTTCCGTGGAGAGCTGCGATGACTGACGGGATGCCGTATGTCTTGGAGCCAGGAGTTGCAACGAGCCGGTCAGCGACTTCCTTCTGCACCATGACCACGAACCGCTCGACCTTCGGGGCCTCTTGGAGCGCGTCAAGGACAATGCCCGTTCCGACGTTGTAGGGAAGGTTCGAAACCATGGTCCACGGACCTGCGCTGAGGGCGTCCTGCAGGCGTATCCGAGTTACGTCGGCGAAGCGGATCTCAACATTCGGATAAGGTCCAACCGCCTCGGCGAGCAGTGCCTCGAGCGCGTGGTCGACTTCGTACGCAACGACTGTTCGTGCCTTGGCAGCGAGGGCAACCGTCATCGCTCCGGTTCCTGCTCCAACCTCGACGACGGAAGTCTCGGCTGTCACACCAGCGGTCTCCACAATTCTCGCCACGGTGTCCCGATCCGCAAGGAAGTTCTGGCCGTAGGCCTTACGCGGTCGATGATCGTGATCCACGAGGAGACGTCTGATCTCATCTCTCGCCTGCAAACCGCCGTCGTGCATCTCAAAGACCAAGGAAGACTCTTTCCGCTGTCGCCGTCGTCGCTTTGGAAACCTGCTCGACCGACATGCCCCACACCTCGGCGAGCGTCCGACCCGTCAGATGTACGTTCGCCGGTTCGTTGTTCTGGCCGCGTAGCGGTTCCGGTGTGAGGTAGGGGGCATCGGTCTCAACCATGGTCCTGTCGGGCGGAGCCTGAGCGGCCCCCAACCTGAGCGTTTCGGCCGTGGCGTACGTCAGGGGGCCAGCGAAGGAGAAGGTCACCCCGAGCGAATCGAAACGCTTGGTCCATTTGGGTCCACCCGTCCAACAGTGGAGCACTGCGTTCTCGCCGAGCGCTGCATCCTCGAGCATGTCGTACACATCGGAGAACGCATCGCGGCAATGGATGATGATCGGCTTCTCCAGGTCAGAAGCCAATGCGAGTTGGGCGCCAAAGGCCTGTCGTTGGTGATCGACTGGCGACAGGTTCCGGTAGTAGTCGAGCCCGCATTCACCGAGAGCATCCGCTCGCGCCGCAAGGTCGGCGATCGCATCGGATTGGTCTGGCCATTCCGATGCTTCGTGTGGATGGAGACCCGCTGACCACCGGACTACCGCCGGGTATTCGTTTGAGAGCGCCTCGCTTTCTTGCGACGTAGCGACGTCGACCCCCGGGCACATGAGCCATGCGACGCCTGCAGCCTGGGCACGTCCGAGGACCTCAGCCGAGGGTTCGTCGATCAGAAAGAGGTGTCCGTGCGTGTCGACCCACGACACGTCAGAACGTCTTGAAGTACTCGTGACGGCATCCAGCAACGGCTACTCCTCCGGGTCGAGTTCGACCTTTGCAAACAGTGGTGGCAGCGAAGACAGCGTTGTGTCAGCCGCGACGGTTGGTGCCTCCCACGGAATAATCGGTTCATCGCCGACGGCACCGAGGGCTTCCAATACAGCACGAGACGTGATGGGGAGATACGGCGAGAGGGCCACCGCTGTGCTGGCGATCAACTGGAGCGCAACCCAGAGTGTCGTCCCCGTGCGGGCCATGTCCGTCTTTGCTGTCTTCCACGGGGCTGTGTCGTTCAGATAGATGTTTGCGTCCTGTGCCGATTGCATCGCTCGAGCAATGCCGGCGCGAAGTTTGACGTCATTGATCAAGGAACCGACGTCGGCGAGCGAGCGGAGCCGCGACGCAAGGGCCGCGTCGTCTTCGGCGGAAAGATCGTGTGGCGTGGGAACGACACCGTCGAAGTATCTGCCTGTCATCGAGACGACACGATTCACGAGGTTGCCCCACGTTGCGACGAGTTCTTCATTCACCCGTCGCGCGATCTCGTCATCGTCGAGATCCGTATCGTTCGTTTCTGGGAGGCTTTGTGCAATGGCATACCGCAGCGCATCAGGCTCGAACCGGTCGAGATACCACGACAGCGGTCGCCCGACGCCCATCGACTTGGATGCCTTGCGGCCGCCAAACGTCACATACTGGTTCGCCGGCACGTCAGTCGGAAGATTCAGCCCGCCGTGCCCCATGATCAACGCTGGCCAATAGATGGCATGGAACGGGATGTTGTCCTTGCCGACGAAGTAATACGACTCCGCATCGGGGTTCTCCCACCAATCGCGCCACGCGTCTGGCTTCCCCTGTTTCTCGGCCCATTCCTGGGGCGCTGACAGGTAGCCCATGACGGCCTCCCACCACACATAGATCGATTTGCCCGGACCAAGGTCATCGACAGGGAGTGGGACTCCCCACTCCAAATCCCGCGTGAACGCTCGATCGTGAAGCCCCTCGGTCACCATGCCGACTGCGAAGTTCAAGACATGCGGACGCCATCCCTCTCGCGACTCGAGCCACGCAAGCATCTGATCGTTGAACGCGCTGAGCTTCCAGTAGTAATGCTCTGTGCTGCGAAGGACCGGCGTCGTGCCGGAGAACTTTGAACGGGGATCAATCAGATCGACAGGGTCGAGCGTCTTGCCGCAGTTGTCACATTGGTCGCCACGCGCATCGCCGTAGCCACAATTGGGACACGTCCCCTCGACATATCTGTCAGGCAAGAACCTGCCCTCTTGCTCATCGAAGTACTGCTCATCGGTGTCTGTGTAGAGGTATCCGTTCTCAAGCAGCTTCATGAAGAATGCCTGAACGACGCGGCGGTGGGTGTCTGTGCCTGTCGTTGTGAAAAGGTCGAACTCAATCGCAAGGTCTTCCCAGTACGTCAGGAACTCAGGATGGTATTTCCCGACGATGTCCTGCGGTGACAACCCAAGCTCGTCGGCCTTGACGGTGATTGGGGTGCCGTGAACATCGGACCCTGACACCATCAGAACATCGTCGCCGATGGATCGGCGGTACCGAGCAAAAATATCAGGCGGGAGGTACGCGCCAGCGATGTGTCCGAGATGAAGCGGACCCTGGGCATAAGGCCACGCGACGGCGACGAGCACCTTGGTAGGAGATTCTGCGGTCATGTGCCGATAGTACCGGCGACCTGCCCAGACGCCGCATTTCGTTGGCACCGGTCTGTCGTCACGGGACCCATGATGAGGTCGGTAGCATGTCGATGTCGGAACCCCCCGACCGATGGCAAACGGAGGATTTCCTTGGACACCCTCATCGTCAGAAAGATCGATGACCTCGGTCGTATCGTTGTCCCTGCCGAGACTCGACGCCTCTTTAACATCCACGAAGGCGACGAACTCGCAATCACCGTCGAGAACGGTGGCATCGTTCTCCGAAAGCTGGAAGCGACATGCATTTTCTGTGAAGGCACAGAAGACCTGCGCAACTACCACGGTCGAGGCGTGTGCGTCGACTGTCGGTCGAATCTCAGCGACGCCTAGCGGCTCAGCGGGTTTCCTCGTCGACATCCCTCACGACGAGGTCATAAAGCTCGCTCTTGCTGATTCCGTTCGCTGACGCGGCGGCCTTCACTGCTCGAGACGGCGACGTTCCTTCGGCGATGAGCTCCCTGGCATAACGGAGCGCTTCTCCTATGTCGCCTGGAGCGATGGACGCTCCTTCAACCACAACCGTGAACTCCCCCTTCAACGCCTGCACTGACCAGTGGTCTGCTGCCTCGGCAACGGTTCCCCGCCACACCTCCTCATGGAGTTTGGTGAGCTCCCTCGTGACGACGATCCGCCTATTGGCCTCAGCGACAGCGGCGAGATCAGTGAGATCTGCCCCGACGCGTCTTGTCGCCGCAAAGAACACAACCGTTCGGGTTTCGGAGGCGATGGCGGCCAGCCGTTGCGCTCGGTCCGCTCCCTTGCGTGGGAGGAACCCTTCAAACACGAAACGATCACCTGAGAAGCCCGACACCGCAACAGCCATCACCGGAGCACTGGGCCCAGGGATGGCACTGACTGCGGCACCAACCGCTACCGCCACCGCAACGGCTGACATGCCAGGATCCGAAACCACCGGCATCCCTGCATCCGAAACGAGGGCGACCGTGTTGCCCTCGGAGAGCAATGTCGCCAGTTCATCGTTGCGGGACCGCTCGTTGCCTGCGAAGTAGCTTCGCATCGGCTTGGACACACCAAGGTGGGCAAGAAGATGTCCTGTGCGGCGGGTGTCCTCGGCAAACACCACGTCGGCGCGTTCAAGGGTCTCGGTTAGGCGTGTACTGACGTCGCCGAGGTTTCCGATAGGTGTCGCGCAAAGAATGAGGGTGCCTGCCATGGACGCCGCATGCTAGGACCTTGATCGGTTCGCCAACGGCTGGCGGGTCGATTCCATCAACGAGTTCGACGAGCAGGAGGCCGGTTCTGCGGCGATAGACACGGTTTGGCACAACTCGGGAAGCCGAACTCACAACGCCCCCCATAGTGGTCTCGATTACGGTGATCGGATGCCGAAACCCGAGCGTATGGACCCATGAAGCCCTGATGGCGAGCGCCTCCACCCCCTTTCGCCGTAGCCCGAACAGGCGTGCGATGAAGGTCGTGGCGACGATGACATCGTCAACTGATCCAGACGACCACACCAAATTCAACCGTCGGTATCGCACCTTCACTGGTACGCTCCTCGCACTATGGCAAAGGCAAAACGACGCAAACTCCGCGCCCGTCGCTCGAAGGCGAACCACGGTCGCAAGCCAAACGCTGGTCGCGGCTAGACAGCTGCACCCTTCGCCGTCGCCACTCCGTCTCCTGACAGATATACGACGTCGCAATCCCCCCGTCCAGCCCCTCGTTTGACGCGCCCTACCCGCCTCGTACCCAGGGTTCTGTAGCGGGCCTGATAAGACTGACAGCCCACAGAATGGTCAGACACCCATTTGGGTGCGAAGCGATTGCCCTGCTGCGGTGTCGGTTGAGGCAACGAACACGAACCGGTCGTCGATCCGATCGATGAAGACGTAGACGCCGGCACCCTCAAGAAGAAGTCCCCCTCCGGATTCGCGCGACGATGTCGCACCCATCGGACCGCGTGCGTGCAGAATCAGGGCGTTGACAAGGTCCTCGGCGTCCTGCTCGCTTTCGGCGAGGTAGCTCCACGCCATCGCGACCTCATCACCATTCACCAGCACCCGATAGGCATCGTTGTCCCATCCGGCGGCAGCTTGTGTCATGACACCGGGCGAGACCGTGTCAACAAGCAGGAGACGAACACCCCACTCGCCAAAGGAGGCATCCTCATAGACCTCCCAACCCGGCAGCGTCACGGCGACGGGATCGATTGGTGTCGGTACCTCGCGGCGGATGTACTTCCGCGGCTCAAGGATCTGCTCGGTCGTCGTCGGTAAGTCCTGATATGCCTCGTCGACGCCCTTCAGACCGCTGTCGGCGACAACCACACCGACAAACACAAGTCCCTGTTCATAGGGGAACGCCAGATCCATCCCGATCCACGTCGGGGCTGAGTCGAGTGTTGTGGAATCAAACGTCAAGGCCTCAAGCGCTGCGGCTGCTGCCTCGATCGGGTCTAACCCCTCGAGATAGACGAACTGCTGGTAGGTGGCGTCACCCTCGACAACGGCGAGGAGTGCCGAAACATCATCGATATTTCCAATGTCGCTTCGGACCTCGAACTCGTCGTTGAAGTCGAAGTGCTGGTCGGTCAGCGCATGTACGAGTTCGTGGGCAAGGGAGACCTTCTGGAGTGCCGAGAAACCGTCTGCTGCTGCCGGCACGACAATTTCGCCGGTGTCACCGTCATAGAACGCAGCCACCTGTTCGGCATACAGGCTGACAAGGAGTTCACCAAGATTCACCGTGCCGTCGAGCATGCCCATGAGTTCGAAGAAGGCTTGATCGTTGGCGACCTCGGCCGGATCGAGATCGTCCTCAACCACCTCGGTGACTCTGGCCGTGAACTCGTTGACATCGAGGATGGTCACGGTCGGGATCTCAAGGAATGGAAGGGCACGATCTTGCTCGACGACGATCATGAGCTCACCGATCTCTGTACGCATCGCCATATCGAGGGCGTCTGAGATCGAGGCCGAGTGGTCACCGGGGATCTGGTCTGGTGGTATCGCATCGAGCGGAGGAATCGTCGACGTGGTGGTGTCCCCTGGAAGTCCGCTGCCTGCGGTGGTCGACGGTGCACCAGTCGTCGTGTCCGTTGTCCCAGAGTTGTCACATGCTGCACCGATGAGGGCGACGGCAAGGGCGAGGGCGATCATGAGGCGTGTGCGGTGAGTCATGAGGCGCGGAGGCTACATGCGAAACCGCCAAACCGGAGCCACCGGCATCTACGGACAGGCGGCATCAGACTTCGTCGAGCGCCTCAAGGAAGTCGAGCACCCGCGACATAAGAAGTTGAGCCGCTTCGCTGTCGTAGGAAGGAAGCGATCGATCGGCAAAGAGGTGCTGATCCCCTGGATACACGAACAACTCCGCTCTCGCAGTGGCGCCCGCCTCCTCAACGAGGGCTCGCGCAGCATCGATATCGCCCTCAGCGGCGAAGAACGGATCTGCATCCATCCCGTGCACCTGCACCGCAAGCCCTTCTGGCCACCCATCACCAAACTCATCCACCGGGGAGCAGGACTCGAAGAACAGCGCACCCCGTGCCCCCGCCCGCGTCTGAGCGAGCCGCTGTGCAGGAAGGACCCCGAAGGAGAACCCCGCATAGACCAAAGACGCCGGGAAAGCCGCAGCGTGATCGAGACCCCGCTCGATGAGTACGCCAAAGCCAGTCTCGACAGCCCAAGAAATGCCGTCGTCAACGGTGGCGAAGACATTCCCACCAAAGAGGTCAGGACAATGCACGATGTGGCCCGACGCCCGCAGGTCGTCCGCAAACGCCAACACGCCATCGGTCCGACCTTGAACATGGTGGAACAACAGCACCTCGGCCACACAACCTCCTCTATGTCTGCCAGTCAGAATAGGTCACGGACGCACCTTCAGCCGCGCACCAATGGCCATCGCAGTAGGGTCGTCACCATCGTGTGAATGGAGCGCTGTTGACCGTCAAGAATGACAAAAGAACCATCTTCGGATGGGCGATGTACGACTGGGCGAACTCGGCCTACATAACGATCTTTGGCGCAGTCGTCGGGGCGTTCTTCACCGGGACGATCATGACAAGCGACACCTATCTGGGGCTATCAGGCGAGGCGCTCTTCAGCATCCTGATCGGGTTGGGTTCCATCCTGCTGCT
>Ga0070726_10002369_pt1 | contig 17017 bp, 13 predicted proteins | sample tdAd471_FD_67275 | JGI IMG/M metagenome (GOLD analysis project Ga0070726, IMG submission 67275) | Marine sediment microbial communities from the Atlantic coast under amendment with organic carbon and nitrate - tdAd47.1 | ecosystem: Environmental > Aquatic > Marine > Coastal > Sediment | place... | reverse complement strand
TCTGGTGACCAAGTACAAACAGAAAGAATCGTGATTCAAAAATAATAGGGTTATTAATGGCAAAATGATAGTTGAATAAGCTTCTCGAAGGCCTCGGATTTATCCGGGGCCTTCCTTTTTTTGGGGTGGAAATGAAAATTCCTATATTAGGAAGTCGAAAGACAAAACAACAACTAAAACCAACCTACACATGTTCATCATTGAAACCTACCCAGTCGCCGTATTTTTCTGCATTATTACTATGCTTTGTTGGGGCTCCTGGGCCAATACCCAAAAATTAGCGGCCAGCAATTGGCGTTTCGAACTCTTCTACTGGGATTATGTAATCGGAATTGTCCTCCTAGCGGGGCTTTTTGCGCTTACGATGGGTAGCACGGGGGAAGCGGGACGTAGTTTTATCCCCGATCTTCAACAGGCAGATAGCCAAAACATCGGATCGGCAATATTAGGCGGTGTTTTGTTCAATGCAGCTAATATACTCTTGGTGGCAGCCATTGCTATTGCAGGTATGTCGGTCGCCTTTCCGGTGGGGATCGGTCTAGCCCTAGTCATTGGTGTGATCGTCAATTATTTGGACGCACCGGTGGGGGATTCTACGACACTATTTGGTGGCGTGGCACTGATTGTGGTGGCGATATTATTGAATGCCAATGCCTATCGAAAATTAGCCAGCGGTACGGGGGCGGTTTCCTCCAAGGGACTGATTCTCTCCGTAGTAGCAGGTTGCTTGATGGGCTTGTTTTATAAATATGTGGCTAATGCCATGTTTCCTGACTTTTCCCAACCTATCGCAGGTAAGCTTAGTCCATATACAGCTGTATTTCTATTTTCCCTAGGAATTCTGGCTAGTAATTTTCTATTTAATACGGCGCTAATGTATAAGCCATTTACCGGGACTCCGCTTAGTTATGCCGACTATTTTAAAGGCAATTTTAAGACGCACCTTACTGGGGTATTGGGTGGAATTATCTGGTGTGTTGGCATGTCTTTTAGCATTATTGCATCCGATAAGGCCGGGCCGGCGATCTCCTACGGTTTAGGACAAGGCGCTACCATCGTAGCCGCACTTTGGGGAATTTATATCTGGAAAGAATTCAAAGATGCACCCAAAGGCGTGCCTAGAATATTGAATCTTATGTTGTTGTGCTATGTAATAGGATTAGCCTTGATCATCGCGGCTAGATAATTAGCTCATACATGAAAAACTTATCCTTTTTGCAGCCTATTCCTCCTCCCTTCACCTATGAAGAGTGGCGGAAGCAACCTTTTGCTGAAAGGCTGAAAATGTTATGCCAATCCTGGGCTTTACAGGGGTATGGTTCGCCAGCTTCGGTGTATGTCTTCTATATCTTGAAGATCGGATTGTATGCTTGGATGTGGACCTTCTTTTGTTCCTTCAATACCGCACTGGGGCCGACTAGTGAAATCGGAACTTGGTGGTACAAAATCGAAGCCATCGAAATAGCCATCTTATGGAGTATCTTCTTTGAAATACTAGGCTTAGGCTGTGGTAGCGGCGCCTTGACGGGGCGCTATATGCCTCCTTTGGGTGGTTTTCTACACTGGCTCCGGCCCGGTACGATTAAACTTCCTCTTTTTCCCAAGCTTCCATTAATCGGTGGCGATACCCGGAACTTTTTTGATGTGGCGCTTTTTCTAGGATTTTTAATCTTGCTGATTAGGGCGATGGTGGCTCCTGTCATTACAATGGAACATATATGGCCCATCATCATTGGCCTACCCCTGCTTGGCATTATAGATAAAACACTCTACTTAGCGGCTCGTTCGGAGCATTATTTGATGGCGCTCGTTTGTTTTCTTTTTCCGGAAGATACCCTTTCCGGCTTGAAGATCGTTTGGTTAGCTATCTGGTGGGGAGCGGCGACTTCTAAGCTCAATCGGCATTTCCCCGGCGTGGTGGATGTAATGATTAGCAATCATGCGGTTTTGAGGTTCCAATGGCTGCGGAAGAAACTGTATAAGGCCTATCCTGATGATTTACGACCTAGCCGTTTGTCTGCTGTGCTAGCCCATCTGGGGACCGCTACCGAATACCTTTTTCCGCTTATTCTAGTGTTGGGCGTCGGAGGGGATTGGACCTGGATCGGCCTACTGATTATGTTTGGCTTTCATCTCTACATTACCTCAAGTATTCCGATGGGGGTTCCCTTAGAATGGAATGTCATTATGGTCTTTGGTGCTTTCGCTCTTTTTGGGAGCCATGCGGAAGTCTGGACTTTTGGTGTACAAAACCCTTTACTCATCGGGCTGTTATTGGGCGCTTTATTACTGCTCCCTATTCTGGGCAATCTATTTCCCAGTCGAATATCTTTCCTCCTATCGATGCGCTATTATGCGGGTAATTGGGCATACAGCGCCTGGTTATTTAAAGGTAAAAGTGAAGAAAAACTGGATGCTCATATCACCAAGGCCAGCCAAACGCTAGAGAAACAATTGTCCGCTTTTTATGATAGAACCGTTTTCGAATTACTGTTGGATAAAGTCATTGCTTTTCGACATATGCATTTGCATGGCCGCGCCTTACACGAACTAATTCCCAAAGCGGTAGATAATATTGAGGAATACACGTATCGCGATGGGGAGCTTGTGGCGGGCGTCGTCTTAGGATGGAATTTTGGGGATGGCCATTTACATGGAACGCAGTTGCTAAGGGCTATTCAAAAGCGATGTCAATTTGAAACCGGCGAATTGCGTTGTATTATGGTCGAATCGCAGCCGCTCTTTCAAGCTGATATGGAGTGGAAGATTGTTGATGCCAAAGACGGGATATTAGAAACGGGCCGAGTGAATGTGAAGGACTTAACGGAATTGCAGCCTTGGCCAAACTGGTAGGCATTACTAGCGGTCTTAACTGGTTATAGATCTTGAAAACTATTATGCGGAAAAAATATGACGCCATCATTATCGGTTCCGGCCCCAATGGCCTTTCTGCTGCGGTAGAATTAGCCAGGAATGGCGCGAAGGTCTTAGTCCTTGAAGGGGCAGATAGGGTCGGTGGTGGAACGCGGACGGATGAACTGACCCTCCCCGGCTTTCATCATGATGTTTGCTCAGCCGTACATCCTACCGGACTTTTATCGCCCTATTGGCAGCAGTTACCATTATCCGAATATGGTTTGGAATGGCTTTTACCACCTGCATCCGTAGCCCACCCCTTAGATGATGAGGAAGCGGTGATTTTGACACAATCGGTGGAAGAGACGGCAGCTGGACTAGGAGTAGATGAACGAGCTTGGCAAAAACTAGTTCAACCCTTTTTGAAAAACCCTGAAGGCCTGCTGGCAGATAGCCTTAAGCCCTTAGGTATCCCCCAACATCCGTTTTTACTAGCCCGATTTGGATTAAAAGCCATGTGGCCCGCCACACATTTGGCGAATTGGTTATTTTCTTCCCATCGCAGTAAAGCACTCTTTGCAGGCTGTGCTGCCCATAGCGTACTACCCTTAGACATGGCTTTTAGCTCAGCGATCGGCTTGATGTTTGCGGTGATGGGGCATATGGCCAACTGGCCCGTAGCCAAAGGCGGATCTATGCAGATTTCATTGGCATTAGCCAAATATTTGACTGCCCTCGGGGGCGAAATCCAGACGAATCAACTCATCACTCATTTTGATCAACTTCCTCCGGCTAAAGTATATTTGTTTGATACCGATCCGGTTCAGTTGGCTCGGATTGCCGAGGATCAACTGCCCGCTAGTTACCGTCGTCGACTCAATAAGTACCATTTCGGCCCAGGAGTTTTCAAACTGGATTGGGCCTTGAGTCAGTCCATCCCTTGGAACGATGCTCGCTGCTTGACGGCTTCGACGGTACATGTAGGGGGGAAATTAGCGGAAGTCGCGGCAAGTGAAAAAGCCGCCTGGAATGGAATGCATACAGACAAGCCTTTTGTGATGGTTTGTCAACAAAGTGAATTTGATCCGACCCGTGCGCCAAAAGGACAACACACTGGCTATGCTTATTGTCATGTGCCACATGGCTCGACAAAGGACATGACTGCTGCCATCGAGCAACAAATTGAACGCTTTGCACCTGGCTTCAAATCAACCATTTTGGCCCGCCACAAGACTTCCACCCAAGCATTCGAGACCTACAACCCCAATTACGTAGGCGGGGCTATCACGGGCGGGGCGGCCAATTTAAGCCAGCTGTTTACCCGACCTGTAGCGCGCCTCGACCCTTATACTACGCCCAATCCTTCTATATTTATTTGTTCTGCTTCTACACCGCCGGGCGGAGGCGTACATGGCATGTGTGGTTATTATGCGGCTAAAAGTGCTTTGAAACGACGCTAAGAACCTAGTATTCAAATGCCTGCAAAGCATCGGCCAAACCTTCTTCTCCACCAACGTTACCGGGATAGACGACGTAATGCATACCTGGAAATTTGCTTTCAGGTCCCAATTTCCACACTGGCACACCCGCTTGCAACTGACCCGCTACCAAGGCTCTCTTGACCTGTAGCCCTTTTGTCGCAATATCGTTGGACGTGATTCCTCCTTTTGCGATCAGGAACCGTGGCTGGAGGGCTAATCGTTGCACGACTTCACAAATACTTTCTGAGATGATTCGACTGATGGATAGTGATCGTTTAGCCGTCGGGGCGGCAACTAAAGTTCTACTGGTATAGGCTACCACATTTTTCCCCTGGGCTAAAGCTTCGGAAATGGTGTTCAGGTACTCATCAATGGCTATTTGCTGTGTAGAAGGATTTAGTAAGCGGGCTACTTCAATTTCAATAGGGAAAATGCCAGGTAGCTCTAGTGCCTTGGACAGTTGTTGGCTTGATTTTTTGATATGCGAACCGACAAAAAGAATGCCGCCTACTGGGGTGTCAATGGCCATCTGCTTAGCATTCAGCAGGGGTGTTTCTTCCATCCCGGCTAATATACGTACAAAAGAAGCTGCGGTTCGGTAGATATATGATTTGCCCGCAGCTTGCGCTTGATGAAGGCCCATCACTGCTACCTCTAAGTCTCTTGGGTCACAAGCATTAATCACAATTACGCTACCCTTGGGTGTAGCAACTAACTGTTGCTTAACGGCTGTCGGCCCGCCCTTACGGATGGTTTCAATTGAAATTCCTACTACCTGTTCAGCAGCTACACGTCCGCCTGTTTTTTCAGCCACATAGGACGGTAGATAGGAAGAAGAAAAGGGGAATGCTTTGTCTTTGGCGAATTCGGTGTGTGCGGCAGGAACCAGTTCGGCTCCTTGCTGTACATAATGCGTATTATGTAAGGTGAAACGTCCGCCCGCCTGGAAGAAAGGAACCATAATAGTAGCATCATAAGTCCTGCCTATACCTGTACAAAGAGCGTCTACTTCGGCTGGGTAATGGCCCCGTAAGGTAGAATCACTGCGGCTCAAAACAAAGAAGTCGACGCCTGCTTGTTCTGCTGCCGCCACTAAGTTTTGTCCGATTTCAATGGATAACTGGCAAGCGTCCTCTTCTGCCATACTACGCGAATTGGTCAGTATGAAAAAGACCTTTGAGCGGTCAAATTCCTGGCGCAATTGCTCAATTTCCCAGCTCGTGAGTAAAGGTATATCATGCACGGTCTGTGTACCAGTGGGATCATCATCTAAAATGACCAAATGTTTGGATGAATGCTGTTGGAGTTCTCGAATTTCAGCTAGCAGTGAGTTGGGCCATATCGGGGGCAGTGCTGAAAAAGTAGCAGATTTAGGTAGGCTTACTTCCTTCATTTTCTATCACATTTATCAGGTCTCATTCTCTAAGTAATGATCAAAAAATAACTTCTCGATTTTGCATATGATCTTTTGGCGCTATACTGCGTTATTTTTTTCAGCGATAGCGGTAAACTACTCTTTTTGCCACAGGCAAAAGCAATCGCTAATCTTCAAAAAATGCCTTCTCTAGCACCAAAATCTCTATCTCAAAATGCGGAACTTATTCTTTGTCCATTACTAAATTAATTTATATTTTCTTTTCGAGCTTCAGCGTTCAGCGGATGTTTGGAGGTAGGCTTTGGTAGCGAAGCCTACCTTCAAACAAGCACTCAATACATTAATTTCAACCGCAGATTTTCCTCTACCACTATTTCCCCGGACCTAGTGATCTCATTGTCTGCATGTTTATTGTTCTTGGCCCCCCATAATAAGGCCACCATTTTCACTGGATTATTGCTAAATACATTATTGGAAATATCCACATTCAAAATCCCGTAGGTATTAATCAAAATTCCGTTTTCCTCTTTCGCTCCGCAATTGGTAAAGGTACTATTGGTTACCAACAAGTTGCCTCCCACTGTCGACTCATCATATCCTCCTCTGTAGTAGTCGATCACGTTTTTATCAACACCTTCAAAGCGACAATCTTTGATGGTGATATTTTCTGCATTATATTCTCCTTTGTCATCTGTTTCTTCAGATAACTCCAATCCATTTTGACAATTTTTGAAGGTACTAGCGGTAAGCTTAATGTGTTCAGTGAAGGAATATTTGTATGCTTTTAAGATAAAATCGAAATCACTAACTTCACAATCTTCTATGCTCAGATTATAGAGGCTAGACATATTGTTTTTCAAGCTGGCAAAAGCATATTGAACCCTATCCCCTTTGAGGTTGATGTGCTTAAGTGTAAGCTCGCCTTTAGGGTTCATTTCAAATGCTGGCGTTCCGGCCTCACCTGCGTATAAGATGGTTGCTTTATTACCCGTATCGGCAGACTGGATAGTCAGTGGTTTATCGATCTTCAAGGAAGCGGATATTTCATGAGAACCTGCTTCCAAAGCGATGATGTCACCATCCTCTGCTGCTGCAATAATATCTGCTAGCTTGTCTGTCGATTTAACCGAATGAGTTTTGCTTTCCGCTTCAGTAGATTCAGCGGAATACCATGTTGCTCCGTATTTGGTCCGATCTAAAATATCTGGATCAGTACTTGCAGCTGTCGTCATAGCACCGATTGTGTTGTGGCTGGCTCTTGATGCGCCGAAGATGTCCTTGGAGATCTGCTCAAATTCAAATCCAGAAAATAGCGCTACATCCGTGAAGTCACTAGCAGGGGCCCATACATTTTCACTTAATTCCTTGAGTTCATAGGTTTCTGCTTCGACTCCAGGAACAGGCTTAAAGTCCACTCCCTGGTTATTGATAATATTACTCTTGAAGTTGATGCCATCCAATAGGTCGTGCGCTACAATTGGTGTTTCATCTCCAACTTTATTGTAGATTAGGTTATTGGCCACGGTAGTTCGAATGGGCCTAGCTGATCTAATTTCAGAAGCCGGCAATACGTCCTTTTCAGCTACATTCGATCCAACACCAAACTGCAAGGGCGAGGTGCAATCCACCCATGAATTATGAGCGATTACTACGTCGGTGACTTGTAGATACCGATTCAAAGGTGATTTTGGGATGCCGTTCATCACGGCTAAGGGGCTTCTGAAAATCTTGCCTTTGAGCTTGTAGAAATAATTGTTGGTGACCCAGTGTCCAGTACCAATTAGCCTGATACCTCCGAAATTTTCAGATTGACCATCACCAATGAAATAATTGCCATCTACAATACAGTAGTTACCATGTCTAGTGACCAGCGATCCTTCACTTTTGTAGAAGACATTGTTTCTGAATTCGTTAAAGTTTGTTTTGCTGGAAATCACCTCCACTTCACCATTGCAGTGATCAAACAGGTTGTCGGCCACTAAGGTGTGACTAGGTGCCATAGATGTACCGCTGTCGCCAATCTGGATGGTCTCCGCACTCGGACCTCCTTTCGGTGGTCTGGGGCCAAAATGGTTGTGGGTGATTTTATGATAATTTTTGATACTTTGATTACCGGCCAGGTTCACCCTGATAGTTGGTCCACGGTTAGATTTTCCTGCCAGGTAGCAGTGATCCAGCTGGTTGTAGCGGCCCTTGAATTCAACCCAAAGGTCTTGCTTATTCCTTTGAGATTTATTGAAATCCTTGATGACACAATTAGTCACCCGGCTGTGGTTGGCCAGCGTATCCTGATTCATAAAAAACTGGATGACCGATCCGGAGGGCGAGGCGCCATCGGTGAAATATAGTCCATCTACTACCAGAAACTCCCCTCCTAACTTCAGGTCGGATTCTCCCTGAATAAGTACCTCTCCGGGTGTTTCCGCACGAAGGGTGATCGGGCTTCCCTCCGTCCCCCTACCATAAAACCTGATTTGGACATCCTGCCAGCTTCCATTGGCTAGGACAATTTCGGTACCTGGGGTGGCCTGGCTAATGGCTGCCTTCAATTCCTTACTATCCTTTACATAGATGCTTTCCAGATTGGCATTACCGCCACAGGACAATAGCAGTAGCATGATACAGCTTAGAAGTAGACTATTTTTCATTTCTTTTATTTATCAAAGTTACTTTTAGAGCATGTTTGGGCAATCAAGGCCTGCCCAAACATCCTCTTAAACAACTTCAGGGTGTACCCAGAGCATCCATAATCAAGTGCACAATTTCATTGGGTGTAAAATTAATATCAATATCGATGGACACATCCGATTCTTGTAAGGTATCGAATTGAGATTTTAAAAGTTCTGCGGGCATGAAATGATCAGACCGCTTACTAAGCCGCTCCATAATCTCTTCAAAGGTTCCTTGAAGATGGATCCAGATGGTTTGATGTTCTATTTCTTTAGATAGAATATCGCGGTAGACTTGCTTTAGCGCCGAGCATCCGATGATACAGCTATGGGTGGCCAGTTCTTTTTTCGCCAATGAATTCAACCTAAGCAACCAAGGTTGTCGATCCTCATCCGTTAGGGGCTCCTTGTTTGACATCTTGAGAATATTGGCCTCCGGATGATAATCATCTCCATCAAAAAATGGAATTTCGAGTTTTTCAGCCAATAAGTTACCAATAGTGCTTTTGCCCACACCTGATACTCCCATTATAAAAATGACGCTATTCGAATTCATCACGATAAGTTACTTGCTAGCCTGCCATTTTTCAGGATGGGGCTTTCACATCTTGTATAATTTGCAGCGCCTCGGCCGTTTTAATTTTTAGCTGTTCAAAATCTCCATCCTTGATGAGCTGCTTAGCAATCAACTTAGACCCCATTCCTACACAAATGGCACCAGCATCAAACCAGGCGCTTAGGTTTTCTTCCGTGGGTGCCACGCCTCCTGTGGGCATGATATTCGTCCAAGGTTGAGGCCCTTTAATCGCCTTGATAAATCCTGGCCCATAGACACTACCTGGGAATAACTTGACAATATCACAACCCAGTTCTTCTGCTTTGCCAATCTCTGTCAAGGTTCCACAGCCAGGCATATAGGGCACTTTACGCCGATTACAAACCTTAGCGATATCTTCTCGAAGGGAAGCAGAAACAATGAAATTGGCCCCTAATTGCATAAAAAGGCTAGCGGTCCCAGCATCGTTGATGGAGCCTACCCCCATGATCATTTCAGGAAGTTCCTGGGCACAATACTTATTCAGTTCGCCAAATACTTCATGTGCAAAATCACCTCGGTTGGTAAACTCAAGTAACCGTGCGCCACCTTCATAACAGGCCTTGATCACCTGCTTTCCTATCGTTAAATCTGGATGATAAAACAAGGGCATCATCCCCTGGGTCTTTACCATCTGCAATACGTCCAGTTTTGAAAATTTTGCCATTCTTCCTGTCTTTTAGTTCCAATTCAAAATGGTATGAAAATCGTATTCCTCAGCATGTTCCAATAAAGGAGCAACCACCTGATAGTCTTGCTTGCTTATATAGTCTAAATTACTAAAACAAAGTTTTGCTATTTCTGCATCCATATTGACCAAACGGGGTTTTACTTTACCGTTTTCGTCTTCATGGTCAGATAAATAAATAGGCGAAATATTACCCTCAGCATCTGCACTCACAATACAGCCGCTTATCCCTTTCTGGTACAATTTATGGACGCCAATTCCCAGTAAAGTACACAGTGTTAAATCAAATCCAATAGGCCGGCAACAACGCAATTCATAGCCTACATCATTAGGCCGAGATTTGATATCTAACTTCAATTCGTGCAATTTTTCCTGTAGCAATATATTGAAGAAGTTGGCTTTGCTAACATTGCCTAATTCAGGGTGACCATGAGCATCATAGGTAAATTTGATCCCCGAATGCTTTAGTTCTGATTCGGGAAGTGCATGGAAAACACCTTCACTAATGATAATAACGCCATAATATATACCCAACACCTGCCTTTTCACAATGGTAGATACCATCAATTTTACTATTTTATCAACGGTAGGAGGCGTATTATTAAACATTTCAGGAATAATAATCATCGGAAAATGACAGGCCGTTCCAATGCCAAAGGCTAAATGACCTGCTGATCTACCCATTGAAGACATTAATAACCAGCTTTGAGTAGTTCGGGCATCCTCGTACATGGTATTACCGATTTTAACGCCTTCATCCTTGGCAGAATGAAAACCAAAAGTCGGGTTTCTACCCGGAAGCGGAAGGTCGTTATCGATAGTTTTCGGAACATGTATATTGGCTATATTGAGCCCTTTGCTTTTTAAAAATTTGGTCAAACGATTAGCGGTCGAAGCCGTATCATCACCTCCGATAGTAACGAGTAGTTTAATATTGTATTTTTCGAAAAAGGTCGTTTTAAAATCCGATTCCTTGGGTTTAAATCGGCTCATGATTAGGGTAGAACCCCCACGACTAAAAATACGATCCGCATGATGAAAATCAAATGCTTTGATGGGGGCTTCGTCAGCAAACAGGCCTTGATAACCATGATGTACACCGAGCACCTTATAATTTTCTTTTAAAAAGACCTTTGCTACGGTACTAATAACTGTGTTGATACCAGGTGCAGGACCACCTGCACAAATGATTGCTATTGCCTGTTGCATAAATATCGTTTAAAGAGGGGATCATATAAAGCCATCCCCTCCACCCAACTAAATGATTCTTTTATTATCGAGCTACTCTTCCTGACGCATCACCACTCATTAGTTTTTCCACTTCGTCCACCGTGGCTAAATTCGCATCTCCATATATGGTATGCTTTAGACAAGAGGCAGCTACTGCAAAATTCAAGGCATTTTGATCATCATCTGGGTACTGCAATAGGCCATAAATCAAACCACCCATAAAACTATCTCCTCCCCCTACTCTATCCACAATATGTGTAATTTGATAAGTAGGTGCTTCGTACAAGGTTTTGCCATCATACAAAACGCCCGACCAAGTATTATGAGAAGCACTAATAGAGCCTCTTAAAGTAGTAATCACCTTTTTAGCCCTGGGAAACATCTTCATTAACTGTTGCAAAACGGACAGGTAGGATTTGGCATCCACGGAATGTCCGGCTGTTACATCTACCCCTTCTGGATGCAGTCCAAAATGCTTTTCTGCATCTTCTTCATTCCCTAAAATAATATCGCAACCGGCTACCAACTCAGGCATGACTTCGCCGGGCTCTTTCCCGTATTTCCACAACTTTTTACGATAATTTAAGTCCGTTGAAACGGTTACGCCCAACTTATTGGCCATTTGGATCGCCTCCAGGCAAGCATCTGCAGCACCTTGTGAGATGGCAGGTGTAATGCCCGTCCAATGAAACCAATCGGCACCTTTGAAGACTTCCGCCCAATCAATCATCCCCTTCTCAATAGTCGACATCGAAGAATGTGCTCGGTCATACACCACCTTACTGCCCCGGCTAACCGCACCTATTTCTAGAAAATAGATGCCTAATCGTTCGCCACCTCGGCTAATATGTTGGGTGCCTACCCCCCGCTTTCGCATTTCCATTAAGGCACATTCACCAATATCATTTTTAGGTAATCGAGTAACGAATTCTACAGGTACGCCATAATTAGCTAAGGACACTGCTACATTACTCTCTCCACCGCCATAAATTGCCTCAAAGGAACTAGCTTGAGAAAATCGTTTTAGAGATGGCGGGGTCAGTCGGAGCATTATTTCTCCGAAAGTCACTACTTTTTTCATCGTTATATATTAAACAAGTTCTAAAATTATCACTTGGCGAGCTACTTCAAAATTTTGAAGTAGTTTGGGAGAATATACCTTATCAATAAGCTACTTATAAAAGAATTGGCTATCGTAACCTTGACTTCGCATCGAAGTATATACAGGGTGTAAAAAAATAGCTTAGCAAATAAAGAAACCAAAGAGATGTCGATGTTTTTCACCGACATCTCTCAGCCCATCCAAGCTTGGCTCCCTACCGAATAGCAGGTGAAAATCTAACTGGCTAGCTAGACAGGCACCTGCAACGGCGGTGGATAGCGAGGATGGTTTGTTTTTTTACACACTTACCTCCACTCCATCTAGTCCATTTCTTTCAATTCATACCTGATTTAGGAAAAGGCTAAACCTCCGTTGATGTCAAAATTAGCTCCGTTTACGAATGAACTCTTGTCAGAAGCCAAATAGACCACTAAATCGGCCACTTCTTCCGCTCCTCCTTCTCTTCTTAAAGGCGTTTTACCTGCCACCATTTTTCGAATTTCATCCTTTGTGAAATCATCATGGAATTTCGTAGCAATTAATCCGGGACAAATTGCATTTACTCTAATGCCTTTAGGTCCAAGTTCTTTTGCCATGGCTCTGGTAAATGTGGTTACCGCACCTTTAGAAGAAGCATACAGTGAAGATCCACCGCCGCCGCCGTCTCTTGCTGCTTGAGAAGAAAGATTGATGATAGAGGCATCTTTGCCCATCAAGGGTTCAAAGACTTGCATGACGAAGACGGTAGCTTTAAAGTTGACATTCATCACTAAGTCATAAAAAGACTCATCTAGTTCCTGTAAAGTCTTACGGGCAAAAAGACCTCCTGCATTATTGACAAGAATATCAACCTGATCTCCGAATGCCTCTACGGTCTTTGCCTTTAGCTGCTTAATGTCAGCTAATTTAGAGATATCAGCTTTAACAGCAATAGCTTCACCGCCGAAAGACTTTATCTCATTTACCGTGTCAGTAGCGCCAGATTCAGAGCTATTATAATTCACGACTACTTTGGCTCCTTCTTTGGCTAAACCGACAGATATGGCTCTACCAATATCTCTTGAACCGCCAGTTACTACTGCTACTTTTCCTTTAAGTTTACTCATGATTCTCTTTTAATCGAGTGTAATCATACTGCGGGGCAAGTACGGTTGGTTGGGTTGAAAGTTTAAGGTTTAGGGTTTAAGGTTTAGGGTTTAATTCCTGGTATAAACCTTAAACCCCTAAACTTTAAACCCTAAACTTTACCCCCAATTGGCGTAAAATGTCCCAGCGTATGAACAAGTAATATTATTAGATTCCTAATGCTTGACCACCGCCAATTTGGATGGTTTCAGCGGTTATGAAGGACGCATCACTACTCGCCAAAAAAGATACAACCCCTGCCACATCTTCTGGTTGACCCAATCTGCCCAACATAATATTATTAGCCCAAGAAGCAAAAACTTCTGGTTTTGTAGACTTAATTTGCTTATGAAATGGCGTGTCAATCGTACCCGGTGATACAGCATTTACTCTAATTCCATATTCGGCTAAATCTTTTGCCAGTGCCCTGGTGATAGTATGAACACCTGCTTTGGAAGTACCGTAGATACCCGCTCCAGGCCCTCCTGCGTTCCATGCCGCATTTGAGGTATAGTTGATGATGGTAGGATGATCTCCTTTTTTAAGGAAGGGGATGGCTGCCCGGGAAGCGAAAAAGACGGAATCCAGGTTCAATGCCATGACAAATCGGTAGAAATCTGTGGTCATATCTTCAAAACGAGACCTTCCACCTAATCCGCCTGCATTATTTACCAGAACATCTATCCGGCCATATTTTTCGCCTATTTTGGTAATATTTTCCGTTACCTGCTCTTCCTTTGTAACATCGAATCCGAGATATTCGGCAGTAATTCCTTCGGCAGAAAGTTCTTCAACGCATTTAGCACCTTCCTCATCTTGGATACCATTTAATACTACCGTGAATCCGTCTTTACCTAATCTTCTGGCTACTTCGAAGCCAATACCACTCGTCGCACCAGTAACAATAGCTACTTTACTTTTTGGATCGTTCATCATTAAAAATTTCTGTGTTATTATTTTTTTATAAATATGTTATTCTTCTCCGGTCCTCTAGGTTGCAGTGGCTCAATCGTTGGACAAAGTACCCAGATACTAGTCACCGCAATTAAGGCCAAGGCCGCACCGATGACAAAGGCCGGTGTATAATTTCCACCCGAGGTAAGCCAGGGAACGAGGTAGGTCAATCCTGCGGCTCCTAATTTAGCCGCCATTCCGGCAAATCCGGCTAGTGTTCCCACGGTTTTCCCGCCGAAAAAATCACTAGGTAAAGTTTGAACATTACCGATGGCGGTCTGAAAACCAAACAAAATTACTGCCATCAAGAGTACAGCAGTGACTGGCTCTCCGGGGTTTGCCATCGCCAAGAGGGTGGGTAGCATAATGACCCCACCTAAGGTGATGACCAACTTACGGGTCTTATCTACACTCCAACCTGCCTTAATCCGGTTTTGTGCCAACAGACCACCAAACCAAGCCCCTAGCATGGCACCAACATAAGGTACCCAACCATATATACCGATCGTTTTAACATCCATTTGATAGACTTCCGAAAGGTAAATCGGAATCCAAAAAACAAACAGCCACCAGATCGGGTCAATCGCCGCCGAGGCAATAATCACGCCCCAGCTTTGCTTGTGAGATAATAGTTCTTCGGTGGTTGGATTATATCCCTCATCGAAGCTACCATCCTCGTCCAAATCTTGGTTTTTTTGTCCACTTAGAATGTATTGGCGTTCGTCCTCGGTAATCCAAGGGTGAGATTTAGGCGGAGCTTTGACTAAGACCATCCAAGGTACAAGCCACAGCAAACCAGCAAGACCTACTAGAATAAAGATCATTTGCCAGCTGAAATAAACAGACATAAATGCGATCAAAGGGATGGAGATGATACCCCCGATGGCGGCACCAGAATTAAAAATCCCTTGTGCCAAAGCCCGTTCTTTAGTCGGAAACCATTCCGCATTTCCTTTCGTCGCTCCCGGCCAGTTTCCTGCCTCAGCTATTCCTAAAATAGAGCGAAAAATACTGAAACTAAGGATTCCTCTAGCCGTGGCATGAAGCGCCGTGGCGACAGACCAGACTCCAATAGACAAAGCAAAACCGATGCGTGTTCCTACCCAATCAAAAATTTTCCCAAAGATAGCCTGGCCAAATGCATATGAAAACACGAAAATAACAGAAATCATTGCATAGATTTCCTTCCGTTCAAAGTCCGTTTTATCAGGAAAGAGATTAACTGAAATTTCCGGCCAAAGCACATTGAGCGATTGACGATCAATGTAATTAATAATTGTTGCAAAAGCGATCAGTGCAATGACCCACCATCTTAAACCTTTGATTTTCATTTTATTTTGTTTATTCCTGTCAAATAAGCCAGTCTACATCTTTTGACCACTTCCTTACTTCAGGAAATCTTCTCTAAATGGACTAAATACATCAATCAAAACACCAGGCTTCGTGCAAGTGCAACCATGCATAACATGAGGTGGAATGTAATAAGAGTCGCCCGCTTTGATTGTTTTGACTACATCGCCAATGGTCATCTCGAATTCGCCGCTGGCCACATAGGTCACTTGTGAATGGTAATGCTCATGTAATTGTCCAACGCCTCCTTCTTCAAATTTGGCTTTCACCAACATGATTTTATCATCCGTTCCGTGAATTTGTCGTTGAATTTTCGGGTCTACTTGTTCCCATTTTTCTTCTGCGTCAAAGAAGAATTCTTTACTTGCTTTAATTGAACTCATTAGATTCTATTTTGAATGATGAATTTTGAATGGTTTCGGTCATTGTTTTAAATGGGTGGATGGGCATTCCGCTTTATTCTAAATGATAAACACCCGACCATTCAAAGACCTTTCCATTTACTGATACTTTATGCTTGCTCATTTCTGAGGCATCTTGATGGGCTAACATCAAGGTCCATTCCTTACCCGACTTATTACTAAATTGGATAATGGTATATTCTGCCACATCATGCAAAACACTGACCTTTTCCACGCTGGTAAAAGGATGCTCTGCTATTTCCGATACCGGATTATAAGCACCATGCGGCTCAATAATGGAGACAAATGTAGCTTGTTTTTTGTCTTTTTTCCTGACAATGAAAGCGGGATCATGTCGCAAGTTAAACTCGGGGTCAGTCGCTCCTAAACGAGCAAAGATAAGCTCGTCTTCTTCCTCTACGACACTCGTCATCGAATAAAACTTCCCTTGGGAAAACCAATTGACATGGGCATTCCCTTCCTTCGTCTGTCCGACTGCCTCCTTCCATAGGTGTTGATAACCATGCCCCTCACCAAGCGTATGCAAGGTGGTTAGCTCCGAATCGTAATCAAAATTAGCTAGCAACAAGTGCCCTTGAAACCAAATCGGTAGGTCATATTGACTAGCATTTTTTGAGGTTGCTTTGAACACATCAATCAGAATAGGATGGCGAAAATTTTCATCTTTCACCAACACCATTGTTCGATGTAATTCACTATCGGGATAAGCATTATTTGATTTCGCGCTGACGACTTGTACATTACCTTCTCCCTTAAAATAATAAAGGTCAGGATGGTATTTTTCGCCAATCCTTATATCGCCATTATAATGAGAAGTCTCATTAATGACCACGGTATTATGTGCGATACTCTGTTTGGCCCAGGTATTATTTTCTTTTAAATAACGGCCTCCGCCTTTTTGATCAATATTTACCCATCGAGCTGCCCCATAATCTTGCATGATTTCGCCCGTTTCATCGTAAAGCGAATAGGATAATTTATCAAAATGACCGTGCCCCATACCTTGCTCCGAATACTTCATGACTAGGCATAATTCATTATCAACGGCTGTGCTTGTTCTTAAGATACCGACTCCTCCTTGTTTCCCGTCTGCCCCATCCCGATAAGCGATAGATTTTTGTTGCATAGGTTGGGCTAAGCCTTTAGCCAAGTCTCTAGCCACCAGAAAAC
>Ga0070726_10002368_pt1 | contig 17032 bp, 13 predicted proteins | sample tdAd471_FD_67275 | JGI IMG/M metagenome (GOLD analysis project Ga0070726, IMG submission 67275) | Marine sediment microbial communities from the Atlantic coast under amendment with organic carbon and nitrate - tdAd47.1 | ecosystem: Environmental > Aquatic > Marine > Coastal > Sediment | place... | reverse complement strand
GGCCCTGGCCGACTCGGCGGGGACGCCCGCAGCCCGCGCCTCAGGCGAAAGCGCCGGCGCCTCGGTCGAAGTAACCGCCGCGCTCGCCTCCGAAGCCATCCTCCTTGCCCCCGCCACAACCGTGCTGCTGATCGGTTCCGGCGCAACCCTGGTCACGGGCGATGCGCGCCATGTCGAAGACGCCGCGGACTATGCGGAAGACTTGCTGACCTTCGACAAGCCACTGGAGATCAGTGACGAGACAATCGTCTATGACGAGATGCCCGACCTGCCCTACGCGCCGCAACCATGAGGCGGCACGTTCTGGCGGCCCTGGCCGCGCTTGCGCTTTATGCCCCCGCAGCGCAAGCCGGTTCGGGCGCCGCCCCGATCTCACCCTTCCCGATCGAGGCGTCGGCGGATTTCGCCAAGCAGATCGAACGGGAGCTGGCTGGCCAGGGCACGCGGATCGCCCTCGTCTTCCGCACCGGCCGGGCGCGCAGTGACCTGCCCGACGGGATCCGCTACACGCACGGCGCCTTCTGGATCTATTCCCAGGTCCAGACGGAGGATGGCGAGACGCTGAGCGGCTATTCGGTCCACAATCTCTATCATGGCGCTGAAGATCGCCGGACCTCCCACCTGACCCAGGACTGGCCGGTCAACTTCACCCAGGGCGATGTCATCGGCGAGGCCGGCATCATCATCCCCTCACCCGAAATGCAGCGGCGCCTCCTCGGACTGTTCGCCCGCGGCGAGGCCGATGACCTGCACCAGCCCGACTATTCCCTGATCTCCAATCCGCATGATGGGCGCTTCCAGAACTGCAATGAGTACATGCTGGACGTCATCGCCGCGGCGATCTGGGAGACCACGGACCGCGACCGGATCAAGGCGAATCTCGCCGCCCATTTCGAACCGGCAACGGTGCGCACCGGCTTGCTGGAAAGGCTTTTCGGTCCATCCGTGGATGAACGCGTCCGGCTGGACGACCAGCGCGGCCCGATCCACACAGCGACCTTCGCCTCCATAGGCGATTTCCTGATGGACAACGGCCTCGCCACAGCCGTCTATGAAATCCGCGCTGATCATCTCGACGAGGCGGAGAGTTAATCCCCCATCCGCGCGCCGGGGCGCTCGACCAGTGTGCCAATGATGCGGGTGATGAGGTCAATTTCCTCGACGATGGAGCGGACGCGGGCCTGGTCGGCCAGGGGTTTGAACATGGAGCCGGGCTCGAAGAGATTGCCTGTCTCGACGGCGACCAGGAGTTCGCCCTGGCCGGCATCGGCATCAAAGGCCGCGCGGATGCGCTTGCCCTTGAGCGAGGTCTCCAAGGCGAGCAGCTGTTCCATGAAGGTCGGCGTCACCATATAGCGCGCTATAACCTGGTCGGAGCCATAGACCTCGAAGGACTTTTCGAACTTGGGATCGACGAGGCCGATGCGTTCCAGCTTGCGGTCCGCAAAGGATCGCCCCAGCGCGTGCAGACCGTTGAACCAGCCCTGATCGCGGGTGATGACGGTGACGCCCTCCACCTTGCGCGGGAAGTTGATGCGGATCAGCGCGCCACGGAAAACAGTGACGTAATAGGTGCGGTTCTTGGACCGGCGTCGCTGCTCCAGCTTGGCCTCGTAAAGGTCGAAATCACAGCCGAGCACCTTGCCCGCAAAATGATCCTCGAAATGCCGCCGGTTATAGTGGGGAATGAGGCCGAGCTCGCGGAAAATGTCGAACCGGTAAAGCTCGTAGGGCTTCAAGCGATAGCTGAGGCCGCAGGCCTGAGCGATCTGGGTATTGAGCTCTTCCTTCACTCGAGCCCGCAACGCATTGAGCCGACGACTGCCGATCCAGAGCAGGACACCCCCCACGACGAAAGCGGCGAAAAACGCGACGGGGTGATCGAGCATGACCGCCGCCACCACGCCCGCGAGGATGGCCAGCGCGCCGGGAATACCGAAGATATAGGTATCCCGGACGGCCGATCGCCGCTCACGCTCCAGGTCGAGGAGCCAGGGCTCCAGCGCCTCTTTCCAGAGCGTATCGAAGCGGCGATCCACGCCTACGCCACCTCCAGCCGCGACAGAGCTTCCGCCATCTTGGCTTTCTGGGCGGAGTATTCGGCCAGTTTCTCGCGCTGTTCGGCGACCACGGCCTCCGGGGCGTTGGCGACGAATTTCTCGTTCCCGAGCTTCTTCTCCAGACGCGTGATCTCGCCATCGAGCTTTTTGAGCTCCTTGGAAAGACGGTCGCGTTCGGCGTCGAGATCGATGACACCGTCCAGCGGCAGGGCGATCACCGTTTCGCCCACCACCGTCTGCGCCGAGGCCGGCGGGGTGGTGTCGGCGGCGGAAATCGCCTCGAGGCGCGCCATGCGGGCGAGCAGCGGGCGGTTGCGTTCGACACGGTCGAGAATGGCGGGCGAGGCACCGACCAGCACGGCATCGAGCGGCTTGCCCGGCGCGATGCCCATCTCGGCCTTGAGGCTGCGGATATTGGTGATGACGTCGATGAGCCAGCTCATCTCGGCTTCCGCCTCGGCATTGGCCAGACCCTCCAGCTGCGGCCACTCGGCCACGATCAGCTGGGTGTCCCGCTTGGCGGTTTCCGCCCACAGCGCCTCGGTCACAAACGGCATGAAGGGATGCAGGATCTTCAGCGCGATATCGAGCACATAGGCGGTCGTCGCCTGGGTCTCGGCCTTGGCCGCCGCGTCCTCACCACCAAACAGCGGCTTGGCGAATTCCAGATGCCAGTCACAGAAAATGTTCCAGACGAAACGATAGGCTGCCGCCGCCGCCTCGTTGAACCGGTATTCGTCGAGGCCCTTGTTGACTGCCGCAACGGTCGACTGGGCTTCAGCCAGGATCCATTTGTTGACGGTCTGGGTGACGGCGGTCGGATCGAACCCGGCCGGGACGGCGCATTCATTCATCTCGCAGAAGCGCGCGGCATTCCACAGCTTGGTGCCGAAATTCCGGTAGCCCTCAACGCGCTGTTTGGACATGCGGATATCGCGGCCCTGCCCGGCCTGGGCGGCCAGGGTAAAGCGCACGGCGTCGGCGCCATACTCGTCGACGAGTTCCAGCGGGTCGATCACATTGCCCTTGGACTTGGACATCTTCTGCCCCTTCTCGTCACGGACGAGGGCGTGGATGTAGACGTCCTTGAAAGGCACCTGCGGCTTGCCGTCTTCGTCCTTCATGAAATGCAGGCCCTGCATCATCATCCGGGCAACCCAGAAGAAGATGATGTCGAAGGCCGTGATCAGAACGGAGTTCGGATAGAAGCGCGCCAGTTCCGGCGTCTCGTCCGGCCAGCCCAGGGTCGAGAACGGCCAGAGAGCGGAAGAGAACCAGGTGTCGAGCACGTCGGGGTCGCGCGTCAGGGACTTGCCGCCCGCCTGCGCAATCGCCTCAGCCTCGGTCTCCGCGACATAGACATTGCCGTCCTCATCATACCAGGCCGGGATCTGGTGGCCCCACCAGAGCTGGCGGGAAACACACCAGGGCTGGATGTTGCGCATCCATTCGAAATAGGTCTTTTCCCAGTTCTTCGGATGGAAAGTCGTGCGGCCGTCCTCGACGGCGGCAATCGCTTCCTTGGCCAGCTCACCGGCATTGGCGAACCACTGGTCGGTCAGCATCGGCTCGATGACGACATTGGACCGGTCACCGAAGGGCTGCTGGATTTTCTTGTTTTCCACCAGCGGGACGGGCTGGGGCGCTTCCTCATCCCCTTCCTTGGCGTCTGGCGTGATCATCACGGCCAGGCCTTCACTGGTGATGTCGGCGATGATCTTCTCGCGCGCCTCGAACCGGTCGAGACCGCGATAGTCTTCCGGCACCAGGTTGATCGCGTCGACCTCGGCTTCCGACGGCAGGTCCGCGCCCCTGGCAATGGCCTGTGCCTTGGCGGCGCACTCGTTATAGGACGGGCCATCGGCGCGCATTTTCGCCTGCGTGTCCATCAGGCGGTAGAGCGGGATGTTGTTACGCTTGGCGACTTCATAGTCGTTGAAGTCATGGGCGCCGGTGATCTTCACAGCACCGGAGCCGAAATCCATGTCCGGATATTCGTCGGTGATGATCGGGATCAGACGACGATGTTCCTTCGGGCCAACCGGAATCTCGCACAGCTCGCCGACGATGGGCGCATAGCGTTCATCATCCGGATGCACGGCCACCGCGCCATCGCCCAGCATGGTTTCCGGGCGCGTGGTGGCGATGGAGATGTAATCGCGCTCTTCGGAGAAGATGACAGCCCCGTCCTCATCCTTCTCGACATAGGTATAGGTCTTGCCGCCGTCGAGCGGGTATTTGAAGTGCCACATATGGCCGTCGATTTCGATATTCTCGACCTCGAGGTCGGAAATCGCCGTCTCGAACTTCGGATCCCAGTTCACCAGACGCTTGCCGCGATACATCAGCCCCTGCTTGTAGAGCTCGACGAAGACCTTCATCACCGCGGCCTGCATCTGGTCATTCTCGGCATTGCGCTCACCCATGGTGAAGCGCTCGCGGGACCAGTCGCAGGAGGCCCCGAGGCGGCGCAGCTGGGTCATGATCTGACCGCCGCTTTCCTCTTTCCATTCCCAGACGCGCTCAAGGAAAGCCTCGCGGCCCATATCGCGGCGCGACGGCTCCTGGCATTCGGCCAGCTGGCGTTCAACGACCATCTGCGTGGCAATGCCCGCATGGTCCGTGCCCGGCTGCCAGAGCACGCTGTCGCCCAGCATGCGCTTGTAGCGGGTCAGCACGTCCTGGAGCGTGTTGTTCAGCGCGTGGCCGATGTGCAGGCGGCCCGTCACATTGGGCGGCGGGATCACGATGCAGAACGGATTGGCGTCCGGATCATTCTTCGGCTTGAAGGCTCCGGCCTCTTCCCAGGCATCATAGATGCGGGTTTCGGCGTCCTGGGGATTGAATGTCTTGTCCATCTTGGGGTCCGCGTCGTTAGGGCAAGCGCGAGAGCGCGTTTGCACTGTTATGGCAATCTGGCAGCGAAAGTCAGCCCGGCAACTGCGGATTTGCGCATCTGAATGGCGGGTCCCCAACGAAAAAAGCGCGCCCCGGCGGGACGCGCTTTTCAAATTCGGTTCCGACCGGGCCTAGCGGCGGCGGCGGGAGACGCGGTCGATCTCGGCCTGGACCTTCTCGTCGACGATGGCCGGCAGGTTGGCATCGAGCCATTCCTTCAGCATCGGACGCAGGAGGGCCCGGACCACGCCTTCCAGCGTGCGGCCTTCCTCTTCGGAAATCCGGATATGATCCGCGAGGGAGTGGAAGGAGCCCATCGCCGATGCGGCCGCCGGCTCGGACATGATGCCGTCCGCGACTTCATCTTCCAGATCGCCAAAGTCCGCCATCGGCGCGGGCTCGGCCTCGATGACCTCTTCCTCCTCGCGATCGACGATCATCAGATCATCATCGACAGCCAGCGGATCGGTGCCGGTTTCCGGCTCATCGACCATATCGGTCAGTTCGAGGACATCATCGCCAGCAGCGGGTTCTTCAACCTCGGCAGCGGGCGCCTCATCGAACATGGAGTCGATATCGTCCTGGGAATTGGTTTCGTCTTCCGCGGGAGCAGCTTCTGCCTCGGCAGCAGGAGCCTCGTCCTCGTCCTCATTGATGATCCTGCGGATCGAGGAGAGGATTTCTTCCATCGACGGTTCGTTTTCAGCAGCTTCTGCCATGGTAGCGGATCCTTGTGTCCGTCATTTCTCGCCTGACGCGAATAAACCGGGGCGGGCCGGTCCTGTCCACCCCTTCGATTCGCCTTTAACGCTAATTCCAGGGCGTTAAGTCAAGGTTAGTAAAGCGCGACCCGCTGTTATCCACAGATTCCAGCTCGTACAGTTCGACCGGAACACCCAGCTGCTCCACAGAGAGCTGACCCATGGCCTGCATCAACCGGTAGGCGGCGACATAGCTGTCGCGCTCTGCCGTCACGAGCGTCAGGCGGGCGTTGAGCAATTCCTGTTCGGCGTTGAGCACGTCGAGCGTGGTGCGCAGGCCGACAAAGGCCTCCTGCTGCACGCCGTCGAGCGCGATCTCGTTGGCCCGCACGGCCTGGCGGCTGGATTCGATCACGGCGAGCGAGGTCACATAGCCGGCCCAGGCATTGGTCACGCTTTCGGTGACCTGGCGGCGGGCTTCATTGACCTGGTGACGGGCCTGGTCTTCCTGTGCAATCGAGGCCCGCACGCGCGAACGGTTCAGGCCGCCGGTGAAGATCGGCATGGTGACGCGTCCGACAACGGAAGTCGTGTCCCGCGTATCGCCGGTGAAATTGCTGTCCCGAGCGGCAGACGCTGTCGCCTGCAGGGAAACCTCCGGCATCATCGCCCCGCGCGCGACCTGGACACCGTGACGGGCGGCTTCCTCGGCATACTGGGCGGCCAGAAGCTGCGGGCTGTACTGGAAGGCCATCTCGGCGGCTTCCGCCAGGCCTTCCGGCAGGTTCGGCAGAGCCGGCGGTTCGCTGAGGCTGGCCGCGGGCTGGCCGGTGACGCGCTCATAGGCGGCACGGCTGGCCGCGAGCTGGGCCTGGGCAGCGGAAAACTCGGCCTGGGCGCCGGACATGCGGGCCTCGGCCTGGGAGACGTCGGTGCGGGTTACCTCACCCACTTCGAACCGGTCGCGCGCCGCCTGAAGCTGCTGGGAGAGGACCTCCACATTGTTGCGGCGAATATTCACAACTTCCGTGTCCCGCCGCACATCCATGAAGGCGGTGACGGTGTCGACCAGGACCGCTTGCTCGGTGGCGCGCAGCGTTTCGCGCGCAGCCATGATCTGGGCGGTGGCCTGGTCGATTGCCCCGGAAGTCCGGCCACCGCGATAAAGCGACTGGGTAGCGGAGATGGAGTAATTCTTCGGCGTCGCGTCGGACTCGCTCGACGAGGTCACCGGCACATTATTGATCACGAACGTGCTGGAGCTTTCGGTGCTTTGCTGCGCGATGGAGGCGTTCGCCGACACGGTCGGGAACATGGCAGAGCGCGCCTGGACCCGGCCTTCATCCGCAACCCGAAGACTGGCCCGCTGGGCCTGCAGCGTCGGATTGGAGTTGTAGGCGTGCGCCATGGCTTCCTCGAGCGTCTGGGCAGACGCGGTGGAAGTCGCTGCAATGAAGGCGACGCTGCTCGCCAGCGCCAAAGCCCATTTCGACATGCGCATGATCTCTAGATCCTCTTACAACCGGCCGGAATCCCTTCCGCCGGTTAACATAACAGTCGACGCCGCAAGAACCAGCGCCGCCTTGTGCCACCATATAGGCACGAAAACCCTCGCCGTGAACGACGTTCACGTACTTTTAATGGGAAGGTCATCCCACATTTAGTCTACGAAACGAACCGGGCAATCCGTCGCGGTGTCAGAGCTGGAATGCAGAAACCAGCTCGAACCCGGGAATGATCGAGGCGTTGGCGTCAAAAACCACGCGTTCGCCGATCCCCGCCGGGCCGCGGGTGTAGACCGTGGCCTTGCCGACGGGACCCTTGCGAACGACGACCGCCAGACGACCGCCCATGGCAAGCTGGTCGAACCAGGCTTGCGGGACCTCTGCAACAGCACCATCGACGAAGATCACGTCGAACGGACCCTGGTCTGCGGCACCGGCCTTGATATCGCCGGAAATGCTCACCGCATTGTCAGCGCCACAGTCGGAGAGGATCGCCGTCGCGCGGGCGACACCGTCTTCGTCATTCTCGAGCGCGATCACGGTTTCCGCCATGCGCGCCATCACGGCGGCGGAATAGCCGCGACCGGACGCAATGTTCAGAACGACGTCGGAGTCTTTCACGTCAACAGCCTGGATCAGCTTGGCGAGATCGCGCGGCCGCATCATGCGGCGGCCCTCGCTGGTCGCCACTTCGCAGTCACCATAGGCAGAGGCAAGGCGCGAGCGCGGCGTGAAGGCGTGGCGCGGAACCGTTTCAAAAGCTGCCAGCAAGCGGCGGTCAGTGACATCGGCGGGGCGGATCTGGCAATCCACCATCTGCTTGCGGGCCTGATCGAAATCGCTCACGGCGTTCTCCTTGAAGCATGCTGGGCGAAAGGATGGTGGCGGTGATATATCCTGCACCGCCTCACGCGGGCAAGCGCCGGACGCGCCTGTGCGGCAAGATGTGCTGCGAAAGATGATGATGTGGCCGATTGCCCCGCCGCGCGCACTTGGCTATAGGTCGCTCCTCGCGATTTTCGGACGCGATGATGGCACCGTGGCGGAGTGGCTACGCAGCGGATTGCAAATCCGTGTACCCCGGTTCGATTCCGGGCGGTGCCTCCACTATTTGATTTGATCTCACGCCAACTCGCTTTGCTCGCGGCTCCGATGGGGCGGCGCATCAGCGCCGACGCGCGGTCGCGCTTTGGGATTGGGTTGATCTCACGCCAACTCGCTTTGCTCGCGGCTCCGATGGGGCGGCTAGAACGGGACGGGGGCGCCCCTGTGATCGAAAAAGCCGCCTGTATCTGCGGGGGTCAGCGCGTTGAGAACGCGCAGGATGTCCCCTGCGGCTTCGTCCGGCGGTCGTACATCCAGTCCTGATTTCGAGAAGGGCGCGGACAGGCGCGTCGCCACGGTTCCCGGATGCAGGGCCACGCAAATGGCCTGCGGGCGTTTGAGGGCGAGTTCGATGGCACAGGTCCGGACCAGCTGGTTGAGCGCCGCCTTGGACGCCCGATAGCTGTGCCATCCACCCAGACGGTTATCCCCGATAGACCCGACCCGTGCGGAGAGGGTCGCGAAAACCGATCGTTCGCCGCGCGGCAGGAGCGGCAGAATGTGTTTCATCACCAGCGCAGGCCCGATGGCATTGAGCGCAAACGCCTTGGCCATGTGGACCGGGTCAAGCTCCCGCCAGGACCGCTCGGGCATCACTGCCTCGTCATGCAGGAACCCCGTCGCGTCGATGACCAGGTCGATCCGGAGGCCGGACAGCCTTTCTGCCACCGCGACTATGCGAGCCTCGTCCGTCAGCTCCAGTGCCGGTCGCCCCAGCGCAAGCACTGCCCGGGCGCCCCGCTCCGCTTCGAGCGCGCGCACCAGGGCGGCGCCCACACCGCCGCTTGCCCCTATGATCACTGCTGTCGCGTCCAAAACCGGCCTCCTGCAGTCCGCTTCTGCCTTCCCGACGTATGTCTCCGTGAGCAAAAGAGAAGAGCGATGACGGACCTGATCCTGATCCTGGGCGACCAGTTGAGCCCCGACCTGCCGAGCCTGACCGGTTGCTCACCTGCGACCGCAGAGATTGTAATGGCGGAAGTGAAGGCCGAGGCGGAATACGTCCCCCATCATCGCAAGAAGATCGCCTTCATCTTCTCCGCCATGCGCCATTTCGCCGACGCGCTGACAACCGATGGCTGGCGGGTGCACTATCGCCGCTATGACGCGGACAGGCCCTGTCCGGATCTCGCGACCGCCGTCGCTGACCAGCTGGCGCGGGGCGCGCATCGACGCGTCATCATCACCGAGCCGGGCGAATGGCGCCTGCGCCAGGAGATGGAGACCTGGTCGACGCGCTTCGGCCTGCCCGTCCTGATCGTCGAGGACACCCGCTTCATTGCGTCCCACGCCGAGTTCGAACGCTGGGCGGAGGGGCGCAAACAATTCCGGATGGAGTATTTCTACCGCGAGATGCGACGCCGGACCGGCCTCCTCATGGACGGGGACAAACCGGTGGGCGGCCAGTGGAATTACGACAAGGAAAACCGCAAACCCGCCGAGGGGCGCCTCTTCATTCCGCGCCGCTTTACGGTCGAGCCCGATGCCATCACCTCGGACGTGCTCGATCTGGTCGAGACCAGCTTCCCCCACGCCCTGGGCGCGCTTCGCCCCTTCCAGCTGCCGGTGACCCGCGCCGAGGCGGAAGCCGCCCGGGATCATTTCCTCAAACACGCCCTGCCCGCATTCGGGGATTATCAGGACGCCATGCTCAAGGGCGAGGCCTTTCTCTGGCACTCCCTGGTCTCGACCTGCCTCAATGCCGGTCTGCTCGACCCGCTCGACCTGTGCCGCCGCGTCGAGGCGGAATATGTCGCCGGACGCGCTCCACTCAATGCCGTGGAGGGCTATATCCGGCAGATCATCGGCTGGCGCGAATATGTCCGTGGCATCTACTGGCTGGAAGGCCCGGACTATGTGCGCCGCAACGCGCTCAACGCGTCTCGCCCCCTGCCCGGTTTCTACTGGGACGGCGAGACCGACATGGCCTGCCTGTCCGACGCCATCCGCATGACTCTGCGCGAAGGCTATGCCCACCACATCCAGCGGCTGATGGTCACCGGCACTTTCGCCCTCCTGGCCGGTATCGACCCGTTCGCGGTGCATGAATGGTATCTCGGCGTCTACACGGATGCGTACGAATGGGTGGAGGCGCCGAACACGATCGGCATGTCGCAATTCGCCGATGGCGGCTTGCTCGGCTCGAAACCCTATGCGGCGAGCGGCGCCTATATCGACCGCATGTCGGATTATTGCGCGGACTGCCGCTATGACGTGAAGGACAAGACCGGGCCGAAATCCTGCCCTTTCAACAGCCTCTACTGGGACTTCCTCGACCGGAACCAGGACACGCTGCGCGGCAATCCGCGTCTCGGCCCGGTCTACCGGAACTGGGACCGCATGAGCGAGAAGAAGCAGGACGCCTACCGACGGCGCGCGCAGGACGTGCTCAACGCGCTCTAGCGTGGAGGTCCCGGTCGGGACCGGCGACAGCGCTCAGAGCAGTATTTCACCGCATCCCAGACCTCCGCCCACTTCCGGCGCCACGCGAAGGGGCGCCCGCAGGTGAGGCAGGCTTTGATCGGTTTGGGGTTTCGCGATGCGTGGCGGGCCATAGGCCCGGAGATAGGGCGCCCGGCCCGCGCGGCTAGCCTTCGCCGGGGCGCGGTTGCGACCCGGTCGGCACGCCGGCCTTGTCGAGCTCCGCATCCAGCTTGCCCATCAGGAAATAGCCGTACATGCGATAGTCCGCGATCAGCGACCAGAACGGGTAGGTGAAGGTGGCCGGCTTGTTGCGCTCAACGAAGGCGTGGCTGACCCAGGCGAAGAAATAGCCGGAGACGGGCACCAGGGCGAGCAGCCACCAGGTCCGCGTGACCAGGGCATAGAGCAGCACACCAAGGGCCAGCGTCGATCCGACATAGTGCCAGATCCGCGTCATCGGCTGGGCATGTTCCCGGAGATAGAAAGGCCAGAAGGCCGAGAAAGTCTGGTATTCGCGCATGGATCTCTCCCCTTATCGATCACGCCTGATCTATCACGACCTTCGACCCGCACCGGACGCGCTGCAGCTGAACCGTCTCTCCGGCCCGGTGATTCGCCTGATTCGCAGGGTGATTCGTTCGATTCGCCCCGGACCTGGCAAGGTCGGCCCGGATAATAGGGTCAATCCGGCCTCAACGGCAAATTCCGGATTCTCATGATTCCATTAGGGATTCGGCAAGGACGATAAATCAAATCCCTAATTCTAGGGACCCGATTAACCCCTCCTTAAGGGTTCCGGGCGGAGTTTGTATGCGTCTTCCCGTGAAGACACCCCACCATCCACCCAATGCCTTTTCGGGAGCCTCCGCGGCTCCCGATTTTTTTTGCAGCATATGTGTGCACTTCACGCACAAGGGTACTTGCGCGGCGCGCCTGCGCTCTGATATACGCCGAGCCTCGCTTGAGAGAGCGGTATTCCCCGGTAGCTCAGTTGGTAGAGCAGCTGACTGTTAATCAGCTTGTCGGCGGTTCGAGCCCGTCCCGGGGAGCCACTCTCAAGAGTGCCTCCAGACAATCCGGTCCCAATGCCTCTTCGGGGGCTAGGACGTCGCCGTCATGGCGTCGATCCGCTCACGATAGAGCCGGATGCGCTCGCGCAGTTTCGGCAACCCGCGGCGCAGCCGCCAGGCAATGTACCCGATCCCGCCCAGGGATAGACCGGCTGCCGCACGAAACACGACAATCAGAACGGAGACCGCGTGGTTGGAGGGGTTGTTCTCCACCGGAGACAGGCCAAGCCGGAAGACTTCCGGAACGTCCAGAAGCGCGCCGCGCAACAACTGATCAAGCAGGAAGATGCCCGTCTCCGCGAAGCTGGGCTCACCGCCATGAGCGGTGAGCAGCGGTCCCGTATATCCGGGCAGAAGCCAGTCATGGGCGTGGATGACGCTGCCCAGCATCACGCCAGGAAGCAGGATGCCCAGGCCGAGGATAATCCCCACCCGGATCCACAACTGTTCCAGCAGACGGGCACGGGCCGCTTCCATCTTCTCGATGCGGGCCTCGTAGCCGCGGACGGTCTTCAGGTCATCGGTTCTGAAATCCGGCTCGGGATCGAGTTCTTCACGGCGCAGATGGTGCAGGAAGTCGACCTGCCGCCGCGCCAGCCAGAAGCCGAACGCCATGCCGCCGACAAGGCCGACCCAGGCATAGACACGGCGCGCCGTCTCGGACACGAGCGCCTGAACGATCTCGGATTGTGCGAATTCTTCAAACATGACATCCCCCGCCGCAAGAATACGGGCGGGTCACAGCTTCGCCAAGCCTGCAATCGACGTGATGCGCGCGGCAGGTTCGGGGTTCGGAATGCGGATGAGTCTTGATAGGCTGTGCGTTCCCCAAGGCCACACCGCGCCGAGCGATCCGGGAAAGTTTCCGCCATGAGCGCGCTGAGTTACGTCGTCACCTCCTATAACAACGCCGCCTATATCGAGGAGTCCATCACATCGATCCTGGCGCAGAGCCGACCGGTTGCCGAAATCCTGATTGTCGACGACGCGTCCACCGACACGTCCATGGAGATCCTTGAAGGTCTGGTGGATCGCGGCCCGATCCGTCTGGTACGTCGGCCGGAAAACCTGGGCGCCGGTGCCAACCGACACCTCGGCTTCATGGAAGCGCGGGGCCCCTTCGTGACCAATCTCGCCGGGGACGACCGGATCGACCCCGCCAAGGTCGAAAACGAGATGCGGCTGCTGGAGCGTGCCGGCGACGGGCTCGCCTTCTCGGATGCCGAACTGGTCTACCCGGACGGCAGGCGCTGGCGTCTCGACAGCCGGTATTTCGCCGAGCTGGACAGCCCGAAGGCGCGGGTCGAGGCGATGCTCACGCGCCCCGGCCCGCTCCCTCATCACATGATCTACGCCAAATCCCTCTACGAGCAGGCTGGCGGCTATGACACGACTGCCGGGCTTTACGAGGACTGGAGTCTGAAGCTCCGCCTCGCCGCGACCGAGGCAAGCTGGGTCCATACCGGCGAGATCGGCCTCTACTATAATCAGCACGGCGCGGGCCTCTCGGCCTCCTCGTCCATCCTGCACGCCTACTGGCGGCTCTACGTGCTGGGTCGGAACTATGAGTGGATTGCCGGATTGATCTCCGAAGATGCCACCCTCGCCTGCCTGCGCGGCGCGGCAGACTTGCTGGCCAAGCCGGACCAGCCCGCGGAAACGCAAAAACTCGGACAGGCCTTCCGGACGGCGCTTGAACGTCCCGGACGCACGATCCATCACCTGCCCGAAGCGCTGGATCGCCTGGTCGCGGAGCGTGGCGAAGGGCGTGTGTCGGTGGAGATTGCGGGCATGGCCCTGCGCCAGCTGTTCAAGCAGCTTCAGGGCGGCAGCCGTGTGTCTCAGCTCTCGCGCAGGATTGCCTCGGCGATGGGGCGCACATCGTCCTGATAGGTGATGAGTGTCGTGTAGACACCCTCGGCGATGCGGCGACGCCCCCAGCTTTCATAGAAGGGTTCAAAAGCGAGTGACGGCTCGGCCTGCGTCATCGCTTCGTGGGGCGAGAGGAATTCACGCAGCGCCCCCTCGCCCTCCCGCTCCCGGGTCGAGCGGATTTCCGATGCGAGCGGCTGATAATCCTCGAAGGCCTCGGACTTGAATACCCGATCCTGCGCCGTGAGGTCGAGCTCGGCGATGTCCGGGCCGGACTCCCATCGGGCCACCTCTCCACGCGGACGGATCGGGATCACCGCCCGCAGAACCGGCTCGCCACGCCGTTGCGCCAGACGACGGGCCACCCCATCGGCCAGCACGCAGGCAAGGTCGTGCATCGGGTTGTAATACTCCAGCGCATCACTGATGACAGCCTCGATTCCGGCGGCAAGATAGTCCTCGGCAATGCGATCGCGCAGGGCGACGAAATAGCCCGCATCCCCCGCCTGGATCCGCTCATAGCCCGCCTTGTCGGAGAAGGCGCCGAAAACCGCGCCGGTACGAGCGCCGCACGCGGCGAGCAGCGCCTTTGAATAGGTCAGTCGCGACTCGGCCTGCGAACCGGACCCGTCCGTCAGCACCGTCACCAGCGGCTTGATCCGGCGCACCAGCGTCAGCACCAGAAGTTCATGCCCCGGATGGGCCAGAAGCAGGGCGGATCGCCGGTTGGAAAGCGCGGTTTCGGGCACGGGGTCGTCTCACTCACACGGGTGCGCCGTCTGCGCACCGGACCCGGCGAGCGGTAACTGATTGGCGGGAGGGATGCAAACGGACGACGGCGTGCGCGCTGCGCCTGCCCTATTTCGCCGCAACAGGGTCCGACACCGGTGTCGCACCGGCCTGGCTTTGGCGGGCCCACATGCCGGCGTAAAGGCCACCTCGGGCGAGGAGGTCCTCATGCGTTCCGGTCTCGGCGATGCGGCCGGCCTCCATGACAAAGATCCGGTCGGCCTTGGCGATGGTGGAGAGGCGGTGGGCGACGGCGATGGTCGTGCGTCCCTTCGCGGCTTCCGCCAGCGCGGTCTGGACCTGTTTCTCCGTCTCGCTGTCGAGCGCCGAGGTCGCTTCGTCGAGGATCAGTACGGCCGGGTTCTTCAGAATGGCCCGCGCGACACCGACGCGCTGTTTCTCGCCGCCGGAAAGTTTCAGCCCGCGCTCGCCGACCTTGGTCTCCAGCCCCTCGGGAAGCGCGCGGACGAAGGCGCCGAGCTGCGCCCGCTCGACCGCATCCCACACCTCGGCCTCCGAGGCCTCCGGGCGACCGTAGATGACGTTGGCGCGCAGCGTGTCGTTGAACAGGACGACGTCCTGCGGCACCAGGCCCAGCGCGTCGCGCAGACTCTCCTGGGTGACCCCGTCGAGCGCCTGCCCGTCGATCAGGACCCGCCCGGTCTCCGGATCGTAAAAGCGGAAGAGAAGTTTCAGCATGGTCGACTTGCCCGCGCCTGACGGGCCACACAGACCGACGAAACTGCCCGCGGGGATGTCCAGCGAGACGTCTTCCACCGAACGGGAGCGTCCGTCATGGGTGAAGCTGACATCCTCGAACCGGACGGCCCCACCGGACAGGACGAGGTCGGGAGCGTCCGGCACGTCGGCGACATCGGGCTGGATCGACAGCGTGTCGAACAGGCGTTCCATGTCGACCGCACCCTGTTTGATCTCGCGATAGGCCCAGCCGAGAATATTCAGCGGCTGGTAGATATTCATCAGGATCAGCGTCACCGCGGCCACGTCACCCGGCGCAAGAATGCCGCTCCAGGCTTTCCAGCCCGCCACCAGCGCCATGGCCAGGAGTCCGGCATTCATGATGAAGGCCTGGGCGCCATTGAGCAGGGCCAGCGAGGATTGCGACTTCACCGCCGCCCCGGCATAGCGCTGCAGGGCGTCGTCATACGCCCGGGTCTCGCGCTTTTCCGCCGCGAAGGCCTTGACGGTCTCGAAATTGATCAGCGTGTCGACGGCCCGCGCATTGGCTTCATTGTCGGCCTCATTCATGTGACGCCGGATCTTCACCCGCCATTCCGTCACCGACCAGGTCAGCGCCATGTAGGTGATCACGGTGATCACCGCGATGACGGCGAACTCCCAGCCGTAATTGAGACTCAGCACGGCCGCGGCGAGGACGAGTTCGAACAGGGTCGGCGCAATGTTGAAGACCAGGAAGCGCATCAGGAAGTCGACCGCCCGGGCACCGCGATCGATGATCCGGTTCAGCGCGCCGGTGCGCTTGGTCTGGTGATAGGCGAGCGACAGGCCCTGCACATGCCCGAAGGCGCGGACCTGGGTCAGACGCTGGGCGTCCTGGCTGACCGGCGCGAACAGCGCGTCACGCCATTGCGGTGCTCCGACCGACAGGAAACGCGCGCCGGCATAGGCGATGAAGGCCAACACGAAGAGCGAGACTGCTCCCGCTGCCGTCTCCCCCGCCTCGCGGGCCGAGATGGCATTGATACCGTCGCCGAAGAAAACCGGTGCCGCCACGGCAAAGAGCTTGGCGATGATGGTCAGCCCCAGCGCCACCGCCATGCGGAACCGCCAGCGCCGCATCTCGCTGGAGGCCAAGAGGCCGAACAGGCGCGCCATGGCCATGCCGAGCGAGCCGTCCGGCGCGGTCTTGGCATCTTCTTCGCTATCAGGCTGGGACGGTCTCATCGCGCCCAGAGATAGGACGCGCCGGGCAGAGTTTCCAGTGCGCGGTGTGTGGAGGAAGACAGATCAGCGCCCACCCCTCCGACCTGCATGCACAGGCCACCTCCCCTGCAAGCGGGGGAGGAAAGCGATGCGGGCGCTGTAAAAGCCCCCTACCCGCCCTGGCGTTCGTTCGTTTCCGGCGCTTCGAGGACCTGGCCCGGATAGATCAGGTCCGGGTCGCGGATCTGGTCGCGGTTGGCTTCGTAGATAACCGTGTATTGCACACCCTGGCCGTAGAGACGGCGAGCGAGGCGCCAGAGGGAATTGCCCGGCTGGACGACGACACTGTCCGGGCCGAGATTGAGCGCTTCCGGTGCGACGCGTTCGAAAGGCAGCGCGATGACGGCGGTCACCAGACCGTCGGCATTCACCTGGTCAACCTGCAGATCATAGACCCCCGGCGCCAGGAGCGCACCGGCCTGCAGATCCCAGCGACCGTCATTGCCGACCTGGGTCTCGCCGACCAGGGCGGAATTGGCGAAGACGCGAATCGTCGTGCCGGTTTCGGCGCGACCGGAGAAGATCACGGCGCCGGTCTCGTCATAATCGATGGTCTCGAGAACCAGAGACCCCATTTCGCTGTCCGCGCAGGACGGGCATTGCCAGACCCGGCTGGCCTCGCCCGGACGGCCGACAATGACCAG
>Ga0070726_10002365_pt1 | contig 17039 bp, 11 predicted proteins | sample tdAd471_FD_67275 | JGI IMG/M metagenome (GOLD analysis project Ga0070726, IMG submission 67275) | Marine sediment microbial communities from the Atlantic coast under amendment with organic carbon and nitrate - tdAd47.1 | ecosystem: Environmental > Aquatic > Marine > Coastal > Sediment | place... | reverse complement strand
TGCCTTGGCCGGAATCATTGGAATGCCTGTATCGTTCAGCCTGTTCATTGTGCTGACGCGCGCCCTGAAAACCGAACCAACATCGGCAAATCTTTTCTATTTGCCGCTCGGGATCGTCGCTTGCCTGATGCCGTTCATTCCGAAGGTCTGGATGGCACCGGACTTGCAACACATTCTCTTCTTTATGCTTACCGGAGGAATGAGTTTGGTCGCTTTGTGGATGCTTGATAAAGCCGCAAAAACCGCGCCTCTGGCGCCGGTTGCGCCGCTGTTGCTTGCCCCAATTCCACTCACATTCCTTCTGAACTGGCTCAGCACACATCAGCGGCCTGGCATTCAGCTTCTTATTCTTCTGGCAATTGTTTGCCTGGCCAGTATTGCCCCCATACTCCTCGGCCTCAAAGCCCTTCGTAAGAGACTCCCTTCATGACGACCTCCCGTGACATGCTGAAAGACGCACTCAGCGCCATTGAGCGGCTTCAATCCAAACTGGATGCTGCCAAGCATGCCAAGACCGAACCGATCGCGATCATCGGGTGCGGTATGCGTTACCCTGGCGGGGTAAAGTCTCTGGATGACCTGCACAACCTGCTCGCTGGCAAGGTGAACGCGGTTGACACGATCCCGGCCGACCGCTGGGATGCTGATGCATATTACTCGCCTGACCAGAATGCGGCGGGCAAGATCGTCACCAAAAAGGGGGGATTTGTTGACGGCATTGACCTGTTCGATCCGCAATTCTTCGGCATCTCTCCACGCGAGGCAAAATCCCTCGACCCTCAGCAACGTCTCCTCCTGCAAACGGCTCATGAAGCCATGGAGACGGCAGGCATAGCGCCAGACAAGCTAGAGGGCAGCGCGACGGGCGTTTTCGTCGGCATGTCCACGACCGAATATGCTCGCCTCATGTGGGCGAAGGGTGCCGAACAGTCCGATGTCTATTCTGCGACAGGCGGCGCGCTGAATGCCGCTCCCGGCCGCATCTCCTTTACCTATGGTTTTCTTGGGCCCTCTGTAGCCGTTGACACGGCCTGCTCTTCGTCTCTGAACGCAATCCACCTTGCCTGCGCCAGCCTTCGCGAGGGGGAGAGCAATCTGGCCCTGGCCGGTGGCGCCGCCGTGATTGCCCTGCCGGATGCCATGGCCATGTTCTCACGCTGGGGCATGCTTTCGCCAGACGGTGCCTGCAAGACGTTCGATGCCTCCGCGAATGGCTTTGCCAGGGCAGAAGGCTGCGCCATGATTGCGCTGAAGCGCCTGTCTGACGCAAAGGCTGACGGAAACCCCATTCTCGGTCTGATTGTCGGCTCTGCGACCAATTCCGATGGTCGCTCAAGCGGCATGACCGTCCCCAGCGGCCCAGCCCAGGAACGCATGCTCCGTAACGCCCTGAAGAGCGCAAGCCTGACCCCGCTGGATATCGACTATATCGAGACCCACGGCACCGGCACCCCCATTGGTGACCCGATTGAAGCAGGCGCTCTGGGTGCCGTTCTGTGCGAAGGGCGCGAGCGCTCAAACCCGCTGCGCATCGGTTCCATCAAGACCAATATCGGCCATACGGAAGCGGCTTCCGGCATTGCAGGACTGCTGAAGGTTCTGGCCTGCATGAGATCAGAAACGCTTCTGCCCCAGCTGCATTTCGAAACACCCAATCCCGGCATTGACTGGGATGACCTCGCTTTGGAGGTTGTAACGTCCCCTACGCCATGGCCGCACCGCGAAACGCCACGCCGGGCGGGTGTCAGCTCCTTTGGTTTCAGCGGCACGAATGTGCACATTTTGCTCGCTGATGCGCCCGAGGCCGAGACGGCAGAGACAGAACAAGATCATGCCCTGCGCACAGTCCCGCTATCAGCCGAGACGCCGAACGCCCTGCGGGATCTTGCCGAGCGATACGCGAACTATCTGAGCCGTGACAATGCTGCGGACTTTCCCTCTTTCACGCGCACACTTGCCGTTGGCCGCGCGCACCGTATGCACCGCGCCGCACTTGTTGCTTCGAGCACAGATGACCTGCGGCAAAGCCTTGAGGCCCTGGCCCAGGGCGCTCCCTTGCCCGGCTCCGCGACGGGACATGCCAGCACGAGCCAATCCCCCCGCATTGCATTCCTGTGTACCGGTCAGGGCTCTCAATATCCCGGCATGACACGAGAACTGTACGACACCGAGCCAGTCTTCCGCGCGTCCATCGACACCTCGGCACAAATCCTGTCCGGCATACTGGATCGCCCGCTTCTCGATGTGCTGTATACTGAGAGCGAAGAAGACAGCCGTATCTCTGAAACCCTCTACACCCAGCCTTGCCTGTTTGCCGTGGAATACGCCATGGCAGAGCTATGGAAATCATGGGGCGTTACGCCAAACATGGTCGCCGGGCATAGCATCGGCGAATATGTCGCCGCCTGCCTGGCCGGGGTCATGTCGCATGAAGATGCCCTGCGTCTGGTTGCCGAACGCGGGCGCCTGATGCAGCAATTGCCCGCTGGCGGTGCCATGGCGGCAGTCTTTGCAAGCGAAGACCAGATTGCGAACCTACTGAAAGGCCGCGAGAAAGACATTGCCATCGCCGGGGTCAACGGCCCTGAAGAGACCGTCATTTCCGGTAGTGAGGAAGCCGTTGAGGCCGTCCTCGCAGAGCTGGAAAGCAAGGAGGTCGGGTTCCGCCGCCTGTCGGTCAGCCATGCCTTCCACTCGCCGCTGTTGGACCCGATGCTGGACGCCTTTGAGCAGGCAGCAAATAAAGTCTCTTACCAATCTGCGCGATTGCCGCTCATTTCGAACCTGACCGGTCAGGCTTTCCCGACCAGCAAGAAGCCTGACGCCAGATATTGGCGGGACCATGCTCGCGGAGCCGTACGCTTCGCAGACTGTATTGGCGCACTGGAAGACGCGGGCGCAGATATCCTCATCGAACTTGGCCCTCAGCCAGCCCTGCTTGGGCTCGCGGCTCGCGCACGGCCTGCAGCCAAATGGAAAACCATTCCATCTCTCCGCCGCGGCCAAAAGGATGTGCCAACCATTCGCGGGGCCTTGGCACAGGCCTATACAGCTGGCGCGAAAATCAACTGGCAGAATGTCTATAAAGAGACCGGCGGGCGACTTGTGGCCGTACCGACCTATCCTTTCCAGCAGCAACGCTACTGGATCGACGAACAGCCAGCACGCCGTCAACGCGCCAGCGAAGCCTCTCATCCTCTGCTGGGCGACACGCAGAAAGTGCCCCCTCCGGTACATGCGCATATTGCAACGCTGAGCGCTGACTTCCCGGCCTTTCTGGCAGATCACAAGATTCTTGATCGTGTCATCTTCCCCGCGACCGGCTATATCGAGATGGCCTTGTCAGCCGGCAAGGCGGCGATGGGCAACCAGCCCGTCACGCTTTCCGGGCTGATGATCGATGCCCCGCTGGAATTACAGGCTGGCACGGATCATACGCTGCATACGGAACTCATGCCCTCACATGAGGGAGGCTTTGACTTCATCGTCCGCGGTGTGCCTGAAGACGAGAGAGCTGACTGGCAAAATCTGGCGCATGCTCGCGTGTCCGGCACCACAACATCCGACAGCGTAAATATTCCGACCGTGGCTGAGGCACGCGCCGTATGCGTTGAGGCCGTCGATGTTGCGGCGCTTTACGAGAGGCTGGAAAATCTGGGCCTGCAATACGGACCTCTGTTCCGTGGGCTCACCACCCTGAACAAGGGAGACGGCATCGCCGTCGGCATGGCAACCCTGCCGAACACAGAACAGGACATTACCAGCTACAGTTTCCATCCGGCCCTTCTGGACAGCGTCTTCCATGCTGTCACCGCAATCGTGCCAAGCGATGGCGAGGACCGCCTCTACCTGCCGACCGGGATCGACAAGATCCAGTGGCTGAGGCCTGCCCCGCGCAATGTCGTCATGGTTGCCCGCCTGCGCCAGGAAAGCTCTGATGATGTTGAGCTTGTCGCTGACCTGCTTATGGAAACAGAACAGGGCGACCCCATCGCCCGGCTGGAAGGGCTTCATGCCCGCGTTGTTTCAGTTGAATCACTGGCGCGCGCCCTGGGCACAGGAAAGATGTCTCTCAATGAACTGACCTTGTCCTGGCAGCCTGTTGCCTCTGTTGAGGCCGCAAGCCCGGAGAGCATCCTTGTCGTCGGGAATGGCGACGCCCAGTCTGAGACTATCGCAAAGACACTGAACGCACGCCTGATCGCGCCTTCGCAATTGTCAGCAGCGCTCAAGCAAGCCCCTACGTCCTGGGTCATTTCCTGCGCAGGTATGGAGGCGACAAATGGCGATGAGGAGGACACCTTTGGCGCAGCAAAATATGATGCTGTCCTGTCCACACTTCAGACCCTTCAGCATGACGGCGCCGGGACAAATGTGTGCGTCCTGACCCGCGGGGCCAAGGTCGTCCTCCCTGAGGAACTGCCGGACCTTTCAGCAGGCACACTTGCCGGCCTATGCCGTACAGCAGATACGGAAATTCAGACCTCGCACATCCTGCAGCTGGATCTCGATCCCCATACGGATCTAAATCCGAAAATAATTCTGCAAGCCCTGGCGTTGTCCGACAGTCAACCGGAACTGGCCCTGCGCAATGGCACATTCTTCTCTCCCCGCCTCAGCCCTGTGGAAGCCCCGGCCGCGCTGGCGGAAGACACACGTAGCGTACTGCGCGTGACAGAGCGTGGGGACCTCAACCGGCTGCGCCTTGAGGAAGAACCGCGCACTGCGCCAGGTGATCACGATGTAGAGATTGCCATCCGCGCGAGCGGCCTCAACTTCCGGGACGTGCTGAACGCGCTTGGCATGTATCCAGGCGATCCTGGCCGACTGGGCAGTGAATGCTCCGGTGTGGTCAGCAGGGTTGGCAAGCATGTTTCCAGCTTGAAACCCGGAGACCCTGTCGTAGCCCTCGCAGGCGACAGCTTTGCCAGCCATGTCACCGTCAGGGAGCGCTTTGTGCTTCCCAAACCGGCCTCAATTACTTTTGCGGACGCCGTCACGCTGCCGAACACCTACCTGACGGCTGCGCTGTGCTTTGCTACGGCAGGCGGGCTGAAACCAGGCCAGCGCGTACTGGTCCATGCCGCTGCCGGGGGCGTCGGATTTGCGGCCATGCAGCTTGCCCTGCGGGCGGGCGCCGAAGTGATTGCCACGGCGGGCAATGAGAGAAAGCGCGCCTTCGTGCTTGAACACGGCGCCTCTCACGCATTCGATTCCCGGTCTGACAGTTTCGGCGAACAGATCGAACAGGTCACGAAAGGCGAAGGCGTCGACATGGTCATCAACGCGCTGTCCGGAGACATGATCGTCGCTGGCATGCGTGTGACCAAGCCAGGCGGCTATTTCCTGGAGATCGGCAAAAACAATATCTGGACACCGGAAGAAGCAGCCGAGCGTGCTCCACATGTGAATTACCGTATTGTTGATCTGGGCGAGCAGATCATTGCAGATCCCGATCAGGTCAGATCCTCCTTCGACAGTCTTCTGAAGGATGTTGAAGCCGGATCCCTCGCCCCGCTTCCTGTACAGGCCTTTCCTCTGTCCAGGGCCGCTGATGCGTTCCGCTTCATGGCGAATGCCCGGCATACGGGCAAGGTTGCCATCCTGCCTGATTTTCAGACAGGCAATAGCATGGAAGTGCGTCAGGACGGGGCCTATCTGGTCACCGGGGGACTTTCAGGTCTTGGGCTGGCTGTTGCAGAACGTCTCGCAAAGCGTGGGGCTGGCGAGATCATTTTGGCAGGCCGCTCAGGCGACAGCGCCGAAGCGCAGCAGACGGCCACCCGGATGGCTGAGGCCCATGGCTGCACAGTCCGCGCCATTGCCTGCGATATCGCAGATTCTGCCTCTGTCGATCATCTCTTCACCACTGCATTGAAAGACAGCCTGCCCCTGCGCGGTATCATGCATGCCGCCGGCATTCTGGACGACTCTCCACTCAGCGAACAATCTTTGGACAGCCTTCTTAGGGTTGCTGGACCGAAGATCGATGGCGCGCAAAATCTGACACGCGCCGCATCCCGTGCGCCGCTTGATTGGTTCGTCCTCTTCTCCTCCAGCTCCGCCATGTTTGGCGGGCCGGGTCAGGCGAACTATGCGGGCGCAAACGCCTGGCTGGACAGCCTGGCCGCACACGGGCGTAGCGAGGGCAGACCGATCACCAGCATTGGCTGGGGCGCCTGGGCAGATGTCGGCATGGCCGCACGCCTGCCGGAATCCGTTCGGCAACGCTGGGAGCGCATTGGTCTGGGCCAGATCGGCGTTGAAGCAGGCCTGGATGCGATGGAAAAGCTGGTGAGCCAGAACCTTCCCTATGCGAGCGTGGTTGAGGCGAACCTCAATCTTCTCGCTTCACAAAGCGGCACCCGCGTGCGCGCCCTTCTGGGCCGCAATGCTGTCCCGGCTGAGACAGCGGGCGCTGACGCTTCTACCGAAGCAGAAATTGATATCCTGTCTGCCCCTGCGGATCAGAGACCCGAACTTCTGGAAGGCTTCCTGAGAATCCATGTCGGGCGTGCCCTTGGCTATGCACCATCCTCGCTGGATCCCGACATGCCGATCTCTGATCTGGGATTCGATTCCCTGATGGCTGTGCAAGTCCGCAATGCTATCACGGCTAGCCTCAAGATAGATATCGGTCTGCGTGACCTGCTGAGCGGGATCACCATTAATGAGGCAGTCACAAAACTGATCTCAGCCCTGAATGCGGCAAACAATGAGGCTGCCGGAGCGGAAACAGAAGAAGAATGGGAGGAAGGCGTTATCTGACGCTTCCTCTCAAACCGGCAAAACGCATTTTAGGGAAAACTCTTCACGGGCACATAGACTGACGCAATCCGACAAACCGGGCAGATTTTCCTGAAAGATATCAAAGCCTGTGAGGATAGTTTTCCCACCCCCATAAGGGCTGGCGTATACTCATCCCTGTCGCGGCTTGTGACATGGCTCGCGGCGGGTCCGAAGCTTTGGGGGACCCTCCCGATTACCCCCCCTCGGCTTCACGCGGATGGACGGCGCCCATGTGCACAGGGGCGCATCAGATCCACTCCAACCCATGAATTTGTCCCTGTCACACATGGAGCGCCGCTCCATCCGCAAGGACCCAAAAATGCAAAAAACCGGACGGGCAACGCCCGGTCCGGCTTTTGGTACTGATACTAGCCTTCTGCTAGTCTTTGGTTTCGACACCAGGATCATTCTTGGAATAGGCATCTTCCAGTTCCTGTGTATCAGGCGCGGGCTTAAGAGCCCCCGGTGTGGCGCTTTCTGCGCCCTTGTCCGCATTCAGGGTCTCTGGCGCATTGGGGTGGCGACCATCCCTAGGCATCAGGACGGGATTATTACCTTCGTCCAGATGCTCCGCGCGTTCTGCAGCGGTCTCATCAGGCTGCGGGCGGTCTTTCTGACCGTCGTCCCGAAGGAAACCATGCTTGCCATCGCGCAGTTCCTCGCCGCGACGAAAGCCTGCCTGGTCTGTATCCTTGCGTCCCGGTGTTTCGCCATCGCCTCGCTGCTCGCTGAGGTCTTCGCGGCGCTGAGGGTCCAGATCTGTCTCATACTTGCTCATGATGGTCTCCTTTCAGAAAACCAACGGGCGAAGCCGCATGGATGTTCCGCATGTGACTGGCTGGAACAGATTAATTCGCGGCCATCACCACACACGCCCGCACATCACATGATGGCGACAAAGCCGAACCGGGACCGGTTTCAGCTCTGATTATCTCTCGGGAGGGAGGATGGTGTGCCCTACAGGGTTCGAACCTGTGACCTACTGATTAAAAGTCAGTTGCTCTACCAACTGAGCTAAGGGCACCGCCAGAACGCGCGATTTAGGCGACCAGACCGGTGCGGTCAACCGCCTGATGCAGCCTATGGCTTGATGTCGCCATAATTTTCGCATCACCCTCCCGATTATGTTGAGATTTACGCCCTTTTTACTAACACTTCTCCTGATCGGCGCCTGCGCGAGCCAACCTGCTCCTGTTGAACAGAAGGCGGAGGGGAATGATTCTCTGACAGAGAATGTCGGCGAGGCAGCCGGAACGGCCTACACGAAGACACGTGACGGATTCGCGGATGCCGCCCTTTCCCCGCTCGAAGACCTGAATCTGCGGCGGGAAGAAATTCCGCCGATCCTGAAAGGCGTGGAAAGCCCTTACGATTTGCCGACAGATCTGACCTGTCAGGACATCCAGCGCCTTCTAGGCCAGCTGGACACCGTGCTGGGCCCGGACTGGGATACGCCTTCGCCAGACGAGCGCCTGCGTACAGAGAAGCTGGCCGACTCGGCATCACAAGCGACGCTCAATGCCGTAGCCTCAGAGGCGAGAGGACTGATCCCCTTCCGCGGCATCATCCGCCAGGCGACTGGCGCGGAAAGCCACCAGAAGAAGTACAATCTTGCCTACAAGATCGGCGCACAACGCCGGGCGTATCTGAAAGGCATGGGGCTCGCCAAGGGCTGCCCCCTGCCCGCGCGTCCGAACTTCACGGTGAAGCGGGATGAAAACGCCGTAACGTACAAGGGCGACAGCCCGGTCGCGCCGCCGCCGTCACAAGCCTATGATGACTACCAGCAGAAACAGCTGGAGAATCTCACGCCCGTTCATCCTTCGGAGACGACTTCGTCGACGCCCAGGCCGTCTGAAGTCGGGAGCGAAGCGCCTCAAACCGTCCCTCGGCAATAGAGGCACGGATCTCCTGCATCAGAGCCTGGAAGAAGGCCGTATTGTGCCAGCTGAGCAGCATGGGACCGAGATACTCCCCGGCCTTGAACAGGTGATGGTAATAGGCGCGTGAATAGTCCTGGCTCGCCGGACAGTTCACGGCCTCGTCCAGAGGCGACAGGTCCTCGGCAAATTTGGCGTTCTTCACATTGACCGGCCCGTCCCAGGTCCAGGCTTGACCGTGACGCCCGGAACGAGTCGGCAGAACGCAATCAAACATGTCGATCCCGCGCGCCACGCTTTCGACCAGGTCAATCGGCTTGCCGACGCCCATCACATAGCGTGGCAGATGATCCGGCAGGTGCGGCGCGGTCAGATCAATGGTCGCGCACATCTGCTCATGCCCCTCCCCCACGGCGAGGCCGCCCAGTGCGATGCCGCCAAAGCCCTGCGAGACAACGCCCTTGGCAGACTTCTCTCTCAGGTCTGCGTAATTCGACCCCTGAATGATGCCGAACAGGGTCTGGCTGTCGCGGTCTCCGAAGGCGTCAAGGCTGCGCTGGCCCCAATCGAGCGACAGGTCCAGGCTGCGTTCGGCCTCCTCATGCGAACAGGGATAGTCCGTGCACTCGTCCAGCTGCATGGAGATGTCGGCACCGAGCAGGTCCGCCTGAATCTCGATGCTGCGCGCCGGGGTCAGCCGGTGGGTCGAGCCATCAATATGACTCTGAAAGGTGACGCCGTCCGGGTCCATTTTGCGCAGCTGCGCGAGGGACCAGACCTGAAAGCCGCCACTATCGGTCAGCATCGGGCCATCCCAGTGCGCGAAGGCATGCAGGCCCCCAAGACGCTTCACGCGCTCGGCGCCCGGACGCAGCATCAAATGATAGGTGTTGCCGAGTATGATATCCGCCCCGGCATCCTTCACTTGATCCATGTACAGCGCCTTCACCGTACCGGCGGTGCCGACCGGCATGAAAGCGGGTGTGCGAATGTCTCCACGCGGCGTCTTCAGAATGCCGGTGCGGGCCTTGCCTTCGGTGGCTTTGATCTCAAACGGGAATATTGCCATGGGCCGGGCCTATACGGGCTTCCCTGCCGTCTGCCTAGTCCGCAGCCTCAGAGGCGATAGATACGCCGGGCCGTGACTTCAAACAGGGCGTGCTGCTCCACTTCGGAATACTTGGCAGCAATCTTCTTCAGGCCATTCCAGAGAACCGGATAGCTGATCGACCAGCGGTCGACCGGGAAGTTGCTTTCGAACATGCAGCGACCAGCGCCGAAACAGTCGATCATATGATCATACCAGCGCTGCTGAGACTCCACGAACTCATCGGAGCTTGGCGGCATATCACGCTCATGCCAGCCCCAGCCATTGTCCGGCATGGCAAGCCCGCCCAGCTTCGCAACCACGTTCGGGCACTTCGCGATCTCGGCGACATCTTCCTTCCATTTCGCGAAGATCTCTTCGCGCTGGTCCGCATAGGGCCCGACACCAATTGGCGTGCCGAAATGGTCGAGCACGAGCGTCGTATTGGGGACGGCTCTGGCGAGATCGAGAAAATCCTGATTCTGATGGTGATAGTGCCAGGTGTCATAAGTCAGGCCGCGTTCGCCCAGACGCGCGACACCCTGGCGGAATTCATCATCTGCATAAAGACGTTCGGGCGCCCTGCCCGGAATGCGCAGCGTCGCGCCGCTCGTATCGCGAGACCCTGCATGACGAATACCGCGGAACAGGCCGTCAGCCGCCTCAATATGCGCATCCAGCACCTCATCGAGATCTGCGCTACGCAGGTCGGCATGGCCGATGATGGCCGCGATGTAGGGCCCGCCGCGCGCCTTCATGTCCTTGGCGGCCGCTGTCACGAATTCGGTTTCACCCACAGGCTTCAGATGGTCCGGTCCATCCTCGCGATAGGCCGCGCCGCATTCCATGAAGATGGTCTGCTTCACATTGTGGCCGCTGGTAAGGTCGGCCAGGAATTCGTCGACATTATAGTGCATGTCCGGCTGCGGCCAGAGATGGTGATGGGGGTCAATGATCTCGCGGTCCGGATCGATGATCTCTTCCTGAACCTGCGCCAGCCAGTCACTATTATTGAACACCATACACACTTCCTCCTTTGTCGTTGAGGATAATGTGGGGCCCAGAATGCAGAAAGGCCAGCACTTGGCTGGCCTGAAGGACTCTAAATCTTTGTAATTTCTAGAATTCGATCTCTGCGCCGACGAGTTCCGGCAATTGCAGGACAATCAACAGATCGCGCATTTCCTGGCGGGCGGCCACATGGCTCATCGTGAAAGACACGTTGGAACCCTTCTCTGTCAGGTCCAGCAGGGTCAGGCCCGCCGGAAAGAGTTCGCGATAGATCACACGCTCGGACAGGCCGGGCGCGAGGCGGAAGCCGATGCGCTTGGAGAGGTTCGTAAGCGCTTCGCCGACACGTTCCTTGTTGCGCGCCGCCAGCGGCGACATCCGGTTGCGCATCACGATCCAGTCGATCGGACGGCGGGACGTCTGCGCCTTCTTCTTGCGGCAGGACCAGACCATTTCGGAATAGAAGCTCGGCCGGATCACTTCCAGCGTCTGCGGGTTCACATCGCCCAGAAGGTCAAAGTCCACGAAGCTGTCATTCAGCGGCGTGATCAGCGTATCCGCATTCACATGCGCAAGACGTGACAGGTAGGTGTCGCCGCCAGGGCCGTCTATGATGATAAAGTCGCATGCCTTTTTCAGGCGCGCCACACTGCTGAGGAAACGTTGGGTCTCTTCGGATTCGGCACGGTCCAGGTCGCGCTCTGTCGAGGCGTCAACGCGGACAATTTCCGGCATGGGGAGCTTCGCGCCCGTGGACTGCATCCAGCGGAGACGATTTTCGAGATAGCGGGTCAGGCTGCGCTGGCGGACATCAAGGTCGATTACGCCGACCTTCTTGCCCATGCGCATAAGGGCCACCGACAAGTGCATCGACACTGTGGACTTGCCGGCGCCGCCCTTTTCATTACCCACGACAATGACACGGGCCTCGCGCTGCTGCGCTGACAGGTCCGGGCCACCTACCGTCTCCAGTGGGGCGAATCCATCAGCGGGCATATTCGAGGGCTCCTTCAGTCGTTTGTCTCGCAGGCTTTAGTAACGTGATTCAGGCAACGTGGGAGAGGTTACCCTGCGTCGTCTTTTCGCTGGCGATCACATCCATGAAGAGCTCAGCATCCTCCATGGGCGCGTCGGCATAGTAAGGCGCCATCGGCTCGCCGTCGAAAAGCAAATCGTCGGACATGATCGGGCCGAAGGCTGCATCGACCGGAAGGTCAGCGCGGACCGGCTGGTGCGCTGAGATCTCTGACAGCAGGTTGCGAAGCGTACCGAGCGCCCCGGCCACGCGGCCAAGATCGCGAGAGTAGACTTCTGCTGCTTCCGTGACAGGCGTGCCGTCGCGGTCAAACATCCATTCATCAACCATATTCGGGCTGATATAGCGTGTCCGGGCCTCTGGCGCGGCCACAACCGGATGTTTGGACTTGCCGGCTGCCAGACGAAGCCCGACAGAAAGCGCGAATGATTTAATCGGAGCGAGGATGCGGTGTGTCATGTGTTTAAAATTCCTCCGAATGGGTTAACAGGGCGTTTACACAATCCTCAGACGGGACGTTTTTCAAAGTGAATTCGAAGACAGATACGTTAACACCTGCCGTGCGCACGCGGGCCGACCTTCAGAGCCAGATTCGCGAGTGGCGCCAAGCCGGTGAAACTATTGGATTTGTTCCGACAATGGGCGCTCTGCACTCGGGTCATTTGTCCCTGGTCCGGATTGCGAAAAAAAATGCAACAAAGGTGATCGCAAGCATCTTTGTTAACCCGACCCAGTTCGCCCCGGGCGAAGACTTCGACACGTATCCTCGTGACGAATCAGCTGACCGCGCCAAACTTGATTCTGCCGGCTGTGATCTCGTCTACCTGCCGACCGTCGAGGAGATGTATCCGGACGGCACGAAGACGAATGTACGCGTCGAGGAAATGTCGGACCTGCTGGACGGCATATATCGCCCGCACTTCTTCTATGGCGTGGCAACGGTCGTTGCGCGCCTGTTCCTGCACACGCAGCCAGATGTCGCCGTGTTTGGCGAGAAGGACTACCAGCAGCTGCAGATCATCCGGCGCATGGTGCGTGATCTGGGCTTCCCGATCGAGATCATCGGCGGCGAGACAGCCCGTGATGCCGATGGACTGGCGCAGTCTTCCCGCAATCTGTATCTGACGCCTGAGGAGCGCCGTATTGCCCCGGCCATGCAGGCGGCGCTGCACCGCGCCTCGGTTCGCCTGTCCCTTGGAACGCTGCCATCCGTCGCGCTGGAAGAAGCGCGCACGCTGATCATGACAGCCGGCTTTACGGAGATGAACTATGTCAGCCTGGTCGATCCGGCGACGCTGGAAGACCTGCCGGACGCACCCCTGCCCCAAGGCACTGTTGCGCGCCTTCTGGCCGCCGCCTGGCTGGGTAAGACGCGCCTGATCGACAATATCAGTGTGACGCGGTGAACTCCCGCAGGGTCGCAAGCACTGTCTCATTATCTTCTGCGGAGCCGACACTGATCCGCAAACGCGTCGGCAGGCCATAGCCGCCCACGGCGCGCACCAGAATGTTGCGTGCCTTCAGGAATTCGTTCGCGGCATTGGCCCGCTCGGCCGCGCCGAAATCCGGCAGCACGAAGTTCGCATGGCTGGGCGGTGTTGGCAGGCCCATTGCGTTCAGCGCCTCCGTCATTCTGGCACGCCATTCGGCATTATGCTCGCGGCTTTTCGTGAGGAATTCCGTGTCCTGAATGCTGGCCATGCCCGCAGCGACCGCCAGCCCATTCACATTGAAAGGCCCGCGAATGCGCTGAAATGTCTGCATAATTTCTTCAGGCATGTAGGCCCAGCCAAGGCGTAGCGCTGCCAGACCGTGAATTTTAGAGAAGGTGCGCATCATCACCGTATTGGCGCGGCGATCCACAAGATCGCGGATCTGAGCCTCGTAATCCGGGCTGACATATTCGGAATAGGCGCCATCTACCACGAACAGGACATGTGGCGGCAGGCTGTCCTGCAGGCGCTCCAGCTCCTCCACCGTCATCATCGTGCCGGTCGGGTTGTTCGGGTTCGCCAGGAACAGGATCTTGGTCTTGTCCGTCACCGCGCCGAGAATGGCATTCGCTCCTGCGGTCAGGTCTGTCTCCGGCACCGTGACCGGCTCAGCGCCGTGAGACAGCGCGGAGACGCGGTACATGGAGAAGGCATGTTCGGTGAACAGGATCTCATCGCCCGGCCCGGCATAGCATTGCGTCAGCAGGTGGATGATCTCGTCAGAGCCTGAAGACACGACAATCCGCGACGCATCCGCAATGCCGGTTGCCTTGGCAATTGTTTCCCGGAGGGCGCCATATTCGGGGTCCGGATAGATATGAACCTCTTCGGCAGCCGCCTTCATCGCCTCCACCGCCCTGGGGCTAGGCCCGAAGGGATTCTCGTTGGAAGCCAGCATGATTACATGCCCGGTCGAGCCTTTCAGCTTGCCACCAGGAACATAGGGCTTGGTCAGCGCGATATGCGGCAGAGGAAGTATGCGTGTCATCGCCACGCGGCTTACACGAAAGCCTCAGCGCTGGGAACGGGTAGAATTGCGTTTCAGGCGCGCGGCGGCGCGGTCGATTCCCGCAGGACCAGCCGGTAATCCAGCACTTCGTGGCGAGGCTCATCCGAAGGGTTGCTTGTCTCTTCCAGCAGGATGCGGACAGCGGCAGAAGCCAGTTCGCGGCTCGGCTGATAAACCGTCGTCAGCGAGGGGCTGATGGTGGAGGCCAGTGGCGTGTCATCGAAGCCGACAACCGACAGGTCTTTCGGCACGCTGATCTGACGACGATAGGCCGTCGCCAGCACGCCTGCAGCCATGTCATCATTGCTGGCAAAGATGACGGTGGGCGGGTTGGGCAGATCAAGCAGCGTTTCGGCACAGCCAAGGCCGGAATCGAATGCGAAATTGCCCTGGCATACGAGGTCCGGGTCTAGCGGAATGCCCGCCTTTTCCAGTGCCGCAAGATAGCCCTTGTGGCGCAAATTCGCCTGTGTGTGGCTCTCCGGCCCGCGGATAAAGCCAATGCGTTTATGACCAAGGCCGATCAGGTATTCCGTCATTTCCTGACCTGCGGCGGTATCATCCATGGAAACGTTCAGACCCTGCCCCTCTTCCGAGGCAGATATCCGCACGAAGGGAATACGCCGGTCGCGCAGTTCGGCGACGAGGTTCTGATCATCTGACAGAGGAGGCGTCAGCACAGCGCCGGCCAGTTTCGTTTCGGCGCGCAGGGCCAGCAGAGAAGGGTGATTGTCGCTGCAGTCCTCGGCAATCAGGCTGTAGCCTTCCGCCTGACAGCGCTGCAGGGCGCCAAGCTGGACCTCGCCAACATAATTGCGGGACGGGTTTGCGTAGAACAGACAGATAATGTGGCTTTGCCGGGCGCGCAGGTTTCGCGCATTGTGATTGGTGCGATAGTCCAGCGTGCGGACCGCTTCCATCACCTTGTGCCGGGTTTCCTCGCGGACATTGGTCTCGCCGTTCAGCACGCGGCTGACTGTCTTGAAAGACACGCCAGCTTCGCGCGCCACATCAATAATGGTCGCGGGTCGGCCCTTTGGGGGTGTGCTGTGCATGTTGAGGCCGTCCGGCATGGTTTATCCCTTGTCACGCCCTGGGAGGGAGGACATCAGCGCGCAGGGTATCAAGCGTGTGAAATCGTCCAGCCACATGGGTCATGTGAACTGAAACTAGCTTGTTTTTCCTCATAGTGACAAGACCTTGCCGGAGTTTCCATCCGGCAAGGTCTTTGAAGCAATGGGCCTATTTCAGGCTGCGGTTCACCAGGTTTTCCAGCATTTCCTGACGGCCGCTGGTGTGAGACGGGTTAAGACCCGTCGCGGCGGCCTTGTCGGCAATGCTCTCAAGGCTCGCGCCGTCAGACAGCATCATCTTGCCAAGGTCGCTGCCTTCCCAGCCAGCATAGCGCTCGGCCTTGAACTTCGCGATCTCGCCCTTCTCAATGATGTCTGCGGCAGACAGCAGAGCACGGGCAAGCGCGTCGACACCGCCCACATGGGCGTAGAAGAGATCATCCAGGTCACTGGACTGACGACGCACTTTGGCATCGAAGTTGAAGCCGCCGGTATCGAGACCGCCAGACGGCAGCAGCTCGATCAGGGCCAGTGTGATGTCACGGACGTCCAGATTGAACTGGTCCGTATCCCATCCATTCTGGTAGTTGCCGCAATTGATATCGATGGAACCCATGATACCCAGCGACACCGCGGTTGCGATCTCGTGCGCAAAGCTGTGACCGGACAGTGTGGCATGGTTCGGCTCGATATTCACATGCACTTCCTTCTCCAGGCCGAAACGCTGAAGGAAGCCATGGATGGTGGCAGAGTCGAAATCATACTGATGGTACATCGGCTCATGCGGTTTCGGCTCGATCAGGATCTTGCCCTTGAAGCCGATCTTGTGCTTGTGCTCTACAACCATGGAGAGGAAGCGGCCAAAATTGTTCAGCTCACGATCAAGGTTGGTGTTCAGCAGGGTGTCATAGCCTTCCCGGCCGCCCCACAGAACATAGTTTTCACCGCCAAGCTGGTTGGTGACTTCCAGACAGTCACGGATCTGGCGCACGGCGCAGGCGGCAACTTCCGGGTTCGGATTGGTCAGGCCACCAGCCGCAAAGCGCGGATTACTGAACAGGTTTGCAGTGCCCCATAGCAGTTTCACGCCGGTCGCTTCCTGATAGGCAGCCAGACGATCTGCAGCGCGCTTGAGATTATTGGAGAGTTCATCCGGCGTTGCGGAGTCTTCCGTCACGTCCACATCGTGGAAGCAATAATAAGGCAGGCCCAGCTTGGTGAAGAACTCGAATGCAGCTGCCATCTTGGCATCCGCAGCGGCGCGGTCATTCCGGGCGGCGTGCCATGGGCGATCCGTTGTGCCTGCGCCGAAGATGTCAAAGCCATCCCAGCAGAAGGTGTGCCAATAGCACACGGCCATGCGCAGATGGTCTTCCATGCGCTTGCCAAGAACCATTTGGTCCTTGTCATAGTAACGATAGGCCAGCGGATTGTCGCTATTCGGGCCTTCATACTTGATCGGGTCGATCCCTTTGAAAACGGGATCGCTATCTACCTTGATCTCACCGTCAGCCATAATTCGTTCTCCTTAGAAAGCATCTTTCAGCATACGGTACAGTGTACCGAATTTCTCATATTTTGGGGCCAGCTTGTCCTGGTCGCTGTCTTTCGGCTCCACGATCTGGATCACTTCGGGGGCCTCGAACATTTCTTCGACGTCT
>Ga0070726_10002364_pt1 | contig 17043 bp, 11 predicted proteins | sample tdAd471_FD_67275 | JGI IMG/M metagenome (GOLD analysis project Ga0070726, IMG submission 67275) | Marine sediment microbial communities from the Atlantic coast under amendment with organic carbon and nitrate - tdAd47.1 | ecosystem: Environmental > Aquatic > Marine > Coastal > Sediment | place... | reverse complement strand
GTTCCGCTCCTGCAGAGCGGCGTAGAGAGTTGTCGTCTTTCCTGAGCCGGTCGGACCAGTGACGATCACGATGCCGTTCGGCTTGTGGATCATCTGGCTGACAGTCTCGTAGTCGTTGGAACGCAGGCCGACCCGGTCGAGACTGAGTTCGACGTTCGACCGGTCGAGCACACGCATCACGACGCTCTCGCCGTGCATGGTGGGCAGAACCGACACACGCAGGTCGACCGGCGTGCCGCCGACGGTCAATTCGATGCGACCGTCTTGCGGGAGGCGGCGCTCGGCGATGTCGAGGTTCGCCATAACCTTCACGCGCGATGTGATGGCCGGGCCGAGATACGCGGGAGGCGGCACCATCTCGTACAGCACGCCGTCGATGCGATACCGCATCTTGAATTCATCTTCGAACGGCTCGAAGTGGATGTCGGAAGCGCGGTCCTTGATGGCCTGCAGGAGCACCAGGTTCATCAGTTTGATGACCTTGTTGTCCTCCGAAGCATCTAAGACCGCTTCGAGGTCGATCGACTGGCCACCGCCCGGGCGGTTCGACAGGTTCGCGAGCCCTGCATCCGAGCCGATCTCGCCAACCACATCGGCGATCGAAGACTTCGCCGCGGCGTAGTGCTCCTTGAGCTTCTCGTCGACCTGCTCGGGAGGGGCGACAAAGGCCTCGACCTTGAACCCCATGAGAAGACGGAGGTCGTCGACCGCCCGGAAGTTATCCGGACTCTTTACGACCACCTTCAAACGCTTGCGGGCCCTGTCGTACTCCACGGGCACGCACTGGTACGCCATGGCGGTCTCGGCCGGGATGGCGTCGATGGTTTCCTGGTCGAGGGTCAGCTTGCCGACTTCGATGAAGCCCATGCCAGCTTGGCCGGCAAGCGCTTCGAGAACGTCGCGCTCCGTGACCAGCCCCATCTCAACGAGGATCTCACCCAGCATTTTGCGGGCCTTTGGGTCCATCTGACGCTGCTTGGCGAGCGCCTCGTGAACCTGCTCACGACTGATCTTGCCGAGCTTTGTCAGCACGCGGCCGATCTTGCGTTTCTTCAGTTCTTCAGGGCTCACTGTCGCCACACCAAAACCTCCTCGCCGGCAACTGCCGACGTCACGGGTATATATTCACTGATTTCGATCCGTAAGATCCTGAAAACAAAGCGGATAGAGCAATCGCACGCATACGACACTCCGATTGCAGTTCGTTTGGCGGCGAAAGAAAATAGAATTCACCACCGCGAGGCCAATTTCTTCGCAAAGGCCTGCGACGCTAAGCGATCGGGTCTGTTGATACGCCACCGACATACCGGGTCATTCTTCCGCGGCTGCTGTGTCGTCCTCGACATCCAATTCCGGGCGTCCAACCTGGCGGCCGAGGCGATGCACCCGATCCGCGAGGTCCGCACCGTTCTTCGCCTTGTCCACCATTTCGTCCGCCGCGATCATTCCCTTGGTGTACAGCGACCAGAGGTGCTCATCGAGGAGCTGCATGCCGTACTTCTTCCCGGTCTGGATCGCCGAGTCGATACGGAAGGACTTGTTGTCACGGATGAGGTTGGCGATCGCGGGCGTAATCACCAGCATTTCGTAGGCAGCGACCATGCCCTTGATGTCCACACGCCCGAGCAGGACCTGGCTGAGCACGCAGATGAGCGAGGTTGAGATCTGGACGCGGATCTGGTTCTGCTGGCTGACCGGGAACGCGTCAACGACACGGTCGATCGTCTTCGCCGCCCCGGTGGTGTGGAGCGTGCCGAACACAAGGTGGCCGGTCTCAGCCGCGCGGATCGCGGCTTCAATCGTCTCGAGATCTCGCATTTCGCCGACGAGGATCACGTCCGGGTCCTGACGGAGGGCCCTTCGCAGCGATTCCGCGAAGCTCGGGACGTCGGTTCCGACCTCGCGCTGATTCACGATCGACTTTTTGTGATAGTGGTAATACTCGATGGGGTCTTCCATCGTGACGATGTGGCGCTCGAGGTTCATGTTGATGTAGTCGAGCATCGTTGCCAGCGACGTCGTTTTGCCGGACCCCGTAGGTCCTGTCACCAGGAACAGTCCTCGCGGACGCCTGATAAGGTCTTTCACCTGATCCGGGAGGCCGATCTGATCGAATGTCAGCAGCTTGTTCGGAATCAGGCGACAGACGATCGAGATGTCACCACGCTGGCGGAACACCGAAACACGGAAACGAGCGGCCTTGCCATAGGCGAAGCCGAAGTCGGTGCCGCCCACTTCCTGTAGTTCCTGCTGGTTGCGCTCGGGCGTGATCGCCTTCATGAGCGTGACCATGTCGTCAGACTCGAGCACCTTCGTATCGAGATTCTTCAGGCCGCCGTGAAGGCGGAGTGTTGGCTTTCGCCCCACACTGAGGTGGAGGTCAGAAGCGTTGAGTTTGATGACCGTGTCAAGCAGGCGGTCGATCTGCATGGTGGACATTTGGTCGGTTCCTTCGTCGGTTCTTGCTCGCGACGGATCGCGTGGGATTCTGGGCGGTGAGTTCGGTTTGGCGTTGGCGGTCGATCAGACGGCGGCGAGTTCCTCTTCCGCCATCTGGACGCCCTCTACCTGGGCGATACGGGCGATTTCCGCTGGCGTGGTGATGCCGTTGAGGACCTTGATCTTGCCGTCGCCCAGCAGCGGGCGCATGCCTCCCGCGATGGCGGCCCGACGGATGTCCGCCGAGGGCGAGACTTTGAACGTCAGGTCCCGGATCTCGGCGTTCATGGTCATCAGCTCGTAGATGCCCTGACGACCGCGATAGCCGGTCCCGGCGCAGTTGTCGCAGCCGACGGCCTTGTAGATCGTGTGGTTCTTCATCTCCTCGTCGGTGATGCCCGTCAGACGCAGGTACTTGCGGTCCGGGTTGTCGTCGGGCTTCCGGCACTTCGGGCAGACCTTGCGGATCAGCCGCTGAGCGAGCACAGCCTGAATCGAGGACGAAACGAGGAACGGCTTCACACCCATGTCGATAAGTCGGGTCATCGCCGACGGGGCATCGTTCGTGTGGAGCGTACTGAACACGAGGTGGCCCGTCAGAGCGGCCTGGATGGCGACTTCGGCGACCTCGCGGTCACGGATTTCACCGACGAGAATGATGTTCGGCGCCTGACGAAGCATGGCGCGAAGCACTTTGGCAAAGGTCAGCCCGATGCCCTCGCGAACCTGGCACTGGTTGATGCCGGTGAACGCGTACTCGATCGGATCTTCGGCGGTGATGATCTTCTTGTCGGGCCGGTTGAGCACATCGAGCGCCGAATACAGCGTGGTCGTTTTGCCGGAGCCGGTGGGTCCGGTGACGAGGAAGATGCCGTTGGGCCGCCGAATGATCTTGTTGAAGGCTTGGAGAGTGTCTTCTTCGAAGCCAAGGTTCTTCAGGCCGATTCGAACCGAATCGGGGCGCAGAATACGGAGCACGATCGACTCGCCGTGGTACGCCGGGCAGGACGATACACGGAAGTCGACAGTCTCCCCCTCGCCTCCGTCCTCCGACGGAATGTGCATCTTGATACGACCGTCCTGCGGGATGCGCTTCTCGGCAATGTTCACGCCGGCCATCAGCTTGAAACGTGCGAGGATGGCGTTCTGCATCCGCTTCGGGAGGTTGTCACGCTCGATGCAGACACCGTCGATGCGGTATCGCAGGCGCACGCGGTCGGCCATGGGCTCGATGTGAATGTCGGAGGCACGGTTCCGAACCGCCTCGATGATAATGCGCTCGCAGAGCTTGATGATCGGGGCGGACTCGGCTGCCTGATCGATCGACGAATCGACGGAACGATCCACAGACTTGTCGATCGATTTGTCGATCGAAGCGGTCAGCAGCGACTCGTTGCCGCCGGGCACCATCGGCTTTGCGCCGCCCTCCATCTTGCCATCGATGTAGGCTTTGAGCTTGCCTCGCGCGCACATCTTGGGCTCAACTTCCGTGTTCTGTCGGAACCGGATGAGGTCGAGCAGTTCGAGGTCCTTCGGGTCGTGCATCAGGAGCACGAGGCGCCCCCGCTCTTTGCCGAGCGGAAGCACGAGGTGCTTGCGGATAAGGTCCTTGGGGAGCAACGAAGCGTCAACCTTCGCCGCGACCGCCTCGTCGTCTATGTCGAGATAATCGATGCCGAACTGCATCGCGAGCGCCTTGGCGACCGCCTCCTCGGAGCACATTCCGGCTTCGACGAGAATCTCACCGATGCGTTTGCCCGCGCCCTTGGACATCGTGACGGCTGTTTCGAGCTGCTCGGACGTGATGGTCCCGTTTTCGACGAGGATCTGTCCGAGTTTCTTTCGCACTTTGGCCATAATCTCTCTCAGGTTTCCTGTCACGATGAAAGCGATCCGCAGATCGCAAGGAACGGTTCCCGAACCAAACACTGACACCCGGGACGGGCATTATGGGGACGCCGGGAATCTGCGGCAAACAGACGAGCGACCGGAATTCAAGCGTATCCTCTAAATGGCCCCTCACCCGCCCCCGCGGCTCGTTTCCGATGAAGTCCCAAAGTCTGGCTCCCGATTCACACGACCAACCATGCCCGATCAACGCCCCAGACTACTCGTTACCGCGGGTCCGACGCACGAACCCATCGACGCCGTCCGCTACATCGCGAACAGGTCATCGGGGCGGGTCGGGGTCGAAATCGCTCGTGCGGCGTTGCGATCCGGCTGGGAGGTCACGCTGGCCCTCGGGCCGACGCCCCTGATCACGCGCGCGGAACAGGTCACCGACTCGATCGAGACGACCTACGGCGATACGCAGACTCCCGCGAGACGGTTCCAACTCATCCGATTCCGAACCACTGAGGATTTGCGGACCATCCTGACGCAATCCGCTCCGAACAACGACATTTTGATCATGGCGGCCGCTGTCGCGGACTTCCGCCCGGTCGGGGACGCTCATCGTCCCGAGGGCAAAATGCGAAGGGATCCGAGCGGGGTCACGCTGCGACTCGAGGCGACCCCTGACCTGGTGGCCGAATGCGTTTGTCGACGGGAATCCGGCGCGGACGGTGGCCCAAACCTCATCGTGGCGTTCGCGCTCGAACCTGCGAACGGGCTGCTGGAGGCGGCCTCGGCCAAACTCAAGCGGAAGGGAGCGGACCTGATCGTTGCGAACCCGCTTGAAACGATGGACGCCGAATCGATCAACGCAACCCTCGTGTCCCCGCGAGGGGTCGAGGCATCGACGAACGGTGAACTGAGCAAGTCCGCGTTTGGGGATTGGCTGATCGGTGAGCTCGGCCGGAAGCTGGGTCGTTAAAGATTGAATTTGCCCTTGCCGGCCTTGGCCAACGCCTCACGCCCTTCCTCCGAAGAGCGGATGAACCGCGAATTGTCGTTGCCGACGCTGACCGTCGGGCGCTTCGGGTTCTTGGATCGCAGTACCCAGAACTCCTCGATCATCACATCAAGAGCCTGGATCGCGTGAGACAGGTTCAAGTTCAGCGACTCCCCCTGAGCGCCCTTGCTCGCCAGTGCTCGCTTCAAGTGCTCCAGAATCTCTGCAAAGTCGGATGTGAACCCGAGGACCTTGACCAACAGACCGTAATAACCCGCCAGCGGCAATTTGGCGTTGCCGCGCTCGTAGCATTCGATCTGCTCGATGCGCCCTTCCTTGAGCACGCCGATCTTGCCCTTGGTCGCGTTCGCGATATTCAACTTGAATTCGTTGTACCCGTCGCAGTTGTACTTCTGCTTCCGCCCTCGGTCATCGAAGCGGGAAAGCAGCTGGCGCGTCGTTGAAACATCGAAGGAACCGAATGTCGGCAAACCGGTAGCCTCGGTTGTGAAGCCGCCCTGACTGAGCCATCGCCACGCCTTGTCAGGCGTCAGCTTCAGGCCCGCTTCTTTCGCGATGCTCTGGCAGTGGGCCTTCAGGTCGGTGAACTGACCGTTCGCGGCATACCAGTACTGAGCGAAGCGGATGTGCTGGTCGATGTTCGTTCGGTTCCGCTCGTCGTACCTCTGCCTTATCCAATCGGCTTCGAGTTCGGCGCGCTCGAGTTCGAGGATCGAGTAGGCGACTTCCTTGCCCGACGAGTGGGCGAGGCTCATGCCCGCGGCGAGGATAGGGTCGGCGAAGCCAGCCGATTCCCCGGCGAGGAACCAGTTCTCGCCGACGAGCCGCTTCGCGAGATGGGACCAGTCCTTACAGGTTTCCACCTCGCCGCGCGGGGTGGCGTTCTGGATCAACTTGCAAACGTCCGGCTGCTCGCGGAGCGCCTTTTCATACAACTCTGCCGGGGACAGTCCCTGCGATTTGTAATGATCGGAAGGACAGATCAGGCCGATCGATGTCCGGGTTGGTCCGAGCGGGATGAACCAGATCCACCCGTATGGCAGGCTGCGTACCTGAACGCGGGTGCCGCCGACGCCGATCTCCACCGCCCACTCGGCGTTCTCCCAGTAGTCCCACATCGCGATGTTTCGGAGTTCGTGAGGCACGTCCGATTCGACACCCATCGCTCGGCGTATGAGACCGACCGTACCCGAACCGTCAACGTAGTAGCGTCCGGTCACCTCTTCGCCCGTGTTCAGGAGCAACCCCGTGACCCTGTCGTCTTCCGTCAGAACGCGATCGACCTTTGTCTGTTCGCGGACAACCGCGCCCATCTCCTCGGAATGGCGAAGCAGGATGTCGTCGTACACCGCGCGGTCGACCTGGAAAGCCGTCCACCGGCGCTGCCCTTGGTATTTCGCGGGACGGGGTTCGTCGACGAATTCCTCGGCAGGGTAGAAATCGAAGTCCCAGTGATCGGCCTTTTTGCCCCATGTGTAAGACGCGCCGATCTTGATCGGGAACCCCGCAGCCTCCACCTTTTCCCACACGCCCATCTCGTTGAGGATGCCGGAGATGGAAGGGAGTTGGGACTCCCCGACGTGGTCACGGGGAAACTTTTCCTTCTCGATGATCAGAACGGACAAGTCCGGCGAGTACTTCTTTAGTAGCGAAGCAACCGTCGAGCCAGTGGGACCGCCACCGATTATCACGACGTCGTACTGCTTTAAGTTATCTGCGACCATGACTTCCCGCCGGAACAAAAGGATTCAGGATTCAGAACGAGCGCCTTAACTGGACGCAGCAGCTGTTTCGCCGCTTTCTTCTCTTGATCTGAGGTACGCCGCGCTGATCTGAGCGTCGCGAATCAACGCACCAACCGACGGAGCCTCGCGCAATTTGGGACGCTTCGGATCAAACCGCGCTTTCACCCAGCCCTCCGCCAGCAATCCCTCCAGTGCGCTCAAACAGTTGATGACGAAGCCCGGATAATTGGCCTCGGAGATACCCAGCGATCGAGCGGACTCTTTGAACGCGTTCGTGAGACCGTTCCAGTCAGTCTCTGCCTGGACCGCGCGAACCACGACCTCGACCGGTCCGACCAGCGGCAACGTCGATTCGTCCCGCTTGTAGGCCGGGTACTGGCGGATTCGCCCTTCGCTCGGCACACCGATGCTGAACCGCTTCGCTCCGGAAACATCGAGCACGAACAGGTTGTACTTCTCGATCTTCCACGACGACTTGCGGCTGCCGCCGTCCAGGCGCTCGGCGATGGCCTTCCCGATGGTCAGATCGACTGAGCCAAGGGCGGCGTGACCGGGCTTCTCCGCGATGAACCCGCCCTGGCTCAGCCACTGCCATGCCTTGTCGGGGCTCAGTTTGAGTCCGGCTTCTTTGGCGATCTTCTGGCAGTGCGCCTTCAAGTCCGTGAACTGACCGTTCGACGCATACCAGAACTGCGCGAAACGGATGTGCTGATTGATGTTCGCGCGGTGTCGCGAGCAGTAGCGGTCTTTGAGCCAGGCCGGGTCCGCCTCCTCACGGAAGAGCTCCAGCAGGGTGAAGGCCAAATCCCGCGCGGCGCTGTGCGCGATATTCATGCCGGCGGCCAGGATCGGGTCCGCGAATCCCGCGGCTTCGCCGGTCAGAAACCAGTTTTCGCCGACCAGACGATCCGCGATGTTTGACCAATCCTTCGTCGACTCGAGTTTGCCTTCGGGCTCACCGTTGCGGATCAGCTCACGGATCTCGGTCTGATCCTCGAGGGCTTTCTCGTATAGCTCCTTCGGAGAGAGACCGAACTCCTTGTACTTCTCGACTGGGCAGATCAGGCCGATCGACGTGCGGGTCGGACCGAGTGGGATGAACCAGATCCAGCCGTACGGCAGGCTGCGGACCTGCACGCGCGTCGCCCCGACGCCGATCTTGACCGACCATTCAGCGTTCTGCCAGTAATCCCAAACCGCGATGTTCTTGAGTTCTTCAGGCACCCACCCCTCGACGCCCATCGCCCGTCGGATGATGCCGACGGTGCCCGACGCATCGACGTAGTATCTGCCTCGAACCTCGCGGCTCTCGCCATCGGCGGACTCGACGGAAAGACTGGAGATCTCATCCGGGTTCGATTCGTTGCGGTTCACGGAGGTGACTCGCACCTGCTGGAAAACTTCTGCACCCAGTTCCGCGCTGTGTTTCAACAGAATGTCGTCGTAGATCGCCCGATCGACCTGAAAGGCGGTGGCGCGACGCTGGCCCTCGTATTTGGCAGGTCGCGGCTCGTCGACGAACTTCTCCACCGGATAGAAATCGAAATCCCACTGTCCCGCGTCGCGTCCCCAGGTGTAAGACGCGCCGATCTTGACCGGGAACCCCGCGGCTTCCACCTTGTCCCAAACGCCCATTTCGTCAAGCACCGCCGAGACACCGGGCAACTGAGATTCGCCTACGTGGTCCCTCGGAAACTGGGCTTTTTCGAGCACAACAACCTGCAACTCAGGGTTGTACTTACGGAGCAGTGAAGCGCAGGTGGAGCCCGCAGGCCCGCCTCCGATGATCACGACGTCGTAACTGTCGCGGAGTTGAATGTTTTCGCTCACCATCCGAAATCGCATCCTTCCCCGAACGGGCGTTGGGATTCAATCCAAGTACGGTATCGGCAGTCGGATGCGAAGCAAGCAGATCCGGGGGTATCCGCCCGGATTTCGCCCGAACAACCGGAATCCCTGATTGATCGTGGGACCGTTCCGGACGCTATCTCCCATTACTATCTAGGGTCGGCCCGGACGCACATTGTGTGCAACAATGCGTCACCTCTCTCCCACCATGACCAGTTTCGCAGCCTACAACCCGCTCCCACTGACCCTCGCCCTTCAGTTCCTCGCTCCGGCTGCGGGTCTGATCGCGGGCTCTATCGCTGTACCCGCGTTTCTCTTTTTCTATTTTCTCAAACTCCGCCGGCGCCCTCTTCGAGTGAGCTCAACCCTGTTCTGGGAGCAGGCCGTCAGCGATCTGCAGGTCAACGCCCCCTTTCGGTGGATCCGACCGAGTCTCCTGCTGTTCATCCAATTGCTCGCACTCATCTGCCTGCTCATCGCGATCGCTCGACCCGCAATCGAGGGAGGGGTCGGGGCCGAGCGCGTCATCGTGGCGATCGACACGTCGGCATCGATGGCGTCGCGAGACTCGCCCGGGGGGCCAAGCCGCTTCGAGCGGGCGGTCAAGGACGCTTCTGAGTACATTTCGTCGCTCCCGCCTCAGACCGAGGTCATGGTGGTCTCGGTGTCCGGGACCACCCGGACCGTCACCAACTTCACGCGCAACCGCGGCCTGACGAAGAGCGCGGTCGACTCGCTTCGCCAGACGGACCAGCCCGCGGCGCTCCGTGAAGCGTTGGAGGTGCTCGCCGCCTTCGGTGTGTCGAGCGGAGCGGCATCCGAAACCGACTCGATTGAGGCGCCGCCCCGGGTGATCCTGTTCTCTGACGGAGCATTCCCCGACTCCATCGAGGATCGCGCCGTCGCGGGTGTGGAGGGTCTCGATTTCCGGTTCCGCCGATTCGGCCCCGCGGCCGGAGCGTCAACGGAAACGGAAACGGAACCGGCGCGGTGGATTTCGTCGCCGAACATCGCCGTGGTGGGTCTTTCCGTCCGCCGCGACCTCGATGATCCCGAGTTGATTCGGGTCTTCACGCGTCTTCAGTCGACCGACCCCGAGGGGCGTTCGGTTCCGATTCGCTGCACCCTCGACGGCGAGGTTGTCGCGGTTGAGTCCACTCGGCTCGCCCCGGCGAGCCCGGACGAACTGACAGACACCGGTGTAGCGTTGACCGATGCGACATTCAGCTTTGACGTTCGGAGCACCGCCGGCGGACTGCTGGCTGTAACCATCGCGGTCGACGACGCGATCGAGAGTGACAACCGCGCGTGGCTCACGCTGCCGGAGCCCGAGGCCGTCCGGATCCTCGTCATCCGTGCCGACGGACCGCTAAGCAACGGCTCGGCGAACCTCGCCTTTGCGCTCGAAACGGTCTTCCCGGAACCCGAAACGGTCCAAGTACTCACCGAATCCGAGGCAACCGGAACCGGGGCCTTGGCGAACGCGGCCGACCTGGGCTTTGACCTGCTCGTCTTCGACGGCGTTTCACCAGAGCGATTGCCCGACCTTCCCTCTCTGTTCTTCGGCGGGGTTCCGCCTCTCGAACAGGTGCGACTCCAGCCAGACCCCGACGGATCATCGAGCGAGTTTCTCTTCTGGCGCCGGTCTCACCCCATCATGCGCAACGTGGTACCCGATGGCGTGGTGGTGTATCGACGCCCGCGCCTGATTCTGGAGGACGCCCCGGTAATCGAGGCCGGCCCGCAACCCGCGGTCGTGCGGACGACTGAATTGGCCAGCGACCCCGCGCCCCTGATCGCGCTGATCGAGTACGCACGCACGCGATCCACGGTCGTCGCGTTCGACGTCGACGCGACAAACTGGTGGCAGGACCGCAGCTTCCCGATTTTCATCCAGAACGCCGTGGACTTCCTGACGAGGAGCAACGATGCGACCGGGGGCAACGCGTTGACTACCAGCCAACCGATACGGCTCGATCCGGGGCAAGTTGAAGGCGGCGCAACAGTCGTCGGCGCGACCGGTGAGACGATCAACATCCCCGCGCCGCAAGGACCAGAAGCCGTTGTCATTCCGCCGCTGCCGCGAGTGGGCCTGTACGAGTTGCTTCCGGCTGAATCGAACGGATCGACCATCCGGATTCTCGCTGTGAGTCTGCTCGATCCGTTCGAATCCTTGGCCGCTGCAGCCCCCAGCCTCGAACTCGGGGGAGAGGTCCTCACTTCTTCCGCGAGCGAGCGCGAAGCCCGTCGAGAGATCTGGGACTGGTTCGTCCTCATCGCCGCCGCCCTGCTGGTCTTGGAGTGGTTACTCTTCGACCGAAAAATGCGGGTCTGACCGACCGAAAGGAACGCTCGTGCCGAACCGAATACTGATCTGCCTCATCGCTTGCGCCGCGTCAAATCATTCTGTCTGCACCGCGTCAGGGCAGGACGCGCAGACAAACGAACCCGAAATCGCGTCGCCACCACCGGCGAGGACCACTTTCTCGTTCGAAGGACTCGGTCAGTTTCTCGACGGCGCCGACGTCGATGGCATCGCCGGAGATGTTGATATCACTCGCCTCGGCGCCACCTTGGGCTTCCGCCATTCGCTCTCGGACTCAACGATGCTCACCGGCTCGCTGCGTCATGAATGGTCGGACTACGACTTTGAGCAGGCCTCCGGCCTTTTCGCCGGCGCCAGCAACGCGGAGTCGCCGTTCGACTCCCTGCACGAATCCGGGCTCACCGTCGGGCTTTCGGCACAACTCGACGAACAGTGGTCGCTCTTCGCCAACGGCATTGTCGGTGCCGGCTATGAGGTGGGTGCGGACTTCGGGGACTCGATCGTCGGCGGCGGCTTCGCGGGTTTCGGCTACCGGTTCACGGAAGATTTTTCACTCACATTGGGCGTCGGCGCCCTCACACGCCTCGAGGATGATGCCCTCGTCATCCCCCTCGTCGGTTTCCGGTGGCAGATCACCGACGATCTGCGTCTGGAGAGCGAAGGCATTTCGACCCGTCTCGTCTGGGACGCGAACGACGACCTGGAGCTCAGTGCATTCGGTCGCTATTCGAGCCGGGCGTACCGGATGGATGATGGCAACGCCTACCTGCCCGGCGGGTCGTTCAGCGACAACCGGATCGTCGTCGGGGCCGGCGCGTCATGGCAGGTCGGCGAACAGCTCCGATTGAAACTTGAGGCGGGCGCTTCGGTGTGGCAGGAGTACCGGTTCTTCGACGCCTCGGGAAACGAGTTGAGCACGCGCGAGAGCGATCCGCAACTGATGATCCAGGCCGGATTGGAGTTTCGCTTCTGAAACTCGCGTTGTCAGAGTTTCGTGAAATGTGCGCGGCCAGGCCCCTCCCGCCGCACCGCTGATCTATCCTGAAACCGTGAACGACTCGCCCGATTCAAACAGGCCCGTCACATCGCCGAGCACCGTGGACCGTCGATCCTTTCTGGGTGCGGTCGGTGCGGGCCTCGCACTGGGCTACGGCGCAGCAGCCGCCCAGCTCTCGAACTCGAAGCCGACCGCCGGAAGCCGCAGAACGGCTTCGACAACTCCGAAGCGGCGCGCCCAGAACCTGATCTTCATGGTCGCCGACGGCATGTCGGCCGGCACGCTTCAACTCGCGGATCTGCACCTGCGCCAGACCCGAAACCGGCAGTCGCACTGGATCGACCTCATCCAGCGGGACAACGATTCTTCACGTTCCGTCATCGACACCGCGAGTTTTAACTCGCTCGTCACGGATTCCGCCGCCGCCTCAACCGCGTGGGGCACGGGCCAACTCGTCGAGAACGGTCGGATCGGAGAATCACCAGACCGGGTGGTGCGCAGCCCGCTGCTGCTCCGTGCCCGCGAAGCCGGCAAAGCCACCGGTCTTGTCACCACCACCCGATTGACCCACGCGACGCCCGCCGGCTTGGCGTGCAACGTGATCGGCGGCGACCGCAACGATGAGTCGCTCATCGCCTCGCAGTTGCTCAATCGCGGATTCGACGTTCTCCTCGGGGGCGGAAGCCGCTATCTCGCGGGCCCATGCGCCGAGGCAGGACTCGTCACGGTATCCACCGGTGACGAGCTGGCGGCGGTTGCCGCGGCCTCATCCCGGATCGATTGGTCGAAGCGGGAACGGCTCATCGGGCTTTTCAACCGCAGCCACCTGTCCTACGAGCTCGACCGCCCCGCCACCGAGCCGTCGCTCACCGCAATGACCCGCACCTCGCTCGAATGGCTCGCGGGCGCCCCCGGCGGCTTCGTTGTGCAGATCGAAGGCGGCCGGGTCGACCACGCCGCGCACGCGAACGATGCGGGCAGCCTCATCGCCGAGCAGATCGCGTTCGACGATGCCTTGGGCGCCGCGATCGAGTTCGTCACAAATCGCGATGACACGCTGCTCGTTGTCACCACCGATCACGGCAACGCGAACCCCGGCCTCACCGACTACACGCGCTACGGGATCGAAGGATTCGCTCGGCTAGAGGGATTCACAAGATCCTTCGAGTGGATCATGGACGGGTTCGACCGGATCGATCGAACGGATCCGTCGCAAATACACTCCGTCGTTGAGGCCGCGACGAACATCTCGCTCTCCCGCCCGGACCTCGACGTGCTCCGCCGCTGGCTCGGCGGTGAGACCGTAGACCCGTTCCTGCTCGCCAACCGCAAGTGCGGCCCTCTCGGTGCGGTGCTCTCGAACTTCACGAAGGTCGCGTTCATGAGCCCGAATCACACCGCCGACTACGTGGAACTGACCGCCTGCGGGCCAGGCTCGAGCGCCTTCGCGCCCATGATGCGAATCGACCAGATCCACGGCGTCCTCTGCGAGGCGCTGGACCTGCCGACCGAAGTCCTGCTCTGATCGCTTATCAGCCGTCGCGTGTGAACCCCTACCGACGGCACGGTCGGGCGGAGTCCGAATAATCGAGAAGTTGCTTGCCGCGGTTGTTTGGCCGCAACGACGAATCGAGAGTTGGGACGAGAGCGCGCCGCCCCGGTCGCGCCGAGCGTCCTGCCATGAGGAAGTCCGATGCCAAACCGCCGCTCACCCGGTTTCACGCTCGTCGAGATCCTCATCGTCGTGGTCATCCTCGGTATCCTCGCGGCGATCGTGGTTCCGCAGTTCACCTCCGCCAGCGAGAGCGCGAGGCAGGCATCGTTCATCACAAACGTGAAGTCCTTCGCGAACGCGACCGAACTCTATCGGGTGCACTACGGCACCTATCCAGAAGACGCGAGCACCGGCTCGCTCCCCGCCGGCCTGGACCGATGGGTCCGAGAGGACGACTGGACCGCGATTACGCCCATCGGGGGCAGTTGGGACAGCGAGCGCAACGATACGGGCGGGTACGCCTGCGCCGTCGGCGTCCACTTCGACGGTCGCGGGACCACGCAGGATGACGCGTTCATGCAGCAGATCGACGAGAAGTTCGACGACGGCGACCTCGAGGACGGGGGTTTCCGTCGCATCGCCGACGGTCGCTACTACCTGATCGTCGCCGAATGATCCACCCACACTCGGGCCGTATACTCCGCGAACGCCCCACGGAGACACGACCCGATGAACGAACCGAGCAGCAGCCGCCCAACCCAGGACCCGACCACGCTCGATGACGTGAAACAGGCCGCGGCGCAGTTCAAATCGGACTTTGAAAGTGTGCGAGACCAGGTCGGCCTCGCGGTTGTCGGACACACCGATGTTGTGGACGGCGTCCTCACCTGCCTGTTTACCGGCGGCAACACGCTGCTTGAGGGCGTGCCCGGCTTGGGAAAAACCCTGCTGATCCGCTCGCTCAGCCAGGCTCTGTCCCTCGATTTCAGCCGCATCCAGTTCACACCGGACCTCATGCCCGCGGACATCACCGGCACGGAGATCGTTCAGGAGACGCAGGAGGGCCGACGCTTCGTGTTCGAAAAAGGGCCGGTCTTCGCCCAGATCGTGCTGGCGGACGAGATCAACCGTGCTACTCCGAAGACGCAGTCCGCCATGCTCGAAGCAATGCAGGAGCGCAGCGTCACCGTCGCCGGCGAGACATACCAACTGCCCAAGCCGTTCTTCGTGATGGCAACGCAGAACCCGCTGGAGCAGGAAGGCGTCTACCCGCTCCCCGAAGCGCAGCTCGACCGTTTTATGCTCAAACTCGAAGTGGGCTACTCCGGTCGCGCCGAACTCAGTGAGATCCTGAACCGAACCACAAAGGGAATCACCGCGGAAATCAAACCGGTCCTGAACGCCGAGCAGATCCTTGCTCACCAACGACTGGTGACTCGCGTGGCGATCGCTGACCACATCCAGGATTACGCCGTCCGCCTCGTGCTCGCCACCCATCCCGGAGGCGAGTTCGCCAGCCCAACGGTCAACCAGTTCGTCCGCGTGGGCGCCAGTCCTCGTGCCGCTCAGGCGATCGTGCTCTCGGCCAAATGTCGAGCCCTGGTCGCCGGTCGCCCGACGGTCGCGGTGCAGGACATCAAGGATGTCGCCCTGCCTGCACTCCGTCACCGCGTCGTGCTGAACTTCGAGGGTGAGGCGGAAGGGCTTACGCCCGACCGCGTCGTCGAGAACATCGTCCAAACACTGCCCGAGCAAGCCACCGTCTCGAACTGAGTCGTCCGCGCCTCAAGCAGCCGGGAGCCGTGTCCGACCGCCGGGAGCCGGCGTGGCCTTCGGTCGCACGGGACGCGTTTCGACGACCAGTCTGCTGGGTGCGGGCTCCGGGACATGGAGTTGCGAGACCCAGAGCCCGTACTCATTGAACCGCACACCGAAGGCGCCGAAGTCCGCCTGCCAACCGGTGCCGTCGATGAGATACTGGAACTCGTGATCGCCCGGGTCGATGGCGATTCTCGCACCGAACCAGCCGCCCCCCTCTGATTCGAGCTCGATCGCGCCGCGCTCCCATCCCGTGAACGAACCGAGTAGCTGCACACGATCCGCGTCCCTTGCCAGGACACGGAACTCAACTCGTCCATCCGGCATCAGAGAGATCATGACACAAGCCTCCTCCAGTCGGTATCGTCCGGCGGTGTTGCGACCCGCGCGGCCGCGCCTTGACCCCATCGTCCGGAGACCGTTGCCCGTTGCGTGAATCTCACCGATCAGGCCTCAAAGCAACCGCGATCGTGTCCGTCGTGTGCGCAATCCTTGCGCCCATTGCGTTTGGGCAAGACCCCCCGCCAGATGCCTCGCCGGCCGTCGCGCCCGCTCAGATCAACACAAGCACGTTCGTGGCTCTTCCGGGCCTGCCGCTGCGGATCCCGCTATCGCGGCCTCCGGGGGGTTCAACCGGAAACTGGGTACCGCAACCCATTCAGGTCCGTCTGCTCGATCCCGACGGGGCAGGCCCGGCGCACGTACTCGTTTCGGAAATCATCGGAGTCACCAGCACGCCGGCTGACGACAGTCGGGGTAAAACGGATTGGCTCGCACCGCCCACTGCCTGGCGAGCCGTGCGTCCGGAGGATGTTTCCAGCGGCCGCGTAACCGGCCCGGTCTACTGGTCGCTCTTTGTGCGACTCCCCACCTCCTACGACGCCGCGGAGGCCCGCATGCCGCGGAACGGTCGGGATCGAGCGGTCGTGCTCGAAGTCGCGGGCGAGCGTTTTCCGGCCCGCCTCGCCGAGCAGCCCCGGCCGCTCCCAACAGGCAGAATAAAGCCGCTGGAAGCCTCCGCGCAGCGGTGGCGTGATTTTGGAGAACTGTTGAGCGCAGAGGCCGAGGACCCCGCCCGACGGTGGCGGGCCTCGCTCCTGTCCGATCGGTTCGGGTCCGGGCGACTCTTCGGCACCGGATCATTCGATGACTACCTCACGCAAGATGACCCCGTGCTGGCAGGACTCGGTCAGACCATTGAAGCTGAGGTCCGCGCAGCCGTGTCCGAACTCAGCGCGGACGACCCCCAACTGGCCGCAGAGCTGCTCGCCCGGCTCACGGCCGTGACCCGTGACCTCGATGGTCGCCTCCTACCAGCATGGCCCACCGACGGGGAAGCCGAAACCATCCTCATGCCGGCGTTGCTCTCGCGGTCGCTGACCGCCGAGGAGCGAGCGTCCAGGGTCCGTCAGTACCTCGACTCACGCCCGGCTTCGCGCTGTCTCGTCATCGACGACGCCGGTCAGTCGCTCGCGCTCCGGAACAACGAACGGTTCCGGGATAGCGGCGAGCAGTCGGAAC
>Ga0070726_10002357_pt1 | contig 17081 bp, 15 predicted proteins | sample tdAd471_FD_67275 | JGI IMG/M metagenome (GOLD analysis project Ga0070726, IMG submission 67275) | Marine sediment microbial communities from the Atlantic coast under amendment with organic carbon and nitrate - tdAd47.1 | ecosystem: Environmental > Aquatic > Marine > Coastal > Sediment | place... | reverse complement strand
TCGGCCTCGTCGAGCTTGAGCTCGCCCTTCATGGCCGAAGCCAGCGGCTTCTCCTCGAACACGCGCACCGACTCGGCGACCCACTCGTCGATCGCGTCGACGAAGTAGAGCACCTCGTAGCCCTTGGCCTTGAGCCCCTCGATGTGCGGGCTCTTGGCGACGAACTCCTTGCTGGGGCCGGTGATGTAGTAGATCGCCTTCTGCCCCTCGGGCATCCGCTCCACGTAGTCGCTCAGCGAGGTCAGGCCCTCGTCGGCGCTGCTCTCGAAGCGCAGCAGCTTGGCGAGGCGGTCCTTGTTCTTCCAGTCGGCCTGCAGGCCCTCCTTGAGCACGTTGCCGAAGTCGCCCCAGAAGGCGTCGTAGTCCGCCTTCCGCTCGTCGGCGAGCTCCTCGAGCATGTCGAGGGTCTTCTTGACCACCTGACGCTTGATCCCCTCGACCGCCTGCTCCTGCTGGAGGATCTCGCGGCTGACGTTCAGCGGCAGGTCGTCGGAGTCGATCACGCCGCGCACGAAGCGGAGGTACTCGGGGATCAGCTGCTCGCAGTCGTCCATCACGAATACGCGCTTCACGTAGAGCCGCAGGCCGGCGCGGCTCTTGGGGAAGTGCAGGTCGAAGGGCGGTCGCTTGGGCAGGTAGAGCAGGCCGGTGAACATCTGCCGGCCCTCGACCTTGAAGTGCGAACGCGTCAGCGGCGCCTCGAAGTCGTGGCTGAGGTGCTTGTAGAACTCCTCGTACTGCTCGTCGGTGATGTCGTCCTTGGAGCGGGTCCAGAGCGCCTTGCCCTTGTTGACCACCTCCTGGGTGGTGACCGTGGTCTGCTCGTCGCCCTCGCCCTCGGTCTTCTGCTCGGTGAGCTTGATCGAGTGCCCGACGAAGTCGGAGTACTTCGTGATCAGGCTGCGCAGGCGGTGCGTGCTGAGGTACTCCTCGTGCTCGTCGCGGAGGTGCAGCACCAGGTCGGTGCCCCGGGCCTCCCGGGTCGCGGGTTCGATGGTGTAGGTCCCGTCCGCGGTCGAGGTCCAGCGCCAGGCGTCGTCCGCGCCCGCCGCGCGCGTCACGACCTCCACCTTCTCGGCGACGAGGAACGCCGAGTAGAAGCCGACCCCGAACTGCCCGATCAGCTGAGCTGCGTCGGTGCCGCCCTCGGAGTTCTGCGCCTTGATCTGCTCGACGAACTCGCGCGACCCCGAGCGGGCGATGGTCCCCAGGTTGTCGCGCAGCTCGTCCTTGGTCATCCCGATCCCGGTGTCGCTGATGGTCAGCGTCTTGGCCTCGGGGTCGGCGGTGATCACCACCTCCAACTGCTTCTGCTCGCCCATCAGCGCGTCGTCGGTCAACGCGCGCACGCGGAGCTTGTCCAGCGCGTCGGAAGCGTTGGAGATCAGCTCGCGGAGGAACACCTCGCGGTGGGTGTAGAGCGAGTTGATCATCAGATCGAGGAGGGTTCGGGCCTCGGCCTGGAAGGTGTGGGCCTCAGGCTCTTTCACGGTCGCGTCTGCCACTTTGGCGCTCCTGCCCCCAGGGGGCGGTCAGATCGGCGCCAAACTGGCGCCGGACTCGTGGGGTTATGCGGTCGACCTGGCGCAGAGCAAGTTCGTTGCCAATCGCGCGCAACGCGTGCTACCGTGCCGCCTTCACGGGAGGTTGGGTATGACCCTGTTGCTGGCCGCGAGCGAGTTCAGTCCGCTCTGGATCGTCGTGGTGTTCCTGGCCTTCTTGGCCATGGTCCTCGTGGCGTTCTTCCTTCAGTTCGGCTCACTCTACGTGAAGGCCCTGCTCTCGGGCTGCTACGTGGGGATCACCCGCATCGTGGGCATGAAGCTGCGCGGGGTGAACCCCGGCGTGATCATCGACTCGTTGATCATGGCCCACAAGGCCGGCCTCCAGGTCAAGGACGACCTGCTCGAGAGCCATTACATGGCCCGGGGCAACGTGCCGAACGTGGTGCGCGCGATCATCGCCGCCGAGAAGGCCGGGATCGAGCTGATCTACGACCGCGCCTGCGCCATCGACCTCGCCGGTCGTGACGTACTCGACGCGGTCCGCACCTCGGTCAACCCGCGGGTGATCGAGTGCCCTGCCCAGGGGCGGACCATCGACGCCGTCGCCAAGGACGGCATCCAGGTCAAGGCCCGCGCCCGGGTGACCGTGCGCGCCAGCCTCGACCGCCTGGTGGGCGGCGCAACCGAGGAGACCGTGATCGCCCGCGTGGGCGAGGGCATCGTCTCCGCCATCGGCTCGGCGCTGAGCTACAAGGACGTGCTCGAGAACCCGGACACCATCTCCAAGGCCGTGCTCAAGCGAGGGCTCGACGCGGGGACCGCCTTCGACATCCTCTCCATCGACATCGCCGACGTGGACGTCGGCGAGAACGTGGGCGCCAAGCTCGAGGCCGACCAGGCCGAGGCCGACGTCCGGGTGGCGCGCGCCAAGGCCGAGGAACGGCGCGCGATGGCCGCCGCGGACGTGGTCGTGAACCAGGCCCTCGTCGAGGAGAACCGCGCCAAGGTCGTGCTCGCCGAGGCCGAGGTCCCCCAGGCCATGGCCGCAGCGTTCCGCGCGGGCAACATGGGGATCATGGACTACTACACGATGAAGAACGTCGAGGCCGACACCAAGATGCGGCAGAGCATCAGCGAGCCCCCCAAGCCTCCGCCCGTCGACCACTAAGAGCGGCGCCGCGTGAAGATCACCTTCGTATTCATAGCCCTCGGGATCATCTACTTCGTCTCTTGGGTGATTCAGCTCGCTTCGGGGGGCAAGGAGTCCGCGGCTGAGCGCCGCGCGAGGTTGCAGGAGCGCAGCGAGGCGATTCGCCGGAGCATGCAGCAGCGCCAGCAGCAGCAACTTCAACAGCCGCCACGCCCGCGTCCCCAGCCCGGCCAGCCTCGAGAGTCGAGCCAGGTTCAGATGCTGCGCAACCTCGAGCGCAGCCTTGGCCTCCCCGAAGGGAGCGTCGCTCCCCGCGCCCCGCGCCCACCTCAGCGGGCAGCTGCGCCTCCCCCGGCCCCGCGCCCGCGAGCCCCCGAGCCCGAGGACCACGGCGGAGATCTGCGTCAGCGGCACCTGCAGGCGGGGCACCGGGAGCTGGCGCACCTGGCGAAGAGCAAGGTCGGCTCCACCAACCTGGGCAACCTGCGACAGCGACACCTCGACAGCTCGTTCCGCGAGGAGACCGCCATGCGCCTGCCGGCCCACCAGCCCAAGCTGGGGATCACGGAGCGCATGCCCCACCTCACCCCTCTCCAGGAGGCGATCGTGCTCAGCGAGATCCTCCAGCCCCCCGTGTCCCGGCGTCGCCGGCGTTAGGAGTCGACCGTGTCGAAGCGTGCCTTGATCCTGCTCTCGCTGCTGCTCCCCTTCGCAGCCTGCGACTTCGTCACCAAGGCCCAGGGCGTGATGGAACTCGCCAAGGAGGTCGGCGAGCACCTGGAGAAGGACCTCAAGGCCCCGTTGACCGACGCCAAGATCGACAAGGTGCTCGAGGTCACCCCCGAGCTCATCGAGTTCAGCAAGACCGCCAAGGAGAAGTGGAAGCCCGACCCCCAGGGCCAGGACATTCAAAACCTCGCCACCAGCCTCGGCGCGCTCTCCGAGTACCTCGCCTTCTTCAAGGCGCGCGACACCCGGATCACCACCTACTACGTCGACTTGATCAAGGTCGTCGACGCGCGCTGGCAGATGGTCTACACGGAAGCCAACGCCAAGGCTCGCGAGCAGCTCACCGCGCGCAAGGCCGAGATCGAGGCCGACACGACCCTCGACGGCCCCGCCAAGGAGAAGGCGCTGAAGCAGGTCGAGATCGCGATCCAGCAGCTCGAGCAAGCAAAGCTCAAGAAGCCCGAGGCGCGGCCGGACCAGCCCCAGGGCGGGAAGAACTCGGCCTACACCCTCAGCGACGAAGAGATCGCCCTGGTGGCCGCGCGGCTGGACGAGATCACGACTGCGCTGAAGGCCGCGGACTACATCAAGGACGCCCCCGCCCAGGACGCAGGGCCGGTGGAGACCCCCGACCCCAGCCAGCCTGGCAAGTAGCGCGCGCTACGCCGATCGGCTGCGGGGCAAGAGCTCCTCGTGTTGCCGCACGTAGGCGGTGACGAGGGCTTCGATCACCTGCCGTTGGCGGGTGCCCTGGATCGCGCACAGCACCCGCAGATCGTCGGCCAGCTCGACTGGGATGTCGAAGCTGCACTTGCGGCGCGCGCCCGAGAGCTGACGTGGGGCAGCTTGCTCGGCCTGGGCCGTGGTGCGCGGGGGCGGGACGCTCTCCCGCAGGCGCTCGAGGACGGTCGGCTTCTTCACGCGACCCGCCCTCTCCGAGGGCCTTCGGCCATCTCCAGGATCAGGAACGAGCGGACGAGCTGAGCGAGGACCTCGCGAGACGACTCGCCGCGGCCACGGCAGGCGCGCTCGAAGCGCAGCGCCAGCCCCGCGGGGAGCGGGAGCGGGTCGTCGGCGAAGGGGTCCCACTCGCTGGGTGCGGGCTTGAGGGCTACTGGGGCGCTCGGGCGCCAGGTGGGGGTCGGCGTGACCCAGGTGCAGCTGTCGTTCACGCAGCTTGTCCTTCCTGATTGGGTTCCTGGTTGGGCGCGGACTCCGCTGAGCCCGCCTCGGGTCGAATCGGCAGCTCCAGGCGCTCGACGACCTCCTCCACGAGGGCGGCGACCTCCTCGTCGGCCTGTCGGCGGCTGGTCCGGGGGAGGGCGGCCAGCCCAGCCTCGCCCATGCGAGCGTAGGCCGAGCGCTGCAGCAGCCAGCGCTGCGAGACTGGCCACTTGAGCTGGCTGAGGGTGGCCAGCAGCTGCTTGGTCATCGGCTCGCGCAGGTTGAGCTTGTTGGGCACGAGCAGCGCCCGCGGCGGACCTCCGCGCAGATCCTGGGCGTGGCGCACCCGGGTGAGGGTGGCGGGCAGTGTGCGCAAGTCGAAGGCCGAGGGGACCACGGGCACGAGGACCGCGTCGCACACCGCCAGCGCAGCGTCGAAGCGTTCGTTGATCCCGCTGGGCAGGTCGAGCAGGGTTAGCCCCGGGCGCTGGGCGAGCGCGGGGAAGGTCCCCGGGCCGACCTCCATCGCCTGAGGGATCCTGCCCCCAGACGCCTCCGCCACCGCGGCGAGGGAGCGCTGGGGGTCACCGTCGGCGACCCGCAGCGGCGCGCCGAGCTGAGCCAGCCGCTCGCTGATCAGCGCGGCGAGGGTCGTCTTGCCCGCGCCGCCTTTCTCTGAGAGGAACGCGATCAGCACTCCCACCTCCTGTCCTCAGCGAACTCTTCGGAGAGACCCCACGGGTAGCTGAAGTACGAATCGGAGGGAAGCTGGGAAGGAGGGCAACCAGCTCGGAGGGTCAACGACCGGCGCTGAGGCGCTCGAGCCTGGCCCGAGCCACCTGGTCCTCGACGTAGTCGGTCTGTTCGTAGCGGATGCAGGCCCGGTAGCGCTCGATCGCGGTCGGGATGTCTCCGCCGAGCTGTCGCTTGGAGCCGAGGTAGAACTCGACCTCGCAGCACCGGCCCGCGGCGGCATCGCCTGACCCCGACGCCAGCGCCCTCAGGTCGGCTTCGCTCAGCTTGCCCACCCACCAGCGGCAGAGCTGATACCTCCAGTCGTCATCGTCGAGCTTGGCGTGCTGGCGAACCCAGGTGTCGTCGCCGAGACCAGCGACGAACAGCGCCGCGTAGACATCGCCGTCGGCGATGGCGCTCAGGTCCTCCCGCGCCCGGTCGTCGTCTCCGAGCACGAGCAGCATCTGCCCGCGGTGCTGGAGCGCGGAGCGACGCAGAACGGTGTTCATGTCCTCCGCACCCCCTGCCAGCGCGGTGTCGAAGTCGTCCACGGCGTCCTGCGAGAGCCCGAGGAATCGCTTGGCCTGGCCACGCGAGACCCACCACTCCAGGCGATCGGGCTGGACCGAGATCGCGCGGTCGAGGTCTCGCTTGGACTCCTCGAAGTTGCGCAGCTGGAGGTGCAGGTTTCCCCGGCGCGCGAAGTATTCCGAGCTGGGGAGGAGCTTCAGCGCGTGCTCGATGTCCTCGAGGGCGGCGGCGTAGTCGCGGCTCGCGTAGCTCAGCGCGCTGCGGCCGGAGTAGGCTTCGTGCCGGTCGGGGTCGAGCCGAATCGTGCGGGAGTAGTCGCTGAGCGCACCGGCTGCGTCGTCTCGATACCGCCGCACCGCCGCGCGCTGGAGGTAGGCCTCGGCGTTCTCCGGATTGGCCTCGATCGCGGCGCTGTAGTCGGCCTCGGCCAGGAGCCAGCTCTGCTCGTGCACGTGGCATTCGGCGCGGAGGAAGTGGGCGCGCTCGAGGCCGGGGCGCAGCTCGATCGCCCGAGTCAGGGCCTCGATCGCGGCCGCGTACTCCACCTGGCCCACCAGGGCCTCTCCCTTCACGCACCACGCCAGGCCGTGGCCAGGGTCGGTCTCGAGCACCGGGGCCAGGGCCAGCAAGGCCTCGGCGAAGCGCTTCTCGGTCACGTGGACCTTGGCGGCGAGCAGCGCTTGCTCGAGCTCGATCCGGCTCAGCGAGTCGGGCTCTGGATCCGGCTCGGGCTCCGACTCGGGGTCTGAGGTGGGTGGGGAAGGGGGGATCGCCTCGTCGACGGGCGGGGCCTCGGCCTCCGGGGTCTGCGGCTCGCTCGCGACCTGGGTGGGTTCGTCCTCCGGACCCAGCATGGACCACAGCGCACCACCGACCACCGAGGTCGCCACCGCCGCCAGGAGTACGTAGGGCAAGACCACGCCGACCGCGCTCTGGCGCTGGGCGCGCAGGGCCTCCAGGCGCGCCACGAACTGCCCTGCGTCCTGCGGCCGCGCCTTGGGGTCCCTGGCCAGGCTGTCCCGGCACAGGTCCCAGAGCTTGGGGGGGAGGCCTGGGCGCAGCTCGGTCAACGAATCGATCTTCCCCTCGGCCAGCGCCTGGGCGTAGGCGGTGAGGGACTTCTCGTTGATCGGTGGCCGCCCCGCGAGGCAGGCGTAGAGCAGCGCCGCCAGAGCGTAGACGTCGGAGGCAGGGCAGATGAGGTCCTTCTTGCCCAGGGCTTGCTCGGGGGACCAGTAGCCGGGGGTCCCGAGGCTGGTGCCGGTGCGCGTCATGCGCTCGCGGGAGTCGCCCGTGTCCAGCGCCATGCCGAAGTCGATCAGGACCGGGGTCCCGTCGCCCCGGAACATGACGTTGTCCGGCTTTACGTCCCGGTGCACGATCCCGTTCTCGTGAGCTGCTTGGAGCCCTTGCCCCAGCTTCCGGATCAGCTCCAGGGTCTGCTCGAGGGGCAGCGCTCCCCGACGGAGCAGGTGCCCCAGCGACTTGCCCTCGACGAAGTCCTGGGCGATCCAGGTGTAGCCCTCCGGGGTCTCACCCCACTCCAGGAAGCGCACCAGGTTGGGGTGGCTGAGGCGGGCCATGGTCCGGACCTCGACGTCGACCCGGTGTTTCTGCTTGCGCGAGAGCGCCTCCAGCACCTTGACCGCGACGACCTGGCCGGACTGGACGTCCTGGGCGCGGAAGACTCCGCCCTGACCGCCCTGGCCTAGCTGCTCCAAGAGTTCGTAGCGGCCTACCTGCAACTCGCCTCAGCTCTCGGCGCTTGGCTCCTGGAAGGCGGCGCCGTCTTCCAGCCTAACGGCTGTCAAGGCGTTGCCCCACACGCAGCCTGAGTCGAGGGCCAGCAGCCCGGGCTCGCGCACGAAGCCCTGGGCCGCCCAGTGCCCGCACACGATCGTGACCTCAGGATCGCGCGGGCGCGCGCGATGCCACGGGACCAGCCCCGCCGGCGCCTCCCCCGGTGGCCCGGAGTAGTCGAGGGCCATCTCGCCGTCGCGCACGCAGCGCAACAGCGTCAGGGTGCGCAGCGTCTCGTGGACCCGCACCAGCTCGGGGTCCTTGACCCGCTTGCGCGCGTAGGCCGCCAGCGCAAGGTTCACCCGCGGTCCGCGCAGCCAGGCCTCGGCCTCCCGCGCCCGCTCGCGGGCCTCGCCCAGGGTCCAGCCGGGGAGCAGCCCCGCGTGGAGCAGGACCCACTCGCCCTCCGCGTGGAGCAGCGGCCGCTGGCGGAGCCACTCCAACAGCTCATCCCGGTCGGGGGACGCGAGCACGTCGTCCACGGTGTCGCGCCGCTTGGCCGTCCGGACCCCGGCCGCGATCGCCAGCAGGTGCAGGTCATGATTCCCGAGGACCACCTGCGCCCGCTCGCCCAGCCCGCGGGCGAACCGCAGCACCTCCAGGGAGCCCGGGCCGCGGTTGACCAGGTCGCCCGCGAACCAAACCCGATCCTCGGCGCGGTCGAAGCCGACCCGCCCCAGCAGCCGCTCCAGGGTGCGCCAACACCCCTGCACATCTCCGATCGCGTACGTCGCCATTCCGCCTGGAACACGATACCCTTTGCCGGTGAAGACGCCTGCCCCGCACACCATGCCCCTCGTCGCGGCCGTCGACCTGGGCTCCAACAGCTTCCACATGGTGATCGCTCGCGTGCGAGACACCGAGCTCTTGATCCTCGACCGGCTACGCGAGCGCGTGCAGCTCGCGGCGGGCCTCGGCAAGAAGGGCCGCCTCAGCGACGAAGCCCAGGCCCGCGCGATTGGTGCGCTGGAGCGCTTCGGCGAGCGCCTGCGTGACATTCCGTCCGTGCGCGCGGTGGGCACGAACACCCTGCGCAAGGCGAAGAACTCGCGCCAGTTCCTCACCGACGCCTGCAAGGCGCTCGGGCACCCCATCGAGGTCGTCAGCGGTCGTGAGGAGGCGCGCCTGATCTACCTCGGGGTCGCGCACACCACACCGGACGAGAGCGGGCGACGGCTGGTCGTGGACATCGGCGGCGGAAGCACCGAGTGCATCCTGGGTGAGCGCTTCGAGCCGCTGCTGGCCGAGAGCCTGCACATGGGCTGCGTGTCGTTCAGCAAGCGCTTCTTCCCCGACGGTGAGATGACCCGTGAGCGCTTCAAGCAGGCCGAGATCGCAGCCCAGCTAGAGCTCCAGACCATCCGCCGCCGCTTCATGTCCTTCGGCTGGGACATGGCGCTGGGAACCAGCGGGACGATCCTCGCGATCTACGACCTGAGCAACGAGGGCGGCGCGCTCACCCGCTCGGGGCTGCGCAAGCTGCGCAAGTCACTGATCGCCGCGGGCAACACCTCGCAGCTCAAGCTGCCTGGGCTCCGCGCCGACCGCGCCAACGTGCTCCCCGGCGGGCTGGCGATCCTCTCCGCGGTGTTCGAGAGCCTGGGGGTCGAGCGCCTGGGGACCTCCGACGGCGCCCTCCGCGAGGGGCTGCTCTACGACCTCCTCGGCCGCTTTCGCCACGAGGACGTGCGCGGGCGCACGATCCAGAACCTCGAGGAGCGCTACCACGTCGACCGCGAGCAAGGCGCTCGAGTCCAGCGCACCGCGCTGCGTCTGCTGGAGGCCGTCGCCGGACCGTGGAAGCTGAACCGCCTGCGGCACCGGCAGCTGCTCGGCTGGGCGGCGCGGCTGCACGAAATCGGAATGACCGTCGCCTACAGCAGCTACCACAAACACGGCGGTTACCTGCTCACGCACTCCGACCTCCCCGGGTTCTCCATCGACGAGCGGCGCATGCTCGCGGCCCTCGTGCGCAGCCACCGACGCAAGCTTCACCGCGACCTGTTCGCCGACGCCATCGGGCTCAGCGGCGAGCGTCAGTTCCGCCTCTGCCTGCTCCTCCGACTCGCGGTGGTGCTCAACCGCTCCCGCAGCCCTCGGACCCCCAAGCTCGAGCTCGAGCTCGGCACCGGCAAGGGCAAGACCGAGCTCAACCTGTCCATGCCCGCGGGCTTCGGCGAGTCCCAGCCCCTGACCATCGCCGACCTCGAGCGTGAGGCCAGCGCGTGGCGCGACTCCAAGTACAAGCTGCGGATCCGCGACCGCGCACCCGACGACGACCAGGACTGACGGCTGCAGCGGGCGCTCAACCAGCAGGCGCGTCCCCGAGCTTCTCGATGGCCTGCAAGACCCACCGCCGCAGCCACAGGGGACCCATGAACAGCACCGCGATCCCGACGTAGGCCACGAAGAACGCCCCCGCGCCGATCAGGTCCAGGCTCAACAGCGTGGCCTGAGGGCTGCGGTAGATGTCGAAGCCCATCAGCGCAGCCCCGGCCAGGAAGCAGCCCGCTGAGCTCAGCCGCCGGCCGAGGCCAAGGTGCACGACCGAGGACGCGTCGTCGGGGTTGGCCTCGACCCGCGCGCTGATCTCCTCGTCGTCGAGGGGCACTCCGCCGATGATGCTGAACAGTCCGGCCACGAACCCGATCGCACCGAGCAACCCCAGCGGGACGAAGATCGCGGCAGCCCACAGCGGGATCTCGGAGTCTGGTTGCCGCGAAGCCCAGAGCGGAACGAAACAGAACGCGCCGATCACCAACGCGAGGATGGTCCCGATGACGGAGGCCGGCTTTGGCTCGCGCTCCTCGTCCCCCGACACGACCTAGGGCAACCGCTTGTCGCCGCCCAGCTGTCCCAACAGGCTCAGCTGCGCGCAGTGGACCTCCGCTCCGGGCACCGGCTCGACCCGGTGGTAGCGCCCATCGGAGTCGAGCTCCCAGGCCTGAACGTTGTCCTCGAGGTAGGTCCAGAGGGTGTCGTGAACTACCTGGTCCTTGAGCTCTCCCTCGGAGACCGGGAACGCAGTCTCGACCCGCCGGAAGAAGTTGCGGGACATCCAGTCCGCGCTGCCCGCGTAGGTCAGCTCCTTGCCCCCGGCGAAGAAGTAGAACACCCGACTGTGCTCGAGGAAGCGACCCACGATCGAGCGCACACGAATGGTCTCCGAGAGCCCCGGGACCCCGGGTCGCAGGCAGCAGATCCCGCGGATGATCAGCTCGATCTTGACCCCCGCCTGCGAGGCGCGGTAGAGCGCACGGATGATTCGTGGCTCGGAGAGCGAGTTCATCCGGGCGACGATCCGTGCCGGCCGTCCAGCGTCGGCCTCACGCGCTTCGAAGTCGATCCACTCCAACAATCGAGCGTGCAGGGTGAACGGCGCGTGCAGGACCCGCGAAAGCTGGGGCACGACCCCCAACCCGGTCAGCTGCTGGAACAGCGCGTGCACGTCGGATCCGACCTGAGGGTTGCAGGTCATGTAGCCAATGTCCGTGTAGGCCTTGGCGGTGCCCGCGTGGTAGTTGCCCGTGCCCATGTGCACGTAGCGCGCGAGCTGATCGCCCTCGCGGCGCACGAGGAGCAGCATCTTGGTGTGGGTCTTGTAGCCGACCACCCCGTAGACCACGTTGGCGCCAGCCTCGGTCAGTCGGGTCGCGAGCTCGATGTTGGCCGCCTCGTCGAAGCGCGCGCGCAGCTCGACCACGACGGTGACCTCCTTCCCACGGCGGGCGGCCTCAAGCAGGACCTCCGACACCGGCGACTTCTCGCCGATCCGATACACGGTCTGCTTGATCGCGAGCACGTCGGGGTCCGCGGCGGCCTGCCGCAAGAGCTCGAGCACGGGGGTGAAGCTCTGGTAGGGGTGGTGCAAGAGCACGTCGCCCTGGCGGATCACGTCGAACAGGTTCGGGCTGCCAATCAGCCGCTTGGGCAACCCCGGGACGAAGGGGACGTATTTCAAGTCCCGGTGGTCGAGTTCACCGTAGAGCGCCACGAGGCGGTGCAGGTTGACGGGCCCGTCCACCTGATACAGGTCGTCCTGACCCAGCTCGAACTGCTCGAGCAAGAAGCGCACGGTCTCCTCGGGGCAGTGCTCGGGCACCTCGAGGCGCACGGCGTCGCCGTAGTTGCGCTGGGGCAACTCGCCCTTGAGCGCGTGCAGGAGGTCGTCGACCTCCTCCTCCTCGACCCAGAGGTCGCTGTTGCGGGTCACGCGGAATTGATAGCAGCCCGTGATCTTCATCCCCGGGAAGAGCTTGTCGATGTGGGCGTGGATCACCGAGGACAAGAGCGCAAAGGACTTGTCGTCGGGGCCCAGCCCGGCGGGCATCCCGATCAAGCGCGGGAGCGAGCGCGGCACGGGCACCACCGCGGTCCCGCTGCTGCGGCCGAAGGAGTCCTCGCCGCTGAGGCTGACGATGAAGTTCAGCCCCTTGTTGAGCACCGGCGGAAACGGGTGAGCGGGGTCGAGACCCACCGGTGTGAGCACCGGGAGCACCTCGCGCACGAAATAGCCGCGGACCCAGTCGCGCTGCGCGTCGGACCAGCGCTCGCGCCGGAGGACCACGACCCCCTCCTCGCCGAGGGCGGGGAGGATCACCTCGTTCAGCACGCGATACTGCTCGGCGACCAGGTGGTGGGCGACCAGGCTGATCTCGCGCAGGGTCTCGCCGGGGTCGAGGCCGTCGGGGCCGGGCTTGGCGAGGCCCAGCTCGACCTGCTGCTTGAGCCCGGAGACGCGGATCTCGAAGAACTCGTCCAGGTTCGTCGACGAGATACAGAGGAAACGCAGCCGCTCGAGCAGGGGGGTCCGCTCGTCCTTGGCCTGCTCCAGGACCCTCCGGTTGAACTCGAGCAGGCTCAGCTCGCGGTTGTTGAAGTGCGCGGGGAGCGAGAGCTCCGGTGCTTCGCTCGGCTCTGGGCGGCTCGTCGAACGAGAGTCGGCGTTGGTCAGCGACACGAAGTTTCCCCCTCAACTCCCAGGATAGCCAGAACTTGGCGCGCAAACAGCCGCCCCCGGGCCGGTATGATCCCGCCATGAGTCGACCTTGGGTGATCGCCGGTGGGAGTGGGACCGTAGGCCAGCACGTCGTGCGAGCGCTGCGGGCCGCGGGGACGGAGGCTCGGATCCTGACCCGCAACCCAAAGGGGAGCAACGACTTCAGGTGGGATCCGGTCGCGGCGGCGAGTGGCGACGCCGACGCGCTGCAAGCAGTTACGCGGGCCATGGAGGGCGCTGGGGTCGTGCTCAACCTCGCCGGAGAGTCGGTCGCCAACGGGCGCCTGACCGGCAAGCACTTCCAGCGGGTGCTCAGCTCCCGGGTCGACGCCACCCGGGCGCTGGTCCAGGCGCACCGCGCCTGCAGCGACGCGCCACCGGTCTTCCTCAGCGCCTCGGCGGTGGGCTACTACGGCGACCGCGGCGACGACGACGTGAACGAGGACAGCCCCTCCGACGAGGAGTTCCCCCTGGCTGAGGTATGCCGAGCCTGGGAGGCCGCCGCCCACGCGCTGAACCAACCCGAACCCCGGGCGCGGGTGGTCCTCCTCCGTCTGGGGGTGGTGTTCGCCCGGGACGCCCCCGCCTGGACCAAGCTCATGAAGCCGGTGCGCATGGGGGTCGGTGGCGCCCTGGGATCGGGCCAGCAGTGGTGGTCGTGGATCCACGTGGACGACCTGGTCGCGGCGCTGCTCTTCCTCGCCGCGGACGAGCGCGCTCAGGGGCCCTTCAACCTCACGACCCCCAACCCCGTGCGCCAGGGCGAGCTGGTGAGCGAGGCCGCCGTGCTCGCGGGGCGGCCGAGTTTCTTCCCCGCCCCGGCCTTCGTGCTGAGGCTGGCGCTGGGGAAGGTCGCCGACGCGCTGCTGCTCGCGAGCTGCCGCGCGCTGCCCGCGCGGCTCGAAGAGCTCGGCTTTCGCTGGCGCTACGGGCGGATCGAAGAGGCCCTCGTCGAGCTGATCCCCGGTCGCTCCAATTCGGCCTGACTCCGCTGCGAACCCTGCGGCCCGCCTGCTAAGGTCGTGCCTCGCCGCGCACGGCGCAGGAGCCCGCATGAACACCGCACCCGCCTACGCCCTGGCGCTGCTGGGCCTGACCGCCCTGGCCACAGCCCAGGAGCAAAGCCCCAAGCAGCGCCTCCGCGCACTGCTCGACCGCGACGCGGAGGCCCAGCTACGTGAGGCCCCCGTGTGGGCCTCGTCCCAGGGCGACCTGCGCTGGGACGACCAGCTCGCCGAGAACTCCGACGCGGGCCTCACCCGCTGGCTCGAGCACTGCGCGCAGCTCCAGGCCGAGCTGGGCGAAATCGAGCGCGAGGCCCTCGAGCCCGCGGAGCGGGTCAACTACGACCTGCTGGCCTACGTGCTCGACGAGCGGCTGCGTTCGGCGCCCTTCCACGGGGAGCTGATCCCGATCACGGGCATGGGCGGCCCGCAGATCTCGTTCCCGCAGCTCCCCGAGCGGCTGACCCTCGACTCGGCCCCCCGCCGCAAGGCGTTCCTCGCGCGCCTGCGCGCGATGCCGAGCTACCTGATGCGCACCCGCGACCGGCTGGCGAAGGGTCTCGAGCTGGGGATCACCGCCCCCCGGGCCAGCATGCAAGGCGTGGTCGAGCAGTTCAGCCGCGCCGCTGAGCCCAAGGACCATCCTCTGTTCGCGCCCTTCGCCGAGCTCGAACCCGACGACCCACAGCGCGCGGCCGCCGAAGACGCGGTGGCCCGGGTCGCGGCCGCCTTCGCCACGCTCCGCGACTACGTGCGCGACGTCTACATCCCCGGTTGCCGGGAGGCATTTGCGGCCACCGCGAGGCCGGACGGCCCCGCGTACTACGCCCACGAGCTGCGGCGCCACTCGACCCTCGAGCTCGGCGCCGAGGCGATCCACGAGCTCGGCGCACGCGAAGTCGCTCGCATCCGGGCAGAGATGCTCGCGACCATCGCCCGCACCGACTTCGAGAACCCCGAGGGCCTCGAGGGCGACGCCCTGTTCGCGGCGTTCCTCGACTACCTGCGCACGGCCCCGCGCTTCTACCACGAGACCCCCGAGGCCCTGCTCCGGGCCTACCGCGACGTGGCCAAGCGCGTCGACGGCGAGCTCCCGCGGCTGTTCCGCGTGCTCCCGCGCAACAGCTACGGGGTCAAGCCGCTCCCGGACTACGTGGCCGAGCGCGCCCCTACGGCCTACTACTACCGCGGCTCCTTGAAGGCCGGCAGGGCCGGCAACTTCATGGCCAACACCTCGCACCTCGACCAGCGCCCGATCTATGAGCGCGTCCCCCTGACTCTCCACGAGGCCGTCCCCGGGCACCACCTGCAGATCGCACTGGCTCAGGAGCTCGAGGACGTCCCGCACTGGCGCACCCAACTCAGCTTCAGCGCCTACACCGAAGGCTGGGGGCTCTACGCCGAGAAGCTCGGCCTGGAGCTGGGCGAGGGCGAGCGCGGGCTCTACAGCGACCCCTACGACGACTTCGGCCGCCTGAGCTACGAGATGTGGCGCGCGCTGCGGCTCGTCGTCGACACGGGCCTGCACGCCTTCGGCTGGACGCGTGCTCGCGCCATCGAGTTCATGCTCGCCAACTCCGCCCTCAGCCGCACCAACGTCGAGCGCGAGGTCGACCGCTACATCGGCTGGCCCGGTCAGGCCGTGGCCTACAAGCTTGGCGAACTCAAGATCCTCGAGCTGCGCGCCAAGGCCGAGCGACAGCTCGGCGACGGCTTCGACGTGCGCGCCTTTCACGACGCCGTGCTCCGCGGCGGCAGCTTGCCGTTGCCGCTCCTCGAGCGCCAGGTCGAGGCCTGGATCGCCGCCGGGGGAAGATAGCTACACGATCAACTGCAGCCCGTCGTCGGCGAACTGGACCCGGGGGTCGTTGGCCTCGGCCAGGAGCTCGGGGATCCGCGCGCGGACGCCGCGCCCGAGGTGGCTGAAGAGCACGCGCTTGGCGGTCAGCCCGGGGAGCAGGCGCTGCCAGTCTTCCCAGGTGTGGTGCCGACCGAAGGGCGGCTTCATCCCCGTGCACTCCGCCACGAACAGGTCCACATCGGCGGCGGCTTGCAGCACGCCGTCGCAGGGAGCCGTGTCTCCCGAGAAGGCGACGGTGGCCCCGCCAGGCTCCTCGATTTGCAGGCAGAGGGGCTGCTCCGGTGGATCCTGGTGCTCGGCCGCGAAGCCCCGCACGGTGAGCCCACAGAACTGGACCTCGCCTCCGGGGCGGAGCTCGGTCACCTCCCAGGGGAAAGGGGTTTCGCGTTCGGCGAGGCTCCCGTAGGTCACCCGCAGCAGCTCCCGCAGGCGAGCCTCGACCCCCACCGGGCCCAAGACCCGCAAGGGCTCGGTACGCAGGCAGGTGAACATGGCGTCGATGTAGAGGAAGGGGAAGCCGCCGATGTGGTCGCCGTGGAGGTGGGTGAACACCAGCCCAGCCAACTCGAGCGGCGAACGCCCCAGGCGCTGCAGACCCCCGAGCGCAGTGGCGCCGAAGTCGACCATCACCGCCCGCCGCCCGATCTCCTCCAGCCAGTAGCAAGAGTGACCCCGCCCGAGGGCGTTGGCCGCATCCCCTGAACCCACCACGGTCACGCGCACGGGCCGCTCCTCACACGCCAAGGGCGAACAGGGTCAGGAAACCGACCAGGGTCAGGGCGAAGGACACCCCGACCACCCACAGCAGGACCCGCACCCAGAGCACGTCGGTCCGGCGCGCGACGCGCGCCTCCCAGCGGGACGAGCTCACCTAGAAGCCGAGCAGCTCGTCGGCCTTCCGCAGCGCGCGCTCGAGGTCGATCTTCACGTTGGCGTCGGTTTCCTTGAGCCACACGTGGGTCTCCAGCTTCTTCTGCATGTAGACGAGGCTCTCGTGCGGGGTCTCCTCGGCCACCCGCAGCCAGTTCAGCGCGTTGACCACGTTGGGCTTCTCGGCCAGCTTGCGCGCGGCCTCCTCCGGGGTCTTGGGCAGCTTCTGCCGCCGACGGTAAGGGCGCTTCTTCTCCTTCTGCTCCGAGTCCGACTCCTCTTCGGGCTCGGCCGGCGGAGGGGAGGAGCCCCCCGGCTGCGCGGCGGCGGTCCGCTTGCGCACCACGCGCTCCTCGGAGTCTTCGCCGTCGCCGCTGTCGACGCCGTCGTCGTCCTCCTCCTCCTCGTCGGTCTCCTCGAGGATCGGCTTGAACGCGGTCTGCTCCTCGGACGCATCCTCGTCGTCATCGTCGTCGTCGTCGTCGTCCTGCTTCTCGTCCTCGTCTTCGATTCGCGGCTGAGCGTCGAGCCCCATGTCGTCGTCGCCCATGTCGTCGTCGTCGAGGAGGTCGTCGTCGGAGTAGCTGAGGTCGTCCCCGCTGTCGTCGCCGAGGGCGTCGAAATCGGAGTCGCTGTCTTCGCCTCCGAGGGCCTGGGTTGCGGGGGTCGCCGTCTTGCCGAACACCGCTGCCAACAGCGCAGCCGCGCCGCCGCCGTCGCCGCCCCCCCCGCC
>Ga0070726_10002354_pt1 | contig 17097 bp, 12 predicted proteins | sample tdAd471_FD_67275 | JGI IMG/M metagenome (GOLD analysis project Ga0070726, IMG submission 67275) | Marine sediment microbial communities from the Atlantic coast under amendment with organic carbon and nitrate - tdAd47.1 | ecosystem: Environmental > Aquatic > Marine > Coastal > Sediment | place... | reverse complement strand
CGACGACGGCGATCCGCGACGTGTGCGGATTCTCGCCGACTCGGCGCTGCCGGGGCAGAACCTGATTCGACGCGGCACGAACAAACGCGCCGGTGAGATCGTCGTCGAAGCGGGCACGCTGTTGCGAGCGCAGGAACTCGCCGCGCTGGCCGAGATGGGCTGTCACGAAGTTCGCGTTTATCCACAGCCGCGCGTGGCCGTGCTGGCGACCGGCGACGAACTCGTCCCGATTCACTCGCAGCCTCAGCCGGGACAGATTCGGAATTCGAACGAAACGATGCTCTGTGCTCAGATTCGCCAGGCCGGCGCGACCGCGGTTCCGCTGGGCATCGCCCGTGACGAGCGCACCGAACTGGCTGCGCGGATCGACGCCGGTCTCGAAGCCGACGTCCTGCTGCTCTCGGGCGGTGTTTCAGCGGGCGTGCTCGATCTCGTCCCCTCGGAACTGCAGCGTGCCGGCGTCGAGCAGGTTTTTCACAAAGTCCGCGTCAAACCCGGCAAGCCGTTGTGGTTTGGAGTGCTCCGCCAGGGCGATCGATCGAAGCTGGTGTTCGGCCTGCCGGGCAACCCGGTGAGCAGCATGGTGACCTTCGAGCTGTTCGTCCGGCCGGCCCTCCGCAGGCTGATGGGCATCGACCCGGCCGAGCCGCAGACTCTGACGGCCCGGCTCGCACACTCGCATTCCCACAGGGACGACCGCCCGACATACTTTCCCGCCTCGATCAGCCGGGTCGAGGACGGCCTGCGTGTTTCGCTGGCCAACTGGCACGGGTCATCCGACCTGCAGTCAACGGTTGGTGCCAACGGAATGGCCGTGCTTCCGTCAGAGCCGGTTGAGTATTCATCTGGTGACGCGGTCAAGGTCATCCGCTGGTCGAGCGAGGCGCCGTAGCGTGCGGGCCAGCTTCGTTTAACGCCCAGCCGCAGGCGCCGGCCACCAGAAGCGTTGTTTGTCGGAGGTCGCCGGCGCCTGCGGCTGGGCGTTAGACGACATCTGACGGATGCTTCAAATCGAGATTTTCCAGGGACGGAAGAATGGCTACCGAAACCATGCCGCAGCAGCAGTTGCCCATTCCGCAGGCGGGGAGCTTGTCGCCTCAGCAGCCTGTTCCAGGATCTCGTGAGCAGTCGGTTCGCGAACTGATCGATTCCGCGCGAACCGCTCCGGCAGGGATTCTCGGTGGAGCCGTCTGTTCATTCGCAACCGCCGGACTCCTGTGGGCGAGTTTCACGCCGCTCGACTTCGGCCCGTTGGCCTGGGTGGCTCTTGTGCCGCTGCTGCTGCTGGTCCGAATCGAACGTTCGACGCGGCTGATGTACCCCGTCGTTTATCTCGCGGGGCTGGTCTGGTCCGTCTTCACGCTGCAGTGGATGCGGCTCGGCGACCCGTCGATGTATGTCGCGCTCGCCGCGCTGTCGCTGTACGTCGCGATGTACTTCCCGGCGTTCGTCGCGCTCGCCAGGACAGCGGTGCATCGTTTCAACGTCCCCCTGCTGGTTGCGGTGCCAGTTGTCTGGGTCGGTCTGGAGTACCTGCGGGCAACGCTGATGACCGGCTTCGCGTGGTATTTCCTCGGGCACACGCAGCACGCGTTTCCCGAGATCACTCAGGTCAGCGATCTCGTCGGCGCGTACGGTGTCAGCTTTCTTGTCGCGCTGGGAGCGGCCTGCCTGGCCGGTCTCATTCCGACCGCGTGGCTTGATCGCCTGAAACTGTTCCCGCCCGTCAAGCTGCCCGACGAGTACGCGCATCTCTCGCCGGAAGGACTTGCCGAGAATCGTTCGCGAGCTGACTTCAAACGGCCGTGGCTGAATGTTGCCGTCACGCTGAGTGTCGTCGTGGCGGCGGTCACGTATGGGGCCGTCCGTCGCGGGCAGGCTCAGTTCGTCGATGGCCCGCGCGTCGGTCTCGTGCAGGGCAACTTCCCGTCGTCGTTGAAGCACAACACCGACGAGTACCCGCGCATCTTTCAGGTCCACGATGCTGTGACCGGGATGGCGGTGCAGCATCAGCCCGACCTGATTGTCTGGCCGGAAACGATGTTTCGCTGGCCGCTGCAGATTCTCGATCCGGAACTCGACGAAGCTCAGCTTCAGGCGATGGCTCCGCCGCAACTCCAGGGAGCCCAGCAGTATCGCTGGCTGGATTCGTGGAAAGACCCGGCGGTCCGGCAGACTCTGGCCGAACTCTCGCAACGAGCCGGCGCGCCAATGATTGTCGGCATCGATACCTGGGTCGCGGGCAAGGATCGCATTCGAGCATACAACTCGGCCGCCTTCATCACGCCGCAACAGGGCATCGTGAACCGTTACGACAAAATGCACCGCGTGATTTTCGGCGAGTACGTGCCGCTGCGTGACGAGCTGCCGTGGCTGCAGGCGTTCTCACCGATCCCCGCCGAATACGGTCTGGCGAAGGGAGAATCGGCAAAGCTGCTCAAGCATCGCGACTGGACGCTGTCACCAATCATCTGTTTCGAGGACACCGTCCCGCAGCTTGTCCGGGGGATCGCGGCCGGGGCGAATGAGAAGATCGACGTTTTCGTCAACCTGACCAACGACGGCTGGTTCGCCGGTTCGAGCGAACTCGACCAGCACTTGATCACGGCGTCATTCCGCTGCATTGAAACGCGGACGCCGATGGTTCGAGCCGTCAACACCGGCTGCTCGGCAATCATCGATGGCGACGGCGTCGTTCGCGATCCGGAGGTCTTCATCGACGCCGACGCTGAGACCGCGGAAGAAGCCCGTTCGTTCCGCGACCCGAAAACCGGACGCTTGACCAAGTCTCTGAACGCGGCCCTGGTCAGCAACGTGCCACTCGACAATCGCTCGAGCGTTTACGTGCGGACGGGTGACTGGTTCGCCCAAAGCTGCTGCCTGGCAACCCTCTTCTGCTGCATCGTCGGCCCGTTCCGGCGGAAGCGGGCGAGCTGACCGTGGTGTTTAACGCCCAGCCGCAGGCGCCGCGCCGGCCACCAGAAGCGTTGCTGGTCGGAGGTGGCCGGCGCCTGCGGCTGCGTGTTAAACGAGGGAGCGACCTGCACTTTCTCACCGCAGCAGCGCGAACAGCTTTGCCAGCAGCTTTTTCCGGCCAGATGTGAGACGGGTTCGATTGAAGAGATCGCCGACCTTGCGGATCGCGTCAGCCTGTGTCGGGTAAGGGTGAATCGTGTCGGCGATCTTCGAGAGGCCGATGCCGTTCCGCATTGCCAGAGTCACCTCGCTGATCAGGTCGCCGGCATTTCGCGCGACAATCGTCGCTCCGAGAATTTGATCTGTTCCCTTTGCCGTGTGGACGCGGACGAAACCCGTCGTCTCGCCGTCGAGGATCGCGCGGTCGACGTCGGCCAGCTCCTGAGTGTACGTGTCGATTGCGATGCCGCGGCGTTTCGCCTCGTCGGATGACACACCGACGTGAGCGAGTTCCGGCGACGTGTAGGTACACCAGGGAATGATCAGATCGGTGGACTTCGCCCGTCCGAAGAAGAGCGCATTCTGAATCGCCCGCCGCGCCATGAAGTCCGACGCGTGAGTGAACTTGAATTTCGAGCAGACATCGCCGACGGCAAAGATCTTTCGGTTCGTCGTCTGCAGCCGGTCGTTGACTCTGACGCCGTTTGTCGTGTCGAACTCGACCCCGGCTGCTTCGAGACCGAGCCCCTCGACATTCGGTGCCCGACCGACGGCGACCAGCAGTTCGTCAACGGTTTCGTCGTATGAGTTGCCGTGGGAATCGAGCGTCAGCCGGATCTGCTCGCCCGCCGGGCTGACCTGCAGCGACGTCCCGCAGCACAACAGCCGAACGCCGTCGTGCAGCAGCGAGCGTTTAACAATCTCCGCCGCGTCACGGTCCTCACGCGGCAGAACGCCATGCGCCGCTTCGATCAGCAGAACCTCGGAACCAAACCGCGCGAAGCTCTGAGCCATCTCGCAGCCGATCGGGCCGGCCCCGATGATCCCAAGGCGTCGCGGCAACTCGGTCAGTGAGAACACCGTCTCGTTCGTCAGATACCGAACCTGATCGAGGCCCGGAATCGGCGGTGCCTGAGCCCGCCCGCCGGTGGCGACGATCGCCTTTTTGAATCGCAGCGTCTGGCCGTCGACATCGATTGAGTCGCGTCCGGTGAAGCGTCCGTTGCCGAGGAAGACGTCGACGCCCAGATCGCGAAACCTCGCTGCGGAATCGTTCGGACTGATATCCGCCCGCAGCTTTCGCATTCGCTCCATGACGGCCCCAAAGTCGACGCTGGCACCGTCCGGGACAGCAACGCCAAACTCACGAGCCTCCCGCACCGCCGCCGCCATTCGCGCCGCACTGATGAGGCCTTTCGACGGGACGCAGCCAACGTTCAGACAGTCTCCGCCGAGCAGCCCGCGTTCAATCAGCGCGACCTTCGCTCCAACGGCCGCCGCAATCGCCGACGACACGAGCCCGCCTGCTCCGGCTCCAATGACGACGAGGTTGTAGCGACCGTCCGGGACCGGATTCTGCCATTCGGTCGGATGTACGTTGGCTGCCAGTCGCCGGTTGTGTTCGTCGTCAGGTTGCAGGGCGTCGAGGTAGGTCATTGTGTGCAATGTGTTAGTGCGGGGCGGCGATGTTCATAAATCATCACGGTGTGAGTTCTCTCGTTAAACGCCCAGCCGGAGGCGCCGGCCACCCGCAGCTCCCCGTCACTGGTGGCCGGCGCCTCCGGCTGGGCGTTAAACGATTCAGACTGTCTGACGCGTCGTACGGTGACCATTGCCCGATTTCAGTTTCGCCATGACCTTCCTGACCGCCAGCGGGAAGACTCCCAGGAGCACGAAGGCCAGGGCGATGTCCCAGGTCAGGACGCCGCTGGCTCCTTCTTTTGTCAGAGTCTCGACGTCGGGAAATCTCGAACCCGTCCAGACAATGAGAATCGTGCCGGGCAGCATGCCGAGCTGGCTGACCCACCAGAACGTCGCGAGTCGAACTGGCGTGAGACCCATCACGGCGTTGATGACGAAAAACGGAAACGCCGGGATCAGTCGCATGGTGAACAGGTAAAACGCTCCTTCGCGTTCGAGTTCCTGATTGAACTTCGCGAGCCGATCACCAAACCGGGCAGCAATTGCGTCACGGAACAGGTAACGGCTCATCAGGAAGGCGAATGTCGCTCCGGATGTCGACGCGACGCTGACGAGAATCAGGCCCGGCAGAAACTGCACATACCACGGAAACTCGTCCGCCGGCAGTCGAAAAAACCAGCCGTACGCGATCGACAGGATTGTCGCGCCAGGCAGCGACAGCCCGGTCGCCACGACGTAAATGACGAACGCCACTCCGTATGTCAGGACCGGATTCGTCTGTTGAAACTCGCGGAAGGCGACTTCCCGTTCGGCCAGAGCAGCCAGCGACAGGTCGTCGCCGAACTGCCACCACAGTCCTGCGAACGCCGCCACAATCAAAAGCAGAATGACCAGCTTTCTCGCCGGAAACTTCCTGCTGACGGGAGACGATCGGTCCGATTCCTGTGCGGAGTTTCCGGGGGTTACCCGCTCGCAGCCTGCCATCAGTGAGTCTCTGTGAGAAGGGAACTTTTGCAGGTTGAATGTCGGACACATTTGACGGGTGAATGCGATTTCGTAGCTACGCTCGCCAGAGCGTAGATGCCGGGGTCCACCGTCTGGCGACGGTAGCTACGGGGCGCCAGTTTCGTAGCTACGCTCGCCAGAGCGTGGGTGCTGGGGCCCACCGTCTGGCGACGGTCGCTACGGGGCGTCAAGTTGTCTTGCTGTCGCCTTACTCGCGAATCAGGGATTTTCGTGCAACGCCGAATGCCCGTCCGTGACGCGCCCAACTGTTCGCTGCGAGAGGTTCAGGCCGCCCGACAGTTGCGTGAGAACTCGCTGCCCGGTACACGCTTTCGACCAAACGACGCAGCGGACCGGGCAACTTCGCGGCTCACATATCAGATCCAGGAAGAAACATGCCGACGACGATTACCGACATCACAGTCCGGGACATTCGCTTTCCGACGTCACGCGACCTCGACGGGTCCGACGCGATGAACCCGGATCCGGATTACTCGGCGGCCTACGTGACACTGCACACCGACCGCGACGACGGGCTCGCTGGCGACGGCATGACGTTTACGATCGGTCGCGGCAACGAGCTGTGTGTCGCGGCCTGTGAGTCGCTCAAGCCGCTGGTCGTCGGCCGGACGCTCGAATCATTCACCGAAGACATGGCCGGCTTCTGGCGGCACATGACCGGCGACAGCCAGCTCCGCTGGGTCGGCCCCGAAAAAGGCGTCATCCATCTCGCGACGGCGGCGGTCGTCAACGCGGTCTGGGATCTGTGGGCGAAGGTCGAAGACAAGCCGCTGTGGAAACTGCTCGTTGACATGACGCCCGAGCAGCTCGTTGGCTGCGTCGACTTCCGGTACATGACCGACGCTCTGACGCCGGAGGAAGCAATCGCTCTGCTGCAGCAGCACGATTCAACAAAGGCCGACCGGATCGCCGAGATGGAGCGTGACGGCTACCCGAGCTACACGACGTCGGCCGGCTGGCTCGGCTATCCCGACGACAAGCTGCGGTCGCTGTGCCGCAGCCTGATGGAACGCGGCTGGACGCACTTCAAAATCAAAGTCGGTCGTGACATCGACGACGACATCCGCCGCTGCCGCATCATCCGCGAAGAGATCGGCCCGGACCGTCGACTGATGATGGACGCGAATCAGGTCTGGGACGTCGGCCAGGCGATCTCGCACATGCAGCGGCTGGCGGAGTTCAATCCGTGGTTCATTGAGGAGCCGACGTGTCCTGACGACGTGCTCGGCCACGCGGCCATTGCGAAGGCCATCGCGCCGATCAGCGTGGCCACTGGCGAGATGTGTCAGAACCGCGTGATGTTCAAGCAGTTGATGCAGGCCGGTGGTCTGCAGGTTTGCCAGATCGACAGTTGCCGGCTGGGCGGCGTCAACGAGGTCATCGCCGTCATCCTGCTTGCCGCGAAGTTCGGCATCCCGGTCTGTCCGCATGCTGGTGGAGTTGGGCTGTGCGAGTACGTGCAGCATCTGGCGTTGTTCGACTACATCGCCGTCAGTGCGTCGCTGGAGGACCGCCTGACGGAGTACTCCGACCACCTGCACGAGCACATGGTTGACCCGGTTAACATGCAGAACGGACGCTACATGCCACCGACGGCGCCGGGGTACAGCATCACGATGAAGCCCGAGTCGCTCGCCGAGTTCGAATTCCCGAGCGGCCCGGCGTGGCAAGGATAATCCTGCCACAAAGTAGCCATCTCGCTCCACCGAGATGAGCCGTCGTCAGTGTTTACGTGCCTTTGTGCGACACGATTCCACGCGAGAAGACCTGCATTCAATCGTCGCAAGTGTCGATGACGCGTGCACTGAGTCACGACCGGTTTTGTCGATCGGCTCATCTCGGCGGAGCGAGATGGCGACTTTGCTTCGGCCTCAGTCCACAAACAGGAACTCGTTCAGGCCGAACAGCACCTGCAGGTATTGAGCCCACGAGTTCTCGACGTCATTGCCCGGGGCGGCCTGCAGGAAATCGGTTGCCAGCTGCTGCTCGTCCGTCGTCGGCGGGCGACCGAACAGTCGCTGGTAGGTGGCGGTGACTCGGTCATTTCGAGTGTCGAAATCAGCCAGCAGTTGCCGGGCGAGTCCGCGTGACTGCTGCTGCACCAGTGGGCCGTTGAGAACGAAGAGCTGCTGTAGTGGCGTCGTCGTCGGTTCGCGTTTCGGGCTGTGAGCGGTCGGTTCGGGGAAGTCGTACAGGCGCAGCATCTGATGCAGCTCGCGACGGGCAATCAGTGAGTACAGCGTGCGGCGGTGATTGTCGGCGGCGTCGACGGCCTGCGGGGCGCCGCCGATGCGCTGGTCGAGATTCCCCGCCGCAGCGAGCATCGCGTCGCGCCACATTTCGACGGGCAGTCGCTTGCGTGGCATCGACCATAGCAGTCTGTTCTCGGGGTCGAGGTCGTTGAACGCCGCGTTGAAGTCGCTGCTCTGCTGGTAGGTCGCCGACAGGACGATCGTTCGGTGCAGCCACTTGAGCGACCAGTCGTGCTCGACGAGTCCGCGCGCCAGGGCGTCGAGCAGTTCTGGATGCGTTGGCCGTTCGCCCTGCGCACCGAAGTTGCTCAGCGTGCGCACGAGTCCCTGGCCGAAGTACTGCGCCCAGATTCGGTTGACGATCACGCGGGCTGTCAGTGCCTGAGCGTCGGTGAGCAGCGACTCCGCCAGTTCGAGCCGCCCGCTGCCGTGCTCGAACGGCGCCGCATTGCTCGCCGACAGAACGGTCGGAAATCGTCGCGGCACGATGTCGCCTTTGTTTTCCGGATTGCCTCGGCGGAAGACGTTGACGTTGCGAACCTCGCCAGCCTTGTACTCCAGCCTTGTCGCGTCCTCGCCGTTTGGCTGCACATAGATCGCCGCGTCGTAAACCACGTTCGCCCACGGGGCGTCGTAATGAGGCGTCTCGTTGCGAAGCTTCGCCAGTTCCGCCCGCAGCGATTTCGCTTCGTCGGAGTCCTTCTCCTTGATCGCTTTCAGCTTTCCTTCAAGAGCTTTTGCCCGCGACCGCGCCGTTCTCACGATGGCGGCTTCCGGTTCGGGGAGCAGTGGGCGATCGCTGAGCTGTGTACTCGCGAAGACGCCTGCCAGTCCGTAGTAGTCTTCCTGCGTGACCGGGTCGAACTTGTGATCGTGGCAACGGGCGCACGAAACGGTCAGCCCCAGAAAGGTCCGCGAAACGGCGTCGATCCGCTCGTCCCATTCCTCCGCAACGACGACACGAATCACGTCGGGAGCGAGCCGCAGCTCCTTCCAGTACGTCGGGCTGAGTCCCAGAAAACCAAGCGCCGCATAGTCTGCCGGCTCGACGTCTTCCATCAGATCCGCCGCGAGCTGCAGTCGAAGAAAGCGGTCGAATGGGAGGTCCTCGTTCATCGCGCGAGCCACCCAGTCGCGGTACAGCCACGCCTGCCCGGACAATGTCAGCCAGCTCGCGGTCGTGTCGGTATAGCGTGCCAGGTCGAGCCAGACGCGCGCCCAGCGTTCGCCACACCGCGGAGACGCCAGCAGCCGATCGACCAGTCGCTCGACAGTGTCCGGAGCATCGTCAGCCAGAAACGCATCAATGCTGTCCGGAGTCGGCGGCAGCCCTGTCAGGTCGAAATGCAGCCGCCGAACGAGCGTTCGTTTGTCCGTCGGCGAGAGCAGTTCGGCGTCGACGGCAGTCTGTTCAAGACGCTGCAGCACGTAACGATCGATTGCGTTACTGGCGGTCTCGCGGGCTTGAACGTCGGGTGGGGTCGTCCCGCCGAGCGGCTGAAACGCCCAGAACTGGCGGCCAGCTTCGATGTCGATCTGCCCGCCGGATTTCCGGACCGCCTGTTCGCCGTACTCGGGAAACGCGGCGCCCTTACGAATCCACTCTTCCAGAATCGCGATCTCGGAAGCAGGCATCCGACCGTCGGGCGGCATCTGCAGATCCGGATTGCGATACGTCACGGCTTGCAGCAGCAGACTCGCTTCAGGTTTGCCGGCGACGACTGCCGCTCCGCGACTGCCGCCGCGTTTCAGCCCGGCACTCGAATCGAGAACCAGCTCGCCGTTCTCGGGGCCAGTCTCGGTCGAGTGGCACTCGCCGCAACGCCGATGCAGCAGTGGTCGGACCTTTGACTCGAAGAACGCGATGGCCGCGTCGGTCGGTTTCGATGTTGGCTCTTCTGGAGTGTCGGTCGCCTGAAGTTCTGTTGTCTGCGTCGCAAAGACTGCGACTGTCAGCAGCAGGACCGCGCAGAACTTCGCCGTCTCGCTTCGCCGAGATGAGCCGGTCGCGGAGCAGACATTCCAGACTGTTGCAACTTCCAAAATCATCGGACAACTCCCGCAATTCTGCCGTGTCCTTAAGCGAACGCGACTTCTGACGACGGCTCATCTCGACGGAGCGAGATGGCTACTGTGATGCGCAGCTTTTTCAACGGTCAATCATCCGCGACTGCCTGCAGCTGCTCAATCATCGCGTCGACCATGACGTCGCCGGACTGTGCCGTGAACGGGAACTGGTTGCAGTATTTCGGCGACTGATACGACGCGTAAGTTTTGCGTTCGACATCATGGGCATCCGGCATGTAGCCGATTCGACCGTTGGCGTAGCACGCCAGCATCAGGTGTTTGAACGGGCTTCCCTCGCGGACTCGTAATGCCAGCGTGGTGAAGAACTCGGTCGAGTTGCTGACGATTGCGAAGTCGCCGATCCGCAGAGCCTGAACCTCGGTGTCGAGTGTCTCCGGGCGAGTGTCCAGATCGACGAGCATCAGATCGGTCCATGCCTGGTTGAAGCGGCACATGGCCGAAACGGCTTTCCATTCGTCGCCGCCGTGTCGCGCGACCATATCATCAGGACGATTTGTCATCACTCGGCCGATGGTGTCTCGCCAGCCGGTGACGTCCTTGTCCCGCAGCCGCTGCAGAGCCTCTTCGCGGTCGTGATCGATTTCCTCGCGCGTCCAGCGACGCGTTGGGATGCTCGCTCGGACGGAACTCGCCCCGAGCTGCGACGCATCGACGGGAGTTGTCCGGCCAAGCAGTTCGACGGCAGCAGCTCCAACGGCGTCGACGGGTTCGACGCAGCGGTCGGGCGTTGAGAACTCGCGCAGGAAGTTGACGTCGCCGCAGGCTCCCTGCAGGTACAGCGCGAGGCTGCCAGGAAATGCAGCCTCGATGCGGTCGCAGATTCCGCCCGGCGCGTCGCGACTGACAGACCGCGGACGCAGCACCGTCGCAATCGTTGGGTGAGCCTGAAACCCAACGACGACCGCCAGCACGGATCCGTCGGCACGATCGACTCGCAGCGTTGTCAGCGTTGGATCAACCGGGCCGTTCTCGCGCGTGCGGTTAAAGGTGAGACCGGTGACCTCGGTCGAACCCGCCGACAACGTTGCTGGTTCGCGCGACTGCCAGGCGGCGATGGCGGACTCGGCGGCCTTTTCGGCGGCCCAGGTCTCATAGTTCGGATCAACCTCTCCGACGCCCAGCAGCCCGCCGGATGCCGGCGCGTTATGCGAGTGCTCGCAGCAGACCAGAATGGCCGATTCGTTGATGTCCGTTGCCGCAGCGACCTGTTCGCGAACTCGCCGCGTGAAGTCTTCGCTGATGACCATCAGGTCCAGCGAGACGATGGCCAGCGCGGACTCGCCAGTGTCGACGACGAGTGATGTCGCGTTGAGGTCGTCGTGAATGTCGAGCCAGGTGCGTTCGAGGTAGTATCCCCAGCCGGTCAGTTCGACCCCCGGCGGCGGCGTGATGCAGACTCGTTGGGCTCCGGCGCGAACAGGCATAATTCTGATTCCCACTCATTGTTTAACCGCAAGCCGCAGGCGTGCGCGTGATTTCCTGGTCGGGCTATTGCGACGCGCACGCCTGCGGCTTGCGGTTAAACGAGGCTTACTTAACTGCGGTACTCAACGATGAAGATTACTCGAATCACATCCTTCCCCGTCAGCATCCCGCTCAAACCCGAGTACCGCATGGTGTCGGCGCTTGGGCGGCACGAGGTCTCGAAGTACCTGCTGGTGCGGGTGGAAACGGATGCGAGCGTTGATGGCGTCGGTGAGGCCACCGTCATGTCGCGGTGGAGCGGCGAGACTGTGTGGGGGGCACAGGCCCTGATCGACCGGGTGTTCGCTCCAGCGTTGCTCGACGCCGACCCGACCGACATCGACGCTATCGATCAGAGAATGGACGCCGTCGCCCAGGACAACTGGTTTGCGAAGTCCGCGATCGAAATGGCCTGTCAGGACATCGTCGGTAAAGACTCCGGCAAACCGATCTATGAACTGCTCGGCGGCGCCGCTCGCAGCCGGACGATCAAATGCCGCTTCTCGATGGGGGCTTATCCGGCAGAACGAGCCTCTCGCCGCGCGAAGGAACTTGTCGAGAAGGGCTTCACGACGATCAAAGTCAAAGTCGGGACCGGCATCGCAGACGACGTCGAGCGTGTCCGCGCCGTGCGGGAATCGATCGGTCCAGACTACGAGGTCGTGATCGACGCGAACTGCGGTTACGCAACGGCGACGGAAGCGATCGATGCGGCGAAACAGATGGCTGACCTGGACATCGGCCTCTTCGAGCAGCCGACGCCGCGGCACGACTATCACGCGCTGGCGGAAGTACGGCGAGCGATCGGCTGTCCCGTCATGGCCGACGATATCTGCTTCGATCTCGCGCAGGCCCGCGAGTGCATTCGTAACGAAACCTGTGACGTCATCAGCGTTTACCCCGGCAAGATGGGCGGCATTCGGAAGGCCCGCCGAGTCGTCGACCTTGCCGAAGAAGCGGACGTCGCATGCAGCATCGGGTCGAATCTGGAACTCGACATCGCGTCCGCCGCGATGTGCCACCTGGTCGTCGGCTCGCAGAACATGAACATCGAACGCTTTCCCGGCGACATCATGGGACCGGATTATCACGAGGTTCGCGTCGTCAAAGAGCCGCTGGTCATCGAGGGCCCGACGATTACCGTCAGCGACCGACCGGGCCTGGGCGTCGAGGTCGACTGGGAAGTCGTCGAGCGTTACTCGGGAGCGTAATCAGAGCGAGTCTGGTTCTGATCTCGAACGAGAAGGCAAGCTGGAATCGAAGCAGAGACACCTGCGTCCTTCGTTTCCTTCCGGTCTTCTGTTCGAAGAAAGGCCCGCTACATTCGGCTCTTCGCGGATTGCTGGAACAGGGCCGCGAGTTGCTGCCGGAGCGGCATCTCATTCGGAGTCCGCTTACGAAACTTGCTATTGGCCCTGAAACTCCGACCGCGGGTTCACACTATTCGCTGGCCGATAACGCGTAGCGAGCGATTGTTGGAACGGGCTGGTCGAGCGGGTTCAGCACAGCTCGAATGCTTGCCAGCGTGGCTTCCACACTGTCCGCGACGGACGAGTCAACATCGAGCAGCACGACGGTCTCCGACTGTTCGGCGGGCAGACTTCCCGGAGGTTCGACATGGGCCATCTGATCCCGCAGGACATGCTCATCGGCGTCAGACGCGTCAGTACTTCGCGCTGTCCGCTCCTGCACTCGATCCCGCAGGAGCTGCAGTGGAGCGTGGCATTTCACGATCATCGTGTTCGCGTTGTGGCGCGATGCCATCTCAAGAAACGGTCGTCGCGACTCTGCTGACAGAAAGGTTGCGTCCACGATGACCGGGTGGCCGGAAAGGATCAGCGTGTCGGCGAGGTAAAGCAGCCGATCGTATGTCTGCTGTGAGAAACGCTCGCCATACAGGTGGGCGATCTGCTGTTCGTTCGGTCGCTCGTCTGCGGTCAGTCCGGCGAGCCGTTTGCGTTCGACATCGGATCGCACGCGAATCGCGGAGAACTGTTCGACCAGCGACTGCGAAACAAACGTCTTGCCGCTGCCCGAGACGCCGTGCATGAGAATCAACGTCGGCATGACGAAGTCATGTTCGTCAGCCGCGACGTTCAGGCATCCCTGCAGCTCGTCTCGCAAATCTCGCTGTTTCTCGGGCGGCAACGAAGACTGGTTGAGCCGAATCGCGTCGACTTTCGCCCGGATCATCGCTCGATACACCAGGAAAAACGGCAGGACCATCACGCCTTCATAATCGCCGGTGTGTTCGAGATACCGATTCAGAAATCGCCATGCGAGACGCGGCAGGTCGTGCTCGTCGAGGTCCATCATGACGAACGCGACTTCGCTCATTACGTCGATCCAGCGAAAGTCGTCGTTGAACTCGATGCAGTCGAACAACCGAACTTCACCGTCGATCCGCACGATGTTTCCGAGATGCAGATCGCCGTGGCAATGCCGCACAAACCCGTTACGGCAGCGGTTGGCCAGCATGTTCTTCAGACAGGCGATCTCGGTGTGGCTCCAGCGTTCAAGCTGCGCGGTCAGGTCCAGCTGAGCAGTCTGGTCGAGGCGGGCACTCAGTGCTTCGAAGTTATCGTGCGCTGCATTCGACAGACGCTCAATTCGTTCTTTATCTCGCTGTGGACGAGCTGCGGTCGTCGGCTCGCCAGCGGACACGTTGTCGTACTGCTCTGCAGACTGATGTGCGGCGGCAACCCGGTCGGCCAGAGCGTCAACGAGGTCCGCGTCCACTTCGCCCTCGACAGCCAGGCGGCTGAGAAGATTGCGCTGATCGAACCGGTGCATGCGCACGGCGACCTCGAACGGTTCGTCAGACGACGTCGCGTCAGGTGCGTTACCGTCGAGGTCCGGCGACGATTCTCCTTGCCTGCCGACAGACTCGTCCACCCGGCGTTCAACGCCGAACTGCAGATGCGGGTTTTCGGGTGTCCCATGAAAAGCAACGACGTCGACATACAGGTCCGGTGAGAAGCGGCGATTGAGTTCGAGTTCGCGCTCACAGAAATGTTTGCGCCGCTTCAGCGTCGAGAAGTCAAGAAAGTCGAACCGGACTGGCTTCTTGATCTTCCAGGCAAAGTCGTCGGTCAGAAGGACCCAGGAAATATGCGTCTCGATCAGTTCGATGCCGCCACGAGTTGCCACGGAGTCCGGCCATGCTGAGCGATGCTGCAGTCTTTTGACCAGCTGTCTGCTGGCGGAAATGTTCGACGGGACCGGCATGAAATGACCTTCACGGAGCCGAGCAATGCCGCCGGTCGACGCTCGTGTCCGACGACCGGCAGTTCTGACCGACACTGAGTGTTTACGATGCTGGTTTCAGTTTCAGTTGTAGGGTGCGTGCAGCAAGCGTTTTCAGGGCGGTGCGTTACGTCGGCGAACACGACAGATCGTCTGCGACACTCTGTATTGAGAGCAATCTGGCTTGCGCAACGCACCAGGGCAAACACGCCGACTCCACGCACCCTACGAGAATCATCCGGGTCACGATGCTGGTTTCAGTTTCAGTTCGCGACGTGACAGGGTTTCGTCGAGGTCGAGGATCGCGGCGGGATCGTCTGCAACCATTCGCACCTTGGCCAGAATTTCCCTGGCAGTCGCTTCTTCCTCGACCTGTTCCGTGATGAACCATTGCAGTTCAACGAGCGACGCGAACGCTTTCTGTTCGAGGGCAAGTTCAAAGATGCCGTGGACGCGCCGCGTGTTCTCCTGCTCGCGGTCGAGCGCCTTTTGAAAGACATGCAGAACGGACTCGAACTCGGTGGGCGGCTCATCAAGGGGCAGCATCTGGATCGAAAGATCCCGCGCGACGAGGAATTCATAAAGCCGCATCGCGTGCGAGTGCTCTTCCTGAGCCTGGGCGCGGAGCCATTTCGCGAAGCCGTGCAGTTGCTGGCCGGAACACCAGGCGGCCATTCCGAGGTACTGATACCAGGCGGTCAGCTCGGAGTTGATCTGTTTGTTGAGTGCGTTGTGAATAAGTTCGTGAATCATGGGTCTGCCTTGAAGAAATGAAGATGCAACGTCCGGCGGAACTGTGCTGCCGCAATTTCGGGTGAGGTCAGGACCGCGAATCGCGCGCCGAGGGTTCAGGAAGCATCGCATCGAGCCCTGCCGACAGCGTGTCGAACTCTGCGTCTACGGGACGTCGGCCTTGCCTGACAGGCGTCATAAGTTCGCTACACCGACCTTCGTCGTGACTTGGCGAAGTCAGCGACGCGGGCAGATGACCGACCGCGCTGGTTGGTCAGCAATCAGATTCTACCAGCGGGAAGTTCCGTCTTTCGCATTTCAAGCTGACTGACCGGTCGTGGCACACGGCTTGCCTGCCGCAGGGAGTGCAACCATCAGCCGGTCGTTGCAGGGCAACGGGCAACCAGCCGTCCAACAGCCGGCCAGCTGAGTCCTGACACGGCTCAGTTCTGACCCCGCCAGACCGTCGAACCAGACAGCCGGAGCTGTCACACACTCAAGCGAGTCGGGACGGGGTGAACTGCCGCGGGGCATTCACAACGGAGACATCATCATGGCGTCGTTAATTCTTGGAATCCTGATCGCAGTTCTCGACATCGTCGCTCTGTTCGACGTGTTGTTCAGCATCCGACCGGCTATCGAAAAGCTGCTGTGGGTGATCGTCATCCTGCTTCTGCCCGTGCTGGGGCTGCTGCTGTATTTCCTCTTTGGAAGAAGCCGCGGCGATCGTCCGTTCGTCCCCCGCCGGTAATCGCTGTCACGGCGTGCTCGCAATATCACGGAACCGAGTTACAGCGCACGACATTCTTCAGACGAGAGGACTGGTGTCTCATGACACTCGTGGAACTACTGCCTTATCTGGTTGTTGCCGGGTTCTGCGGCGGGATCGCTCAATCAGTTGCTGGCTTTGAGCGAGGCGGATGCCTGGGGGCGATCTTCACGGGGTTGATCGGCGCCGTTCTGGGAACGTGGCTCGCCCGGCAACTTGGCCTCGACGAAATGCTGTCCCTGAGAATCGGAAACCGGGACTTTCCGGTGATCTGGTCGGTGCTGGGAGCCTCCATGTTTGTCGGGATTCTGGCGGCTCTGACGAGCCAGCGTCGTCGGCATGTTCGCGACCGTTCGTGACTCGACTGAGGACGACGTTCGCTGGATTACGCGGCACTCGATGGGAAGGAGACAACCATGAAGTGCGGAACAGTAACAACGGCAATCATGCTGCTTCTGATGGGGACCCTCACCGCTGTGACCGGTTGCTCGTCAGATGTTCCTGTGCTGTCTGAGAAGTCTGAGTCGGAGATTGATTCGCAGGCCGACAAGGTGGCGAGTGAATCGGAATCGTCAACAACGGGACTGCCGACCGCAGCGCAACGAGCTTACGAAGTGACGGAAACTCCGGAAGTGCCCGCCCGGGACGATGCCGAGCGGCAGCGAACAGGGATCGTCAGCAGCTTCGACAATGAGACGTTGCAGCTGAATGAAGACGGCCATGTTTTCAGTTACCGGCTCGCCAAGGACGTCAGCGTTTACTACCCCGGCGGCAAGACCGATCTGATGGACCTGCGGCAGGGCGACGAGATCACAGTGTTTCTGGAAGATGACGTTTCTCTTCGGTAAGCGCCAGACGAACTACAGGTTTCCCTTTCTGGCTCGTTCTTCTTTTCTGTGGTCGGCGATGGTCCAGCGGTGGTGGGGGTTGGCTTTGAGCCAGGTGTCGGGGAGCAGGGTTTCG
>Ga0070726_10002348_pt1 | contig 17139 bp, 14 predicted proteins | sample tdAd471_FD_67275 | JGI IMG/M metagenome (GOLD analysis project Ga0070726, IMG submission 67275) | Marine sediment microbial communities from the Atlantic coast under amendment with organic carbon and nitrate - tdAd47.1 | ecosystem: Environmental > Aquatic > Marine > Coastal > Sediment | place... | reverse complement strand
GCCTGTGGATCGACAACAAAACGGAATCCATTCAACATCCCTAGCGCCTCACCATCGACCTGCACAGCCCCATCTACGCCAATATCGACTGGAAGATGCTCTGCCTTGCCGCCCATATCCCGCAGCAAAACCGAAGTACGCCTGTCAACGAACCTCTGTGTGAGCGCATTGTGAAGCGCATCAGACAATTTTTGTTCGAGCAGACGGGTACGTTCGGCCATCTCGGCAGGATCCGCAAGCCAGTCCGGCCGATGCGCGATATACGCCCATGTCCGCACCGCTGCGAGCCGCCCGGACAGTGTATCCACGCCGCCCTGCACAGTGTCGAGACGTGCGATATTCTGCGCAAACCAGTCACGCGGCACAAGGCCATTGCCCTCGCTGCGATAGCTCCATAGCCGGGACACCAGCCGCCCATGATGCTCTGGCCCCAGTTTCTGAAAATCCGGCAAACTGCATACATCCCACAAACGCCGCACCTGTTGCGGGCTGCGCACGCGCTGGCGCACCGGCTCGGTGTCGGCCATGGCCTTGAGCACGGCAAGATCAACCGCTTGTGGCGCGGCGCGCAATTCCGGGCGCTCGGGCCGTGCTTCCAAGGCTGTAATCAGCGCATCCAGCGTATCGAGTGGTGGCGCGCCATCGCGCCAGAACATCTGCTCGATACGCGGAAAATCATGCGCCTCAATCGCCTCGATTTCTTCAGGGTCAAAAGCACTCGCCCCTTCCTCACCGCCCAGTGACCCAAAGGTGCCGTCCGTATGATGTCGTCCTGCACGCCCTGCAATTTGCGCCATTTCCGAAACAGTCAGCCGCCGCGTGCGCCGCCCGTCAAATTTGCGCAGGCTGGCAAAGGCAACATGCTTCACATCAAGGTTAAGTCCCATGCCAATCGCATCGGTAGCGACGAGATAATCGACATCTCCGTTCAGGAACATCTCGACCTGCGCATTGCGCGTCGAAGGCGAAAGCGCACCCATCACCACCGCCGCGCCACCACGCAAACGTCTGAGCATTTCGGCAACGGCATACACCTCTTCTACCGAGAAGGCGACGATGGCAGAACGCCGGGGCAAGCGGGACAGCTTCTTGGCACCCGCATAGCTTAATGTCGAAAAACGCGGGCGCGAGCTTATCTCGGCATCGGGTAACAGGGCGCGCACCATGGGCGCCAAAGCATCAGAGCCCAGGAGCATAGTCTCCTCTCGCCCCCTCGCTCGCAACAAACGATCCGTGAATATATGCCCGCGCTCCGGGTCGATCCCGATTTGCGCTTCATCCAGTGCGACAAAGGCGAAATCTCTTTCCAGCAGCATCGATTCCGCTGTGCAGAGATACCAGCGCGCGCCGGGTGGCTCGATTTTCTCTTCACCGGTGATCAGCGCAACCTCACCCGCTCCCTTGAGCGCGACAACCCGGTCATAAACCTCACGCGCCAGCAAGCGCAGCGGAAAACCCATCATCCCGCTCGAATGCGCGCACATACGCTCGACAGCGAGGTGCGTCTTCCCGGTGTTGGTAGGGCCGAGCACCGCCGTAACAGAAGCGCGGGTAAAATGAGCCATAGGCCCTTTTCAACCAAGCAAAAGCTGCGCGCAAGAGCGCGACTCGACGCTTTTCACCCGGCGCAGTGCACATTTCATCGCTTCAAACCTCTGTAAACCACCATATTAATTTGACTTTAACCATCTGCTTCCACAAAAAGTCCCGCAAATCGGTGCAGAGCGGGTGCATCGATAATGAAATAAATGCCCGGAGGGTCACCGGCTTGTTTGCAAAGAATGATTTTGGGCAGTCACAAGGCAGTGCTGGCGCATCAGGCGCAGCGCTCTGGCTCGCCCGCACGCAAGAGCAGACAGGTGCACAAGAGCAAGCCCCTACATCAGGCCAAGAGAGTGAAACCCGTGCCAAAGCGCAGCAGAACGAAGCGCGGCACTGGCGCGACCGCCTTGCCCATTGGGCACATGATGTCGATCTGACCCCGGACCTTGGACAGAATATCGGCAGCATCGAATGGATACGTGGTGCTGCGACATGTTTTGCGCTCTGTTTCGCCGCCATCAGCATGCGCCCCGATTTCGCTGCACTTCCGGCCGCGCCGCAACCTGCAATGTCATCGGCCAGCTATGACGAATTCCGTTCGCAAATGATAACGCCGCTGGCGCTCGGCGCGGATAGCGGACGGCATATGGGGCCAACCGATGCGGTCATGCCGCTCAAGGAAACACCCGAACGCCCGATGATCCAGCTGAGTGCTGCCATTGGTTCAAGCGACAGCTTCCAGCGCACGCTCTCCCGGGCAGGGGTCAGTAGCAAAGACGCAAAAATGGTCATCGATTTGCTCGGTGACGATGTTGCGCCCGGTGCTGTGGCCGCTGGCACGCGCCTCGACCTGACACTGGGCCGCCGCGCGAACCGCAATATCCCTCGCCCGCTGGATGCACTCGCTTTTCGCGCACGGCTGGATATGGCCATCAATGTGACCCGTCAGGACGGCGATCTGGCCGTCACACGCACTGCCATTGCCGTTGATGACACGCCGCTGCGCATTCGTGGCGTCGTCACCGACAGCCTCTATCGTTCCGCACGGGCAGCAGGCGCGACACCTGGCACTATCCAAACCTATTTACGCGCCATCAAACAGCAGGTTCCACTCAATAAAATCGGGGCTGGCGACAGTTTCGATATCATCGTCGCGCACCGCCGCGCGGTCACCGGCGAAACCGAAACCGGCGAACTTCTCTATGGCGGCATCAAGCTCGCCAATGGCAAGAAAGCCGATATGCTCAAATGGACGCAGAACGGCAAAACCGAATGGTTTGAGGCGTCAGGCGTCGGCAAGAAACGCCCTGGCCTCATCAGGCCCGTGCGCGCCGCGCGTCTCTCCTCCGGTTTTGGTATGCGTTTCCACCCGATTCTGGGCTATTCACGCATGCATGCCGGCGTTGATTTCGCAGCATCGACAGGCACGCCTATTTATGCCGTTACCGATGGCCGCGTGACCTTTGCGGGGCGCAATAATGGCCATGGTAAATTTGTGAAGCTCGACCATATAGGGTCACTGGCTACCAGCTATTCTCACATGAGTCGTATCGCCGTTTCAGCTGGCCAACGAGTGAAACGCGGTCAGGTGATCGGTTATGTCGGCTCCACAGGTCTCTCAACCGGCCCGCATCTCCATTATCAGGTCTATCGCAATGGCAAGGCCGTCAACCCGATGTCGGTCAAGTTCGAACAATCCTCGCAACTGGCCGGGAACGAGCTGCGCGCCTTCCGCACCCGCCTTGCGGAGCTGAAACGCACGGCCAATGGCCCAACCATTGCCGTTGTACCCGCCAGCATGGTCAAGCCGCGCGTCGAAGATGAAAAACCAAAGGCCAAGCCAGCCAAAATCGCCATGCGGTGACGCTACCCGCTTGCCGGTCTGCATATGACCCCGTAAAGCTTGCCTCATGTCGAACCATAATGCCTCCTTCCCCGCACTGCGCATGCGCCGCACCCGGGCCTCCGGCTGGAGCCGCGCGCTCTTTGCGGAAAACCACTTGCGTCCCAGCGATTTGATCTGGCCATTGTTCGTGACAGAGGGCAGCAATATCGAGGAACCCATAGCGTCACTGCCGGGCGTTTCGCGCTGGTCGGTCGATGCTATTGTCGGTTGTGCACGGCAGGCGCGCGATGCGGGCATAGCCTGCATTGCCCTCTTCCCCAACACACAGGCAGACCGTCGCAGCGATGATGGCAGGGAAGCGCTCAATCCGGATAATCTGATGTGCCGCGCCATCCGCGCTATCAAGGACTCTGTGCCGGACATTGGTATTCTCACAGATGTCGCGCTCGACCCTTATACCGCCCATGGGCAGGACGGACTGGTTGATGGCGAGGGCTATATCCTCAATGATGAAACAATCGATATTCTTGTTGGTCAATCGCTCAATCAGGCTGCGGCTGGTGCAGATATTATCGCACCCTCAGACATGATGGACGGGCGCGTTGGCATTATCCGTGCGGCACTGGAGGCCAATGGCCATCAGAATGTACAGATCATGGCCTATGCCGCCAAATATGCGTCTGCCTTTTATGGCCCTTTTCGCGACGCCGTTAGCTCACGCGGGCTGTTGAAAGGCGACAAGAAGACCTATCAGATGGACCCTGCCAACGCTGAAGAAGCATTGCGCGAGGTCGCGCTCGACATATCCGAGGGCGCAGACAGCGTTATGGTCAAACCCGGCCTGCCCTATCTCGACATTATTCGCGCCGTTAAAGAGCGCTTCACGATACCCGTCTTCGCCTATCAGGTGTCGGGCGAATATGCGATGATCGAAGCGGCTGCGGCAGTTGGCGCAGGAGAGCGTGATGCGCTGGTACTGGAAACTCTCCTCGCCTTCAAACGCGCGGGCTGTACTGGTATTTTAAGCTATCATGCGCTCCATGCTGCGCGCCTGATAGCCTAGGCGGTGTGACATTCAGCCCTGCCGGTCTGCAAATGCCGTTTTTCTGTGCTTCCGATGCTCACGTATCTTTAGTACGCTGCGCTTCGGGTCACAGAAAACCAGCATTTTCGCCACGGCATCTTCTGAATGTCAACACCACCTAGTGTGGTGGATTTGAAATTCGCCACATTGAAACGGTCAGGTGCAGAGCGAATTTCAAATCCTTAAACCGCACTAGATTCATATAGTTACTAGAGTCAGGTCCCTTAGGGCTGTTGCAAACCTGCTCTCAGCGCATCTATCTTGAGCTGCTGGTCAGATACAATATTTTGTGCACGGACAATCGCATTTTTTATCTCGGCAACACCGTCCTCTGCCTCGCCTGCAGCGATCGCCTGCGAGCGGTCAGCGTAAAGCGTGTCCAGCGCTGCCAATGCATAATTGCTCGGGTAACGCGCCTGTTCCAGACGACTGAGGTGCATTTGTGCCACCACCCATTGTTCGCTCAACAAGGGCGCGCTCCTGGCTATGCGAATACGCCCGGCCACCTCCTTATAAAGCGAATCGAACATTATATTGCTATTGGATGCCTGCGCGGCAAGCTCAGCAATTTTCTGACGCAACTGCGGGAGACCGTCTGAACTTGTGCCAGCCTCTATTGCGACCGCACCCTGCCCTGCCGGTGCCCCATCCTCGATCGGCCGCTTCATAAGTGAAGGGTAGCCCCGCCCGTCCTGTTCGGCGCAGGCAGAAAGCAACAACACAGGAAGAGATAGCATAAGCAAGGCACGCATGGTCATGACATCGCCCAATAGAGCGCCAGTCAGTGCCGCGCAATGGGGTCATAGCTCCATTATCGCCAGGCCGCTAAACGACACGGACATAGAAAACCCTCGCTCAAAGCATTTGGCATATGCAGGCAATATGCATAGGGGATGAAAATGCTCACGACCTTTCTCAGCATATTGCCTGTGTTCACGCTCATTCTTGCAGGCTATGGCGCTGGCAAAAGCGGCATCATCCCGCCTGCCGCCAATAAGGAGCTGAACCGCTTCATCATCTGGCTGGCATTGCCTGCGCTCATGTTCTCGATTGTCGCGAAGACTGACTGGAACAGCTTTTGGGACAGGGACTTCATCATCGTAATCATGTCGGCTAGTGTCATTATTTATGTAATCGGTATGGTTTTGGGGCGTCTGCGTGGCTTGCCCGTAGCAGACATGGCCATTGATGGCCTGAATGCCAGCTATTCTAATGCAGCCTATATCGGCTTGCCGCTTTTCCTGATCGCCCTTGGCCCCAAGAGCAGCCCATATGTCATCGTCGCGGCAACATTGATGCTGCTGAGCTTATATGCGCTCAGCATTATTTCGATCGAACTGGGCCATAATCGCTCTGAGGGGTTTGGCCATGCCATTGGCAAGGCCGCCATTGCCCTGATTCGCAACCCCGTGATGATTGGTCCGCTGGCAGGTTTGTTCTGGTGGATGAGCGGCCGGACCTTGCCCACACCCATTGATCAATTCACGCATATGCTCGGTGTTGCAGCCAGCCCTACGGCCTTGGTCGCTATTGGCCTCTTTCTCGCTGAGAGCCCCTTGCAGAGCGCTCTTACCAGCCGTCCCATATGGGCGTTAACAGTCACCAAGCTCGTTCTTCATCCGCTGATCTCGGCATTAATCGCCGGACCGCTGCTGGGCATGAGCGGCTTTACTGTCACTATGGCGGTTGCAATTGCGGCATTACCGACAGGCACAGGGCCATTCATGGTAGCGGGCTTTTATGCGCGTGATGGCAAAGTCACCTCCGGCACTATTTTTCTGAGCACGATTATCTCCGTGATGACCATCACCGCAATATTGACGTTGCTCCCGCATTAGCGCCTGTATGATGAGCGGCTGGACCAGTAACGGAAAAGCAGGCGTTACAGGACGAATACCCTCGCAAAACAATATCGGGAACGCCCCATTCCGGTTGACAGGCGGGTGATCATCCACTAACGGCCCACATTCCGCGCAGCCACTATGGGTAGCCCCACTGAGTCTGCGCACAGCAATTTGTGATAAAGAGATAAAGCCATGTTCGCTATCGTGCGCACAGGCGGCAAGCAATATCGCGTAGCCGCCGGAGACAAAATTGTAGTTGAAAAGCTGGCTGGCGAAGCTGGCGAAACTGTTACGCTGGACGATGTCCTGCTTGCTGGCGAAGGTGCCGAGCTTAAGGACACCAAAGGCCTGACCGTTTCTGCCGAAATCATCGCACAGGCGAAGGCTGACAAGGTCATCGTTTTCAAGAAGCGCCGTCGGCATAATTATCGTCGCCGCAATGGCCACCGTCAACGCCACACGATCCTGAAGATCGTTGCTATTGGCGGTGAAAAGCCGAAAAAGGCCGCTGCCAAAAAGGCGGCTCCCAAGGCTGAAGAGCCCAAGGCGGCTGAAGCCTGAGCGCGAACAAGACTTAAGGAGTACAAACCATGGCACATAAAAAAGCTGGCGGTTCATCGCGCAACGGTCGCGATTCAGAGAGCAAACGCCTTGGCGTGAAAAAATTCGGTGGCCAGCATGTAATCGGCGGCAATATTCTCGTGCGTCAGCGCGGCACCAAGGTCTATCCGGGCCGCAATGTTGGTATTGGCAAAGACCACACATTGTTCGCGCTGACCGAAGGCCGCGTGGTGTTTCACGATGGCAAACTTCGTCGTAAATATGTGTCTGTCGACATGATGGCCGAAGCAGCCGAATAAACGGACGATCTTACCGGGTCGTCCAATGGACGCCCCACAGAAGAGTATCGGTTTAAAAATCGATGATTCGATCAAGGGGCGCCCCACCAGGGTCCGCCCCTTTTTCATCACTTGTGCAATATGGAGCTTCAACACAGCCCTACAGTTACACAAGTCAAAGCGAAAGACGGGCAAAACCCGCTATAATGTCGTAAAGCTGTAACTGTAATCGGCCAAAGCCGCGACATCTGAGAGGAAAAGACAATGTTCGCAAGAACGAAAAGATTATTACTCCGGCCTGGCTGGGCTGAGGATGCTGAAGCTTTGCAGGCCGCTATCGCCGACCCCGCCATCATCAGAAACCTGGTACAGGCACCATGGCCGTATGAGACGGCGGACGCGCACGCATTTCTTGCAAAAAACCGGGACCCCATACAGCCCACTTTCCTGATCTTCAACCGCACACAAGGCGCACCCAGGCTTGTCGGTGCATGTGGCGTTCATCAGGAAGCGAATGACACCCTGTCATTGGGCTACTGGATCGCCCGCCCCTATTGGGGCCTCGGATTTGCCACCGAGGCTGCCGGCGCAGTCATGCAGATTGTTCGTTCGAGCGCCATGGGGCGCGTTGTCGCAGGGCATTTCGTTGACAATCCCGCCTCAGGCCGCGTGCTCACCAAGCTCGGCTTTCACCCCACAGGCCGGGTAGAAAAACGCTTTAGTGCTGGCCGCAATGCAGAAGTAGACACTGTCTTGTTCGAAGATGGTGGCATGATGCCGGTACGCACTGACCCGGCGGTTGAGATTTATGCCGATCGTGCCATAGCAGCATAAGGCATGAGAAAGTGGTGAGGAAGTGCAAATGCGCCGCCTCACCACCTCTACTGGCTAATCTGCTGGCCAATCCCGCCAAGGCGCGATAAACGCGCCTCATGCATTTTCTCGATCAGGCAAAAATTTTCATTCGTTCAGGAACCGGTGGCCCCGGCGCCGTCAGCTTTCGGCGTGAAAAATATATACAATATGGCGGCCCGGACGGTGGCAATGGCGGCAAGGGCGGCGACATCATCTTCGAAGCCGTACAGGGTCTCAACACGCTGATCGACTTTCGCTACACCCAGCATTTCAAAGCGCAGCGCGGCATACCCGGTTCTGGCAAAAGCCGCACCGGACAAGGCGGCGGCGATCTGGTGATCAAGGTCCCTGTGGGCACCCAGGTTATTTCCGATGATGAAGAAAACACAGTGCTGGCCGATTTCACCAAAGTCGGTCAGCGGCAGGTCTTTCTGCGTGGCGGCGATGGCGGACGCGGTAATGAGAGCTATAAAAGCTCGACCAACCGCGCACCGCGCCAGCATGGCACCGGTTGGCCCGGTGAAGAAATGTGGGTCTGGCTGCGTTTGAAGCTGCTCGCTGATGTCGGCCTTGTTGGCCTGCCCAATGCTGGCAAATCGACCTTCATCAACCGCATCACCAACACCAAGGCCAAGGTCGGCGCCTATCCCTTTACCACCACCAAGCCGCAACTTGGCGTCGTCAGCCACCGCGAGCGCGAGTTCGTGTTGGCGGACATCCCCGGCCTGATCGAAGGCGCCGCAGACGGCGCAGGCATTGGGGATCGCTTCCTCGGGCATATCGAGCGCTGCCGTGTGTTGCTGCACCTGATAGACGCGACAGGCGAAAACCCGATCGAAGCATGGAATGTCGTGCAGGGCGAGCTGGTCGCCTATGGCGCAGGGCTTGAGGATAAGCCGCAGATCATCGCGCTCAACAAGGGCGATCTTCTGGGTCACGAATTGATGGAAGATGTCGCCAGCCAGCTCCGCGAGGCCGGCGCACAGGATATTTTCATCATCTCCGGGGCAACCGGCGAAGGCGTAGATATATTGCTTGACGCCGCCCTGCCGCTTCTTGGAAGCTCTGAAACAGCGCTGGAAGCCCTCGGCGATCCTGATGGTATCGAGCCGGACGAGGAAGAAAAGCCATGGTCTCCACTCTAGCTGCCGAAAAACGGCGCCATACAGACGAGGACTGGCCGCTGCGGTCGTGGGGGCTGGCGTTGCTGGGCGCTCTGGTCGGGCTTGCTATCCATTATATTATCAAGGACGGGCGGCACAGTTTGACGGAGGATAGCGTCAGGCTCGCACTTGCCAGTTTCCTCTGCGTGGCCGGGATCAGCTTTGCCTTTGTAGTCGAGCGTGGCAAAATCATCGGGTCCGCTGCCTTTGCTATTATCGCCGGACTGGTCGTCGCCTCGGTGCTCTACTGGAGCGGTGATTTTACGAGCTGGGAGCCGTGGCGGCTGATCAGCGCATTGTTGACCATCGCTATCGCCGCCCCCTTGTTTCAGGGGTGGCGTGATGGTGGTCAGCAAAAATGGTATATCCCCTATGTAGAGACGCACAACCGGGCGTGGACCAATGTCAGCCTGTGGTTCGCTTCATGGGCGTTTGTCGGCATTGTATTCCTGCTGGCGCTGCTGCTCTCGGCCTTGTTCAATCTGATCGGCATCGACGCGCTTGAGGAGTTGCTGAAAAAATCATGGTTCTCCATGATGCTGGCTGGCGGCAGCCTTGGCGGTGCGGTTGGCCTGCTGCGCGACCGGGAACATATTGTCCTGATGCTGCAACGGGTGATCATGACAGTGCTTTCGGTCCTCGCGCCCGTGCTGGCTGCCGGACTGCTGATCTTCCTTATCGCCCTGCCCTTCACCGGCCTTGATGCGCTGTGGGAAACGACCAAGGCCACCACGCCTATCTTACTCTCCTGCATCATCGGTGCGCTGATCCTCGCCAATGCGGTGATCGGCGACACGCCAGAAGACGAAGCCAAACTGCGAGCAATGCGCTGGAGTGCGATGGCGCTGGGCGTAACCATGCTGCCGCTGGCGATCATCGCGGCGATATCAACCGGCCTGCGCGTCAACCAATATGGCTTTACTCCAGAGCGTATATGGGCCGTCATTTTCACCGCCATCGCCTGTGCTTATGGTCTTGCCTATCTCGTCTCGCTGCTGCGTGGGCGCGAAGCGCGCTGGACCGGCTTTGTGCGCCCTGCAAATATGCGCCTTGCGCTGTTCCTGTGCGGCCTCGCCTTCTTGCTCTCCACCCCGCTCCTCAGCTTTGGCGCAATTTCCGCGCGCGATCAGGTGTCACGCCTGACGAGTGGTCAAACGCCGGTCGATAAGTTCGACTTTGCTGCCCTGCGTTTCGACTTCGGCCCGGCAGGCGTAAACGCCCTGAAAACACTCGCAAAAGAAGGCAAGACGCAGGAAATTCGCACTGCTGCTGCTGATATGTTGAAATCCGACAATCGCTATGCCGCCTATCAGGAAAAACAAAAGGATGCGGTACGGCATAATATCGTAACCTTGCCCAAAGATGCGAAGCTGCCGGAAGCGCTGAGGGATCGGCTCAGCCAGTTTGGCGCATGCCGCAGCCAGAAACCCTGCAATGTCCTGTATCGGCCTGAAGCAAATGAAGCGATTGTGATAGGGCGCTATGGAATCAAGCTGCTTCGCAAAAACGAAGATGGTTGGGAAAATCGCAGTTATGGCGCCCAAAGCCTGTCTCGCGACGAAACAGAAGCATTGAACAAGGCGTTTGCCAAAGGCCGCGTAGAAATCCGTGATATTAAACGACGGCAGGTCTTTGTTGACGGCAAGCCGGTTGGCAATGCATTTGAGTGAGCCTGATGTCTGAGCCTGCTGCCCTTACCGGTTTCCCACCCGCCTCCATCAAACGACTGGTCGTCAAGATCGGTTCGGCTTTGCTTGTCGATGCGCAAGGCGAGATACGCACGGGCTGGCTCAGGGGTGTTGTGGAAGACATTACGGCACGGGCCAAGGCCGGACAGCAGATCATCATCGTCTCCTCCGGCGCAATTGCGCTGGGCGCGCGGCGCCTCGGCCTGTCCAAAGGCGGGCGCGGCAGCCTTGACGATGCGCAGGCGGCTGCCGCTGTCGGCCAGATTGCATTGTCCGGCCATTGGGCCAGCCTGTTAAGCGACAACGGCCTGACGGCTGCGCAAATGCTGCTCACGCTCGACGACCTCGAGAACCGTCGCCGCTATCTCAATGCGGCGGCAACATTGGAGCGCCTGCTCGCCTTGGGCGTCGTCCCGGTCATCAATGAGAATGACAGCGTAGCAACCAACGAAATCCGCTTTGGCGATAATGACCGCCTCGCCGCACGTATCGGTCAGGCCGCGCGCGCCGATGCTGTTGTGCTGCTCAGCGATGTCGATGGCCTCTACACGGCCAACCCGCACAATACGCCCGATGCGCAGCTCGTGCGCGAGGTGAAGAAAATCGACGCCGCTATCCTTGCAATGGCCGATGGTGACAGCGGTTCCGGCATGGGATCGGGCGGCATGGCATCAAAAATCGAGGCCGCGAAAATCGCCACAGGCGCAGGCGCGCATCTGGCAATCATCTCCGGTGAAACAGAGCGCCCACTCACCGCGTGGGAACAAGGCACTAATGGCACGGTCTTTCTCGCACAAACAGGCAAGCGCGCACGACAAAACTGGCTTGCCGGGCGGCTGACAATCAAAGGGCAGCTTATGATCGACGCAGGTGCCGAAGCGGCCTTGCGCAAGGGCAACAGCCTGCTACCCGCCGGTGTCACCACAGTAAGTGGCCGCTTTGTGCGCGGCGATGTTGTGGATATTGTCAATACACAAGGCCAGCCGATTGCGCGTGGCCTGACCGAGTATAACAGCGCCGACGCGCAAAATATTGCCGGCAAACGCAGCGAAGACGTTGCCGCCCTGATGGGCACAGCCACCCGCCCCGCCCTCGTGCACCGCGATCATATGGCCATGCTGTGAACCGGATCGTCGCTCTTACAGGCGCAACCGGTTTCGTCGGCGCGGAAGCATTGGACCAGTTGCTCACCGCCGGTTTTTCGGTGCGAGCACTCACGCGTCGGCTGCAAGCTGAGCGCACAGGCGTAATCTGGGTCGAAGGTGCGCTCGACAGGCCGGAAACGCTCGATGATCTGGTGCAAGGCGCAGATATCGTTCTGCATATAGCAGGCGTAGTCAACGCGCCGGATCGCGCAGGGTTCGAGGCGGGCAATGGTCAAGGCACCGCCCATATGATCATCGCGGCGAAGCGGGCTGGCATCAAACGCTTTGTGCACGTCTCCTCGCTCGCCGCACGAGAGCGGGACCTGTCAGACTATTGCTGGTCCAAGGCTCTGGCAGAAGACCATGTCCGCGCCTCTGACCGCGACTGGACGATGGTGCGCCCGCCCGCCGTCTACGGCCCCCGCGATACGGAATTTCGTGAGCTGTTGCGCGTTGCCAAGCGCGGTATATTGCCCGTCCCGCCCGCAGGCCGGGCATCCCTCATTCATGTGCGTGATCTTGCTGCCGTGCTGGTTGCGCTGTGCAGCAAAACGGGCGATGCACACAGCGGCGCGACATGGGAAGTGGACGACAATCACCCCAATGGCTTGTCTCACCCACAGTTGGCAGCGGCATTGGCGCGCGCGCTGGGGCGCAAGGTTCGTGCCCTTCCCCTGCCCAAAATGATATTGATGGGTTTCGCGCGCATCGACACACTCGCGCGTGGCCCCCGCGCCAAGCTCACATCAGACCGGGTGCGCTATATGTGCCACCCCGATTGGGTAGCCGACCCGGCGAAAAAGCCGCCAACCGGTTTCTGGCAGCCCAAAATTGATACGGATACCGGCCTTGCAGAGATCGCCGCCCCGTTCCGGAACTGAGTTTACAGAAACCGGCTCATGACAATTTCAGCTACAAATGTCATGAAGCTGCCAATCAGACCGACCAGAAATGCTTTATACGCAAGGCTGAGATACCGATATTTCTTGCGCGCGAGCACCTGTCCATTCTGATAAATGTCGCGCAACATCATGCGATAGGTGCTTTCATCTGTTGACAGCGCCTCGATGACCTCATCGGAAAACTCCTGCTCGCTCATCTGGCTGAATATACCGAAGAATAATATATTATCCCCCTGACTATTACCCAGAAGATGCGCCTCCCCCGCCTTCGTCACCTTCGGGAGCACAGAGAATATGGCAAAAACCGCAGCCAGAAAGGCACCGCTGGCAAGAATGGTGATCGGCAACAGCATGACACCAGACCGCACCTGACCAACCGCCAGCGTGAAGACAACGAACGATGCGCCCATTACCATATTCGCCTTCTGGTCCGCCATCTGGCTGAGCTGTAATGTCGACAGCATCGATGTACGCACCAGATGCACCGCATTGGGCATTAATTTGGCAGCTTTTGTCTCTTCACTCATTCTTCGGTCTCCCTGGCGCGCAGACACTTACACCAACCACATATTCAGGCAAGATCATGCCCGATTACCGCCTTATTCCCTTGCCAAAGACAGCCAAGCGCGGGCATGAAGCGCCCAATAATGTTTTAGAAAGACATATCATGAGTGATCGCCAGCAAATTTTTGATACTATCTCCGCCCAGATTGCGCCTTTCAATGCGAAAGGCGTAGCGCTGAGTGATACCACAACATTTGCGGGCGATCTTGAATGGGACAGCCTGACGGTGATGGATTTTGTCGCTGCTATCGAGGATGAATTTGACATCATCATCACGATGAACATGCAGGCCGAGATCGAGACCGTAGGCCAGCTTGTCGATGCTGTTGGCAAGTTACAGGGATAAAGACATAGAATGACTGATCTTTTCTCCAAGTTCGACCCGCTGATTGCCGAACGTGAAGCCCTGCTCAATACGGGCGTGCGCGACCCGTTTTCTATCGTGATGGATGAGGTCAAATCACCCACTCTTGCCGTTATCAAGGGCAAGGAAACGATCCTGCTGGGTACCTATAATTATATGGGTATGACCTTCGACCCGGATGTCGTGCAAGCCGGCAAGGATGCGCTCGATAATTTCGGCGCGGGCACCACGGGCAGCCGTGTTCTCAATGGCACCTATCAGGGCCACAAGGAATGCGAAGAGGCGCTCAAGGAATTTTACGGCATGGATCATGCCATGGTCTTTTCAACCGGCTATCAGGCCAATCTCGGCATGATCTCTACGCTCGCGGGCAAGGGGGACTATGTCATCCTCGATGCAGACAGCCACGCCTCCATCTATGACGGCTGTGGTCTGGGCAATGCGGAGATTGTCCGCTTCCGCCACAATAGTGTTGAAGATCTCGACAAGCGCCTTGGTCGTCTGCCTGCTGATGCGCAAAAGCTCGTCGTGCTTGAGGGCGTATATTCGATGCTGGGCGATATTGCGCCCCTGCCCGATATGGTGGCCGCTGTACGCAAGCATGAAAATTGCATGATCCTCGTCGATGAAGCGCATGGCATGGGCTTTTTCGGTCCCAATGGACGCGGCGTTTATGAAGAACAGGGCGTCGAGAAAGATGTGGACTTTGTCGTCGGTACATTTTCGAAAAGCGTTGGCACCGTCGGCGGGTTCTGCGTCTCCAATCACCCGAAATTCGAGATATTGCGCCTCGTCTGCCGTCCCTATGTGTTCACCGCATCCTTGCCTCCCAGCGTTGTTGCTACCGCTGCGGCTTCCATCCGCAAATTAATGCATGCCGGCAACAAACGCGCGCATCTGTGGGAAAACAGCCGACGCCTGCACAATGGCCTACGCGAAATGGGCTTCAAGCTGGGCACTGACACGCCACAATCCGCTATCATCGCCGTGATATTGACCGACCAGGCACAGGCTGTCGCCATATGGCAAACCCTGCTGGAGCTCGGGCTTTACGTCAATATGGCGCGCCCTCCAGCTACGCCTGCAGGCACCTTCTTGCTGCGCTGTTCGCTCTGCGCAGAGCATAGCAGCGAACAGGTCACGCAAATTCTCACGATGTTCGAAACAGCAGGCAAAGCCACTGGTGCAATAGGCTGATTGAATCCAGGCAGCGCACAGGCGCTAACATGCTTTCATCCCTGTAGTATTTCGTCTAAACTGGGCGAATGTACGACCCTGTTCTGGACGAAATGGAAGCGGCTTCGGGCTGGAGGCAAAGGATCGATCGCATCCTGCCTTTCGTCATTGGCGTCTCGCTCATTTTTGCCATTGGCGCACTGCTCTATTATGCAACCATTACCACGCGCGAACAAAATCAGGCGCTCTTACAGCAACAGCGCAGTTATGAAATCGTCAGGCTCGCGCGCAGGCTCGATGCGACCATTGCCAAGGCGGAGTCTACCCTCGCCCGCTATGTCATCAGCATGGATCAGGATATTGGCCGAGAATATCAGGACAAATGGCAGAGTGCGAACAAGGAACTCCTCGCCCTGCAACGCGCCACACGCGACGATCCCGCCCAAAATGCGCTTATTAAAGAGCTCGAACAAGCCTATGCCACGCGTGGTCAAGCCCTGAATGATGTGGCGTTGCGCATACGCTATGATCAGAAAGAGACAGCGCTGGGCAAATTTTATCAGGTCAGCAAGGCCCAGAGCCTCAGACGCACAACCTCGCTTCTCGAACAGATCATTGAAACAGAGAACACCCGCCTGCGCGAGCGCAATCTCGATGTGGAGCGCACCGGGGACAGCGCACGGCAAGCCACACGCACCTACCGGCTGGTTGGGCTGGTATTGCTGGTCGCTCTGCTCATGCTGGGCTGGTTTGCCCGTGCCATTATGAGAGAACGCCACTATCAACAGCGCTTGGCGGATGACGAATATCAACGCACGCAAGGGCTGGAAACAGCTGTTGCGTCGCGCACCCGGGAGCTGGAGCTGGCCTATGCCAAACTGCAGCAGGAATCCGCTGACAAGATGAAGGCTGAGGAAAGCCTGAGGCAGATGCAGAAGATGGAAGCGGTTGGCCAGCTTACCGGCGGCATTGCACATGATTTCAACAATATGCTGACTGTTGTTGTTGGCGGGCTGGAGCTTGCGCGCAAACGGGTCGAGGGTGTCAAGGATGTCGTGCGGCACATTGACAATGCAATGGAAGGGGCCAATCGCGCCTCGGCATTGACCCGGCGCCTGCTTGCTTTTGCGCGTTCCGAGCCGGACCTGCCCAATGCATTGCGTACAGACATGCTGATGGCAGATATGATCGATCTGGTGGATCGCTCGATCGGGGACCAGATCCAGATCACACTGGATTTACACGCCCCGGACTGGAGCATTTATGTCGACCAGCATCAGCTTGAGAATGTGATCCTGAACCTTGCCGTCAATGCCCGGGACGCGATGGAAGGCCGCGGTACCATCACGATCAGGACCAGCCAGAGCCGCTTGCGCGCCCGCGAGATTGGCGATTGTGCAGCAGGCGAATATGTCTGCATGTCCGTCATCGATACGGGCTGCGGCATGTCGGCCGAAATACTCGACCGGGTGTTCGAGCCATTTTATACCACCAAGGATATCGGCAAGGGTACAGGCCTTGGTCTGAGTCAGGTTTTTGGCTTTGTCCGGCAAAGTGGCAGCGAAATCCGCATATTGTCCGAAGTTGGAGAAGGTACGGAAGTCCAGATATATCTGCCGCGCCATCATCTCACAGAACTGGACGAAGCAATATCGGGTGACACAGTCACCAGCACGCCCAATTCTGTGATCAGTGCTGGTTTGGCCGAGCCCGCGCAGGATATCATTGTCGATGACACGGAAACCCCCAGCCTCACGATATTATTGGTCGAGGATGATCCGCGTGTGCTGGCGCAGACACGTTCTGCATTATCCGAGCTGGGCCATCGCGCCATTTGCTGCGACCATCCCCACAAGGCAGCCGACATGCTTAAGGCGGACAAAACGGTACAACTCATTCTGAGCGACGTACTGATGCCGGATATGACCGGCCCGGAAATGATTGCCACATTACCCGAAATGTATCGCGCAATTCCTGTGGTCTTCGTGACCGGCTATGCGGGCGAAGTAACCGACAACAAAAGTTTTGAGGGACACATGCTGTTGCGCAAACCCTATACGCTTGCCGGGCTGAAACAGGCAATCGCCCAGGCGATCAGCCAATCGCCTTCTTCGCCAGGAGTTGCGG
>Ga0070726_10002347_pt1 | contig 17140 bp, 14 predicted proteins | sample tdAd471_FD_67275 | JGI IMG/M metagenome (GOLD analysis project Ga0070726, IMG submission 67275) | Marine sediment microbial communities from the Atlantic coast under amendment with organic carbon and nitrate - tdAd47.1 | ecosystem: Environmental > Aquatic > Marine > Coastal > Sediment | place... | reverse complement strand
GTGTTGCGGTGGTAATCAGGATTGGCCTGGTTGTCAAATTGTTCAGTCAGAAACCACCCATGCTTATCAGCCAGCGCCCGGGCTACACGCAACATGCCCGTTGCACGTTCTGCCGCCGGAGTCAGAACAACCCGCGCCCCCAGCGCACGCATCAATTTCCGGCGCTCAATGGAAAATGATTCGGCCATCACCGCAACAAAGGGATAACCTTTTACTGCACAGACCATGGCCAGCGCAATGCCGGTATTACCGCTGGTAGCCTCGATGAGCACATCACCCGGCCGAATCTCTCCGCGCAGCTCTGCCTGGACGATCATGTTGAGAGCCGGCCTGTCCTTGACCGATCCGGCGGGATTGTTACCCTCGAGTTTCGCCAGAATCGTATTCGAGGTCTCTCCAGGAAGTCTCTGGAGCCTGACCAGCGGCGTATTGCCGATCTGACTGTCGATGGTTTGATAGGACATGACTCACCGCGTGCTTGAACAAGAGGCCGGATTCTAACCTGATTGGCGACCTGCATAAACCCACGCCAGGCCGGATTCAATGGCGTCGCGCAAACAGGGTTCTGCTGTACAGCGGTTTTTCACCCAGGTGGGTTGCCAGCGCCAGCCGGGTAATTTTCCGGGCAGCCTGGCGACTGTCAGGATCGGAAAAATTCAGCTTGTGCAATGCCAGGATGTGTCTTCCCTTGAACGTATTGCCGACCCCCTCCGGGTGCGAATCACCTGCCGGTACCAGCTGAAAGCCGTTATCCGGGACGAACAGGTAGGTGCCCCCGGTTTCGATGGGCTCCCTGGTGACACAATCACATTCCAGGTCAATGCCGTAACCCAGTTCATCCAGCAACGCCATTTCGAAACGGCGCAGCACACTGTGCAGTTCTTCATCGCCACCCAGGCTGAGCAGCGCCTCCTGGTAACGACGATACAGGCCAGTATGCTCGACATGACTCAACAGCAGGCGGGTAATCAGTTCATTGACATACAGGCCGCTGAGCAGTCGCTCACCCTGCAGCTGTATGGCGGACACGCTGCATTCCACCCCGGTAACAGTCTTGACCTCGCCCTTGCCGGACAGGGAAACCAGCAGCGGCTGAAACAGTTGCAGCAGGCTTCGGTATTTTGAACTGCCACGGCGTGCGCCACGGGCAACTGCCCGCACTCTCCCGTAGTCGATGCAGAAAAAGTCCAGCAGCAGACTGCTGTTCTGAAACGGTTGTTTGTGCAGCACGTAGGCCGGTTGCAGGTAAACTCGATTTTCCATCTGGTAACTTTCGCCTTTCCTGCCCGGGCTGCCCTGCCTGAACGGTCCCGGTTTTCCTGCAGCTCAGACTGGAGAAATCATCGAATAGACAATGACCGGCAACGCACCGTGGTCCCCGCGGTACAATGACCCGCCAGGGGTTGCCGCCGTTTACCGTGACAGGATCCATACAGGCTCGACACGCGCATCCCTGGGGGACACAGCTGCAGCAGGCAATACCCTGACTGTCTGGACGGTTCGCGGGACAGCAGTGCTGCCTGGTGCGACCTGTCTGATCGCAAAGCCCTGTCTTCACCATGGCTGCCAACAGCGCCGCACATCACTCACTGGTAATCAGTATAGCCCAGGCTCTTCAGTGCTCGCTCATTGTCGGCCCATCCGGACTTTACCTTGACCCATAGTTTCAGCATCACTTTACGATCGAAGGCTTTTTCCATGTCCTGGCGCGCCTCTGAGCCGATACGCTTGAGACGGGCTCCGTCCTGGCCGATGAGGATGCGTTTCTGACCGGGCTTGTCCACCAGCACCAGCCCATCGATATGCAGGGTCTTGCCCCTGTCGTCGAAACTCTCGATCTCCACCGTCATCTCGTAGGGCAGTTCATCGCCAAGCTGCCGGGTAATTTTTTCCCGGATCATCTCCGCCGCGAGAAATCGTGAACTGCGGTCCGTGACCTGGTCTTCCGGAAAAAGAAAGTCGCCCTCCGGCAGATAATTCCTGGTCAGTTCATCAATGGTATCCAGGTTGTGCCCGCCCAACGCCGACACAGGAATAATCTCGGCAAAATCCATTTTGCCGGACAGAGTCTCGATGTGGGGAAGCAGTCGGCTTTTATCCTGGACCTGATCGACCTTGTTGATCAACAGAAACACAGGCTTGTGCACGGACTTGAGCGCGTTCAACACCAGGTCATCCTCTTCCGTCCACGCCAATCGCTCCACCACGAAGAAAATCACGTCCACATCCCGGATAACCCGTTCGACAGTTTCGTTCATCAGTCGATTGAGTGGTTTACGCCGTTCCCGGTGCAAGCCGGGGGTGTCGACATAGACAAATTGCGTATCGGCAACAGTGTGCACGCCGAGTATGCGGTGCCTGGTGGTCTGGGGTTTACGCGAGGTAATACTGATTTTCTGCCGTAAAAAATGATTCAGCAGGGTCGACTTGCCAACATTGGGACGGCCAACCAGGGCGATGAATCCGCAGCGGCTGACCCGGCTGTCCCTGTCGGTGCCGCTCATGTCAGGGATTCCAGTGCCGCCAGCACCTGGTCCGCGGCATCCTGTTCAGCCGTGCGTTTACTCTTGCCCTTACCCACCCTTGATTCGGCCAGCAGTTCAACCTGGCAGGCCACGGTGAAAGTCTGGTTATGCGCCTCGCCCGTGGTATTGACAAGCTCGTAGCTGGGCAGGGCCAGGCCCCTGGCCTGCATCAGTTCCTGTAACCTGGTCTTGCTGTCCTTGCGTCGCTGACGGATATCGCTGGCGGACATCCTCGAAGCGAACAGCCGATTCACCACGTCGTTGGTGCTGGCAATATCCCCGTCCAGGTAAACCGCGGCGATCAACGCTTCAACGGCGTCGGCCAGGATGGAAACCCGGCGCTTGCCTCCGCCTTTACGTTCACCGGGACCCAGCTTGATAAAACTACCCAGTTCGAGGCCCGTGGCAATATCCGCCAGCACCTCACCATTGACGAGATTGGCTCGCATACGGCTCAGCTCACCCTCGGTGGCGTGTGGGTAGTCCATGAAAAGCTTCTCGGCTATCAGCATGTCCAGTACCGCGTCGCCCAGGAACTCGAGACGCTCGTTGTGAGTGCGACCGGCACTGCGATGGGTCAGAGCCTGCACCAGCAGCCCTGGATCTTGGAAGGTGTAGCCCAGACTGGTCTCGAGTTTCTCCCGATCCGTGGTCATTTAATTCCGCATGGTTATTTATTGTGCAGTGTGATCAAAAACGGCAACAATATCCAGGTTGGCGAACAGCGGTAAACGTCGTTCGTAAGCGATTCGTATCGAGGTCACGCCACCACCGCGCCTGATTTCGATGTCTGACAGGTCGAAATCATAAATAGCATTCAAGCGTAACGCGTCGGCAAATCGCTGCCTGATTTCGTCGACAGCCAGCCGGTTGGCCGTGCCGTCGGCAATCATGTCGTCTGCCATGCTGGTCAGCGTGTTGTTGTCCATGTACAGGGGGCCCACTTTCAATCCCACGGTCAGGAACAATGCAACAAACAGGCCCATTATCAGCAAGCCGAACTTGGAAACGCCCCGCTGGTAGCTGGGGCCCTTGAATCCGTTAACCATAGTGATTACCTTCTCGCGGCATAAATAATAACTGCAGGCTCTACCTTACGGCCTCTGTGGTCAAAAAACCGCCAATAAAATCACAGATTTAAGAACAAAGTATCAGGTAAATTATTGAATTGTGGCTAGCGGATAAGCTGATTTCGGGAAAAGTGCGGCAAATTCAGTCCCGGATCCTTGTGCATCCAGATGGCCACGGCCCTGCCAATAATCTTGGTTTCGGAAACCGGGCCCCATACGCGACTGTCGGCGCTGTTGTCCCGATTGTCACCCATCATGAAATAGTGACCTTCCGGCACTATCCACGAGGTCCGTCCCTGTCGTCCCAGCCGCAAATCACTGAGCTGTATCGTGTGTTCCACGCCACCAAGGTCTTCCTGGTAAAGATTGCCAGCTACCGATTCCGGCCCGAATTCCACCCGGGTTGCGCCCAGGTAATCCCGTTCCACTTCCTCGCCATTGATGTACAGGCGCTTGTCTTCATACCGAATTCTGTCTCCCGGCATGCCTACCACCCGCTTGATGTAATACTTGTTTTCATGGGGCGGAATAAACACCATCACCTCGCCGCGCTGCGGTTCACCGATATCGACAATCTTCGTGCCGATGACCGGTAAGCGCAGGCCATAGTGGTACTTGTTGACCAGGATAAAATCCCCCACCTGCAGTGTCGGGATCATCGACCCGGTAGGAATCTGGTAAGGCTCAATGATGAATGAACGCAGCACCAGCACAACCAGCAGCACGGGAAAGAACGATTTGGCGTACTCCACCAGCACCGGCTCCCGGGCCAGGGCTGCCACTTCCTCTTCAACGGCTTTTTCCGGCCTGGTGTTACCGGCGGTCTGCCTGAAATCGGCAATTCGCTGATTTCTGACTTTTTTCAGCAACAGTGAATCGAGTACCCAGATGAGACCGCAGGCACCTACCAGCACAACCAGAACTAAAGCGAAATCGATATCCATTACGAGTCAATTTTAAGCACGGCGAGAAAGGCTTCCTGGGGTACTTCAACACTTCCCACTTTCTTCATCCTTTTCTTGCCCGCTTTCTGTTTCTCCAATAGTTTTTTCTTCCTGGTGATGTCTCCACCATAACACTTGGCGGTGACGTTTTTACGCAGCGCCTTGACAGTCTGACGGGATATTATCTGTCCGCCGATGGCAGCCTGAATCGCCACGTCGTAAAGTTGACGGGGTATCAGTTCTTTCATCTTTTCCGTCAGCATCCTGCCCTTGGTCTGCGCCTGATCCCGATGCACAATTATAGCCAGTGCATCCACTTTATCGCCGTTTATCAGAATATCCAAACGTACCAGGCTGGATTTTTCGAATCGCTGAAAATGGTAATCCAGGGAGGCGTAACCGCGACTGACGGATTTCAGCCGGTCGAAAAAATCCAGCACGACCTCATTCATCGGCAGTTCATAGTTCAGGGAAACCTGTTTGCCGATAAACTGCATATCCTTCTGTACACCCCTGCGGTGTTCACAAAGCGTGATAACGGCCCCGAGGTATTCCTGGGGGACCAGGATGTTCGCCAGTACAACGGGCTCCCGCATTTCGGCGATATTGGCGGTTGGTGGCAGATCAGACGGACTGTCGACCTCCTCCACGTCACCGTTGTTCAGAACCACCTGGTATACCACGGTTGGCGCCGTGGTAATCAGCGACAGATCGTATTCCCGCTCCAGGCGTTCCTGGATAATTTCCATGTGCAGCATGCCCAGAAAACCACAGCGAAAACCGAACCCCAGGGCGTCGGAATTTTCCGGTTCGTAATAAAGCGATGCGTCGTTGAGGGTCAGTTTTGACAACGCATCCCGGAAGTTTTCAAAATCATCGGAGGAAACCGGAAACAGGCCGGCGTAAACCTGTGGCTGCACCCGGCGGAATCCCGGCAGAGCCTGCACCTCCGGTGTCGACGCCAGGGTCAGGGTATCGCCTACCGGTGCGCCGTGAATATCCTTGATGCCGGCCAGCACAAAACCCACTTCGCCGGCCGCGAGGTACTCGGTTTCTAGCCGCTTCGGCGTAAACTTGCCGACGCTGTCAACCACGTGTGATTTGCCGATGGACTTGGCGACTATCTTGTTGCCCTTTCTGATCTCACCCTGCTTGACTCTTACCAGGGACACGATGCCCAGGTAGTTGTCAAACCAGGAGTCGATAATCAATGCCTGCGGGTCCGCGTCGCGATCGCCAACAGGTGGTGGCACCTTGGCCACGATCTGTTCCAGGATTTCCTCTACCCCCATGCCGGTCTTGGCACTGGCACTGACCGCCTCGCTGGCATCGATACCGATAATTTCCTCGATTTCCGTACGAACCCGTTCCGGATCGGCCTGAGGAAGATCCATCTTGTTCAATACAGGGATAACTTCCAGGCCCTGCTCTATTGCCGTGTAACACGTGGCCACGGACTGCGCTTCCACGCCCTGACCGGCGTCCACTACCAGCAGGGCCCCTTCACAGGCGGCCAGGGAACGGGACACCTCGTAGCTGAAATCCACGTGCCCTGGCGTGTCGATGAAATTCAACTGGTAGCGCTTGCCATCCTTTGCCTGGTAGTGCAGCGTGACGCTCTGCGCCTTGATGGTGATCCCCCGCTCCCGTTCAATTTCCAGGGTATCAAGCATCTGTTCTGCCAGTTCCCGATCGGATACACCGCCACACAGCTGGATAAACCGGTCTGCCAACGTTGATTTTCCGTGATCGATATGGGCAATGATGGAAAAGTTACGAATGTGGCTGAGATCGCTCACTGAATCCTTGATGTTGTCTGGGGTATACCTTCGAGGGAGGCAATTCTAAAGTATCTGCCGGAGCGTGTCAGTGAGTTTTATCGGAGAGGCAATCGCCGGCGAACCTGGCAGGTCAATGCCGTCCCGGGCGCCGGCGCTGTCAGCCGGCAGCGCGTTATGTCCAGCGGCGGAGCCGGTCAGTCTATGTCGAGGGCCAGGGTGGTCCCGCGACCTTCCCGAACAATGCGGATAGGCACAAAACCGCTTTCGGGCAATGAATCCACCACGGCGGCAAACTGCTCCAGGCTGGAAATATCCTGCCGATTGAGGGACACGATGACATCGTTTACGACGATACCGGCCTCCTCGGCGGGCCCGTCGATGACTTCCAGCACTCTCACGCCGTTAAGGCCGGCAACCTGCCTGATTTCGGCACTCAGTTCGGCCACGCGCAGCCCCAGGGGGTTGCGGCGTTGAGGAACTACCTCGGCCACTTCCTCCTGAACCACGTTCAGCGGCGAGCTGCCCAGGGTCACGTTCAGGCTGAGGCGCTGGCCATCCCGGTATACCAGCAATGCGGAAGTGGTACCGGGCTTGTTCTGTCCCACCAGGAACGGCAGGTCCGCCGACCCCTCGATAGCCTGGCCATCGAATTCCAGGATGATATCTTCGATCTGAATGCCCGCCGTTTCTGCAGGACTGCCCGGTGACACGACATCGACAAAGGCACCCCGGGGCCTGTTCAGGTTGAACGATTCCGCCAGTGCGTAGGAGACATCCTTGATCTGGACACCCAGCAGGCCGCGTTGCACCGAGCCGCTTTCCCGTAACTGGTTGATGACATTCAGGGCGACGTTGCTGGGAATGGAAAAAGAAATGCCATTGGATGTTCCGGTGCTGCTTAGAATCTGCGAGTTGATGCCGATGACTTCGCCGTCCAGGTTGAACAGTGGTCCACCGGAATTGCCCTGGTTGATCGCCACGTCACTTTGGATGAATGACATGTAGTTGTATTGACTGTTGCCCGGGATGGATCGTCCCTTGGCGCTGACAATGCCGGCGGCAGCTGAAAATTCCAGACCGAAAGGCGAACCGATGGCAAGAACCCAGTCGCCCACACGCACGGCATCGGAATCGCCCATACTGACACTGGGCAGATCCCGGGCGTCGATTTTCAGCACGGCCAGGTCCGAAGGTTCATCCAGGCCCACCACCTCGGCATTGAATTCGCGCCGGTCGGTCATCTGTACGGTAATCTCCTCGGCGCCGGCGACGACATGGTGGTTGGTGATGACATAGCCATCGTCGGTGAGGATGAAACCGGATCCCACTGACCCCCTGGGACGCAGCTCCGGCTCACGGCCTTCCTGATCCAGGTCCAGGTCAGGCAATTCGTCAGGATCAATGCGACGACGCAGAAACTCCTCAAGTTCCCGTTCCGACATGAACCCGGGGCTTTCCACCATGCGGATCGCGGAAATTTCAACAATGGCAGCGGCATTGTCCTCCACCAGGTCGGCAAAGTTGGGCAGGCTGGCTGCAGCATTGGCAGCTCCGCCCCCGAAAACAGCCGGTCCCAGGCTCGCTGACAGGAGTAATGACAAGGACAGGACGCGGAGCATCTGGTATGGCTTCATAGTTGATTTCCGGTTTGATCAGCTGGAGGGGTGTGAATCAGCGGCGGTGCCGGTAACCTGAGTCCCGGATATCCGCCGGACACCAAGGAAATCGAGTGTACTTTAGCCGGTGGAAAACGTAAACCTGGACTGACGGCGGACGCCGGTCGGGAAGGCAGGCAGGGAGTGGTTACCGCATCGGGTCAGGCAGGTACCTGAGCCGGCCCGCACTGGCCTTGTCGGGGTAAATATTTACTTTTTTATCAGGTTGTTAGGAGTTATTGTGAATTCTGAATCTCGTTGACCAGCCGATACAGCGGTGATTCTTCTAGCTGCTCCAGTTGACGGGGTTCCTGGCGCACAATAGATGCACTGCGAATATATTCTTCCAGGCGCTGACGGGCTTCCGGATCAACCTGACGAACCACCGGCTGCACGGGATCGGTGGCGGCCACGGCGGTCCCCGAGGCTGCTGAAGTCGGCGCTGCCGGGGAATCAGCCTGTTCGTCGCTTACCAACGCTGGTGCCACGGGGCTGGTTGTCTGCTGAATTCCCATCTGCATGCCGATAAACACGGCCAGAGCCACCGACGCGGCAATTGCCATCCTGGCCAGAGATCGACTCCAGCCAGCAGTCGATGATGCCACCGCACCAGGAGACGGTTCACTGTGCAACGCCGCACTGACCCCTGCAGCCAGTCGGTCAAAACCCCGGTCCGGGGACAATTCGACCCTGATGTCCTCATTGTGCAGCAGTGACTGAACCAGATTCATGCGTTCCCAGGCAGCGCCCAGTGCCGGGTCCGCCTCCAGGCGTTGCAGCAGTCTGCGCACCTCGAGATCCTCAGCCTCGTTATCAAGCATGGCGGAAAGCGTCTCCAGTTCCCGACTGCCTGCCGTGGATTCCCTCAAAGCATCCGCTGATTCTCTGGATTTTCCGGGCTTGTAACTCATGTTTGAATACCTGTCTGCTACCTGGCTGATGACCTTTTCTGCCGGTTTACTCCCTGTTACCTTGCTGCTGCCTTGCTGTTGCTTTATTTTTTTACGCTTTACTCTTTTTACCCTTTTCTCTTGTTTTTCTTACTTTTGTCTCTTGCTTTTAACCTGCTTTCTTGTCTTGCTTTTGCGTTGACTTATGGCTGCCTGATGCACTTGCTGCGGTCTTTTTCAGTTTCAGTGCCAGTCCGTCAGAGTGCTTTTTTACGGCAACTATGGCGACTATGGCGACTATGGCAATTCCGGCAACTACAGCAAGTCGCGAATTCTCCGATCGATGGCCTCCCTGGCCCGGAATATCCTTGACCTTACCGTACCCACCGGGCACCCCATGACCTCGGTAATGTCTTCGTAACTGAGGCCGGAAAACTCCCTCAGGGTGAACGCCGTTTTCAACTCCTCCGGTAGCTCGTCGATGGCCAGGTCGATGGCCTGTTTGAGCTTCTCAGCTTTCAGACTGGCTTCCGGAGACTCCAGTTCGTGCAGCGGTGCAGCCAATTCGGTGTTTTCCGATTCATCTATGTCTATATCCACCGATGGCGGGCGCCGGTTTCTCGCCACCAGGTGGTTCTTCGCAGTATTCACGGCAATGCGGTACAGCCAGGTGTAGAACGCGCTGTCGCCGCGGAACAGTGACAATGCCCGGTACGCCTTGATAAACGCTTCCTGACTGACGTCCTCCACTTCCTGAGGATCGTTGACAAAGCGGGCGATCAGCGCGGCAACGCGACGTTGATAGCGCAATACCAGCAGGTTGAATGCCTGTTTGTCTCCATTTAAAACCCGGTCGACCAGCTGCTGGTCGGTATCCTTGCTCACTGCGTTCCAACCCCATTTTCAAACCGGGCAGACCGGGACCACATCTGTTGGAACATTCCAAACCACGTACACACGTAGACCGCGGGGATGTTCAAAAGTTCTCCAAAACTATAAAATTGCGCGAATTTCATGACGATCCAGGCTCTGGTCGATTCCCCCCTGAGCAATTCCGGCCCTGCGGACAGCATTCTACCCCAGCGGTGGCAGGGATCCGTGGCAGCACCTGCAGCGTACTGAAACCCAAGGAACTGCTGATCTATGATGAAAATACACTGGCTTTCAGGCGAGTTCACTGACGAAGTGCCCTGCCACCGGCAAGCGTCTGCGGGTGTCGGCGAGCCAGCGAAGGCAGCGGGCTCGCCTGGAAGCCCTTTCGGGAAGGGCACTACCCTGATTAATCAGAAGTTCCCCTACCACTTACCGGCCATAACCCGACCCGATGACGACTGAACCGACCACCAGTTCCCCGGAGACCGATATACTCATCATCGGCAGCGGCGCCGCAGGGCTTACCCTGGCACTGCGCTGTGCCGGGTTTGCCCGGGTCACGGTAATCAGCAAGGGTACCTTGCATGAAGGCGCCACCTTTTACGCCCAGGGAGGCATCGCCGCCGTACTGGACGACCAGGACAGCATCGATGCCCACGTAGCCGACACCCTGATTGCCGGAGTCGGCTTGTGCCATGAAGACATGGTGCGCTTCGTGGTCACCCATAGCACCGAGTGCGTCCGCTGGCTGGTGGATCAGGGGGTGCCTTTCACTACCAAGTCCAGGACGGACAGAAAAGCTCCGGATGACGCAACCCTTGCCGCCACCTCGGCGGATGACCTGACCTCTTTACACCTCACCAAGGAAGGCGGCCACAGTCACCGGCGTATCATCCACGCCACCGATGCCACCGGCAAGGCTGTTTTCAAGACCCTGCAAAAGAAGGCCCTCGATCATCCGAACATCACCTTGATCGAAAACCATATTGCTGTCGATCTGCTGACCCGCGGAAAACTGGGATTGGCGGATCAGGCGTGCATCGGTGCCTATGTCATGGATTCAGGCTCAAATCGCGTGCGCCTGATCCGCTCGCGCTTCGTGGTCCTGGCCACCGGCGGCGCCAGCAAGGCCTACCTGTACACCACGAATCCGGACGGCGCCAGTGGCGATGGCATCGCCATGGCCTGGCGCGCAGGCTGTCGAGTGGCCAATATGGAATTCAACCAGTTCCACCCCACCTGCCTGTATCATCCCCATGCCAAGTCATTTCTGATCACCGAGGCGTTACGGGGCGAGGGCGCCTATCTCGAATTGCCGGATGGCACCCGTTTCATGGGACAATTCGATGAACGGCTGGAACTGGCGCCGCGGGACATCGTGGCCCGGGCTATCGATCACGAAATGAAACGGCTGGGTTGCGATTGCGTCTATCTGAACATTACCCACAAATCCAGGGAGTTTCTGCTCAGCCACTTCCCCACCATTCACAAGCGCTGCCTCAAATTCGGCATTGACATCTGTACCGATAGAATTCCCGTGGTCCCGGCAGCACACTATACCTGCGGTGGCGTCATGGTGAATGAATACGGCGAGACCGATATTCCCAACCTGTTTGCCATCGGCGAAACCAGTTTTACCGGCCTTCACGGCGCCAATCGCATGGCGAGCAACTCCCTGCTTGAATGCTTTGTCCTCGCTTTCTCCGCGTCACGGCAGATTCAGAAGAATTTCGCCACCACGGCAATCAGTGAGGAAGGGAGGCCGTGGGATGAGAGCCAGGTGTACCAGTCTGAAGATGACATCCTGATCAGCCACGACTGGCATGAATTACGGCGGTTCATGTGGGACTTCGTCGGCATTGTACGTACCGACCGCCGCCTGCAGAGAGCCAGGCGTCGGATCGAGGTTCTGGAACTTGAAGTACAGGACCACTACGAAAATTACAAGATCAACCTGGACCTGCTGGAGTTGCGAAACCTGGTGCTGGTGGCGCGCCTGATTATTGAAAGCGCCCAGCAGCGCAGGGAAAGCCGGGGACTGCACTACACTCTCGACTATCCGCACAAAGCCCGGCATGCCGAGGACACCATACTCGAACCGGACAACTATCTGCCATCAGTGGAAATGCTGAAGAGTCAGGGCACGTTGTAATACTTTGCTGACTCACTGTTTGAGGAACAACTGATTAATCAGTTGTTCCCCGGCTATGTGGAATGGCCTTGCGTGTCAACATAGTTCAGCAGACAGGCCAATTGTCTCCGTGCACCGCCATCGATACTGTCGAAGACCAGCATGAGCCGATAGGTACGCCACGGCTGGGACGGCAGACCGCAGGACCGCCCCTCAGGCTTGATCAGCTTCTCCAGGACCCGGAAGTCGAGCACCGCCAGTGGCGGACTTCGGTAAACCACACGGACAAGTTGACTCGACAGGGTACCGCTCTTGCAAAACAGCACGGCACGCCCGTTCAGATCCAGCCACAGCTCTACCACCGACCAGGGCAGGATCAACAGGGTACCGGCAAATCGATAGCAGCCATTGCCAGTCACCAGCAATGTGGTCAGCGAAGCAACGGTCATTGACCAGTCCATCCGGGCAATCACCAGCAAAGCCAGTGTATGGATTGCAATAATGCAGCCCTGCTCCACTCTCGACGGCTGCAGCACCAGGCGCAATTGTGACAGTCGGCCCGGTGGTAATGGACCCCTGGCATCTCCAGAATGCGATCCCTGCATGCGTCGACTTTACACTCTTGGTTCGCTTACTTCGCTTACTTCGCTTACTTCTCTGACTTTCTTTGCCTGTACTGCCTGTCTTTCCCTGTTCTTTCCCTGTGCTTTCCCTGTGCTTTCCCCTGTGCTTTCCCCTGTGCTTTCTTATCCTGCTTTGTGGCTGTCTGATCGAGTCAGAGGCTTAACGCCGTGCTTATCAGTAGCGGTCTCTTTACACGCTAAGGAACCTCTGATTAATACTCTAGTCCGCTTCGCCGGCCTTCGCCAGAATCAACTGGATAACAGGTTTCAGTCTGGCGTCCGGCGGGTCTTCCTGTTGCAGCAGCCACCGGTACAGGTCCTGGTCTTCGCAGGTCAACAGTTCCTGGTAGAGCAGCTGCTGTTCCCGTGGCAACTGGTCAAAGCACTCCCTGGCAAACGGTTCCAGGAGCAGGTCAAGCTCGAGCATGCCCCGCCGGCTGTGCCAGACAACCCGGTTGCGATCAATGGTGTTCATTAGCTTTCGTCCTGGCGGTAAATTCCCGGTATGCATTGTCCACCCTGGCGGGTCGTAGCATCCAACGGGCTGACGTGTCATTCACTGAACGCAGCCACGTTGCGAATTGTGCGCAAAATCGTATCATGATGCGGGTCGGCCTGTGCCGACTTTATAGCCGAGACCCTGATTCAACCTGAACAGCCACCCTTTTAATCTGTTACAGCAACGGTACGATTACCAGACTATGCCAGACCACGACAATTCCACCCTGCAGACCATTCCTCTCGCCAATTTCGACATGCTGGCCGTGGCCGGTGAAGACGCCCGCAAGTTTCTGCAGGGCCAGGTAACCTGCGACCTTGACCAGGTATCGCCGTCGCTAAGTCTTCAAGGGGCCATTTGTAACGTGAAGGGCCGGGTCATCGCAGACTTTCGGCTGGTGGAACACGACGACACATTCTACCTGGCCCTGACCGCCGGTATGGCGGCCGTGGTCAAACCGGTTCTTGATAAGTATATCGTCTTCTCCAGGGCAGAATGTCAGGTTGTCACGGACACTGTTCGCCGCACTGGCATCCTGGGCGATGGAGCAGCGGACACCTTGGAAGCTGCAGTGGGCAGCTGTCCGGACGCGGATGGTGCGGTCATCACTGCCGGCAATACGCTGTTATTGAAAATTCCCGGGCTGGTGCCGCGCTACGAGTTCTGGCAGCTGGCATCGGCTCCGGAACAGCTTCCCCCGCTGCCGGAGTCGTTGGCCAGGCCGTCTGCCACTGCCCCGGTGGAGCGCTGGACCCTCGAAGACATCCGTGCCGGTATCGCCCATGTCACGCCCGGGCTGTCCGAACAGCATCTACCGGAAGTTCTGAATTATGATCTTTCCGGTGTCGTCAATTTCAAGAAGGGCTGCTACACGGGCCAGGAAATCGTCGCGCGCATGTACTATCGCGGTACAGCGAAAAGGCGGCTGTACACCGGCGTGGCGACGGAAACAGGCAGCCGGCCGCAAACCATTCACTGCCGTCCGGCAGCCGGTGCTGCGGTTCAGGACGGGGAATTGATCGACGCCGTCCAGGATGACAGCGGCAGCTGGCAGGTGCTGGCCATACTGCCAACGATCGTGTCGGAATCAGCACTGCAGGAACAACGGGATGATGGCCGGAGTAGCGGAAACGGCGGCGACGTCCTGGTTTACCTGGATCACGACGAAGACTGTACCGTCAGGCTGCAGTCACTGCCTTACGGGCTTGGCACCGCCCGGGTCTGACTCCGATGCAGCACGGATAACACCCTCCAGACCGATGCGGTCCCAGGCCTTGCAAAGCAGGCTGGCTTCACAATTTTCCAGCATCTGGATATGGTCGATACGATGGGCCATGGCCTGGCTGTCTTCCACATCCAGATCCAGAAGGTATTGATTCAGGGTAATGGCGTCGCCGATCCGCACCAGGAACAGGATTTTCCCGGAGTCCTCCGGGTTGGCCCGCGGAAACACCGAACAGCGACCGAAACTGGCAAGCCTGGCAAAGCATTTCTCGATATCGTATTCATCCAGGGCCAGCTGTACCGGAATAAGACTGTCTTCAGGCAGCTCCTGTCGAGCAGATGCCGACGGTTTCTGCCCACGCTGGTGGTTGTCGAAGTAAATTACCGTGCCCATAATCAGTTCTTTTCAGTCCGTTGGTTCCAGTGCTGGTGGATTCTGTGCTGGTTGCTGTTGTGCTTTCTGTCGTGCTTCCAGTGCCAGTACTGCGTATTGTGGTGCCGGCAGGTGGTGGCGTTGGCAGGTCCGTCCGCAGACTGATCCGCTCCACCACGGGGGTGGGACCCAGGGTCAGCCGCAGTGTCCGCCAACACTGTTCAAGCAGTCTGGATAGCTGACCGATTTTCGTCAACACCCTGAATTAACAAGATTTTTTTGTCGACCCAAAGTCTGGAGATTGCAATCATCAATTACTTGAAGATGGAAAAAAGCGGCGGATTTCCCTATTGAAATCACCGATTTCTTCGGTTATCGCAATACGGCAGGAAAAAATGTCGCTGATTTACAGGATTTCCCGTTGGAAATTCACCCGGACAGCCACTGGACTCCGTTCGCAGACAAAAAAAGCCAGGTTCCCGCAAGAACCTGGCTTTTTTATACCCTGGAGAACCCCTGGGTTGGGTTGCGCTTACACCGTGATCCGGTTGTCCTTATCCGCTGAAGGGTTACCCGAAGGTTTCCGATCTAAGTGGAAGCTAAGTGGAAGCTGCCTTCCTAAAACGTGTAATCCAGTTGCAGGCTGAATTCCCTGCCCTTGTTGTAGCCGGTGGTGATATTGCCACCCTGGGTGATCTCGCTGGCTTCATCCATGATGTTCTTGGCCTTGGCGGTGAGCCGCCAGCTGTCGCCCATTTCCCGGATAAACACGAAATTCAGCTCGCCAAAAGGCTGTTCGATGAGATCCGGGGCACCTTCGATGCCCACGGAGGCAATGCGCTCTCCGAAGTAGTGATAGAGCAGCGTCGCCGTGGTGCCGGAAAACGGCTCATAACCCACCTGCAGGTTGAACAGCATATCGGATTGACCCTGCAACGGGCGATTGGCGGTGGTCAACACGCCCTGGTCTTCCGGGGCAATGTCGACGGTGGAATCAATATAGGCCACGTTGGCCTGAACGTAGAAGTCTTCGCCGATGCCGCCGAGGAAATCGTTGCCGAGAAAATCCAGGCGCTTGTAGATTTCATACTCCACGCCCTGGTTTTCCGCCGACGCCGCGTTGATGTAGGTTGACGCGCGGGTGGTGGGGCTCAACACCGAGGCCTCGATGGGATCGGTGAATTCCTTGTAGAACAGGCCCAGAGACATGTAGTCGCTGAAGGCAAAGTACCATTCCCAGCGGAAATCGTAATTTTTTATCGAGGTGATCTGCAGATCGGGATTGCCGATAATGTCGTTGCCGGTGATGGGATCCGTAAACGCCGCGGTGGACAGCTCGCGGAAGTCAGGCCGGGACACGGTCTCACTGTAGGCCAGTCGAAACTGGTGATCGTAATGAATAAATGTCGCGCTGGTGGCCGGCAGGAACTTTGACTGTTCCTGGAGAGCCTGAACCGCGATATCCGGGCGGAACAGATCGAAAGTCGTGGTGTTCTGAATAAAGTCTTCCTGTCGACCGCCGACGGTGAAGCGCAACCGATCATCGAAATTCACTTCAACTTCGCCGTAAAAGGCTTCCAGTTCGTTGAACGCCTGGTAGCTGTCCGTCGGCCGGGTCAGCTCCACCAGCTCAAAGCCGTCCGGGGAGATGTTGTCCATGGTGAGAATTTCTTCCAGCGGCTGTCTCAGCAGTTCCCGGTCGTTGGCCAGGGCCCCGGAAACGCCGAAGCCGAACCGCCGTATCTCGGACTGCCGTTCCTTCTCGGAATACACGTACCCCGCCCTGGGTGTAATGACGGTGCCCGCCGGGCCGTAAAACACCATGGACAGGTCCAGGCCGAAATCATCCACGGTGTCATCCAGCACACTGAAACGTCTCAGGTTACCGTCGGCCCTCGTTGACAGTTCTCCCAGGTCATAGCGGTATTCGCGGTTGTCCGGCGAATCCCGTTCAGCGGTGATATGGCTGTAGCGCCACAGCACGCCCAGCTCGTTGAAGTCGGGAAAGTAGTGGTCACCCTGCAGCTGGTTGGAGAACAGCTCCCGCTCAACCCACTCCAGCTCAGTCACGTCCAGCGCGGCCTCCGCCTCGGTGAATCCCCGGGACTTGAACACCCGGTCGTCGGTTTTCCGCAGCAGTACGGAAGTGGCCCGGATATTGTGGGTGGGTGAGAAATCGAAGCCCACGGTACCTATGGTGCTGACGTCGATACTGTGCTCGGTGCCGATAAAGTCGATGCCTTCCTGCTGGGTCAGACCGGAGGAAGACGGTACCCAGGTATTACGCTCGATGCGGTTGGTGTCCCAGCTGTTGGAATAGTCCACGGCAGCCAGGTAATTCAGCTGCATGCCGTTGTCGCCGATTTCGTGGAAATTACCCAGGGACGCGGAAAAATCAAAATTGGGCGGGGCGTCTTCCCGGTCCGGCTGGTACTCGTTGCGGAACGAGTGGCCCAGTGCCTGCAGCTGATCTTCAGTAAAGCCCTCGCCGGTAAAGCGACTGTAGGAGGCGATACGGGTACCGTCACCCACGGCCGACTTTACGGCATCAG
>Ga0070726_10002346_pt1 | contig 17140 bp, 11 predicted proteins | sample tdAd471_FD_67275 | JGI IMG/M metagenome (GOLD analysis project Ga0070726, IMG submission 67275) | Marine sediment microbial communities from the Atlantic coast under amendment with organic carbon and nitrate - tdAd47.1 | ecosystem: Environmental > Aquatic > Marine > Coastal > Sediment | place... | reverse complement strand
AGGATATGATGATTTTTCGCGTTCAACTGCGGTACTCGGTACGGGTGATCTGCGCGTAGAGTTGAGCAAGGCTGCGATTAACCTGAAGGAAGTCTTAGTGAGGGCTGAATCAGCCAATGTCAATGTGGAAAGTGCACAGGTCGGTGTAGCGCGATTAGATGTCAAGTCGATTAAGAAACTGCCTAGCTTTTTAGGTGAAATTGATGTCGTAAAAAGTTTATTGCTTCAACCAGGTATTAGTACTATCGGAGAGGGAGCCATTGGCTTTAATGTGCGAGGAGGAGAAGTGGATCAAAACCTGCTCATGCAGGATGAGGGCCTACTCTTTAACGCCTCTCATGCCCTAGGTTTTTTCAGTACCTTAAACCCAGAACTCATCAGCTATGTCACTTTGTACAAAGGTAATATTCCAGCGCAGTTTGGTGGCCGCCTAGCCTCCGTCTTAGATGTTGAAATGCGGGACGGTAGCTTCAAGGAATACCGGGCACAAGGTGGCCTCGGCTTAGTATCGAGCAAAGTAAGTGTGGAAGGCCCAGTGCAAAAAGATAAATCGTCCTTGATCGTCGGGTTTAGAAGCAGTTATTCCGATTGGGTACTAGGTTTAATCAATGTACCGGAAGTAAAACGCAGTTCTGCTACCTTCTATGATCTCAACCTTAGATATACACATCGGATCAATGAGAAAAACACCCTCACGCTTTCCGCTTATTCCACCAGGGATCAATTTTCCTTTAATGAGTTATTTGGTTACGAGTATGGAACGCAGATGGGGCAATTGATCTATAAGAAGATATTCTCCGATAAATTATTCTCCCGCCTTTCCATCACGGCCAGTAAGTATGAAAGTACCCAACTCGATCTTGAAGGGACCGACGCGCAATCACTGGATAACGATGTGACCTATTATAAGGTCAAAGAACACTTGACCTATAGTCACTCCAATGAGCTTTCTTTTGATGCCGGATTATCTACTATTCTCTATCAAATCGATCCTGGAGAATTGCGACCAGTCGGCGAATTATCTCAAATCAAAGCTCAGCGGTTGGAGCGGGAACAAGGACTGGAATCAGCTCTTTTTCTGAATGCAAATTGGACGGTCAGCCCGGCCTTGTCATTTTCGGGCGGCTTGCGATTGGGACTGTACAATGCATTGGGGCCAGGTACGGTCTATGAATATGAAGACCCGGAGAATCCTACCCTGAGTGGCTTGCGAGATTCTACCCGCTTTAATGGCGCAAAGATTGTAGCGACTTATGGCAGTATAGAGCCGCGGGTATCGTTCCGGTACCGACTAGATGCTAATTCTTCTCTCAAGGGAGGCTATAGCCGTACTGCTCAGTTTATCAACCTGATTGCCAATACCAATACACCTACCCCGAGTAGTCAATGGCAGCTTAGCAATGAAATCATTGCGCCATTGCGTTCCCATAATTTTTCTGTGGGATACTTTAGAAATACTAAAGACAATAACTGGGAGTTTTCGGCCGAAACTTATCTCCGCTTCATTGATGAACTTTTTGATTATAAAGACTTTGCGGAATTGACCGTTAATCCATTTCTAGAGACTCAATTATTGACCGGAATTGGCAGGGCATATGGCTTTGAATTCAGTGCGAAGAAAAAGCAAGGGAGATGGGATGGCTACCTAAGTTACACCCTATCAAAAACCGAAAAGCAGATTGCCGGGATTAATAATAAAGACTGGTTTCCCAGTAATTTTGATAAACCTCATGATCTCAGTGCAGTCTTCAACTTCCATATCAATCGCCGAAATACCCTTAGCGTGAATTTTGTCTATGGAACCGGCCGGCCCACCACCGCGCCCATTGCTTCCTATCGCGAAACCAATGGCTTGGTCGTACCCATTTACTCCGACCGAAACCAACTCCGCGTACCCGATTATCACCGACTAGACTTGGCCTATACTTTGGGCAAGGGTTATAATTTGACGAAGAAGATAAAAACCAGTTGGACCATATCCTTGTATAATTTGTATAGCCGGCAAAATGCGTTTTCCGTCTTCTTTACGCAACAACCCTTTCAACCACCAGTGGCTAATAAGCTGGCTATCCTAGGAAACATATTCCCCGCACTCACTTTCAATTTTGAAACGCTATGAAGCTATTTACTAAACTGTCATACGCCCTTGGCACCCTACTCCTCATGGGCTTAGGAAGTTGCCTTTCGGAAATAGACCTGGCAGCACCGCCTTCAACAGCCAATAACTTAGCCATTACTGCTACTTTATTGAAAAGCTCGCCTTCCACGCTGCATGTCACTGTTAGCCAGGTGGACAACTTCAGTGGCTTTAGCACCCCCATCCCGGTGAACGATGCACAAGTCTTTCTCCTAAACGAGCAGGGAGAAGGAATATCAGTTCCATTACAATTTGAAGGAATATATCGCCTGACTATTCCCGATAATGGAAGCATGGCCATCGAAGAAGGGCAATCCTACCAATTACAGATTAATACGATTGAGGGTAAAACTTATACCTCCAGTTTTGAAAAGCTGAACGCGGTTCCTAGGGCTAGCGGACTGACTTATGAACTCGAAACACGAGAAGACATTAATGAGTTTGAAGATATTGTTGATCAAACCTTTATCCGTTTCTTTATCAACACGCCCTTAACCGCTGACAGTGGTGGCGATAAGGCCGTTCTCAAATGGGATATGACCGGCACTTATAGGTTTGTAGAAAGTCTAGATGAAAGAGAGAATATACCTTCCCAGAAGTCTTGCTATGTATCCGAAATTTTACAACGAGAACGTCCTGTTGTATTTAACGGCAATGAAAGTCCAAGGTCAGTGCTAGAAAAACAATTCATTATTGAAGAAGAATTAAATCATCGCTTCGCAAGGGGCTACTATTTAACGGTTCGTCAACAATCCATTTCAGAAGAAGCCTTTGAATATTGGGAAAGCATCCGTAAAGTAGTAGATATTTCTGGGAACTTCTTTGAAGCACCGCCAGGCAAAATCCGGGGTAACTTCTCTAATACTGCTGACCCTGAGGAAGATGTATTTGGATATTTCAGTGCTATTCAGGAGGATACCATCCGTCTTTTTGTTTCTCCAGCAGATATAAATGAGGTAATTTTGCCCCTTTGCCCAGGTTCGGTAGCTGTCGGACAGGAGCCTCCCCGTTTCATTTGCTTCGAATGTTTATTGTTACCCAATAGTAGCTCCCAAAAACCTGATTATTGGATACAGTAAGCTAAATTATGGATAGATCCCTGTCTGCCCAAAACGGAAAAACTTCAATATTCATGCGTTACATTCACCTTTCTATTATAGCTTGTCTCTTATTTTTGTCTACTGGTCTTGAGGCCCAAACAAATAGGGAAGAGAGTATCATTATACATCTCAACAAACCCATTTATACCAGCGGAGAAAACATCTGGTATAAGCTCTATTTCCCCAATTCTTTTAAAGCACATAACTTAGCCCTGAAGCTAGCCCTGGTGAATGAGGAAGGAGAATCACTAAGCGAGCATTACCTAAAAACGGATAATCAAACCTTTGCCAAGGGTTATTTCAAAGTACCGTACGAAGCACCATCTGCGCATTATCACTTTGTGATACTTGGCACTAATAAGTCCGACCAGGAAAAGGTAAAAATCAGCGACATCTTTATTCCCATCTATAATGATTTAGGAGGTGCTGAAAATTATACTAGTCTAAGCCAAGTTCCCACAGCGCTCAATTCCGACCAGAGTGATCTGCTAGTTGATTTAAAACTAGATACCGATAGTTGGAACCGGAGAGATCAAGTAGCCGCCACTGTTTCAGTGACGGATCAACAAGGAAGGCCGGTTGCGGCTAGTTTATCGATTTCCATCAAGGATGTAAACTTACTTGAAATGGCTTCGCAAGCAGCTACCTCCATTCACCGCATTCCCCTGAAGTCAGCGAATGTTGCTGAAAGCCTAGCCGAAGATATTTACATCAACGGTATCATTACAAGCCAGGATGGAGTGCCTTGGCAATCTAGCATACTAGCCGTCTACTCCCCTACCGAGCAACAGTTTTTCTATACTAAATCAAATGCAGCGGGGCGATTTGCCTTAAAACTACCCAATTTGCAAGGAGACCGGATGATCCAATTTCTGGATTACCAAAGGACAGACCTCCAGGTCACATTAGATGATAATATCGAATTGGCCAGCTCTCCGCTTAAAACGGCCAAAAGTGACATCTCTAAATATCTAGCCTGGAGTCAGATGCGAAAAAAAATCTATCAATTATATAATTCCTTAGAAGATCCGCTCACTAGACTGGCTCCTAGCGTTCAAGCCCTGGCGTTCGAGTCAGATCAACAATTTGTAATGGCGCATTACGAAAAATTTGATGACTTATCGATTTTCTTCAATGAGATCGTCACTCCATTTAAGCTCAGGCAGAAAGGTAAGCGAGGGTATGTAGCAAGAATGTTTAACCCTGCTCAGCAAATTCGAACTTTTTATAAAGGTAGTCCGCTTTTTATCGTAGATGGGAAACTTAGCCGAGATGCCAATTTCATTTATAATATTCCCATCGAAAAGATCGATACGATTGATCTTTTTTTCGAGTCAATGTTATTGAAAACTCGGTTTGGCCCCATCGGAAACAGTGGTATCGTTGTCATCAAGACTAGTTTGGCTGAGCTTGATCTACCCGCAGAAGAGGCGGCCAATATATTCCAAATTAGAGGGTTACAATATGCCAGTAACAATGATCCAGCCCTGGAACTTTCTTCCAGCCAACCTCATATCGGACCTCAATTATTCTGGACCTCTTCCGCACAAACTGATGCGCAGGGCAACTACCCCTTTTCTTTCACCCAATCTGATGACCTTGGAAATTTCCTGATCGAAATCAGCGTGCAAGATGAGAATGGGCAACGGACTATCCTAACGCATTCTTATACGATCAATCAATAAGGGATTGCTTCATCATTTTGTGTACCTCAGTAGCTCCTAGATGATCCCGTATTAAGAGGAAATAGAGCCCATCTAGCATTCCATCCAATTGAAGAATTTTCTTTCCTTGGAGTTCTCCCACCTGCAGACTACGTCCTTGTAAATCCAGTACTTGGTACTGTAATCGTCCGGGTCCGCTATAGTTTAGCTCTAGGCGATTATCTGCTGGATTTGGAAAAAAGGAGAACTCAAATTTTGCGCTCCGTTCTTTACTATCTACGATTGTAGGGTCAATATCAGTCAGCTGTATATTATCAAACCATAGCTGTGTACCTTCTAAAGCGGCCTGTTCAGCAACGATTTCAAGACGATCCACCGCAGACCAATCAAAAGCGCCAATTGGGTTAAACCAGCCGTCATCCCAAGCCCCTAGCTCAGTGAATTCATCCAATGGGATATGCACATGTTGCCAAGTATTGTCCCATGTTACAAGGTTATTATCTGAGATGCTTAGCCCCATTCGCCAGGGACGATCATTTGGGATAATCGTCTTGGTATCAATGAAGCGAATATCGAAGGACGTGCCCGGGGTATCTCCTTTCACATAAAAATCCAAGGCGAAATCTTTGGCCAGCAGGTAAGTCAAATCTTTGTCAGGCTTAAAGTCGAAACCGATATTGTTATATTGCTTTGCGTTTGCCCAAAACAAACTATAGCTATCATTATTAGGCAGGTGGGTATTGTAAAAATCGATCTCTCCTTGATTGTAGCTAGCCTCAAAGATATTTTCTCCGATATAGTCGGAATAGATGGAAAAACCCACCGTATCCGGCTTGATTTCGTAAGCTGTTTGTGTGGGAACATTCAACCCCAATGCTGCCACTAGCGCTGTATTGACATCATGTTCAAATAAGTCGTTTCCACCAGCATTAAACAAGCCAAATCCTCCGTGGTAATCCCACATCGTCCAGGCGATATTTTGCGTCTCCAAATATTTACGGACTTCCTCATACCAATATACTCGGTCTTCTTTTTGGCTATTGGGAATATACACGCCAAATTCTCCACAATAGATCGGAACATTGCGAGCAGATCGGAAATCGACGGCAATATCAATCAAGCTTTTTACCGTAGACAATTGACCATCTTCATTGTAATTATTGAAAGCCGATTGTATCCAACTACCATTCAATGAACTAGGAAAACTAGGCATCAACGAGGCTTCATAAGGGAAAGGCACACCCGCTAAAGGTTCCATCGAAGGCCCCACCCAGCTCGCCCCTTGATGGGTAAAGATGAACGGATCATAAAAATGAAAAGTATACAGGAGATTATCATCTTCATAGATAGGCATAGCAGCTAGGTTGTTATAGCTGTTCCAGGAAGCTGGCCCGATGACGATGGTGTGTTTGGTATCAACCGTTCGGATGGCCGCAACAATTTGTTGTTGGATACTATTCCACAAGGCATCGGATATACCATGCGGTTCATTCAGTACTTCGTAATAAATCAAGTCTGACCTATCTTTAAAGTAGGTGGCCATTTGTATCCATACCTTTTCCAAGATTACACCAATATTAGGATCAGTATCTTCGGAAGGATTGAAAGTATGATTATCGAGAATGAGGTGCAAGCCCAATTCCTCTGCCCAATTGACAGCTTCATCCAGAAAAGATAGAAACAAAGGATCAAGCACGTAGTCTGGGGCTCCATCCGTCATAAAGTGAAGATTGATCGGCAAGCGGATCACATCACAACCCAAGCTTTGAATGTTTTCAAAGTCTTGTTTGGTATACTTCGAAAATTGGATTTGTTTGGCATTACCGACTTGGAACCAATTGGTTAAATTCACGCCCTTTGTAAAAGGAACATCTTGGCTCAACAGGTGGCATGAAAAGAGGGCAAAGATAAGTAGCACTATGACTCGCATAGATTGATGTTTTAGTAAATAAGGAGAGTGCCAAAGATCCCAACAGAAAGCCGAGTGGTACTCGAATTAAGCGTTGAAGTCTTAGAAGGTAACACACAAAAATAAAGATATTCTATTTTGCTTGCTTGATCAATACCGCCCAATCCGATTGTGGATCTTCTGGAGCTTCACCAATGGCAACTACTCCGCCAGCAGTAAGGGTTGTCGTTTTGCTGGACTGTAATTCTCCTCCCGTTCTAGGGTTGTACCACTGAACGGTAAATGTGCCACTGGCTCCCGTCAAGTCCAAATTGGCTGTTCCACCAAAAGGAAAATACAAAGCGTAAGTTTCACCCTCCTTGGCCATACAGAAACTGCGATCCCCTTTAGCCAATTGATCCATACTACGCATCTCACCTACAGACAAATGTTTATTGAAGAAATCCAGTGCATGGCGAGTAAAGTCCCAGACGCGATCGCGTGATCGCCAATCTTCACAGCCCAAATCATTATTGTGATTTCGCCAGCCAAAGTACCATTCTACACCTCCTCCTCCAGCCATCAGGTTCCCCCAAAGCACCTCAGCGCGGACGCTATCCTGGTTATTATTTTCTCGATCATCTGGATCAACACCTCTAGAGTGATGCCCAATTTCATCGACATTAATGACCCAAGGCTTTTCAGTTTGAGCAGATTTGGCTAGCCAATTCTTAGTTTCTTTATGAGAGGAAGCAGGGTCACCAGCCTGCATTGACATCCCATCGATATAAGGGAAACCCAATAAGTGATCAAATATCTCATCTCGTTCTGCTGGCTGCGAGTGAGTATGGATCACCAAGTAGTTCTTGTAGGGGTCATGCGTCTTGATATAACGGGCCATGGCTTTCTGCTGTGGAACAGTTTGCCCATTTGGGGAAAAAGAAGCGGGGCCATTTTCTTCCCCCAAATTCCAAGTAACACCGAGGTGATGTGCAAAACGCGCAATTAATTCTCGGTAGTATAGCTTCCGCTGTAATCCAGTATCACCATCATCCAATAAGCGTTCATTTTCCGTCTCTTGGGTCACGATATGCAACATGAGTCCAAGGGCATCCATATGGTCAAATACGATCTCCCATTGATCTAATTTACTGCAGTCAAAACGCAGTCGCTCTTCATAACCCGTATAAGGCCACACATCCTTGCCATCTCCTCCAATATTCATACTTAAGAAATAAGCGCTATTCATGCCCTTAGCGGCTAAATAATTCAAAGCACCGATCATGCCTTTTCCTTTCCCGTTTTGCCAAGTCGGATCACCTGTTTTCCAATCCTTTACATGGGGCTCGTAGGCATGCAAACCATCTTTGGCGGTAGCCTCTCCATCTCTTTCTTCTGCTACTTCACCTCTTTCCGTTCCATCAAAGTCTCGGTAGGCTAAAAAATTTTCTGGGCTATCAGCCCCGCCTTTAAGAAAGATTCTCTTTGAATCCGCATAGTGCAAATAATGATCGGTACCTACTACGATTCTTCCTTCATTTCCTTCCTTAGCTTGAACCACTTTGACCTTTCCTTCCTGACCATCAAAGGAAACCGCCTCACCTGCTTCTGCCTCATCAGAAACAGCAATGTCCTTCCCTTTCCGGAAGGAGGCTTTATAAGTCCATTCTCCTTCCTTATCTGGGCGAAATCTTACTTGCCAAGTATTACCTTCATCAGCACCCGATTCAGCGGCGGCCCCGTCGGCCGCATAGAACCCCGGAACGACCATCGTTTGGTCTCCCAGCTGGAAAGTAACCATTAGGCGATAGTCTAAAAATGGATTTTCTTCATTTTGCTCACTAGTAGCAGGACCTTCAAATGAGAGTGTTGTCTTTTCCCATTTCTGGGCGATAATCGGTAAATCCTCAGCCGTCTCGGAGCAAGCCGTCATCAGAAAAACTAGGACTAATCCATAATAAAGGGTACCAAAGTGTTTACTATTTGGTTGGTTCATCTTGAAGTTGTTTTAATGAAGTCCGAAGATGAAGAGAGGTTTTAATCTATTGAGGGTTGATGGGCTTAGTTGGCTACTTTCCAACGAATAACTAAGCCGTTTGTCCACCATCTACCGCCAAACTCTGCCCTGTGATAAAACTGGACTTATCATCACAAAGCCAAAAGATCGCATTGACAATATCTTCCACCTGACCAAATCGACGCAATGGAATAGTCTTGACCAGTTTTTGTGCCAACTCTTCTTGTCCGGCTACCAAACTCTCAACCATCGGTGTTTCGGTAAAAACAGGACAAACCGCATTGACACGAATGCCATATCGGGCATATTCCAGCGCAGCTGTTTTAGTCATCCCGATTACCGCGTGCTTACTAGCAGTATAAGCGACGGTCATAGGTAGAGCTCGTAGTCCGGCAATAGAAGAAGTGTTGACAATACAACCCGACCCTTGTTTGGCCATTACTTTTAACTCTTCGCGCATGCAATAGAAAACGCCCGTTTGGTTGACTGCAATAACTTGATCCCATTCGGCCAATTCGTAGTTAGAAATCGGCACCCGGCTTCCTCCGATACCCGCATTATTCAAGGCAATATCTAAACGACCAAAGCTTGAAACAGTATCATCTACTAATTCGACTACCGCTCGGTAATTAGCCACATTGGCTTTTCTGAAGTCGGCTATTCCGCCAGCTTTCTTAATGGCAGTCACGGTTTCGCGACCTCCATCTTCATTCACATCCGATACCATCACTTTTGCGCCCTCTGCGGCAAAAGCAACCGCTGCGGCACGCCCAATTCCCGACCCGGCACCAGTAATCAATACTACTTTATCTTTAAAACTCATCAATTTCAATTTAGAATGGTCTGTTCCCTATTTAACTGATCTCAATCACAATCTTACCTTTCGCCTTCCGATTCATCACGTCATCCAAGGCTTGCGGAACTTCTGCTAAAGGATAAACATTATCAATATGTGGCTTGATAGTACCTGATAAATACCATTGCATTAATTGTTGGGTATTCGCTAGATTATCAGCCGGGAAATTCATGGCAAAAGCCCCCCAGAATACGCCCACAATTTGACACCCTTTTAAGAGGGGTAGGTTTAACGGAATTTTAGGAATATCACCGGCTGCAAAGCCCACTACTAGAAATCGGCCTTCCCACGCCATCCTACGCAAAGCGGCTTCAGAATAGGCTCCACCAACGGGATCATATACAACATCCACGCCTTTACCATCTGTCAATTCCTTGATCCGTGACTTGAGATCTTCCTGGTTATAATTGATTACTTCATCTGCACCATATTCCTTGCACAAAGCCAATTTTTCATCCGTCGAAGCGGCAGCTATGACTTTTGCGCCCATCAATTTGCCCAATTCTACCGCAGTTAAACCAACACCACCAGCTGCTCCTAATACCAAAAGCGTTTCGCCCTTCTGTAGGTTGGCTCTATCTTTTAGAGCATGATAAGAAGTGCCATAAGCCATCATAAAGGAGGCGGCTACCGGAAAGGTCATTCCGGGAAGCTTGGGAAAACACAATTTTTCAGAAGCAGCTACTTCTTCCGCATACCCTCCCCAAGGAATCATACCAAAAACTTCGTCCCCTACCTTAAAACGCTTTACGCCCTCTCCGACCGCCGTTACTACACCAGCAATATCGCTACCAGGAGAAAAAGGCATCGGTGGCTTAAATTGATACTTCCCTTGAATGATCAAGGTATCTGGGAAATTAACCCCACAAGCTTTAATGGCTACGACAATTTCTCCTTTCCCAGCTACCGGTGAAGGCACCTCTTCTAAGGATAAACTATCCGGTAATCCATAAGACTTACACAATATAGCTTTCATTCATTTTCTTTTGAATTCTTGACGTTTTTGACAAAGCAGACTCCCTGTTTATACGTCGTACAATTCTGCAATTTCTTTCGCATATTTCTTGCGTATTACCCGTCGTTTCAGTTTCATCGTGGGTGTCAATTCCGCATCGGAACCATCAGGATGTACCGCTAGCCATTCCTTATCCACCAAGGTGAACTTCTTGATTTGTTCTATATGACTGAATGCGGGATTGATGGCATGTACCATTGATTGATATTGCTCGATCACCTTTGGATTCTTAATCATTTCAGCAAGCGTAGTCCAAGCGATACCTTCTCTTTCACACCAATTCTTCAGGGCCTCCTCGGCAGGTCGAATCAGGGCAGAAACAAACTTTTGCTGTTCGCCCACCACCATCATATGTTCGATCAAAAATTCTTCTTTGAATCGATTTTCGATGGGTGCCGGTGCTACATATTTACCACCAGAGGTCTTTAATAATTCTTTCTTACGATCCGTGATTTTTAAGAAAGGTTCGCCAGAAGGCCCCGGCACAAATTTTCCAATATCTCCTGTTTTAAACCAGCGAACGCCGTCCATTTCCTTAAAAACTTCCGCAGTCTGCTCCGGTTTTTTATAGTAACCCAACATAATGTTGGGGCCATGTGCTAGAATTTCACCTTCGCCCTCTCGATAGTCCCCATCACTGTCATCAATCACGACCTTGATGCCAGGTAAAACAGGCCCCACACAACCAATTTTAGCCCCTCCTTTGCTAAAGCGACCAAAACACAGCCCGGGAGAGGTCTCCGTCAGGCCGTAACCTTCGCGAATGGGAACCCCCGCAGCGGAAAAGACCCGCGCTATCTTGGCAGGCAAGGGCGCCGCTCCAGAAAGTATACCCTTTATATTACCGCCTAGCGCTTCTCTCCATTTACTAAAAATCAACTTATCGGCCATTTTCCGTTGAACAGCGGCTAAGCCGGAATATTCTTTATCGTAATCAAAATCGTCGGTCAAACTCAAGGCCCAAAAGAAAAGCTTTCGCTTAACTCCGGTCAAATTATCTCCTGTCGCATAAATCTTTTCATATACTTTTTCCAAAAGACGTGGAACCGCATTGAAGAAGTGAGGCTTAACGGCCTGGATATCTCCTTCTGGTCCCCCCAGGTTATCCGTCCCGGTGTAGTAGACATTGATTCCGGCATAAGTCTGCAAATAGGTGGCTGTTCGTTCAAAGATATGACACAGCGGTAAAAAGCTTAATACCCGATCACCCATCGTGTAGGGTATATCATCGATGGCACACAAAGTATTGCTGACGATATTTCGGTGCGACAACATTACCCCTTTGGGTGTACCTGTTGTACCAGAGGTGTAAATTAGGGTCGCTAATTCATCTTGATCTACCCCTTTCTTGATTTTTTCTACTTCCTCCCCACCTTCATCAGAAAAAATATCCTTCCAGAAAGGACGCTCTGTGTCTTCATCAAAGGTGTAAACATCTACTAAAGAAGGTACATTGGGTTGTGCCGCGCGCACCTTATGATAGAGATCACCACCACCTACAAAAGCATACTTCACCTCTGCATCATTGAATATATACTCATAATCGGCAGGACTAATCGTAGGGTACACTGGCACATTGATGGCTCCTATTTGAGAAAGTCCGATATCCATAAACACCCATTCAGGGCGGTTTCGATAAATAGCCGTTGCAATCTTATCACCGGGTTTTACGCCCAATTGCAATAAGCCACAACTGATTTTGTTGGCCATCTCTATAGCGTCATCGGTACTATAACTTACCCATTCGCCATTCTCACCTCTAGCATTATAGGCTTTTGCCTGTGGATAATTAGCTTTCTGATAGTAGATAAATTCGAAGAGTCTAGTAGGTTGGTCCATATTAAGTATGTCATCTTTTAATTAGTATAGGCTTTCCTCTTTTATCGAACCATGAATGTAGCACCGAAAGGATATAACAGGAAGCTATTTAGTTCAGATTTACCGAGAAGCAGCACTATATTTCGTATAGTCGCGAAAGATATTGAAATCAAATTGATTTTTGGTAGTTTTATTAAAACGATTAACAAAATTGCCTGAATAATTATCAACTCCAAATATATACTTGATGTGCAGTAGTTAGTGGTCTCCCCAGTCATTGTGATCGAGACCTGCTTTACCTAAAGCTCATTTTGATTTCTTAGGAAAATCTCCTTTCCAACTGATACAAAAAAATGGCAAATCCTAATCTAAAAAAGGCAACAGCAAAAGTCCTCATAAGTCGGACAATTACCGTTGCCTTTTCGTTTATCATGCTAGTCGCAGTGGGCAAATACGGTTTATCAGTTGAAAGTTGAAGGTCTAATGCACTGGTATAAACTTTCAAGCCTACACTTATCAAGCCCGCTGGAGTAAAAGATCCAGTAGTATGTATGGGCTAGCCGTCTATCGGAGTTTAAGCAATTAGCTCCTTTTCTTTTAAAATCGTTAAACTATCCGTACTCATCAAGATTTCAGCGAGGCCGGTAGTACGGGTCAATTCATACTTATAGAAGAACTTCATGGTATGGATATTGCTTTCGTAGAAAGAATCTGCGAAATCTCCATTAGCTGTTACTAGTGCTTCTTTTGCCACTGTACCTAAGCGCAACCACTGCCAGGCGATCACCAGCGTTCCCATCAACTCCATAAAGATGGTCGCATCTGCCAGAAACTCTTCATAATCGCCTTTCATAGCGAAACCTAGCAAATGAGTCAGCACCTTCTGGGTGAGTTTCATTTTTTCGCCTAATGCGGCAGCGTATGGCCGGAGTTCATCATAGGTCATCGCCCCTTCGATGGTCTTCTGCATTTCTTCTACTAACAATTGAAGGGCTCTGCCATTATTCATCGTCACCTTACGGCCCAGTAGATCTAAGGATTGAATACCTGTAGTTCCTTCATACAGGGCAAAGATTCTGATATCTCTATAATATTGCTGTAGCACAAAATCAGTACAGAAACCATAGCCTCCTAAAATTTGCAAGCCATTGTCGATCGCCTCACGCCCTTTCTCCGACGGATAGGTCTTGGTAATTGGCGTCAACAGTTCCAGCAAAAGGTGATACTTTTCTTGCTCCTCTCCTTCCGTCACTCGCGATAAATCATGGTAACGGGCCGACTGGAATACCAAACTCAAGGCTCCTTCGTAGATAGCCTTTTGTAATAATAACATCCGGCGTACGTCAGGGTGATTGACAATTAAGGTGGATGCTGCATTGATATCTTTCTTACCCCCATTCTGAATGCGTCTTCCTTGAGGGCGTTCGTTGGCATATTGCAAAGAAGCATGGTAAGCCGCACTGGCAATCGCTACACCTCCTCTACCTACACCGATTCTTGCCTCGTTCATCATTTTGAACATATAGGTTAATCCTCGGTTCTCCTCTCCTACTAGCCATGCTTGGCAATCCTCGTTTTCACCAAACACCAAATGCGTGGTGCAATACCCTTTTTGTCCCATCTTTTGGAAGTCACCTGCTGTCTGTACATCATTTGGCACCAAGCCACCCTCTGTTATTCGACGTTTGGGTACGACGAACAAAGAAATACCTTTGGTACCAGCCGGTGCACCCTCTACCCTAGCTAGCAATAAGTGTACTACATTCTCGCAATATTCATGATCACCGCCAGAAATGAATATTTTCTGTCCTTTGATTTTATAACTTCCGTCTTCTTGCGGATAAGCCGCCGTCTTGATGTCGGATAAGGAACTACCCGCATGAGGCTCGGTCAAACACATGGTTCCTCCCCATTCACCTGCCAACATTTTGGGTGTATAAGTATCTTTCAACTCCTGATTGGCATAGGCTAAGATCAAACCAGCAGCTCCCGTGGTGAGACCAGTATAACCAGGAAGGTGGTTATTAGCCGCTTCCATGATAAAATTCGCCGCTTGGAAAGCTAAGCCTGGAATTTGCATGCCGCCATCCTCATAATCGAATACACCTCCAATCATTCCTAGCTCACCTCCTTTTTCCATCATCGTCTTCACCTGCGGATGAACGATAATTTTGCCATCTTTATAATGTGCAGGTTGCTCGTCCATTTCGCGAAAGCAACTGTAGAGCTCTTGATCAGAGAAATCCTTGATAGAGTCGAGTAAAATATTAACATCCCCCTTGTCAAAGTCTTTGAAGTGATCATAGGCGAATAAGTCTTCCAATTTCATCACATCGAAGAGCTGAAACCGAAGCGTATCCATATTTAGGTAATTGGCCATAATTTTGTATTTCTTTTTGAGATTAGAACACGTTCTATTTTCCTGCTAAATTACCTAAAAAAAATTAATCTCCAAAAAATTAGAACATGTTCTAAATAAAAAGTATTATTGATTGCAAAATACTCCTTATGAAACGCAAGACACACGAAAAAGAAGTTCGGAAAAAGATCATTAAAGCAGCCAGACACTTATTTTTGGAGCAGGGATTTGACAATACGACTATTCGCCAAATCACCCAGAAAGCAGCCATCAGCACAGGTACGCTTTATCACTTCTATCAGGATAAAGAAGATATATTCTTCCACATTGCTGATGAAACCTTCTTAAAAGTGATTGCCAAATCGGAAGAGTTAGTACCCGATGAAGATATATACTTGCGCCTTGTTTGTGAAATGGCTATCCATATCCAATCTTTTTTAAGCAATCGAAACACCGCTGAATTATATGTGATTGCCTATGGCTCCTACAAGATTTCTGAAGAGGTCATGCTCAAGCAACACCCACGGATGAAGGCCTTTACCAATGACAAAAGATCATCCTTAAAGGAAGCAGACATGCCATTAATATCGCTGACTATCAAAGGCTTACTCCATGCCTTGGCCTTAAAGGCTATGAATAATGAATACTTGATTCCTTCAGAGGTGATTGCGCAATCTTCTCGTTTGATATTATCCCTACTCGCAGTACCCGCAGCAGAAATCGAGGCGACGATCAATCAGTTAGCGCATTTAGACATACCCAAGGGTTTAGCCTTGAAGATTCAGTAAGCGTCAAGCCTTCTGTAAGCTATATGCAGTTGCCCTGCATCATAAAAGCACCCGGGCAGCAGACAGCTGCAGTTAGTAATGAAATGATTAGCTGGCCTGACCTTCTACCTACTTTTCTGGACTATGCACAAGTTGAAAATAGTACCATTCCGACACATGGTGTATCCATACGACCCACTCTGACCGGCCATACATTGTCACAATAGGCCGTCTATGCTTCTCATACTTCCACTAGGTGAGGATGTATTCCCCATGAGAGTAATAGTGGTGAAAAATACAAATTGATCATGAATTTAGCGGATGGCTTGGACTTCCCTTTTGCTTCAGATCTCTTTGCTTCCAAGACAATACCAGATGAGCAGTGAGAACTAAATTTCAAAGAGAATGCCTTTTTCCTGCAGTCCTTCGTATTTCTGCCGGTCAAATTCGTAGAGAAATGCCCCTTTCTTGGAATGAAGCTTATCCTTCTCTTCTAGCTTTTTCAGGATATTCATACGGAGGATTTTCCTTCTAAAGTTTCGTTTATCTAGTTTTCGTTGGAAAATACACTCATACAGCAGCTGCAACTGTGGAATAGTGAATTTTTCGGGAAGAAGCTCAAATCCTAGCGGCTGATATTTGGCTTTCCGCCTTAGTTTTTGAATAGCTAAGTCTACCATTTGGTTATGATCAAGAATCAGCTGGGGTATCTTATCATAATCAAACCATTTGGCCCCGTGACGCTCCACCAGATCCACATCATATTCTTCAATCCGGATCAAAGCAGAATAGACCAAGGACAATACCCTGGCCCCAGGATCACGATCAACTTGCCCAAAACTGCCTAACTCTTCCAAATACACTTCGCTTAAGCCCGTAGATTCTTCTAGCACTCTTTCCGCAGCCTCCTTTACACTTTCCTTCTCATTGACAAAACTTCCAATCAAAGACCACTCTCCTTCTAAAGGTTGTACCTTACGGTTGAAAAGTAACAGTTTAATCGTATTATCATCAAATCCGAAGATTACACAATCTACTGCTACTAGTAATTTTTCCTGACCATCATAGTATGTCGGTGTCATAAATAGTTACTTTCAGCAAAAAAGGTCCGAATTATTTCCTAATCTCCAAAATAGGTGTTTTTTTCACACTTATTAAAAATGATTCTAAGTTTTAAGTTTCATACCTATAATTAGGAAAGCAACCACAGGCAGTGATTGCTTTTTGTATGACCAATTAGCAAAACCCCATGGAAACACTACAATTCGGCGAACACCCACATCAACGACTAAATATTCTTACCGGCGACTGGGTTTTGGTTTCTCCCCATCGGAACAAACGTCCATGGCAAGGTAAAACTGAAAAACCACCTAGTGTCACTCGACCTACACATGATCCGAATTGCTACCTCTGCCCCGGTAATACTCGTGCTGGCGGCTTCCAAAACCCAGACTATAGCGATGTATTTATCTTCACGAATGATTACGCAGCTTTATTACCCAACACAAGTGGCGCTAGT
>Ga0070726_10002345_pt1 | contig 17145 bp, 15 predicted proteins | sample tdAd471_FD_67275 | JGI IMG/M metagenome (GOLD analysis project Ga0070726, IMG submission 67275) | Marine sediment microbial communities from the Atlantic coast under amendment with organic carbon and nitrate - tdAd47.1 | ecosystem: Environmental > Aquatic > Marine > Coastal > Sediment | place... | reverse complement strand
CGCCGCAGAGTCGGTAACAGATCGCGCAAACGCTGCCAGTCCTGTTGTTGCAGATAGAGCTTCATCAAAAGCCGTAAAGTCTGTTCACTGCGCGGTGCCAGAGTCTGTAAGCGTGTCAGCGTAGTCTGTGCCTGATCCAGTTGCGATTTTGAAAGCTGTAACTCAGCTTGTGTAAAGGCAATAGCTATCTGGGCCGTGGGATGACGTTGCCGGGCAAGTTTCAGATACTGGTCACGGCGATCATCGTAACCCAGCTGACTGGCAGCACGCGCAGCAGACAGATAAGCCTGCACGGGCGCCTGTGTTGATTTCAGCAAACGTGCCAGTCGGCGTTCAGCGCGCTCAACGCGTCCTTCTGTCAGCTCGACAATGGCTTCGTCGAACAGGCTATGCAAGCGGCGATCATGGTGCCGGTGTTCCCAGTCGTTTACCCTGGCTGGCACGTGCCAGAAGCCGGCGAGTATCCGTAGTGCAACATAGGTCACCGCCAATACCACCAGCAATACCAGCAGTGAAGTCTCTACACTGTACTTGCCAATACCGATCAACACATAGCCGGGGTCCGGTAAGGCCACCAGAGCCACAGCGACCGATGCAATCAGCGCCAGCAGCGCCAGCATCAGCCATTTCATGCTCCTGCTCCCTGTTCCTTTTCCTCCGGCACCTGCTCCAATGCCGGCTCGGTGGTATCGGGCGGCGCTTGATCCGGCACGAGCGGTACCGTGGCCTGTTGCCCACTGAGTTTCATCTGCTGGTGCAAGGCCCGCAAAGAACCGGAAATGTCCGGCAAGTCCGGCACCGTATTTATGGCCTTCAACTGTTCAAGCTCTGCCACAAGGTTATTCACTTTGGCATCATCGTCAGCAAAGTAGGCGTTAAGCCAGTCCTGTGCAGTATTCAGTATCGCCTGATATTGCACGCCGTCATCACGCAACAAGGCCAGGCGTCCGGCAGACAATTGCAGGCGTAAATTCTCGCGTAGGAAGTACTCGCGCTCCGGGGCCAGCATCGGGGTCACCGGTTTATCGTGTTCACGGATGCGGAACAGGCCGGACAGCGTTGACCACAAAAGCCTGGGTAATTCACGCCAGTCACGAATCGTCGCCCGGGGTTCCGGACTTTCGGTTTCGGTGTCCGCGGCGGGCTGGTAATGGCTGCCGGCGACAGATAACTCATCGACACTCGCCAGCGCGGCAGTCAAGCTAAGCGAGATACCTTCAACATCCACACCCGGCACCGCCTGTACGGCATCAAGATCCTTTGCGAGTTGTTCGCGCACACTCAGAAAACGTGGGTCGGCCAGATCATGCAGACGCTGATCGGCCGCTATGAGCGCCTGCTCTGCGGTATTAACGTCACGCTGTAATTGCAAACGCTGGTTGGCTATGCGCAACAGATATTCCACCTCGGCCAGGCTCCAACCCTGTTCGCTGCGCCCCATGAGTTCGGCCAGCGCACTCACCCGGCGGCCGACATTGCGCTGATCTTCACCCAGATTTTTTAACTGCCGATCAGTTTGCTGGCGTTCGCTTCGCAGCGTCTGTTTGACAGTGCTCAGTGATGCCTGCAGGGTCTGACTGACATCGTTCAGCGATGAACGCAACGGTTGAATGCGATCCTCGACCTGCGCTTCCACCCTCGATTGTGTACCGGTCAGCTGTTGCACCTCATTCCAGGTGAAATAGGCAGCGACGGTCAGACCAATGGATAAACCCATGGCAAGCAACGCCAGCACCAGTGCCCCGGTTCCGGAGGATCTTGTTGACTGTGGTGGCTGATCCCGCGTGGGTTCAGGTTCAGGCTGTTCGACAGGAGCAGAGGGTAAAGTAATGGACGTGGATTCGCTCATAATGAAATGCCAGATGATTTTTTTAGTGGCCGTGGTGCCGCATTGTACCTCAAGGTGACAGCAGCACTAGGGCCTGTTAACAGGCCCTAGGGAATCGATTGCGCCCGCTTCCAGGCCAGCAGCGCGTCCACCACTGCTTTGTCGGTCGCATTATCCGCCACTACCGGCGGGTACTGGAAACCCAGCTCCTCAGCCAGGGCAAGCATACGTTCGCTGACAACCAGCAGCTGCGTTGCGGTTAACAGGGATTCTCCAGCCTTACCGAGCATCTGCACAAGATTTCTCAAGCTCTCCGCACTGTTGACCGACACGATGTTGACAAGACCCTGCCGCCAGCGCTGTAACAACTCAGCGCTGTCAGTGTTCGGGCGGACGCGCCGATAGGCTTCGGCATATTCCACCCGGGCTCCCCGTTTGCGCAGCGTATCAGCGAGCATTTCACGGCCTCCGTTGCCACGGAAAATCACCATACGCTGGCCATCGACCTCCTGCATGTCCGGTAATGCCAGCAGCGCTTCGCTATTGAATTTATGTTGCGGAAAAACATCCGCAGTCAGTCCAAAGCGCTTCAGTTCGTCAGCAGAACGCTCACCGATGACGGCGATGCGAACCGACTTCGGCCAGTCGTGTTTTCCCGCAATGTGTTCCAGCGTCCTGTTAACCGCATTGCCGCTGATGAACACAGCCCAGTCGAATTCCTCAAGGCGGGCAATAATTTGCATCAGATTTTGCGGATCGGCCGGTGGGCCGATTTCGAGCACAGGAAAGCGTATCGCAGTTCCACCTAGTTGCCGGATAAGCTCACACAGTAAATCGGCCTGGTGTGTCGGGCGTGTGACCAGTACCCCAACCCCCTGCAGAGGAGCGGCGGCATGGGGCATCAAGGCGACCCGGCGTAGACTTCGTCAAGAATCTGCTTCGCTCCGCGCGACAGCAGATCATCGGCCAGCACCTGACCCAGTTCCTCGGCATCCTCCGGCTTGCCGCTGATGACGCCCTGTACCAGTTCTGTGCCATCCGGGCGCCCAACCAGGGCACGTAACACCATGACAGCATGACTGATTTCAGAATATCCCGCGATCGGTACCTGGCAACCACCTTGTAGGCGTTCGTTGAGTGCCCGCTCGGCGCGGATACGCGTAGCCGTCTGCCCATCGTTCAGCGCCTTGACAACACGGCTCACCTTAGCATCGGCGACTCGTATCTCGATACCGATAGCCCCCTGACCGATAGCCGGCAGAAACTGCTCAGGCGGCAACAACTCGGTGATACGGTCTTCCCAGCCCATGCGCTTCACGCCGGCGGCCGCCAGTAAAATGGCGTCGTAATCACCGTTATCGAGCTTCGCGAGCCTGGTGTTGACGTTGCCACGCAAGTCCAGGACCTCAAGGTCCGGCCGGCGGGCGCGCAACTGGCACTGGCGACGCAAGCTGGAAGTCCCGACCCTGGCTCCTTCCGGCAACGTGTCGATGCTCGTAAATACGTTTGAAATCAATGCATCACGCGGATCTTCTCGGACCAGGATAGCAGCCAGACCGAGCCCCTCGGGAAATTCCACCGGCACGTCTTTCATGGAATGAACCGCCAGATCCGCCCGTCCTTCCAATATACCCAGCTCGAGCTCTTTGACGAACAAGCCTTTTCCGCCAACTTTTGCCAGTGGTGTATCAAGGATCTTGTCACCCTGGGTGGTCATGGTGAATAGTTCGACTTCCAGCCCGGGATTACGCGTCATCAGCGCATCGCGTACGTGGTTGGCCTGCCACAGCGCCAACGGGCTCTTGCGGGTGGCAATACGTAATTTTGAATCAGCCATCAGGGTTTGTGGGGTCCGAAATAGTGGTTCGGGGAGCATAGCGAGTGAAACACAACAGGCGCAAGTGGGTTGCGGTCATCCTGACAACAATCATGCTGAACATGGCCGGCATCAGACTGGAAGCAGACGGCGTGTTGCCGGCGATTGATCTGAGCAGAGAAGGACGCCAGGCCGAAGAGGCTTGCGTCCCCTTGTTACTGGAGTTCGCCGCTGAACACTGTGAATACTGCACACTGCTGGAAGAAGAAGTCCTCAACCCGACACTGCTCAATCGTGACTACGACCAGCGCGTCCTGATGCGCAAGCTGGTTATCGATCGATCCGGCAAACTGCGCGACTTCAATGACACACCGGTCAATGCCACTGAACTGGCCAGCCGCTACAAGGTTTTCGTAACACCGACACTGCTGTTCCTGGACAGCCAGGGCAGGGAGCTGGCCGAACGTATGGTAGGTGTCATGACCCTGGAGTTTTATGGCGGCTATCTGGACCAGGCGATGGACGCTTCCAGCAACAAGCTGCGCAAACTGGGGCGCTGCCGGTAAACATCAGATAACACCGATCTTGATACGCTTGCGCAGATCCGGCAGCAGGCGTCGGCTGACTTCCAGCCGCTCGTCGACCCCCTCCAGCAGTACACAGCAGTGGCCTTCGGCATTTTTCTCCAGTCCACGAATCGCCGTCACCGCAATCAGCGCATTTCGATGTATGCGAATGAAACAACTCGAAAATTCCTGCTCCAGCGATTTCAACGAATCTTCGATCAGGATCTGTTGGGTCGCTGAACAAACGGTGACATACTTATTGTCGGCCTGCAGATAAACCACCTCATCGATAGGGATCAGTTCAAGATTGCCCCGCTTGCGAGCGCACAGATGCGTTCGTCTGCTGTCGGCTTGCGACTTCTGCAACTTTTCCAGCTGTACACTGCTCAGACGTCTGGCCTTGTCCAGCGCCTGCTGCAGGCGCTGCGGATGAATGGGTTTGAGCAGGTAATCAACCGCCTGGGTTTCAAATGCTTCCAATGCATGGTCACCGTAGGCGGTGGCAAACACCAGTGCCGGCGGATTTTCGAGTTGCACGATGTGGCGGGCAGCCTCAAGTCCGTCCATGCCGGGCATACGAACGTCCATCAATACCAGATCCGGCCGCAGCTGCTGGACTTGTTGCAAGGCCTGCTCTCCGTTGGCCGCTTCACCGCAGACCTTGCATTCACCCATGCCTTCGAGCAGGCGCGTCAGCCGTTGCCTTGCCAGCGATTCATCATCTACTACCAGGCATTTCATTGCATTTTCTCCCGAGGAAAATAAAGTGTGGTCTCAAATTCTTCGCCTACTTCCCTCAAGGCAACACCGGCCTGTGCACCAAACGCCAGCTGCAGACGCAAACGAATATTTTCCAGTGCGATATGGTTACCCTGGCGACGTGTTCCGTTATTGTCGGGTGCGCGCGGGTTACGAATGGTGACAGAAACGCGTCGTCCCTCGGCCAGGCTGGTGACGCTGATCCGCCCCCCGTGAGGTAAAGGCTCAACACCATGGTAAACGGCGTTTTCCAGCAAGGGCTGGAGAATTAGCGACGGAACAAGGCGTTTGCGTGGCAAACGCTCGATGTCCCAGTCAACCCGCAAACGATCACCAAGGCGCAAGGACTCCATGCGCAGATAACCCTTGGCAAGCTCGAGCTCCTGTTCCAGCGTTACCCGTTCGGAAGCTTCGTGCAGGGAAACACGAAACAGGTCTGACAAATCCTGCACTGCCTGCTCGGCGCTGACCGGATCACTGCGTGTTAATGCCGCAATACTGTTCATGCTGTTAAACAGAAAATGCGGGCGGATCCGCGCCTGCAGCGCCTGCACCCGCGCCTGCGCTTCGGCATGAATCTGCTGACGCCACTGGTGCTGCACGTACAGGTAACGAAGCACCAGCGCACTGAGGATGGCACTGATCCCCAGATTACGAAACAAAAAACCGGCATGGTCTGTACCATGCAACAGTTCATCCAGCCCACCCAGTTGAAACGCCAGTTCGCTGACCACCGCCGTGGTCAGCAGCAGTAAAAGATAACTGGTCAGCGCAGCAGCGGTATTGCTGATCCGGGCCAGCATCGGGCGAGCCAGACACAGCACTGCTGCACTGCTCAGGGCAATCCACTGCAGGAACAACGAAGCCAGACCCAGCTGGCTCCAGGGGTCATTGCGGCCGTTAGCCAATACCAGGACAAATGCCAACAGCTCTGCAATCACCACCACGGCAAACACCAGGCGGATGTCACAGAAACCGGGCAGGAACAGGGTTTCCTGCCGGTTGCGGGCGTTATCGGTTGAACTCCCCTGGTTCATGTCGACTGTGGTTCCACTCGTTCCTCGCCTGATGCGACCTATTACCAGAATAACGGCCAAGCATTACAGGAACTTCAGGTATACTTCGGAACTGTTAAACCTGATCGACAGCCGTTATGACAGATGACTCAGCCAGCCAGAAACCCTGGGGCGGACGCTTCACCGAATCGACGGACGCCTTCGTGGAAGCCTTTACCGCATCGGTTAATTTCGACCGGCGCCTGTACCGTTACGATATCCAGGGTTCCCTTGCCCATGCACGCATGCTGGCGAAGGTGGGGGTATTGAGCAAAACCGAGTTCGACAGCATCCACAAAGGTCTGAAGCAGATCGAACAGGACATCGAGCAGGGAAACTTCCAGTGGTCGGTCAGTCTGGAAGACGTGCACATGAACATCGAGGCACGACTCACGGCGCTGATCGGCGAAGCAGGTAAAAAACTGCATACCGGCCGCTCGCGTAACGACCAGGTTGCAACCGATCTGCGCCTCTATCTGCGCGATCAGATCAATGCTGTCTGCGTGGAACTGCGGCGCCTGCAGAGCGGGCTGCTGGATCTGGCCGAGCGCGAAAGCGATACCCTGATGCCCGGCTTCACCCATCTACAGGTTGCCATGCCGGTGACCTTTGGCCACCACATGCTCGCCTGGTTCGAGAATCTGCAGCGTGACCGGCAACGCTTGATTGATTGCCTCAAACGGGTCAATGTCATGCCTTTGGGCGCTGCTGCGCTCGCCGGTACCAGTTTTCCCATCGACCGCCATTACACCGCAGAATTGCTGGGTTTTGACAGCCCTGCGGAAAATTCGCTGGATGCGGTCAGCGACCGGGACTTCGTCATCGAATTTTGCAGCTGCGCCGCACTGATACACACACACCTGTCGCGATTTTCCGAGGAGCTGATTTTATGGGCATCGGCACAATTTGACTTTATCGATTTACCGGACCGCTTCTGCACCGGGTCCAGTATCATGCCGCAGAAGAAGAACCCCGACGTGCCGGAACTGGTACGTGGAAAATCCGGCCGTGTTATTGGTCACCTGGTTGGTCTGTTGACGCTGATGAAAGCGCAACCACTGGCCTATAACAAAGACAACCAGGAAGACAAGGAACCGCTGTTTGATACCGTTGATACCTTACTGGCTTGTCTGCGCGCATTTGCGGATATGGTGCCGGCAACGGAGGTCAAAGCCGATAATATGCGCCGGGCGGCGGCCAGTGGTTATTCCACTGCCACCGATCTGGCAGACTACCTGGTGCGCAAAGGGCTTGCCTTCCGCGATGCACACGAAATTGTCGGTAATGCGGTACGTCTCGGCATTGAAAGCCAGTGCGGGTTGTCCGAGATGAGCCTGTCGGAGCTGCAGTCGCTGTCAGCGCTCATCGAAAGCGATGTCTTCGATGTACTGACGCTGGAAGGTTCGGTATCCGCGCGCAACCATTTCGGCGGTACCGCTCCGGATCAGGTGCGGGCAGCGATCATTCGCGCCAGGCAAAGGCTGGCTTGAGGTCAAGCCACCGACGCACTGAAGCTGTCATCCACTTCGTCATTGACGGTCTCCACGATGCTCTGTGGTTTACCCAGGTAATGACCCTGCACATAGTCCACGCCCAGCTCACGCACCCGCTCGAACACCTGCCTGTTTTCCACGAATTCGGCGATGGTTTGCATACCCATACCACGCGCGACATCCACCAGCGCTTTCACGAACAACTGGTCCGCATTGTTATTGTGGATATCGCGGATAAAACTGCCGTCGATTTTCAGAATGTCAGCATTCAGGTGTTTGAGATAGGAGAAGGATGAAAAACCGACCCCGAAATCGTCCAGTGAAACCAGACAACCCAACTGACGTATTTTCTGAATAAACTCCACGGCATTGGTAAGTTGCTCACAGGCTGCGGTCTCTGTTATTTCAAACGTAATCCTTGCCGGATCGACACCACACTCGTCTATTTCATGTTCGATCAGGTCGTACGTATCCTGCCTGCCCACAGTCAGGCCGGAAAGGTTGATTGAAAAACCGACATCCCGCAATTCGTCCGGCAAGCTCGCCAGGTGGCGGATCGCTTTCGTAATAATCTGCCGATCGACCCATTGAATCAGGCCAAACTGTTCCGCAGCCGGGATGAATTTCCCCGGCGCAATCAAGGCACCATCTTTTTCGACCATACGTACCAGCACTTCATAGTGATGTACCTTGCCACTGCACACAGCAACAATAGGCTGGTACACCAGGTGTAGTGCATCTTGCTCAAGCGCTTCCAGCAAGCGGTCTTTCCACACCAGCTGGTTATCCATGCGTTCCCGCATCATGTCGGTCTCGTCGTATCTATATACACGATTGCGACCGCTGGTCTTGGCAACACTCATGGCAGCATCCGCCTTAGCCATCAACTCTACGGGAACCTGGCCCTGCCGGGGGAAAGTGACTACACCTACACTTGCGGAAATATTCAGCGTACGGCCGCCATATTTGGGTTTAAGTGAATTAATGCACTCCAGCAGTTGACGGGCCTTTTTCAGCCCCTGATCCTCGCTCATCGCCGAGTAGGCAACGGCAAATTCATCACCGCTTATTCTGGCAAGAAAATCCTCTTCACGTGATGCGCGCTTAAGCATTCCAGCCACCTGCACAATGATCTGGTCGCCCGCAGCATGACCTGCGGTATCGTTGACCAGTTTCAGGTGGTCCAGATCAATCAATAGCAGAACTCCAAGCTGCCCGCTGCGCTCCACCCGGCGAATTTCGTGGTCTAGCTCTTCCAGGAAACGGCGGCGGTTGGAAAGTCCGGTAAGGTGATCCTGGTTTGCAAGAATCACCATACGTTTTTCGTCCTGCTTGAGCTGGGTGATATCACGCGCTGTACCACGATAACCTTTAAACGTACTCCCGCTGAATACCGGCACTCCGTTAAGACGCAAACAATGCGCTTCACCGCTCAGCGCATGCACCCAGATTTCAGCATCCTTGAAACTAAACTGTTTTTTCTCGGCTGGACGAAGCAGGCGCGTCAATTCACCCAGATTGCTGCCGGGAAACACTTCAGCCGGCGTGCGGCCAAGCCAGGATGACGCCGACATATTCAGCGTTTCGGAAACACTGCTGGAAACAAAGGTGAAATGCCCGCTGCGGTCGGTTTCCCATAACCAGTCGGATGAACTCGAAGCAAAATCCCGGAAACGTTGACGATTTCGCTCGAGCTCACCCCTCGATGAATTAAGCGCCGTCAACATGGCGTTAAAGGACTCACCCAGTTTTCCCAGCTCATCGTTACGCTTCACCGCGACCTGAAGTTTCATGTTCCCGCCGGCGACGGACCGGGTTGCACGCTCTAGCAGGTGAATGGGTCGGGTCAGGGATCTCCGGCTGATATTGATACCAAAAATACCCGCCAGCAGAAGCATCGTTGCCGAGAAATAAAGGGCATTTTCACCCAGCAATTTATAGGGCGACCAATAACTCGAATGATTTGCTGCAAAGAGTATTTCTACCGGCTGTTTCCCGCTGCCAAGCTGATTCAGGGGCGGAACAATCCGTATACTGTAACGATCTTTGCCTATCTCGAGCGTGCCTTTGCCCCCGGTAGTGGGAGAATGGTTTACGCGGTGCAGCGCTGGCTGAAGCTCCTTGATGCTGCTCGCCAGCAAGCGGTTACCCTGCAAGATCGCGAGCTCGGGAGAAATCAGCTGACGGATATCCTCCAGGTCCACCTGGCCAAAACGTTTCCCCACCAGCAGCGTGCCAACACGACCGCCCAGCGGATTTTCAACCGGCACAGCGGCCAGTTGCAGTAAGCTGTCGTCTAACAGCGCGTGACCAAACCCAAGCTGATCACCCTGGCTAAGGCTGCGCACCAGGTCAGACAATACTTCAGAACTCAGGATCTGAGGTGACGTGTAGTGAGGTTTGTTACCCGCCCCAGCGACACCGCCCGGCCCGGTTTCGAGGTATACCGCCATGAAGTCCGCACCCGCTTGCGGGTACAGATCATCCAGTACTCTGCGTATGGTAGTGATATCACCAGTAAGGGATGCAGCGATAAGATCGGGTTCCTCACGCACAGCCCTGGCAACAGCACGCAGATTTTCAAAACGGTTCTTCTGTACCTGCACAAAAATCTTCTGCGCACGATCGAGATCTTCACCGATACTGAGGGCAACATGATCCCTGGCCAGCAGAAATCCGGCGCCCGCAACGCCAAGTAACACCGCCAGTACCAGTGCGATAATGAACAGGGTATTTTTTTGTTCGATAATCACCGCTGCGCCTCAGCCCAACACAAGGGAACCTCTCACCCCGGCAGAATATGCCGTTGGCAGACAACAAAAAAAGTAAGTCCGGGCCACCAGTGTGTGAACTGTCAGTTTGTGCTTTATCAAGCCAGTCATCGACTTTTCATCGAATTCAATATTGTCGCTTTAGCAGTATCGGCAAACAGTATGGTTTAATGAGGCCCGTGGTCGAAAAACATCAAAATGACAGCCTGGAACAACTGCGTCTGAAACTGGCCGAGTTTGCGGAGAAACGCGACTGGCAACAGTTTCACTCCCCCAAAAACCTGGCTATGGCTCTAATCGCGGAGGCGGCTGAGCTTGTAGAACACTTTCAATGGCTTACCCAAAAGCAGAGCGGCAATCCGAGTCCTGAAAAACGCTCTGCCGTAAGTCTGGAACTGGCTGATATCCTGATTTACCTGATTCGGATCGCGGATCAACTCGACATTGATCTGATCGCGGCGGCGACAGACAAAATCGAAATCAACGAGAAACGCTATCCCGCTGAAAAAGTGCGTGGAAAAGCGTTTCGTGCCGAAGAGTACGAGTAAGCCGCCGATCCAGCGCAGCGCCTCAGACTGTGAACGGCGACACACTCCATATAAAGATCCGGTCACAGATTCCGTTACATAGGCAGGTATCCACAAGTTATAAGATCACCTGTTCTGGAGTATCGGCCCGATGATGACGACACCACTCTCGGCAAATCAAGCGCCGGCCCGGGAAAAACTCGATGGCCGGCAACCGGCCACCAACGATGGAGTAACAGCCTGGCGCAGGGATGACAATGCCAGCCGCTTGCTGAAACGTGCAGCCATGGCGCTGTTACAGGCGCAGGCTGAAAACCTTACGCACTCCTTCGCGCTGTAAGTACGGGGATCTGTGTGGCTACTGTTCACCGAACACACGTATCGGCTTCGCGGCAGCTGTCAGCAACAGGCAGCGCGAACCAGTCTGTCATCAGTACGGATTTCGGTGGCATGGAAAAAGCGCGCATCGAAATCGACGCACTGGAGTTACGTGCCATCAAGCGACGCTTCATGGCGCTTAACAAAGATCGCTTGCGCCGTGTCCAGGAATGCCTGAACACTCGCCAGCGTGTATTTATCAGGCTGCTACCGCTGTTGTTTCATATCAATCATCCAATGCTGCCGGGCTACCAGTCCAATACGGCACCTTGCGGCGTTTGCGACTACTCGCCCGCTAAACGCTGTATTCAGTCAGCGCGCAAACTGGCAAAGAGTTTCAGTTACCAGCGCCGTGCCCAGCGCCGCTACTCGATTCACGCACTGTACCTGATGGGCAGTACCGGTACGATTGCCTATTCCAAATCCAGTGACTTTGATATCTGGATCTGCCATCGGCCCGGGCTGTCCGAACAGGATATTGCAGCGCTGCAGGAAAAAGCCGATGGCATTAAATACTGGGCGGAATCACTGGGCCTGGAAGTTCATTTTTTCCTGATGGACGATGCATCGTTTCGTGGCCAGCAACACCAGCGACTGTCCAATGAAAACGCCGGCAGCTGCCAGCATCACCTGTTGCTGGATGAGTTCTACCGCACCGGCCTGCTGGTCGCCGGGCGTTACCCGGTGTGGTGGCTGGTGCCGCCAGCGTATGAAAAACACTACGATGAGTACGTTGACAAACTCATTCTGAACCGATTTATCAAGGCCAACGATATTGTTAACTTCGGTGGCTTGTCCCACTTGCCGACCGAGGAATTCTTCGGTGCCACGCTCTGGCAGCTCTACAAGGCAGTTGACTCACCCTATAAATCCATCATCAAGATCCTTTTGATGGAAGCATATGCCAATCAATACCCGGATATTGAGATACTGTCCATACGCTTCAAAAATATGGTTCACCGTGGTGGCGCGCAGCTGGATCGGCTTGATCCCTACGTCATGATGTGCAACACGGTAGAAGAGTACCTGTTTTCGCGCAGAGAACTTGAGCGCCTCGATCTGGCCCGACGATGCTTCTATTTCAAAGTCAACGAAGCCATGAGCAAACCCGACCGCGGCCGCAGATTAAGCTGGCGCCGGCAAGCCATTCGGGAGCTGGTTGACACCTGGGGCTGGAGCAGGAAAAAACTGGCGACACTGGATCAGCGCCGGCAATGGAAGATCAAGCGTGTACTGGAAGAACGCCAAATACTGGTGGAGGAACTAACGCGCAGCTATCGCGCAGTGTCGCGGTTTGGACGTGAACACAATAACAAACACGCCATTAATTCCGAGGATCTTAATCTACTGGGTCGTAAGCTTTACGTTGCGTTCGAACGCAAGGCCGGCAAAGTTGAAATGATCAACCCGGGTGTATCCAGGGACCTGTCTGAAGAGAGGCTGTCCCTGCACCAAATCGATGAACGGGCGCAGCGCGGCTGGTCAATATACAGAGGCAATGTGTTGGTACGGGACACAGGTAAACATACACCACTGAAACGCACAGCCAGCCTGCTGGAATTGCTGGTCTGGTGTCATTTCAATGGCCTGATCAACCGAAACCCGACGATCGGTATACAGCCTCCTGGCAGCAGTCTCAGGCAATGGGAGTTACGTTGTGTACTCGATTGCCTGCAACAGATGTTTCCCAAAGGGAAAGTGCCTGGAAATAACATACAGTCGCTGGCCGAACAGGCCACCGTTCGTCAGGCTGGCGTTTTTATCAATCTGGCCCGGGATCCCATGTCGAAGCTCACCCGCAACGGCATGCAACTGGTCAGCGAACGCATCGACCCACTCAGTTACGGTGGACAATGGGAAAATCTGGCCGTCGAATTCGAAACCATTACGGTGACCTCGTGGGGCGAGGTATTGACCTACCGCTATGCCGGCGATACGGCATTACTCGATTGCCTGTGCGATTATTTCGCCTGGTCACCGGTCGATTCGGGTACAGTGCCTCCGCCGCTATCCTGCTTCAGCTTTTCCTCGTCACGCGGCCCTATCATCGCCCGCCGTCTGCAACAACTGTTTAACGATGTCACAGAGTATTTCTATTTTAATTACTGGCGCAGACACGCCCGTTATGCCCTGCGGATGGGACAGAACTACTATGTGCTGAAATGTGAACACAACATTCCGCGTTATCAGGAACTGGAATCAGAGACTGCTCTGTTGAATCATCTCGGCCAGCCACAGACCGCATTCAGTCCCATCCGCATCGATAAGCAAACAATGGACAACTCACCGCTGGCATTGGTACTGGAGAAAAACCGGGAAGGCGTGGTACAGGTTTTCTACCAGACGGGAAATGGCCGCGCGCAAGTCTACATCCTCGATGAACGCGGTTCATTGTTTCATCAGCGCCTTGCTTTTCACGATCAGCAAACACTGCTCGGTCAGTATCAGCATTTTCTGGAGATGGTGCGTTACCGGCTCAATAATTCGAACATGCCCAACAGTCTATCTGACAAGACGGACATTCAGTATTATCAGATCACCCGTAACAGCCTCGAGGAGTATGTACTGGTGCCCGTAAAGGCAAACCCTGAGTTGGGGACGCGCCGTTACTTTGATGTTCAGGTTATCGGCGGCCTGGAAGACGAGCGCCACGGCTCGTTCAGTATCTTTGTCGGCAATCGGGAATTCCCGGCACTGGAATTTGGTGATCAGATCTTTCAGCGGGTCACCGAGCATATCTCCCGTAACAGAGACGGTGGCCGCGGTTATCCGATTTACATCACTGACATCGACGTCAATTCAGCGATGCTTGGAACTGATAATGCCAATGGCGTGCAGTCGATTCATTTCCTGAACTACAAAAAACGAATTGAAAGCCTGCTTAACGAAGCCCTTCAGAACCGGCCTGCATAGCACAGCCCGACCTTCTACGCGGTAATATCGCAGCCGGACAATCGCTCTTGCAAAGCTTGCTTGTTCACCCGGTAGCAACGCCGTCCTCCGGCGCGATGGTTGTTGACCGTTATCGCGGTCAGGAGACCGCTCCTACTCTGCGGTACGCACCCGCTCCAGGATTCTCTGTATATCCGTTTCCCAGTGATCGAAGCTCGCCAGCAAGTCTGCACTCGAATAGAAGGGGCGCAGATGTTTAAAGCTGGAGGACAGCAATATTGTTTCATCGTTTTCTGCAAAAATCGCTATTTTCAGCGGTAAATACGCAACCAGTTCCGGGTACTGGTCAGTGAGCTTGCGAATTTCTTCCAACTCACCGAAAAACACCACCCTGTATTTATCCGTCTTGTATCCAGACCTGGTTAAACCGATATCAATACGTTGCACGCGGGAAACCTGATAACCGTTTTCCCGGATTGTCTGCTGCAAAACAGTCATGGCTTCCGGAAACGATAACTGTGAGCGCACCATAAACAGGTCCTCTGCCGCCAGAGCGTGCGACCACAGCAACAGCAGCACAACAATATGCTTTTTCACAGTGTCGCCTCCTCCATGATCCCTTCATAGAGGTCGTGCATCTGCTCACAGGCCTTATCGAGGGCCTGGTTATTGAATAGCCGGCTGAGATTTTTCGGATTGATACTCATTACCTGTACGCCGTGTTCGGTCTCCACCAGCGTAATACGACACGGCAGAAACAAACCAACCCTCGGGTCAATCGCCAGCGCCTCGTCAAGAAAAGAAAAATTACAGAAATACAGTATTATTCTGCGCGCATTTTCCTCACCCTCGGCGGCCAGTCCCTGTTCAAAATATTGTTCACGAATAACGCGGAAATTACGCCCCACTACAGCCTGTTTAAGATTTTCCAGTGTCTGCTCGAGATCATACGAAGAGTCGAAACGGATGACCGGCTCAAGCCCAACCACCTCCGCCGGCCCGGCACCTGTATTCAGCAGTCGCAGATAAGCGACCAGATCATCGGCATCCTTTTCCTCCAGCCCCAGCGCCTCGATGGATGGCATGGGCGTTCCTTCGCGCCCGCGCAGCAGAGTCGCTTTCAGCATGGCATCACTGACCGATGCCTGAAAACCCGGATTATCCAGCGCCGGCGCTTCCACCGGAGCGTCTCTGGGACGTGAAAAGGTCACCCCCGTGCCAACGCCACCCTGTCCTTTGTCGCCGTGACAGGCGGCGCAATGACCGGCAAACAGCGTCTTGCCTCGCTCGGGCTGTCCCTGCAATGTTTCAGCGGGGTAAGTCGGGCCGTCGGAATCGGACCAGCTGCGTATGTGCCCGATGATGGCACTGACCTGATCGCTGCTGAGGGCAGGGAAGGCCGGCATCACGCGACCCGGACGACCTTCACGCAGGGTCGCACGTAAGTAATTATCGCTGGCAACTGCAAGAAAATCTTTAAGATTCAACGGAATACCAACACCGCCATCACCATTCACACCATGGCAAACTGAACAATGCCGCTGGTAAAGCACGGCACCGCTTGCCGCCTCTGCCAGGGTGGTCTGTGGCACCAGAGTGGCGAGAACGACGCCAAGAATTGCTGGAAGATATATTAGCATATAATCATTATCTCATATATTTGCTGTCCCGTTAACACCCTCTCTCGCCGGAGGGTGTTGGAAAATTCCCCTCGCCCCCCGGGGGTATAGACCGGGAGAGGATTAGGGTGAGGGGATCGGAAAAGCTAATGCCTTCTCCCGGAGGGGGAAGGGGCTGCAAGCTTTTGCAACGCCCTCCGGAGAGAGCGGGAGTTTACGAGACAGCAGTCTCCCAAAACCGCACAACATCGGTCTTCCAGGATCAACCCAGGCGCTGCACTATCCAGTTGCGCAGACTTTCCATTTGCGGCACACAAAGATTGTGCCCCATCGGATAGCGGTTAAACTCGACTGCATAGCCCTGCGACTCTATCCAGTCCCGGGAGCGTTCCGCCACGGCAAAGGCGACGACCGGATCCTGGTCACCGTGATCCATTCGAATAACCAGACTGGCGGGTTCGGCAGACTTTTCTTCCGCCAGCAAATCCGCCAGTGGCAGATAGCTTGACAAGGCCAGCACGCCGGCCAACGCTGCCCGGTAACGTAACGCCGTATACAGGGCAATGGCCCCACCCTGCGAGAATCCCGCCAACAGTATTCTGTCGCTACTGATGCCCCGCTGCTGTTCGCGCCGGATCAAGCCCAGGACGTGCTGCTGCGCCTGCAAGATGCCTGGCCTGTCCTCATTGGCCGCAAAGCCAAGATCGTAGATATCGTACCAGGCCCGCATCACCATGCCGCCATTGAGCGTAACCGGGCGCCGCGGGGCATGCGGCAATATAAAACGTGCACCCAGTTCATTGGCCAGCCCCCACTGCTGAACCAGCGGTTCAAAGTCGTGCCCATCGGCACCCAGACCGTGCAACCAGATCACTGCACAACCCGGGGGTCCTTCAGGCTCAATTTCCAACACATCCAATCCCGTTTTTTCATTCATGCGAATATAGTAACTGGCCGGCCGGCTAACCGATACAAGTGCTAGTAGGCTACGGAAGGCACAGTAATTTTTGCCGTTTGTTTCCGTGTATTCCGTGGCTGCATTCAACGCCGCTCGATCGTAGTCGGTATAAGTGGAAGTTAAAGTTAAGCACCATCGTGGTGAGCGCACGCATAATTTGGGCTTTTCGCTCCAACTTCGTATACTCGCCCCAATTACGCGATCAGGAAACCGTTATGAAACCCTGTTGGGCACAGTACCTCCTCTGGCTGATAATTGTCCTGGCCGGTGCCACGGCCATGTTGTCCGGCTGCGGGCAGGATGGCAATCTCTATCTCCCGGACAAGGAACAGCCAAAGGATCAGGATCAGGATCTGGATCAGGATCTGGATCAGGATCTGGATCAGGAGCAGGAACCGGATCTGGATCTGGACGATTAATACGTTATGGATTTCTTTGACTATCACAATGGCCGCCTGTTTGCGGAACAGGTCGATTTAGAGG
>Ga0070726_10002343_pt1 | contig 17160 bp, 14 predicted proteins | sample tdAd471_FD_67275 | JGI IMG/M metagenome (GOLD analysis project Ga0070726, IMG submission 67275) | Marine sediment microbial communities from the Atlantic coast under amendment with organic carbon and nitrate - tdAd47.1 | ecosystem: Environmental > Aquatic > Marine > Coastal > Sediment | place... | reverse complement strand
GCTGTTTGAGATCCCGCAGCAGCGCGGCGATCGGTTGATCGATCTCGGCGGCCATCTTTGGAATCTCGCGGCTGATGTGTTCGTGGTGGTCCCAGCGGGAGTGTTCCAGGTGGATGTACCGGACGCCGCGCTCGACGAGCCGCCGAGCCAGCAGGCAGCCGTTGGCGAACCAGCCCTCGCCGTAAGCTTCGCGAGTTTCTTTCGATTCGCGGTTCAGGTCGCAGGCCTCGCCTGCCGTGAACTGCATCCGGAAGGCCGTCTCCATCGCTTCGATGCGGGCTTCGAGAGCGGCATCGCCACCGGCAGTCTGCTGGTAACGGCGATTGAGCTGCTGGATGAAGTCGACCTGCTTCTGCTGGACCTCGGTCGCCAGCGACGAGTTTCGCAGGTGAGCGATCATCTTGTCTGGCGAGTCGTGTCCGACGTCGATCGGTGTTCCCTGGTGCCGGCCGGGCAGGTAGCCGTTGCGGACGTAACGCGAGGCTGTCGAGCTTTTCTTCAGCGAAACGAATCCCGGCAGGTTCTGGTTTTCAGCACCGAGTCCGTAAGACGTCCACGCTCCCAGCGACGGATGAATCTGGTCGATGCGTCCGGAGAAGAGCCAGTTGGCAGCGGGAGCGTGATTCGGGTTGCCGCCAACGACCGACCTCAGCACGCACAGGTCGTCAGCGCAGTGACCGATGTGCGGCAGCAGTTCGCTGAACTCGGTGCCGCAGGTTCCGTGAGGCCGGAACCGGAACGGCGTGGGAAGCAGGCCGCCGGTTTTGCGTTCGGTCCGCAACTGCACGGCGTCCGGTCGCTGGCCAGCGTACTTTCTGATCTGCGGCTTCGGATCCAGCAGGTCCAGATGCGATGGTCCTCCGCTCATGAAGAGGAAGATCACGTGCTTCGCCTGCGCCGGGAAATGCGTTTTCGCGTTGCCGGCTGACGAATCGGCGGCGTTCAGCAGGTCGCTCAGTGCGAGCGATCCGAAGCCGGCACCGATCGAGCCGAGTGCCTGACGCCGCGAGCAGGAGTTGACGGGATGCGTTTTCATGTTCATGTCAGTGTTGAAGCGACGGGTGTATCACGAATGAGCCCCAGCGTGGGCCGCCTTTTTGTGTAGCGAAAGTCGCGCAGACTTTCGGCTCGTACCATGCCGAAACTCTACGCGAGTTTCGCTACGGGCCGTACCATGCCGAAACTCTGCGCGAGTTTCGCTACGGGTCGTACCATGCCGAAACTCTGCGCGACTTTCGCTACGGCTCGTGCCATGCCGAAACTCTGCGCGAGTTTCGCTACGATGAGTTGGTCCGCGTCAATCCGTGTTTGATCCGCGGCTGAGTTTTCGATCGACGGCTCATCGGAACCTCAATCTGAGTAGAGGAATTCGTTGGTGGCCAGCAGTGAGTGGGCGAGGAGCTGCCAGCTTTGCTTTGTCGGCTCGCTGCCGATCAGATTCAGCGAGGCGTTGAGTTCGGCGGTGGCTGGTTCGCGGAGCAGGATTGTGCGGAAGAGCTGGCGGACGGAATTGGTTCGGTCGTCTGTGCCGTCGGTCGAATCTGCGAGTTGCCGGCTGACAAGCTGCTCGGCGGCCTGCTGCAGGAACGGGCCGTTGAGCAGGTAGAGTTGCTGCAGCGGGCTGGTTGTCAGCGTTCGCTGGTCGGCGTGCCGCTTGGCGTCGGGAAAGTCGAACAGTCTCAGCACGTGGGCGGGGTTCTGCCGCGTGACCGTGCCGTAAACCGTGCGGCGATGATTCTTCGCGCCGTCGAGTTTCCCGGACTTGTCGAACATGCGGCAGTCGAGCTGGCCGCTCGTGGCGAGCACAGTGTCGCGCCAGATTTCCGGTTCCAGGCGGCGGCGGTTCATTCGCCACAGGAGGCGGTTGTCGGGATCGACTTCGGTCGGTCGTCCGTCGCGGATACGCGATGACTGCTGCCAGGTGGCCGAGAGCAGAATCTCGCGATGCAGCCACTTGAGCGACCAGCCGCTGTCGATAAACCGAGCGGCCAGGTCGTCGAGCAGTTCCGGGTGCGACGGTCGTTCGCCGAGTGCTCCGAAGTTGCCCGGAGTTCGGACGAGTGGCTGTCCGAAGTGCCAGCCCCAGATTCGATTGACGATGACGCGAGCGGTCAGCGGCGCGGCGTCAGTGACGATCGCGTTGGCCAGTTCGAGCCGCCCGCTGCCGTGTTCAAACGGTCGAGCGGGGCCGTCGGACAGAACTTCCAGGAATCGTCGCGGGACAGTTTCGCCGGGATTGTTCGGGTTGCCGCGGACGAAGATCGGCAGGTCGCGCGGCTCGCCAGCGCGGTACACCATGTTCGTCCAGTCGGGATCGTGATCGTCGACCCAGACGCCGGCATCGCGGACGACGTTGGCGATCGGGCCGTCGAACAGCTTGCGCGACTTCCAGTTGTCAAGCGTTTTCTGATGCTGCTTCGCGAGCTTCTCGAACGGCTCGGTCGGCTGCTGGTCGATCTTTGCCGCCTTGCCCATCGCCTTCGCGTAACTGACTCGCAGGTTGTAGTCGACGATCGCCTCGCGAGTTTCGGTCAGGGCTGCGGCCTCGGCGAGACTCGTTTCGACCAGCGGCCATTCGACGAGCTGCGTGCTCGCCATGACGCCGGCCAGCGCGTAATAGTCGCGCATCGTGAGCGGGTCGAATTTGTGATCGTGGCAGCGGGCACAGGCGAGTGTCAGGCCGAGGAACCCGCGCGAGATGGTGTCCAGCCGCTCGTCCCATTCGTCGGAAACGATGACGCGGATGACGTCGCCGGAAAGCTTCGGCTCTTTGTGGTAGATCGGCGAGAGGCCGAGAAACCCGGTCGCCGCAACTTCGATCGGCGGGAGTTCCATCAGGTCGGCGGCGAGCTGGCGACGGACGAATTCGTCGTACGGCAAATCGTCGTTCAAGGCGCGGATCACCCAGTCGCGGTACGGCCAGGGAAACGGCGGTGGCTTGCAGGTCGATTCGCCCGTCGGGTTGTCCTCGGCATATCGCGCGACGTCGAGCCAGTGTCGTCCCCAGCGTTCTCCATAATGCGGTGAGCCGAGCAGCCGATCGATGACTTGTCCGACAGCGTTCGGCGATTCGTCGGCAACAAACTCGTCAACTTCGTCAGGCGTTGGCGGCAGGCCGATCAGGTCGAGATAAAGGCGCCGCAGCAGCGTCCGTCGATCTGCGGGCGGATTCGGCGCAAGCTGCTGGTCATCGAGTTTTGCCAGAACGAACCAGTCGAGCCGTCGCTGTGGCCAGTCGGCATTCGAGACATCCGGGAGCGGCTGCTCGACCACGGGTTGAAACGACCAGAACGACCGACCGGCTTCGATGTCGACCGTCTTCTGCGGTGCCGGCGAGTTTGCGGGGGCGTCGTCGGTGGGTGTTGTGTCGTTCGGCATGGGGGCGCCGATGGCGATCCAGGTGCGGAAGTCGGCGATCACTCGATCGGGCAGTTTTCCCGACGGAGGCATGTCGACGAACTCGCCACCGAACGCGACAGCGTCGATCAGCAGACTCTCGTTCGGCTTGCCCGGCGTGATGACCGGACCTGAGTCGCCGCCAGCGAGCGCGGCCCGTTTTGAATCGAGCCGCAGGCCGCCTTTGGACTTCTTTGGACCGGCGGAGTGGCACTCGAAGCAGTGTTCGACGAGGACGGGGCGAATCCGCTTCTCGAAAAACTCGATGCCGTCGCGGTCGACGGTGGCTTGATCAGTGCCACTGTCGTTGAGGTTCTGCTCATCGTCGGCTTTAGCGAGCTGCAGATTCTGCAGGACGGCGAGGACGAGAGTCGCGACGACAGCGGGGAGGTTGAGGCGGATGCTCATTGTCTCGGACGGTTAGAAAAGCAACGCAGGGCAGGGCAGGGGAGCGAGCATTTGGCGGGGAGGCTCAGCGCACGGACGAGACCAACATTGTTACCGATGCGCCCTGCCGGCTGAAACACAACGGTAGCGCGAGAGGCGTTGCGACAGCGTTGCGGCTTGGATGCAAACGTTCCGGTGTCGGTGCTTCTCAGTGGTAGGCTAGTTTCTCCGAAACTCGCAGCGAAACAGAGGCCGGGGACAAGCTGCGTGGCGAGTGCCGCTGCGGGAATGATCCCTCGCCCCTGTGTCGCTCCAGGTTTCGGAGAAACCTGGCGACCGCTGAAGCTCAGTCGCAGACCTCTGGAACGAACAGGTCAGCGTCTGATGGGGCCACGCTTCCAGCGGTCGGTCTTGCGTGCCGCTCGACGGCTGCCTGCGGTTGGCGCCTGGTCGGACGTTGCAGAAGCGTCGTCGTTGTCCGCTCGTGCCGCTTCGTTCTCGGGTGCGGTCTCGCTGTCGGGAGCGGTCTCGTTGCCGAGCGCCGTCTCGCTGTCGGGTTGCCGATCGGGAAGCTCGCTGTGCACACTCGCGGCAGAATCGGCTGGCCGGTCCGCGGGCGGCGGGAGTTCGATGACGTTCGTGCTCGACGAATTCGTCTCGACCGACGTGGCATCGTCCGCTGGCGGACCGGGATGCTGCCCCGGCTGATTGAGGATGGGCGGCAGGAAGCCCTTGAGGTCGGAGTTCGGCAGCGTCACTGCGGGGCGAAAGTCCGACAGCGGTTGAAGGTTGTTGAGGTCGTCGGTGGCGTCGTTGAACTGGTCCCGAACGCGTTCCAGATCGTCAGTCGCCTCGCTGAGGCCGCCACTCAAGTGGTCGCAGGCCGAACTCAGCCGGTCACGCGCCGGTTCAATCCAGCTCGGACAGCAGACGTCGTTCGCGCGCTCTTTCAGTGCTGAGGAGAAGTGTTGAGTGCGCTCACCGCAGGACCGGCAGGCCGATTCGACCCAGAATTGCGGATTGACTTCATCCCAGACTTCGCCGAACTGAGTCTGCAGTTCGCAGCGTCGATCGTCGCAGACCCTGCCGGTCGCACGACACCAGTCTCGCGCATTGCCGGCTTTTCGTTCGAGAACTTTGCCGCCGGATTGCAGACGTTGTCGGAAGGCGTCGAGGAGCCCGATTCTCACGACCGGTCGCCGATAGGTGATTTCTTTCGGCGGCGTCACCGTGGCGGCTTCGAGCGGCTGGTTTGAAGGCAGCGTTTCGTCGGAGAAATCTCGGTTATCACTGGCGTGCCCGCCGTCAACACTCGCCGTCGCATTCCCGTCTGGCGCGACTTCGCTGCCGGGATTGAGCTGTGCGGGCTCGAAGGTGTTGTCGGGCCAGTTCATCGTCGCGTCGGTCGGCGTTTGGCTGGCGGGCATCGATCGCGGCCAGCGTTCAAGACGGACCTGAGCGAGTTCGGAAGGCGGCAGGCCAGGCCGGAACGACGCCGTCTGAACGCGCTCGATGGAGAGTTGCGGTCGACCGGCGATCGAGAGGCTCGGGCCGCCGCGCAGATAGCCGTGCTCGAAGCCGGCATGGCACCCGGCCAGCGACAAGGTCAGCAGCAGCGCGAGGCTGTCGCGGAGCAGGCTCATGATTCTTCCCTGAAACGCAACTCTCCCAGCTCGCGCACCGCGCGAGAATCCCTGACGGTTAGGTCGACTTTTCGGGCAAATCCGCTCCAGTCCAGCGGCAGATTCCGGGCACAAGCAGAGAAACACCTCCCGCCAGCGGTGAGGCAACACGGTCCGAACTGCGGACAGAACAACGAGGGCCGCATCGCCCGCAGCCACCGGAGGCTGGGCCCTCGACCAGTTCCGAAACGCGTCGGCTTGTGCGGGATTCTTCTGAGCAGATTGAGGTGAAACTGGCCGGTCCCGACCTGGTTGGCGGCCTAAGTTCATGGCACGCGACCTACTGTGTGTTGAAAGTCAGATTGCCCCATGCGTCCAGCGAGCCGATCCATCTTCCGACTGTTGCTGATCAGCGAGGACCCTCAGCTGATTGCGTCGGTCCATGCGCTGGAACTGCGGCGACTGGCAAACGGACGCGGCGACGACGTGCTCGATCTCCCGGATAGTTCGATCGAGGTCACGTTTGTCCGATCGGCTTCGAGTGCCCTGCTGTCGGTCGAAGCGGCTGGCGAGTCGAACCGCCCGTTCGAGATGGTGGTCATTGACCGCGAGTGTTCCGGAGTCGGCGGCGAATCCATCGTGCAGGAACTCTGGAGTGTGGCGCCGCGGTTGTGCGTGATCGATTGCGGCACGGCAGACAGCGGCGACGAGTTCCAGGCGGCAGATTCGACACTGCGGAGAACAGTGTCCGCTCAAAGTGGAAAACGCTTCCGCCTGCCGCGCAGTGTCGAGAACGGTCAGCTCACCGAACTCGTTGATACGTTGCTCGACCGAGCGGCTCTGCGTCAGCGGTGCTCAGTTCTGCAGGCGGAGCTGGCGAGACTTGGGAACCGGGTCGACGATCTCGAAGAGCAGAATCAGGCGTTGAGCGACCGTGTCTCGCGACCGGGGCTGGCGCGACGGGATCATGCGCGATTTGCAGTGTCGCTTCCGTCTGTGCAGAGCGGTGACTTTGCAGACGTTGTGGAGGGACGTCGCAATCACGGCCCGGCTGTGCGTCGCGTCACATTCGACTGTGACCAGGACGATGGCCAGCAGGTCGGTGTGCCGCCGACAGTCGAGCGGTGTCGAGTTTCTGACAAAGCGACGACCCCACATCAGGATGTTTCTGACGAGTCTCAACTGGCCGGGCGCGTGCTGATCGTTGATGAGGTGCCCGGCAATCGGCGGCTGGCGAGCTTCCTGCTGGAACACGCCGGCGCGCGAGTGGCTCAGGCGGACTGCGGACAGGCGATGCTTGACCTGTTGGAGAAAACGCACGCGTCAGGAGAAAGCTTCGACGTCGTCGTGCTACACATGGCCATGCAGAAAATGGATGGTTACGAATGTGCCCGGCAATTGCGGAAACTCGGGTATAACGGACCGATCGTCGCCGCGACTGCCTGCAGTCTGCCCGTTGATCGCCAGCTGTGCGTGAGCGCGGGCTGCGACGAATTCGTCACGATGCCACTCGACCGAAACCAGTTCATCCGCACTGTGCGGCGGATGCTCAAGGCGACTCCGGCGACAAGCGGCTCAAGGTAATGAACGCCGGAATGCACAACGGCGCCGGCAAAGGTGTCGGTGGATGATTCCGGACAGCGGGCACTCCGATCGCGTTACCGCTCGCAGCGCGGCATTGCTTCTCTCGATCGCCAGCTTCATTCGCAGCTCGAGCCGCATTGCCATTTGAGGACCGGGTTGCGGGCGGCCTGCACATCGTTGGGGCGGCTGACGGGCGTCGAATGCGGCGCGTCGTGAATCAGTTCGGCGTCCTCGCCGGCGATCTTATGAATGGCGTCGACGAATGCGTCGAGCGTTGCCTTCGATTCCGTTTCGGTGGGTTCGACCATAACGGCTTCGGGAACGACCAGCGGGAAGTAGACCGTCGGTGCGTGAAAGCCGTAATCGAGCAGTCGCTTCGCGAGGTCCATCGCCGAGATGCCGCGCTCGCGTTTGAGCGTCTCGGCCGAGGCGACGAACTCGTGCATGCAGCGCTCGCCGTTGGGGACAGGCAGCACGTCGGCGAGGCGCGCTTTCAGGTAATTCGCGTTGAGAACGGCGTCCTCGCTGGCAGCCTTGAGCCCGGCGGCTCCGAGCGTTCGCAGATAAAAGTAACCTCGCAGCAGAATGCCGACGTTGCCGAAGAAGCTGCGAACTCGGCCGATCGATTTCTCCGGGTTGGCCAGTGCGAACGTGCCGTCGTCGGCTCGTGTGACAATTGGGCCGGGCAGGTAATCGGCGAGGAAGTCGCGGACGGCGATGGGGCCTGAACCGGGGCCGCCGGCGCCGTGCGGGCCGGTGAATGTCTTGTGGACGTTGTAGTGCATCATGTCGCCGCCGAAATCGCCGGGCCGCGTGATGCCCAGGATGGCGTTCATGTTCGCGCCGTCGATGTAAACGAGGCCGCCAGCGTCGTGCAGGATGCGGCCGATCTCGGCGATGTCGCGTTCGAACAGGCCGAGCGTGTTCGGGTTGGTGATCATGAAGACGGCGGTCTGGTCGTCAACTTTTGATCGCAGTTCATCGAGGTCAACAAAGCCGTTGGGGCTCGGCTTGAGCTGCACGCAATCGAAGCCGGCAATCGCGGCACTGGCCGGGTTGGTGCCGTGAGCACTCGCCGGAAAGAGCACCTTCGTCCGGTTTTCGCCACGATCTCGGAAGTACGCCGACGCGACCAGCAGCGCGGCGAATTCGCCCTGAGCCCCAGCCGCCGGCTGCAGTGACACGGCAGGCAGTCCGGCGATCTCGGCCAGCATCTCCTGCATCTCAAACAGCAGCCCGAGCATTCCCTGCAGATCGGCCTCGCTCTGATACGGGTGCAGGTCAACGAGCCCCGGCAGCGACGCCAGCCGCTCGTGCCGCTTCGGGTTGTACTTCATTGTGCAACTGCCGAGCGGGTAATAGTGCGTGTCGACCGACATGTTCAGCGTCGACAGATTGGTGAAATGCCGGATGACGTCGGGCTCGGTGACTTCCGGCAGTTCCGGCGGCGCGTCGGCCAGAAACTCCGTCGGCAGGCAGTCGGCGACAGACTCTGGAACGTCTGGTCGAGGAAACTCGTTCCCCCGTCGTCCAGCCTGAGAAAGTTCAAACAGCAGCTTCGTTGCCTGAGTGTTTCGCATGGGAAATTCCGTAGGGCCGGTTCCTACCGGCCAGTTTCCATCGTCGTTCAAACTCCGTAGCGAAACTCGCCCAGAGTTTCGGCTTGCCGACCGAAAGTCTGCGCGACTTTCGCTACTCATCAATCTCTTGCACTGTGTGCCACTGGCTCTGCCAGTGCTGTTCTGTTTCGACTTTCGATGTCAGAGCACTGGCAAAGCCAGTGGCACACAAGCACTCACACCGAACTGAGTGCCGCGGCCAGAGCGTCGATCTGCTCTTTCGAGCGGCATTCGGTCACGGCGACGAGCAGCAGGTCGTTGTCCGCTCCGTCGTCGACGCGGCTCAGTGCCGGGCCGATGTCGAAGCCGGCGGTTCGAGCGGCAGCGATCGCGGCGTCGGCACCGTTGCGGCACCGCAGCGTGAACTCTTTGAAAAACGGTCGATCGAACGCGAGGTCGAAGCCGTTGAGACTGCTGAGCGCCTTTGCCGCGTAGTGAGCGCGGGCCGTCGACAGTTCGGCGACTTCCCGCAGCCCCTGCGGACCAACGAGCGACAGGTAAACCGTCGCCCGCAAAGCCAGCAGACCCTGGTTCGTGCAGATGTTGCTGGTCGCCTTGTCGCGACGAATGTGCTGCTCGCGCGCCTGCAGATTGAGGACGAAGCAGCGTTTCCCGTTGCGGTCCGTCGTCTCGCCGATCAAGCGCCCGGGCATCTGCCGCACGAACTTCTGGCGGCAGGCCAGGATGCCGAGAAACGGACCGCCGTACTGCATCGGGATGCCGAGGCTCTGGCCTTCCGCGACGGCGATGTCGGCGCCGAGTTCGCCTGGCCGCTTCAGCACGCCAAGGCTGATCGGGTCGAACGACTGAATCGCGAGGGCTCCGTGCCGGTGAGCGATCTCGGCGATCGCGGAAACGTCTTCCAGACAACCGAAGAAGTTCGGCGACTGCACAACGACGCAGGCCGTCTGATCGTCAACCGCGGCTTCGACGGCGGAAAGGTCGACGGTTCCTTCGGGAGTCGGCACCGTGACGATTTCGCAGTTCAGCCGCGCGAGGTACGTCTCGACGACGCTGCGATACTCGGGGTGAACCGAGCCGAGCATGACGATTCGACCGTGCCGCTTCGTGCAGCGCATCGCCATGAAGACGGCTTCGCTGACGGCGGTCCCGCCTTCGTAGAGGCTGGCGTTCGAGACGTCCATTCCCGTCAATTGGCAGATCAGCGTCTGGTACTCGAAGAACGCCTGCAGGCTGCCCTGGCTGGCTTCGGCCTGGTACGGCGTGTACGCGGTGTAAAACTCGCTGCGTCCGGCAATCGCGTCGACAGCTGCCGGGACAAAGTGGTCGTAAACTCCGCCGCCGAGGAAGCACGCTCGACCGTGACGACCGACGTTTTTCGCGGCCAGCCCGGCGACGTGCTGTTCGAGTTCCAGCTCGCACAGCGGCTCGGGGAGATCGAGCGGTCGACCGAGTTGCAGCTCGGCAGGCACCTGCTCGAAGAGTTCCTCAACCGACGCCGCTCCGATGACGTCGAGCATCTGCCGACTCTCGTTCGGCGTGTTAAATCGATAAGTCAAAACGGCCTCCGATACCCGTCAGAAATGACCGCGAAAGAAAGTGGCCATCTCGCTCCGCGAGAAGAGCTGATTGCAGAGAAATCGTCTGATTACAGAATCACGGCCCAGTTTTGCTGACCGCTGCCCGAGTCCTGGCGTCAGAACCACCCGGCGCGTTGTGGCGACGACAGCTCATCTCGCGGAGCGAGATGGCGACTCTGACTCGCATTCCGAGTTGTAGTGTGACGCGGCCCCAGGGCCGGTCAACTGAGTAGGGCCGGTTCCCACCGGCCGCCACGATCGCCGATATCCCGGCATCCTCGACGGTTGACTCTGGCCGGTGGGAACCGGCCCTACGCGGTCACTCGTTACTCAGAGAGACGCCGTCTCGTTGGAAACGGCGGCCGCGAGCTGCCAGATGATGGTCGCTGTCCCGACCGCCGCGCAGTCGTACTGAGTAGGGCCGGTTCCTACCGGCCAGCGATTGTTTCCATTTTGCGGCCGGTGGGAACCGGCCCTACACGGTCACAGCGACGCCGTCTCGTTGGACACGGCAACCGCGAGTTGCCAGATGACGGTCGCTGTCCCGACCGCCGCGCAGTAGTACGCGAACCAGTGCAGCCGGCCTTTGGCGATCAGAGCGATCAGCCAGCGCAGCGAGAACAGGCCGACGACGAACGCAGTCACACCGCCGGCCAGCAGCGCGGCGACGAAGTCCTGCGAAACGGCGGCCTCGCCGGTGACAACGTCTTTCAGTTCGAGCAGTGCCGCCCCGCCGATCACAGGAATCGCCATCAGGAACGAGAACGCGGCGGCTGAGTCTCGTTTCAGACCGCAGATCAGCCCGCCGGAAATCGTGCTGCCCGACCGCGAGATGCCAGGGATCAGTGCGAAGGCCTGGAACAGTCCAATGAACAGCGACTGCCGAAGCGTTAGCTGTTCGTACCCGAACACGTTCTTCTCCAGCCGCTGTCCGACAACCAGCAGCCCCGCTGTTCCAAACAGGGCGACACCCGCGACCAGAGGCGTCTCAAAGACGCGTTCAAAAAAATCCTTCAACGTGAATCCGACCGCCGCCGCGGGGATCGACGCGAGGATCAGCAGCAGGCAGACGCGCGGCTGCAGCCTCAGCTTCAGGATTTCTCGCTGATAGACAATCAGAATCGAGAGCAGCGTTCCGGCGTGCAGCGTGACGTTCATCAGCAGCTTCTCACCGCTGTCCGTCCGCGTCCCCGTCGCCTGGTCGAGCAGCTCGCCGGCAATGACCAGATGCCCCGACGAGCTGATCGGCAGAAACTCCCCGATCCCCTGGACAATCCCCAGAATCACCGCCTGCAACACATCCACTCAGGACCTCCCTGTCCGACGCGGTCTACTTTCGCGAGCACTTCAGGAACCGAGTCCGCAGAGTAACGACTCCCCGCCGCGCCACCTACGGCACCGTCCGACACGGAACAGACGAACCGACACCTTGCAGCCTGACGGGAATCCAGGTAAACCGGCCATCTCCTGTCTGGGCGAGATGGCGGTCATCGGGATCTCATCCGCCGAATCATCCGGCTCGTTGAGGAGCTGATCGTGAGATTCGTTGTGACCATTGACCGGGATGAAGACGGTGCCTGGGTCGTCGAATGTCCCGCAATTCCAGGTTGCGTCAGCCAGGGGGCGACGAAAGACGAAGCCCTGACGAATATCGAGGATGCCATCCGCGCCTGCCTCGAAGTCCGTGCCGAACGCGGAATGCCGCTGACGGTCGAGACCCGCGAAGTCGAGGTGCTGGCCTGATGCCACAGTTGCCCAGCATCAGCGGTCGCGAAGTGGTCAAGGCCTTTGAATCGCTCGGCTGGTCTCAGGTGCGGCAGTCCGGCAGCCACATCGTTCTTGTTCGCGAGGGCCACCCCGCCACGCTTTCCGTGCCGAATCACAAGGAAGTCGCCAAAGGAACCCTCCGTAGCCTGATTCGTTCTGCTGGAGTCACCGTCGAAGATTTTCTCGACTCGCTCAAGTGATTCGATTGCCTCACGGTCAATTGTCGCCTTCGGCATCAACTGAAAACCGACAGTTCACAAATGGATGGCAAAGAACTCAAACGCAGTTGGGAAATCACCCGTTCGCATCTTGCGGGCGGGTGGCACGCCCAGAGCCCTGGCGATGGGCGTGGTCGGACAGCTTTTGGGCTTCAGGCAGTGCATGTCGTCAGCACCGGGCCTCAAACGAAACTCGCCACGCCCTTCGTGCCTCAGGGTGTGCCACCCGACCGCATAAATAAGATGGCCTTCCGTCATAGACGGCGACGATCTCTCAGGGAAACTTGTGGGCTGCCATGAATTCTGCGAAGAAGCGGAGGTTTTCCGAGATTGCTGTTTGTACGACCGTGGTCGTAGCGGCGGCGTCCTGTGGCGGTGCGTTCGAACTGCTGATTGAGATTTACATTTTTCCGCACTGGTTGAATCTCGGATGGGAACGTCCGGTCACGGAATGGCTCGTCGCCATGGGCTGCAGTGATACAGTTGCCGCTTACTGGCGAATCGCATGGGATCGTCTTCCCGAACGGCTGATCGCAGTCTTCCTCGGAGTTTGTGCAGGGCTGTGTCTTCGAAAGAAATGGCCCATCGGTGCCATTCCGTGTGCATTGGCATTCGCCTTTACGTCTGACTTGTTCCTGCTTCTTGCCGGTGAAGAACATCCCGCCGTGCTGTTTGGCTTCAAGGTCGCAATTCAGACTGCCCTGTGGGAGATACCATCAATGGTGCTTCTCGTTCTGGCGGCATCCGCATCGTCTCGAATTGAGAATGGCAGGAGACAGGACGAGGGTTGCTGAGTTTTCCCAGGGGGGGGGGGGCTGATTTCAGTCAGTGGTGCGTTACGCGGGCGGCTTGCCCCGAGAAAGAATTTGGCCCAACTCGAACGGCAGGGTGGCACGCCCAGAGCCCAGGCGATGGGCGTGGTAAGCCCTGTTCAGTTTCTGATCCGAGCATGTCGTCGGTATCTCACTCGAAACGAAACTCGCCACGCCCTTCGTGCCTCAGGGCGTGCCACCCGACCAGAGCTGCGAATTGCAGGAACCGGATCACCGTCCCCTGACGTTGCCAAACTCGGCGATGTGCCAGCGGGAGGTGAAGCGGAAGCCGGACTCGACGGCCAGGGCTTCGAGCCAGGTGGACTTCTCGGTCAGGTCGATTGCCGACACTGCCTGGGGCATCAGCCAGACTCGACTGCGGTCGATTTCGGGGAGCGCAACCAGGTAGGTCTCGACCTGAGCGACATCGGCGGGTGCGTTGATGACGAACTTGAACTGGTAGCGGTAGCGCGCGATCAGCTCGCGAATGATGTCCGGGCGGTGACGGAGTTGCTCGTGCCGAGTGGACCAGCGGGCGGAGCGAGTCTCGGAAGGCGTCGAGTTCTCCAGCTTGGGGCTGATCGACATCAGGTCGCAGCTCACTGGGCGAAAGACGGTGCCGGCGGTTTCGATCGTCAGGAACCGGCCGGCCTGTTTGAGGGCGGCGGTCAGCGGTTCGATCTCCTGCGGCAGCAGCGGTTCGCCGCCAGTGATGACGACGTGCTCGCAGTCGAAGCTCAGCAGCTTGTCGAGCAGTTCGGGCAGCGGGACGTCCGAGCCTTCCGGTTGCCAGGAAGTGAACGGCGTGTCGCAGAACCAGCAGCGCAGGTTGCACCCGGTCGTCCGCAGAAACACCGACGGCGTTCCCAGGTACTCACCTTCTCCCTGAACAGACTGGTACAGCTCGGCAATTCGCACGGCGTGAAACTACTTCGTTTAACCCGAAGCCGAAGGCGATGGCGTGCAGCCAGCACCAGACGCCGTCGCCTTCGGCTTCGGGTTAAACGAAGGCTGAATGGCCACCTGCGTGGTCACCGTCTCTAACCGCTCTGCAGGTCTTCGAGCCGCTTCAGCGTGTCTTTGTAGCCGTAGTCGACGGCCAGAACTTCGCTGAAGTAATTCTCCGCGGACTCTTTGTCGCCGCCCGCTTCGCACAGGCGGCCCAGCCAGTAGTAGACGTCTTTGAAAAGATCGGGGTGGTCGTTGGCGTTGAGCTTCGGAGCCGCCTTTTCAAACTGCCGTTTGGCCAGCGGGTACTTCTTTTCCTGCATGAAGCACTTGCCGAGCCGTGCCAGGGCTTTCGTTTCAATACGGTTGTCCTGACTGGCCTGCTGGAACAGCGGGATCGCTTCGGCAAACTGCTTCGTTCGCATGAAACATTCGCCGAGCTGGAACTTGATCCGCATGTCGTTCGGGTAACGCTCGACGCGCGAGCGCAGAACTTCGATCTCGCGGAGCAGCAGTTCCTTATCCAGTTCTCCAGCGTTGGCCTTCGCGGTTTCGTCACCTTCGCCCGCCTTCTGCTGCGCGATTTCGAGGTTCTTCCGCATCATGTCGAGTTCGACGTCTTCAACCTGCTCGCGAATGTTGACATCACCGCCGGAGAGTTCGACGGCCTTCTGATAGATGTCGCGAGCTTCTTCGAGCTTGCCGGCGCGGCGGTAAAAGTCGCCCAGCTTGGTGTAGTGATCCTTGTTGTCGGGTTCCTTGCGAATCGTCCGCTGCAGGTCGGCTTCTTCGGACTGGCCAGGTCCGTCCGCCTGGCCTTCCTTCTGAATGTTGAGCCGTTTGGCGACCTCGTGGTCGGCCATCACGCCTTTTGAGCTTTCAGCGCCTTCGTAGCCGCCTCGGTCGATCACCTGTTTCGTCGATGCCTGCTGGCCCCGCATGCGGGCATCGCCATCCATCGGGTCGATCTTCGTAATGCGTTCCCAGCAGCCGACGGCGAGTTTGTAGTCGCCGCGCTCCTCGTACAGCTCGGCAAGTTCGCGCAGAAATCCCTTGTTCTTGCCGTCCGCCGCAACAGCTTTCTCGTACGCGAACGCGGCACAGTTGGTATGGCCCAGCTCCTTGAGTGCGGTTCCCAGTTCGGCGTTGAGCTGCGGGTCCCAGGGATTGATCTGCAGACCTTCCTCGCAGGCCTTGTCGATGTTCTCCCAGTCCTTCTTGAGGCCCGCTTTCTTAATCTTGCCGCGGACGCTCATCAGCTTCATGCCGGCCATCTTCGCACCGGTCTTGTTGCCACCGTACTTCTTCTCTTCGCAGCCGCGCAGTGTCTGCCGGAACATGAGGTTTCCGGGGTCGAAACGCACGCACTGATGGAGCATCTGGATCGCGTAGTCCCAGTTCTCCTTGCTCATGGCCTCGTTGCCACGACGCCAGCAGTCGGCAGCCAGTTTGCGCTTATCACCACTCATCGCGAACCTCGCGGGGGGAAATCTCGGAGATGATCGAAGCAGAAGCGGTGCGGCGCGATACCGCCGGCCCGCCTGCTGATGATCCGCGACAGACGCACGGATTTCGATCGGAAAGTAGACGGAAATCCGCCGGGTACGTCCACAGCGAAGTTGGGATCGTGACTGTCCACAGGGGAATGTCAAACGAGCAAGGAACGGGATGACCGCCACTGGCGGAGACGACGCAGCCCCGGAGCTGCATGGCCCGAAGGGCCGGTCCCATATCAGCCCCGATCGCAGTTCGGGAAACATGAAGTCGCGACCGCAGAAAGACCCAACCGGGCGACTCTAACCAGATGCGAACTCGGTCTGCCCTCGGCGTTCCGTTCAGTCGGTCGCAGGCGTTGCGGCTCTGGCGGCTGTTCGGGCTGTACTCGACGGACCGGCGACGATCCAGCTTTCCGACAACCTCGGACGGTCCGGGCCTGAGGGGAATCGATCGGTCACCGACCGCCGCTGCCGTGGCTTCAGTTTCTGCGGATTGGCTCTCTGGGAACATACAAGGGTGGTTTGCGCTGAGCTGGAACCGCCCCCGTTCGTGCTCCAGGGGCCGACTTCAGATCGACTGTCACGGTTCGACGTGCTCTACTGCTCGACGTGCTCTACTGCTTGACGTGCTCTACTGCATCGCCCGTCGTGACGTGAGATGCGCAGAACCCTCCCCGCGACTGAGACCGCGACCCTCCCAGAGGAAGGGTGAAATGGTTATTGAGAGACGGTTGCACCAGCGTCTTCGCTGGGCTGCGCTCGGAGCTGACATCGGACCGGCCCGTTGGGTCTGCAGGCAGGCAAGCCGAGGGCGAACAGTGAGACAACTTCCTCCCTCAACGGGAATTCGCGACGATTCTGCAATGACTCAGGATGCTGCCTTCCTTCGCGCCGAACAGACCGGGCTGTCGTACGACGGTCGCTCGATGAGTCTGCGCGATGTCAGCTTCTCGATGCAGCGCGGCGAGTTTATCTCGATCGTCGGGCCATCCGGCTGCGGGAAGTCGACATTGCTGCGGCTGGTTGCCGGCTTGCGGACGCCGTCGGACGGAACGTTGACGATTGGCGGGCACTCGCCCGGTGAGGCCGGGACGCGGACGTCGTTCGTGTTTCAGGAGCCGAATCTGCTGCCATGGCGCACCGTGCGCGGCAACGTCGGCCTGCCGCTCGAACTTGACCAGCAAACAGCGAACGCGGCTGCCGAGACCGACTCGAAGATCACCCAGGCGATCCGGCTCGTCGGTTTGAACTCTGCCGACGATGGCAAACGACCGCGCCAGCTGTCCGGCGGAATGCGAATGCGCGTGTCGCTCGCGCGGGCACTGGTTGTCGAGCCCGAGATCCTATTGCTCGACGAACCATTCGCGGCACTCGACGATATCCTGCGGCAGCAGCTCAACGAGGAACTGCAGCGCATCTGGCATCAGCGCCGCTGGACCGGGCTGTTCGTGACGCACAACGTGGCCGAAGCCGTGTTCCTCAGCCAGCGGGTGCTCGTGATGAGCCGCTCGCCAGGCACGTTGATTGCCGACGTGCCCGTGCCGTTCGATTTTCCTCGAGAAGCATCGCTGCGAGCGTCGCCTGAGTTTGCGAAGCTCGTCGGCAAAGTCAGTGCCCAACTGCGGCAGGCCGCGGAGGCTGCCGCGTGACGACGTCGCGACGATCCAGCAACAAGGGAAAACGCGTCCGCGAACTGGTTCTCCAGATCGCCGGGCCGCTGGTCGTGCTGCTGCTGATCGGCGGTGTGTGGCAGGGCTGCGTTGTCGCGTT
>Ga0070726_10002342_pt1 | contig 17161 bp, 18 predicted proteins | sample tdAd471_FD_67275 | JGI IMG/M metagenome (GOLD analysis project Ga0070726, IMG submission 67275) | Marine sediment microbial communities from the Atlantic coast under amendment with organic carbon and nitrate - tdAd47.1 | ecosystem: Environmental > Aquatic > Marine > Coastal > Sediment | place... | reverse complement strand
GACGGGCTACGAGAGGCCGGTAAACGTGGGCTGAGTTTCGACCTTCAGCTTATCCCCGAGTTGATGGAGAAAACCGCCCGCGTGCTGGAACAGGCCTCAGAGACGCCCGTCGCCTTGTGTCACGCTGGTTCGCCTCATGACCGGAGTGTAGATGGGCTCCGCAAGTGGGCCGACCAACTAAAAGCTATTTCGCGTCTATCAAACGTCACTTGCAAGCTTTCGGGATTGGGCATGTTTGCCCATGAATGGGAAGCCGAGGATTTTCGCCCGATTGTAGACACCGCACTGGATCAATTCGGACCGGACCGGGTTATGTTTGGGTCAAATTTCCCGGTAGATAAACTCTATTCCGACTATTCAAAACTGGCCGCGGCCTATTGGGAGTTGATCCCGGATGAGATGCATGACGCTGTGTTCCGCAAAACGGCGTCACGATTCTATGAGTTCGCGAGATAACAATGCATAATTTCCGCTACTCTGCGGCATCAGATACTGCGAAGTGTAGGCTACGGGAGTGTGCTAACAAACCAATCGCTGCTTCGAGGAAGCTGCGCTGCGGCGCGCGTCGACGTGCGGATGTTGGCTTTGGGTCGAATACAAAGCGTGGGTGAAGGCGCTCGCGCTCTGTTTGATCCGCACCATTCTGCTCTCGCAACACGTTGTTTTCCACAGAATGGCGGATTGCGGAAGTTCGCTGCAGTCCCGGGCCAAATTGGCCGAAATGATCAAAGCTGCCATTCAATCGGTGCGATTCCCGGGCTCTGCTCTGCAACACCGCATGACCGCTAGGAGCCCGAATTCGACATTGATGAGCTCACAGGTTGCAAATGCTAGACGCTCATGAGATCAACAGGTTTCCAATACCAAATTGATGTTTGGAGCATCTGTGTCCCTTTTTAGTTTTTTCATTTATATCCCGCTTCAAATCGCGTTCATCCCATTTGCCCTTTTCGGGGGCATACTAGTTGCGTACCGGCAGATGGTGGTTAGCAAGCGGCTGGGTGTTTCCCAAACCGCGATCGAAGTTCTCAACGGTCGCTGGACCATGCATATTTTTGGCATTCGAAAAGACCCGGCGACTGCCAAACTCGGGGCCTCCCTTCCGAACACATCCCTGACCGGGCTTTGGCTGGCTCTCTTCCCGCTTTGGCTAAAATCAAGAATTTCGGGAAAACTCTTCCTCTATCCAAGGCTTCCTGATGCAGGCCGCGAGGGCTTGGGCGAAATCATGGTAGTTCGGACATTACATTTCGATCGTATCATTGAGCGGGCCATCACAAATGTTGAGCAATTCGTTGCAATGGGCGCAGGTTATGACACCCGGGCGTACGGCGAATTTCGCCGCGATGGCGTTACCTTTTATGAGCTAGACCAGCCAAACGTACAGGAACACAAGCGCAAGGCGCTGTCTGACGCCGGAATAGACAGCGATCACGTGCGCTTTGTGCCGGTTGATTTCAGAACCCAAAATGCGTTCGAGAAATTGATCGATGCGGGCTTTGATAGCTCGAAAAAGACACTCTTTCTGTGGGAAGGCGTAACACTGTATCTGACGGAGTCTGACATAAGAAAGACGATTCAGGACGTGCGCAATCATTCCCCTGCCGGAAGCATTCTGCTTGGCGATTTCTACGCCGAACGCTTTATTGACATCAGCAAGCCAAAGGCTGTTCAGAAAACACTCGACTATACCAATGAGGGGCTTGGGTTCGGATTGCCGTTTGCCACGAACTATGATCAGGTGTTGCAGGACTTCATCGAAAGTGAAGGAATGTCATTGGGCGAAGCTTATTTCATGGGCAGCTCAAATGACAAGGGCCCGTTCATGGTCGTGGCTGAAATGAACTTGTAGAGGACAACGTATTACGACACGCGCAGCAGCCAAAACAACTGACGGGCCCGCCAGCATTGTGGCGTTGGAACAACTCTACCCTCCTGAAAAACGCTTGATTGATGATGAACTTATTTTGCGTGTGGTGTCTAGGAGCATACGAGTTTGGACCATAATCTTGGCGCCTGCCATGCTGCGCGACGGCATGTTCTGGCTTCATGAAAAAACGGCTCCGGGCATTCGGGCGCTATTTCCTTGCCGTAAGCGGTACATTCAGGAGAAAGCCGAGGATGCGGTTTCTCATGGGATAAAAGCGGTCGTGAATCTAGGGGCTGGTATGGACACATTGGTGTTCCGATCCAAGGCACTCGCTTCTTTGCCAGCATGGGAGGTCGATCAACCAATCAACGTCGCGGCGAAGCGCAAGGGTCTGGAGCGCGCACTGGGAGCGGTGCCAGATCGCGTGACACAGGTGGCGATAGATTTTGATCACGAAGATCTATCCCAAAAGCTCGGGGATGCGGGATACGCTGGTGATGTACCAACACTATTTATTATGGAAGCCGTCACCCAATACCTGACTGACGATGGAATTGCCTCGACCTTTGATTTCCTGAGCAAGGCGCCTTCTGGTAGCCGGCTGCTGTTTACCTACGTCAAGCAGTCCTTTTTGGACGGTGATGACATTGGCGACCTGAAGCTCGTTTACAAAGGCACCGTGCAGAAGGGTATCTGGCACTTTGGCCTAGAACCGGAATCTGTGGTTGATTTCCTGGCACCTTTTGGCTGGGATGTTATCGCGCACGATAGTAGCGAAGAGTTCGCCGAACGTTACATTTCCACAACCGGACGTTCCATCAAAACGATGTCGATCGAGCCCGTAGTCTATGCAGTGAAACGTTAGTCTATTCGATCTGCAGTTAGGGCAACAGCGCACTCAACGAATGGCAACTTTGTCCGCTCTGCCGACCTTCATCCTCCGAAAATGCTGCAAGGTGGACGAACGGCCGCTCTGGCGAAGCTGCGGCGCAGCGCTGACGACTACCGCGGGTGGCCGGTCTGGGCCGTCTTTGCGATTGGCAATGGCACCAATGCGCGACATCACGCCTGTTCAGGCTATTTGCAGCACCAAGCAATTTGGGCTCGGAGCCGTCATACGGCAGCGCAGCAATTGGCCTAGGGCAGCCTGAAGAGCCGAACGTCGTTCACGGCCCATACCGGACATTCAAGCAGCCTCTACGATGCTGCGGTGCGGCCCGCCGAATCGGCCATTCGCTGCGCTTGCAAAATCAGGACATCGTCGGATAACCGCTCTGCGGGACGGAGCGGCCGTTAGAATCGTGTGGCAGATTGCCCAGCCTCCCACTTGAAACTATGTTGGCCGTGGAGGAGCGCGACATGATTTACGAGATTGGAACGTTCAGACTGGATGCGCGAAAAGGTGAGCTCAGCAACGGTGACTCTTTGTGCGAGATAGAGCCGCAAGTCTTTCAGCTGATTTTATACCTTGTTGAGCACCGTAGCCGGTTGGTGACTAAGGACGAGTTGATCGAAAACGTTTGGCAGGGGCGCATTGTTTCAGACGCAACTCTATCGAGCCGCTTGTTCGCCGCGCGAAAGGCATTCGGTGACAGCACTAAAAGCCGGGTCTTCATCAAAACTATCCCACGCCGGGGCTTTCGCTTCGTACATGAAGTAACGGAGCATGGTGATGCGCCTTCCCTCGGAATAGTGTTCACTGATACATCAGCCAAACCCAGCGGTGCTTCTCCGGCTGTTGCTGTTCTTCCCTTTACTAACATGTCAGCAGAAACAGACGACTTCTTTGCCGAAGGCATCTCCGAGGATATCACGACCGAGTTATCGCGTTTTGGCTCGATCCGGGTGATTTCACGAATGTCCGCCTTCCAATTTCGTGATTCTGAACCCGACCTGCCCCGGATCGGTCAAACACTCAACGCTGATTACGTTCTCACCGGTAGCGTCCGACGCGCAGGTGAGAGGATACGCGTAAACGTAGCTCTAAGCGCGACAGAGAATGGCACACAAGTGTGGGCCGAACGCTACGACCGTTCGATCGCGGACATTTTTACGATCCAGGACGAGATATCCGAGATCGTTGCCTCGACCCTTGCTGGGCGCGTTCAAAGGATCGACACAGAGCGAGCCGTAGCCAAGAAGACTGACAACCTATCAGCTTATGAATGTCTGCTACGTGGGCTCGACTTGCACAAAAGCGGCGACGTTTCACCCGAACGTGCCGAACGGTCAGTGGCTGCCTTTGACGAAGCGATAGAAAAAGATCCAGGCTTTGCTCGCGCGTATGCATGGCGCGCGTGTTCCCGTTCCCGTACATGGGGTTTTCCAGTGGAACCGGACCGCGCAAAGGCCGTCTTCGACGACGTTCTACGAGCAATAGACCTCGACCCTGGCGAAGCAGAAGCGCACCGCATCGCTGGCGCGATCTATCGACTTCTACAAGAGTTTGAAAAGGCCGACTATCACATCGAACGCGCGTTGGAACTTAACCCCAATAATGCTCTCGTCGCAATCAAGGCTGCCGAGCATCATAGTTTCATGGGACGCCGCCAACAGGCCGACGCGCTGCGTGAAAGAGCTATGACACTGAACCCGTTTTTCCCGGAGTTTTATTGGGAAATCGCTGCGTTGGCACAATATACAAACGGCGAATACGACGCCGCTATTTTGACTATGAAGAAAATCAATGATCCGACTTTTGCCGGCTACGCATATTTAGCGGCTTCTCAGATGGCGCTAGGTCAGACAGAAGCCGCGCGAGAAACGGTCCGTCGATTGAAGAACAATTTTCCCACTGTTCCCCTTGCCGCGTATTTGCGCGAAGGCTACCGGTTCAGCTTCAAGGATGACGAGAGCAACCGTTCCTTCGTCGAGCGGCTGGCTGCCGCAGGTCTGAATTAGCAGACTCCAAGCGAGCATCTCATTGATCCATTCGCTGAGATAGCCTCATGAAAACTTTGGAGTATTATTCCCAATTGGGCTCTTCCCGGACTTTCGCCTCATGCGGTCAAGACGTCAGCAGTTCGGGACGGGCCTGTAATCCTTTCTATTCGATGGCGGGCCATTTAAAGGAACGCCAAGCAATCTGCGCTCCCCGAAAACTTGTACAGCTGTTGCCTGTGAGCCGTCGCCTATTTCTCCGGCAACATCCGGGTATATGCCAGAACGTCAACCGCGTCCTGCAGGTCAAATGCCCTCAAGTTAATCATTTCGACACCTGGATGACCGTTGCGGATTTTGTGCAAGACCTCCCACGGGTTCGCGTTTGCTTCGGTTCCGACATACCCGGGCTTGTCAGCATCGCCCCAATCGAGTGAACGGCCATCGAAGCCGTGGCAGGCCGCGCAGTTCGTTTGGAAGATGGCCGCACCATGCCCCGTGTCGCCTAACACTTCCCCGGAATCGAAATCGATTACCGCATTCATGTCATCCAGTCCCTGGGCAAGAAAAGCCGCAATATACTGGGACTGCTCTGACGCGATCATGTCTTCGGTATAGCCATGGTTGCGCAATACTGCCTCCAAGTCGGCGGGGTCGCCAGAATAACTCATAACCCCGGCAATACCGGTCTCGTAGGAGCCGCTTCCGTATTTGCCATCGGCTCCGCGATAATCCCACCCGTGGCACGATTTGCAGCGCCAAGTGGTTGCGCCCGTGCGGCTGTTAGAGGCTGGCCAAGCAGGATGGGTGTCTTCAGGTGCATCCATGTCTTGCGTTGTGTACCAATTGTCGTAGAGCCGGCCGCCCCGCGTGATGATCCATGCCTCGGTGGGCTCAAGTGGCGCACCAAATATGAAATCAGCATGATAGCTTTCGTCGTGCTCCTGCGCGACCGCGGGTCCGGCGATCAAGATTGCCGCAAGCAGACCCGTAGCTCTTGTCCCGATTTTCATTTTTCCCTCCCTAAAAGCTCCACCATTTGGAGCAGCCTATAGTTGACCTGTGACAAATTCGTTGTCGTTGGCCCAGATCATGGACAGCGCGTTAACTTCCTGCCGATGCGGATTAGATGACCGAAATACGGAATTTGACTGGGTCCGCTTCTGGCTCGGAGCCGCCATACGGTAGCGCAGCAATTGGCCTAGGGCAGCCTGAAGAGCCGCCGCTGCTTCCGGCTCTAAACGGACCTTGGCCGCGGTTCACACCAAGTTCGGCAACGCGGGATTTTCCCGACTTTCGCCGCTGCTGCGCCAATGGCGGCTTTCTGTCACTGTCAAAACGGTCGTTTTTGCCTGTGACAGAAACGTATGGATTTTGGCGCTATGCGTCGTCGGGAACTACTGCATCGACCTCGATCTCGACCAACCATTCAGGGTTCACAAACCGATTGATCTCCATGATCGTATCGACAGGTCGGGCATCGACGCAATACTTCTTCCTCGCCTCGATGGCCTCTTTCCAGTTGTTGATATCCGTTAGGATGACCCTAGTCCTCACAATGTCATGAAGACCTGAGCCCGCCTGTTCGAGAGCTGCTTTGATGATCTCGAAGCACTGCGTTGTTTGGGCAAAAACATCCCCGACGCCGACCGTCTTGCCAGACGCATCGACCGGCGCGGTTCCTCCGACCGAAATGTACGGACCCACCCGAACAGCACGGCTAAAGCCGACGATCTCTTCCATCGGGTTTCCATTGGAAATTAGTTGTCGCATGAATGAGGCCCTCCAACCTGGCATCCGTTCTAATCCCAGGGAGGCGACGGGAACAGTACAAGTTGGATTGGACAAAATCCCTTTGCCAAAACCGCCGGGTCAAAAACGGTCGTTTGTGACCGCCAATATGCGCTCTACTTTGTAGAGAATTGGTGCTGATGGCGGGCTTAGAAAGTCTCCATAGGTAGTGCATGATCCGGCCCCCATTCGCTCATCGAATTCTCGTAAACAGCGACGTTGTCATGTCCCAATTGATAGAGCCAAAACGCGTCTACGGTGGCGAAGATTCCACCACCGCAGTAGGTGACGTGCCTGTCGGCTCCAATGGCTCCGGCACTCTCAAACATCCGCACGATTTCATTCGCGGGGAGGAATGCATGTGTATTTGGGTCCACCAATTCGACTTGGGGCAGGTTGATGCTACCGGGAATTCGCCCGGGCCGCCCGTAACGCAGGTTTTCGCCGGAGAATATGTCACGCCCAAGGGCGTTCACAAGGCAGGTCCCAGGCTCGTCAATCGCTTTCAAAACGTCTTCTTTGGTGACGAACAGGTTTGGCTGAAGCCGGATCGTCAGATGGCCGCCGGGGTAGCTTCCTGTGTCGGTGGAAAGGGGTCGCCCTTCAGCCTCCCATTTCTCGAAACCTCCGTCGAGCACCGCAGCGTTGTCAAAGCCGAGCCAGCGAAGCATCCACCAAAACCGAGTGGCCCATGACATGCTTCGGCGACTGTAAAGGACCACACGCGACGTCTCATCGATGCCAGCGCGCTCGAATGAGGCTGCGACCGATTTTGGGTCGGCCAGGGTCATTCCAAATTGACTCTTGTCGACTGAAAAATCGCGCTGTAGGTCGAAATAGCTGGCCCCTGGGATGTGGCCTTCTTCATGTTCGGCCGCGCAGTTGAGGACGCGATAAGGTCGTTTCCCGCCCTCTTCGAACTGCAATACGGTGGAACAATCGTAGATCCTGAGATCGGAATTCGACAGATGATCTGCAAGCCAGTCGGTCGTGACAAGGGCATCCGGGTTTCTGATGTCGGTTCGCATTACTCTTGCACCAGATCATAATGCTTGATCGTCCGTGACTCGACCAATTCGGCCTCTGCGGGATCGATGTGTGGGCTCTGGTAATCTTCGCCGATAAAAGCCTTCAGTGACTCCAGGCTTTCCCACACCATAGCAAAGCTAAACTCACGAGGTGTGTCCTTGCGTGGTGCGCCAGGAAGCACTTGAACGATTCCCTTTGTGTCCCTCATCAACGGGATCGCAGTTTCATGAAAGAATTTGCTAAACTCCTCCTCCTTGCCGAGGCGCGTAGTGACTTGAAAAATCCACATAATCATTCATTTGGCCTTTCGGTTGTTTCTAAGCCGTGGCTATTGCTGCTACCATTGTAGCAGGAAATGGAACGCGCCATTGGCTGCTCGCGTCACCGAACTCATTTGCCACACGCTTTGTCATGGCTTCACGGATCGCGGCTCGCGCTGTCGGGGTCTGGGAAGAAATGAGCATGGCCGCTCTGACCGTTGCCTTTTCGATGACGTCTGCCAAGCCACTTGGGTCAGAAAAGTGGAACGCGGAATCGATATCCATGAACTTTGGACTAGTGAATCCAGCAGCGGCCAAGGCTTCACGGGCTTCTTCACGTTTTGAGAACAAATGAAAATCTGGTGCTGGCGGCGCGAGGCTGGGGTCACCGTGCGCTTGGACCGCACTGAAAACGATCTGAAATGTGGCCGAATATTCCGCCTCTCGCCAGGAGGTCATCGCCGCAATCCCTCCAGGTCGCAGAACTCTCGATATCTCACGCAGCACTGAATGTGGATCGGGTAGGTGGCCAAACCCAACGTTGCAAACCACGGCATCGAAACTGTCGGCTTGAAACGGCAGGCTCGCTGCATCTCCTTCGACAAATTTTGCGCCAGGAACGCGACGCCGTGCGAGCGCCAGCATCGCAGGCGAAAAATCCAGCCCGGTTACGGCAGCACCTGTTTCGATGAGTGCATCGGATGTATTCCCATGGCCGCAACACAAATCCAGGATTGAACCGCCATGGGCGACGCATGTCGCTTCGACGAGCGAAGGTACGAGCTGGTCAGAAACTGGAGCAAAGAGGTCGACATAGGATTCCGCTTTGGCATCTCCGGCCCAACCCACTTTCTCAGCCGCCGCAAAGTCTTCATATTGCATGATTTGACCTCCCAGTTCTTCGCTTTGATACCACAAAACCTTGCGTGGGTCCCTGCGCACAGCCGACCTTGGTGCGCAGCGCAGTATGGGGTTCGGACTGTTGCCGCTTGAATGGCCGCTTTTTCAATTCTGGAACTGATCCTTCGCAGCCGCAGCTAATGTCTGGAATCCGCCAATTTTGCCGAGTGTAGCGAACGGCCCGTTCCTGCCGTTGCCGATGGTGTCGGATGCTGCAATGCGGCTTTTCCGAACCCGACTTTCGCTGCATCTGCACGATTGAGCTACCCTTGAACTGGCGGTCTGCGGACAATCCAGACCTTGGGACAGATAGCGTCAACTGGCGCGAACGGACCAAAGCTGCCCTTCACCATTGGGTAAGGGTGCTGCGAAAAAATCGACCCAGAAATCTCCGATCTCCAAAGCATTTTGGGAATCTTTACACGGGTAAGGCCCTTGACTGGGTCAACCCTGTAGCGTCTGACCGAATTCCCCTTAGAATGTCGCGCGACTCAAACGGAACGGACAACGCGATGACATCAAAATTCCACAAAGGCGGTTGCGCATGCGGAGCGGTGCGATACGAGACCGAGGGTGAGCCCTTTCCGGTCGGCGTGTGCCATTGCCGCTATTGCCAGACACGCACGGGGTCTGCGTTTGGGATATCGGTCTATTTCGATGACGATCAAATCTCGATCACCCAAGGCACGCTTGTGGAATACAGCTATCAGACTGAGTCTGGCGGCACCGCGACGAACCGGTTTTGCCCCAAATGCGGGACAACACTGTTTGAAAAAATCAGTATGCGGCCAGACAAGATTTCCATTGCGGGCGGGACCTTTGATCCGCCGACCTTCTGGTATGACATAACCCGCGAAGTCTTTTGTCGCACCAAAGCGCCGTTTGTATCAAACGATGTCGAAGAAAAGCATTTGACGTTTCCCGGTCATGAGAAGCGGCTCGCTGATCGCGACGCTTTGGCTGGTGGGCGGGACTCTAGGCCGAATCCAGATCAGGAAACCTGAAATCGCTGGAGTCCATTTGGTCAAAGGTATCGGTCAGGGCGCCGCAAATCTGCGAAACTTCATCCGATGTCAACACAAGGGGGGGTGTCAGAACGATGGTGCTGTTTCTGACACCAAGAAGGACACCATGCTTGCGCCGTACGTAGCGCGGCAGAATCCCGTTTAGCTGAGGTGCAATGCCTGTCAGCGGTTTCCGATCTTCCTTGCTGACCATCATTTCAATGCCGAGCATCAAGCCGCGTCCGCGGATATCCCCAACCTGCGGATGATCTTTGAGCGGCGCCAGTTCGTGCAGAAACTGTGCGCCACGTGCCCTGCTGTTTTCCAGCAGGCCCTCGCGTTCGATGATGTCGATATGTGCCGCGCCAACGGCGCATCCGACTGCGTGTCCGGCATAGGAGTTGCCCGGTCCTAAACCTTTCACCGTCGTCGCGACTTCTTCGTCCAGCAGGACCGCCGCCATGGGCACGTAGCCGCTGGTGATGCCCTTCGCCAAAACGATCATGTCGGGGGCAAGGCCATAGTCGTTCGACACGAACCACGATCCGGCACGGCCAAACCCTGTCACGACCTCATCCGCGACGAACAGGATGCCGTGCTCTTTCAAAACAGCCGTCATTGCGGGCCAGTAAGTATCGGGCAACGGGATCATGCCGCCCGGACCGATCATCAGTTCGGCAAACATCGCCGCGATGCTCTCGGCGCCATGATCCGCGATCACCGCCCGAAGCTCATCGACACAAAACGCCGTAATGTCTCGGTTGCCGTAAAGCTCTGGGTGCGCGGGGCGTGGGGGTGTCAGGAAGATGACATCCCCGGTTTGGCCTCCGAGCCCGGGCCGCCCGCCAGTCAGCTCAACACCGCCTATAGTTCCGCCGTGATAGGCTTCGCGGTGGACAAGGATCTTGCGCCGCTGCGGCGCGCCTTTTTGAAAATGATAAAGTCGCGCGAGTTGCAAAGCGTGGTCGTCCGCCTCGCCGCCGCCAGTGGCGTAGCGCAGTTTGCCTATGTTTGTCGGCGCCCGTTCGATCAGCTTTTCCGCAAATTCTATGGCCGGGATGTTTGTGTAGTCGAAGCCGAAGGCAAAATGGCCCAAGTCCTCCATCTGCCGCGCCGCAACCTCGGCCAGTTCGCGCCGCCCATATCCCACCTTGTTGAGCCAGGCGCCGCCCTGCGCATCAAGATAGGCGCGGCCTTCGATGTCCCAGACCGTCGCCCCCAGACCATGGGTGAGGACGATGGCGTTCTCCGCGCCCCCGCCGCCGCCGGGATGCTGCACGACGTTTGCGTCGCGCAGGGCCCATGCGCTTGCATCACTGGCCACAGAATTGCTCATGTGTGATCCTTCCTGCGATCAGAACGTCGAAAACGTCTTGCTGATGATCTTCCAGTGGCCGTCGCGCTTCAACAGGTGCATGAAATCGGTGAAATTGAACTCGCCGAAACCGTATTCCTTCATCGTGGCCGAGGCAGCGTTTCCCGTCACAGAGACCGCGGCAATATCATAGCGCAGATCCAGCCCCTGCGAGGCGAGCGAGGGTTCACTGGCAACGCGGTTGATGAACGGTTCAGGCGATCCCGCAACAAGGCGATCCCCCAGATACCCGTTCATCACGGCATCATCTGCAAACACATCGCGCAACGTGGCTTCATCAGCGTTGATATACCCCGTCACGTACCGGTTAAGGACGGACCGCACGTCCTGTTCGTCTTGGGCCTCAGGCGACATTGTCTTTTTTACGTCCTTTCAAGGCATTCCGGATGGCTGTGGCAATCAGCGCCACGATCACGATAACAAAAATCAGGCTGAGCGGGCGGCTCACAAAGATTGTCAAATCACCACCTGCAGCCCCGAGACCCTGGCGGAAATAGCGCTCCATGATCGGCCCCAGTACCAGCCCCAGGATAAGGGGCACCATGGGGATGTTTGCTCGGCGTAGCGAAAAACCCAGCACGCCAAAGCAGATGGCGATGATCGTATCGCTTAGCCGGTAATTGGTGGAAAAGGTGCCCACCAGAGCAAGGCACATGATGACGACGCCCAGCAACCGGTCTGGGATCGAGGACAGTTTTGCAATCCATTTGGTGCCGACCAAAAGCAGCCCGACAATCACGAAATTCATGATGAGCAGGCTCATGTATAGCCCCGAGACAAACGCCTTGTTCTCTGCAAAAAGCGTTGGGCCGGGGTCAACACCATGGATGATGAAGACCGTCAGCATCATCGCGGTAAAGGACTCGCCGGGAATGCCGAGCGACAAGAGCGGCACAAGCGCGGAGGGGGGCACTGCGTTATTCGCGGTCTCGGAGGCGATGATGCCCTCGGGCGCGCCCTTGCCAAACTTCTCTGGCGTCTTAGAGGACGCACGCGCTGCCGTGTAGGCAAAGAACTGGGCCAGAAACTCGCCCACGCCGGGCAGCACCCCCATTCCGACACCAAACCCGGCAGAGCGGAACAGGGTCTTGGGATACTGGAATATCTCGGCAAACCCGCTTAGCAGGCGACGATCAACCTCGGTGTTCGTGTTGTCGATCTCGCGATCGGAAAAGATCAGGGCAAAGGCCTGGCTCAGGGCAAAGAGGCCCAGGATCATCGCGATCAGAGGCACGCCCCCTATTAACCACGATGTGCCGAATGTGTAACGGGCCGAACCATAGGCTGTTTCCAGACCGATGGTCGAAATAAACAATCCCGCACCGAGAAGCGCGAAAGAGGCAAACTCGGTCCCGCGATGCGCGACGACGACCAGAACCATGGCCAAGAGCGCGGCCATGCCCAGATCAATTGACGTCAGATAAGCGGAAAGCGAGGCCAGCGGCCAGGCGGCGACCATCAGAACAAGTACCGCGAATATGCCGCCGAAAAAGCTGGAGGCATAGGCCAGCGACAAGGCGCGTTGCGGTTCGCCATTCTTGGCCATCGGATGCCCGTCATAGGTGGTCAGGACGTTCACACCCGTCCCCGGCGTGTTGATGGTAATCGCGGGAATGGCCCCGCCATACCAAGCCGCCGCATAGAGTCCCATCAACAATGTGATGCCGGCCAAAGGCTCCATCGTGTAGGTCACCGGCAACAGCAAAGCGATCCCGACACCTGGGCCGATGCCGGGGATGGCCCCCAGGACGATGCCCAGAACGCTGCCTCCTATGAGCGCTAGCCAGACAACCGGGTCAGACAGTTGCTGCAGGCCGAGCAAAACAGTTTCAAGCATTTACAGAATTCCTTGCAGCCAGAACGGCAGATCGATCCACTTGAACAGGGCCGGACGCGGGAACCAGATGGCGAACCCCACACGGAAAATCACGACCATCGCTGTCGCGGCACCAAACGAAATGGCAAGCAACTTGACGCCCCGAAACCCGCCGATGAAGGAAATGACCGCAGCTAACACGAGAAGCGATAAGGCGAACCCGAGGATCTTCATCAAAAAGACCGTCGCCACCATGCAGCCTGCGATCAGGACAATCCGGCCATAATCGCGCAGAGACTTCGCCCAGTCGATCACCTCTTTGCGGGCAAAAAGAAACGCGACGGCCGAAGCGACAATCGTCAGAACCAGCGCGACACCTGGCGCAAGAGCAGGCTCTGCCCACCAGCCACCCGAGCGAGCCGCTTCCCCCATATCTCCGCGGACGGTCTGGCTACCGATCATGGCCAGCAGAAGGACCGCCGCCACAAACAGCCCACCAAGCAGATAACGCCCCCCGCTCGGTTCTTCACCGAACGGGGAGGCGTCTTGGTTTTCGTTTTCAGCCATGTGGCTTAGTTGCCGAGCAGGCTGTTGAAGCGGTTGTAGAAGTCATCGATGAAGACTTCGGCTTCGTCTTTCGGCATCCACTGGACAACAGCGCCGACACGCGCGGCGACTTCCTGTGCCTCATCGCTCTCCACCACCTCTTTCGCGATACGTTCGATCACATCACGGGCTTCTTGCGGAGTGTCTTTGCGCACGAACAAGCCAGTCCAGCCGGGCGTCGCAACGCCAGGAAGCTGCTCGTCAAGCGTCGCGACATCCGAATAGATCGGGATACGCGCAACTGTCAGCGCGGCAATTCCCTTCGCTTCGCCACCGACCAAGCAGGGGCGCAGGGTCGCACCACCGATCATGATATCGACCTCGCCATTGGCGAGAAGCTGGCAGGTTGCCTCGTCATAGGTTGACACGTTGGTGAACTCGAAACCCATCGCCTCGGCTGCTTTGAGGGTTTGCAATGCGGGTGGACCATTCAGCCCCAGAACGCCAAGCGTCACCTCATTGGATTTCGCGTATTCGGCCAATTCGGCCATGTTGTTGAACGGCGCATCTGCATCTGCGGCCAGAATCTGACCATAGCCGATGATCACCGCCAGCGGTTCGAACTCTGCACGGTCATAGGTGGCATTGCCACGAATTATATGTGCGGACACAATGTTGCCGGTGAACGCGCCCACGGTGTACCCGTCGGCAGGCTGGTTGAACACATGGGTTGCCCCAACAAGGCCACCGCCGCCCTTGATGTTCACCGTGCTGGCCGGGACGCCCGTTTCCTTGCGGAATGCCTCAGAGATCATGCGGGTGATAGTGTCTTCGATGTCACCGGGTGGCCACGGTACGACGAACTCCACCGGGCGCTCCGGGTATTCCGCAATCGCGGTTCCTGTCGTAGCGGCGACTACAACTGCCGCTGCGGACAGAATGGATTTCCAGTTGGTCATTGATGTCTCCCTGACTTAATGTTTATCTACCTATCTAGATAGGTAAATTCAGATTTGTCAATGTCACGTCTCTGGAGGGAGCCCAAACCAATGGCAAAACAGATCTCTTCTACGCAGAAACCAGATGACCGAACATGGCCGCTAAAGGACTCCGCAGCCCTTAGGATTATCGACGGCCTTTACCGTTGCCGGAAATACGTTTGGACAAGCGATCAAAAAATTGTTGCAAGCTATGGCCTCACCTGGTCGCAGCTTTTGGTGATTGAAGCCCTGCGCAACGCAGAACCGGACTTCACACTCTCTCCGACCGATCTTGCTGCACTGACGCAGTCAACATCCGGCGGGATGGCAAAAATGCTGGGTGGTTTGGTTAAACTTGGTATGATCAGCAGAGTTGAAAACGCGCATGACAGGCGCAGCAGCCTTGTCAGATTGACACCCATTGGCACCGAAACGGTTGAACGCACACTCAACGAACTGGCCAGAACGAATACCGAGATATTCTTGGGCACCCTCACACAGGAAGAATGCGAAGCCCTGGCGGAGTCTTTAGCAAAATTGCAAGACGGCTTGAAGCGCACCTTCAACGACCAATGATTGCCTCTGGGCGGCAACATAGTAGCCACATCGTCTTGGGCAAGCCTTACCCGCGAACATTGGGCCAAGAACCTACACAAACTGCGATCCGAGATTTGACATGCCTATTTCTTGGTGCCGGCGGTGAGTGTCCGGAGGAAAGCCGACGATGGCAGCAATGCGCGTATCGCTGCCGTTCATGGGATGTGCAGCATGGGTCACAGTCAGCTCAGACCGGGCCTCGGATGCAGCGCAGCAAAACGCATTTTCCCAGGATTCCGAATGACGGCTTTAACCGTTTCCCAGTAGCTGGCTCGCGACTGCCGCGAATGACTGGAATCCGCCAAACGCACCTTTTTCGCCATCACATTGCAGTTTCACAAGTACCACTCTAATTTGGTTGAATGATCTACGGATATGCACGTGTCAGCACGAATGCCCAGTCTTTGGCCCATCAAGTGAAGTGCTTGAAAGACGCCGGGGCTGAGCGCGTTTTCGAAGAGAAGGTCAGCGGCGCCCAGGCCACGCGCAAACAGCTGGAGCAATGCCTCGCCAAACTCCGTGAAGGAGATACATTGATCGTTACGCGGCTCGACCGACTGGCGCGGTCAACACGGGATCTCCTCAATATCGTGGAGCGCGTGTCAGAGAGCGGTGCGGCGTTCAAGTCGCTGTCCGAAGCCTGGGCCGATACGACCTCGCCATCCGGCCGCCTGATGCTGACGGTTCTGGGCGGGATTGCAGAGTTTGAGCGCGACCTCATCCGGGTCAGAACAACGGAAGGTCGGGAGCGCGCCAGGGCGGAAGGCAAGAGTCTGGGGCGGCCGTTCAAACTGACTGCTTTTCAGCAGAGCGAAGTGCGCGAGCGGAAGGCCAGAGGGGAGAGCCTCCGTTCGATCGCTCGGAGCCTGAACGTGTCTGCAAGTACGATCAGCCGGGTGTAGGCGGCGCGGCTCGTTTCTTCAAAATTTCAAAAAATTTTCACGCACGGGCTCCGTTCACTAGCTACCCCTGCCGAATGCAAAGAAGGGGGGGGGGTGAACCGGGACTTTTTTGCCATGAGAATAGAAGCTGCAATAACGACTCGGACTTATGAAACAGGCAAGTGGTTAATTATGAGCGCTTTTTTTGGCGTTTCATAATTCTTAACTTGTGACACAGTACACGGCTCAGTTTGTAGCTCAAATGAGCCTCTCGCGTGTGTGAGGGAGTCTGTGCCTCCGCCTGTACTCTGGCCTCCAGATGAGTCACTTACCTTGGTTACTGTGACTATGCGAGGATCAACAGGTGACCGATCGCGTTTGCGAATCGCTAGTTAGGCCAACGCCCCTTTTGGAAGGCTGAACGCGTCGAAGGGGTGAAGGGGTTCACGCCGGCACTCTTTACCAATAATGGAGTATATCTAACCCATATATATACTCTCACTCTCCCAATCTTTTTGGGACTAATCACCCCTTCACCCCTTCACCAAGAACTGCGACAAGTCAGCCAAAGGGCGCGTGTGCATTGAAAGCGGCGACCAGCTCTCGCCGCCGCCGTTTCTGCGATGGGCGAAATGATCACCCTACGTTCCTGATCGACGGATTGGTCCCACCATGGGCGGCAACAACCAGCCCCGGTTCTTGCCGCCACTGGAGTTCAGTTTGAACAACTTGCCGCCCTTCGCTGCGACGTACAGCTCCCCCTTTACTTCGCGGGCGAGGCCCGACTTACGCCACTGACGTTTGACCGACGCGCCGACGGTTTTGTGCGCTTTTTCGCTGCCATATCGCTCCATGCGCCCGCCCAAACCTTTCAGGATCTGGGACGCCGTGAGCCTTTTTTCGAAGCTCTCCGGGGGTTTTCCCCATTGGTAATCCCGTTCGATCGCCTCTTCGATATCGCTCCGAACCCGGAATTTCTCGGCATTCGCGTCCAACAGCCCCTGTTCTTCCTCCGTCGGCCACCATTGTTCACCCTTGACATATCGGTGCCAGGCTTCGGCCCAATGCTGGTCGATGGCTTCATCGTCCAGATTGATGGTGAGTTTTCCCAAGCGCACCGGCACAAAGCGTCGGTTTCCGGTTTCATCCGCAAGGAAGCTTTCGTCGTTTACGGTCCCGACAAAGGACGTCCGGCGGTCCAGCCTGGACGACTTCGGTGCGTAGGGCGCCCG
>Ga0070726_10002338_pt1 | contig 17170 bp, 13 predicted proteins | sample tdAd471_FD_67275 | JGI IMG/M metagenome (GOLD analysis project Ga0070726, IMG submission 67275) | Marine sediment microbial communities from the Atlantic coast under amendment with organic carbon and nitrate - tdAd47.1 | ecosystem: Environmental > Aquatic > Marine > Coastal > Sediment | place... | reverse complement strand
TCGGGCCTGGATATCCTCCGCTTCTACGTGCCTTCGCTGAAGGCCCGGGTGCGGCGCGACTTCGGTCCCTTCATGCGCAACTACGAGCTCGACCGCCTCTCGGGGTCGTCGTGGTTCCTCTTCGCCTCGCTGATCACCGTCGCGCTCTACTCGCGCGAGGCCGCGGCGTTGGCCTTCGTCTACCTCGCGATCGGTGATCCGGTTGCGTCCTGGGTCGGCGTTCGCTGGGGTCGGACCAAGCTCCCCGGCGGGAAGTCCCTCGAGGGCAGCGGCGCGCTGTTCCTCACCGCGAGCGTGGTCGGTGTGCTCTACCTCCTCGGCGGTCAAGCCCTGGGCACCATGATCCCCATGAGCCTCCCCGTGATCGCCTACCTCGCGATCGGCGGCGCCGTGGCCGCGGCCTTCGCCGAGTGGCTGCCCCTGCGTGGGCTCGACGACAACTTCGTCGTCCCCGTCGTCGCCGGCGGGGTGATCACCCTGATGCAGCTCGCCGTCTAGCGAGCCCCCGTCCAACGAAACACGCGAGCTCCCGGGAAACCGGGAGCTACTCTTCAGGGGGCCTCTCCAGGCCCCCTCGCCCTTGCAGCAAAGCTGCAAGGGCTCACCCCCAAGGGGCTGAGGGCTCGTTTTCAGGGGGCCTCTCCAGGCCCCCTCGCCCTTGCAGCAAAGCTGCAAGGGCTCACCCCCAAGGGGCTGAGGGCTCTGCCGCTCGTTTATAGTCGGCGACCGAGGAGGTGCGGCATGCGGCTCTGCACCCTGACCCTGGCGACGACGGTGCTCTGCGTGGGGCTGGCCCAGGCGCGGGACCTGCGTCTGCCGGTGAGCGAGAAGGTGCTCGACAACGGGCTGAAGGTGCTCGTGCTCGAGGACCACTCGATCCCCAACGCGACCCTCTACGTGGCCTGGAAGGTCGGCTCGCGCAACGAGCGCCCGGGGATCACGGGGCTGGCGCACTTCTTCGAGCACATGATGTTCTCGGGCGGCGCGAAGTACGGGAAGTCCTTCGACGCGACCATGGAGAAGAACGGCGGCTCGAACAACGCCTACACCACTCGCGACGTGACCGTCTACACCGACTGGTTCCCGGCCGACAAGCTGCCGTTGATCCTCGAGATGGAAGCCGACCGCATGTCGGGCATGGTCTTCGACCCCAAGGTCGTGGCCAGCGAGCGCGAGGTCGTGGCCAGCGAGCGGCGCTTGAGCATGGAGGAACCCTACTCGGTGCTCGCCGAGCAGCTGTGGGCCACGGCCTACACCGCCCACCCCTACCAGTGGGACGTGATCGGCTGGATGGTCGACATTCAGAACTGGAAGCAGGAGGACCTCGAGGCGTTCTTCAAGGCGCACTACGCACCCAACAACGCGGTGCTGGTCGTGGTCGGCGCCGTGAACACCAAGGAGGTGTTCCGGCTCGTCGAGGAGACGATGGGCAAGCTGCCCCGCGGCCCCGAGCGGCGTCCGATCCACACCGTGGAGCCCAAGCAGGAGGGTGAGCGGCGGGTGCAGGTCGAAGACGCCGACGCCAGTGTGCTCCAGGTGCAGGCCGCCTGGCACATTCCCGAGACCTCGCACGCCGACTTCCCCGCCCTGGACGTGGCGGAGCGCTTGCTGCTCCACGGGGAGGGCTCGCGGCTCTACCGCGCGTTGGTCGACGAGCAGCAGCTCTGCCTGGAGGTCTCCGGGGGCTGGCAGGGCTACCAGTTCGACCCCAGCCTGTTCACCGTCGAGCTCGTCGTCCGCGAGGGGGTGGACCCCGCCGCGGCTGAGGCCGCGGCCTACGCCGAGATCGAGCGGATGATCGAGGAGGGGCCGACCCGCGAGGAGCTGGCCAAGGCGAAGCGCCAAATGGTGGTCGGGCTGATGCGCCGGCTGAAGACCCTCGACGGCAAGGCGCAGTTGATCGCGGACACCGAGCTGTTCTTCGGCGGGTGGCAGAACCTGTCTGGGCGCGTCGCCGCGATCGAGGCGGTCAGCCGCGCCGACGTCGCGGGGGTGCTCGCGACCTACTTCGTGCGCAGCAACCGCACGGTGGCGACCCTCGCGCGCCCGCGCAGCGACGAGCCGCTGCCCGACCCCGACCTGCTCGAGGACGAGCCGGAGGAGCAGGAGCCCGCCGACCCCGAGCCGGCCCTCGGCGCCGCCGAGACGGCTCCTGCTGCTGCCGGCGACGGCAAGCGAATCGCGCTCCCGCCGGGGGACTTCGCGCCCCTCGACAACGGGCTGCGGGTGCTCCTCGTCCCCGACGCCGAGGTGCCGCTGGTCGGGTTCCACCTGCGCCTCGACGGCGGGGCGCTGCTGGATCCGCCCGGGGGTGAGGGCGCCGCGGACCTCCTGGCCGCGCTCTTGACCCGGGGGGCCGGAGCGCGCGACGCCCAGGCGTTCCAGCTGGCGATCGACCGCGTGGGCGGCCGGCTGAGCGTGCGCGCCCGCAAGCGCTGGATCGAGGTCGAGGCCGAGTTCCTCCGCGAGGACGCTGGGCTCGCGCTCGAGCTGCTGGGGGACCTCGTCCAGCGGCCAACCCTCGACGCCAAGGAGTTCACCAAGCAGCGCGGGCTCGCCCTCGACGGGCTGAAGGCGGCCCGCGACGAACCGGGGCAGGTGATCGACGCCTACTGGAACGCCTGGAGCCACCGTGGGCACCCCTACGCCCGCCCCACCGGCGGGACGCTGGCCTCGGTCGCTGCGCTCGAGCACGAGCAGGTTCAGGCGCTGGCGAAGCGCCAGCTGGTCCCCCAACGCGCCTGGCTCGCCGTCGCCGGAGACTTCGAGCCGCAGGCCATGCGCGCGCTGCTCGACGCCAAGCTGGGCGAGTGGAGCGGCGAGCGCGGAGACGACCCCGCGCTGCCCGACCTCGAGCCGCGCCCCGGGGCGCAGGTGCTCTTGGTCGACGCCCCGGACTCGCTGCAGACCTACTTCTACGCGGGCAACCTGCTCTTCGACTGGGCCGACGCGGACTACCCCGCGCGCTACCTGGCGAACACGATCCTCGGCGGACGCTTCACGAGCCGCCTGAACATGGCGCTGCGCACCGAGAGCGGGCTGACCTACGGCGCGTCGTCGTGGATCGACGACCGCGACGGCGGACTGTTCGCCCTCTACAGCTACACCGCGACCGAGACCAGCAAGCAGGCGGTGGACCTGGCGCGGGCGACCTACGCCAGGTTCCGCGAGAGCGGGATCAGCGCCGAGGAGTTGGAGAGCGCGCGGACCTACATTCAGGGGCAGTTCGCCCCCGACAAGCTGGAGACGCCCATGCAGCGGGCGACGATGCTCCTCGCCCTCGCCTACGCCAAGGTCCCGCGGGCCAAGATCGAGGGCTTGTTCGCGGCCCTCGACGCGTTGACCGTGGACGAGGTCAACCGGGTGATCCAGCGCTTCCCCGAGCCCGAGGCGCTGCGCTGGGTGCTGCTCGGTCAGGCCGAGCACCTGCGCGAGCTAGCCCAGGAGCTGGGCGAGGTGACCGAGGTCGAGCTGGCCGCCCCCGGGTTCGGGCCGGAGTAGGCGTGAGCAAGGCCCGCCTGCGGCTGCTGTTCGCCCTCGTGCCCCTGGTCCTGATCGGGGTCGGCTACGGCGCGGGGTTCCTGACCGCGGTCTACCCCACCGCGCGGCAGATCCAGAAGCGCGCGGTGGTGCGCACGGTGGGCGCGATCGCGGGCAGCGACGCGGAGCAGCGACGCAAGTTCGCTCAGGCCTACCTCGACCCCGCCCGCGCGCTGAGCGAGCTCGAGGACTACTCCTACTCGGTCCCCACGACCCCCGCGCCCTTCGTCAACTACCTGCCCCAGCCCGGGACCTGGGACAACGCGGTGATCAACGCCCACGGCCAGCGCGACGCGCGGCCCCTGTCCGAGCCCAAGCCCGCGGGGCTGAAGCGGGTGTTCCTCGTCGGCGGCTCGACGGCCTACGGCTCGGGGGCGCCGAGCCAGGAGGCGACCATCGGCGGCTACCTCGAGCAGCGCCTCCGCGAGGCGGGGCTCGAGGTCGAGGTGCGCACCTTCGCCAGCCCTGCCTGGACCTCGACCCACGAGCGGATCGCGATCAGCAACCGGGTCAGCGAGTGGGAGCCCGACCTGGTGGTCGCGCTCAGCGGGGCCAACGACGTCTACTGGTCGCAGTTCGGCAACGACACCCTCTGGCAGCGGACCTACGAGGACGCGCACTTCTACGCGCTGTTGAGCGCGGCTTACGAGCGCGCCGGCTTGCCCCTGGTGGACGTGACGGGGAAGCCGGGCGACCCGCGTCCGACCGACGGGGTGGTCCAGCGCTTCGTCAAGAACGCGCGCCTGGCGCGAGCTGCGCTGGGCGACGTCCCGCACCTCGTCGCCCTCCAGCCGGTGCTGATGCTCAGCAAGAAGCCCCTGTCACCCCGCGAGCAAGAGCACCGCGACGCCAAGCTCGCCGAGCACGCGCAGCGCGCGGAGCGAGGCGCCGGGGAGCCCTTCGACGAGGTCGCCTATTGGACCCGCTGCTACGACGGCTACGCCGCGCAGCTCGCCGCCGCGGGGGCGCCCCTGCTCGACCTGCGCGACGTGTTCGACGCGCGCGCCGCCGAGGACGAGGTCTTCCTCGACGCGCTGCACTTCGGCGACCGGGGCAACCAGTGGATCGCCGACGCCCTCGCGCCGCGGGTCGAGGCGCTGCTGCGGTGAGCGCCCGCCTGCTCTGCGCGTCGCTCGTCCTGATCGCCGGTTGCTCGACGCCCTTCGACAAGGCGCGGATTCCCCGCGACGCGGAGCACGTGGTGCTGGTCAAGTCGGCGCGGCTCCCCGGCAAGTTCGGCCCCGTGATCGCTCAGGCGCACCACGCGTGGTTCGAGCTCAAGGACGAGGACGGCTGGGAGATCGTCGAGGTCCTCGCCAGCGCCCCGGTGCAGTACACCAACGTCCTCCGCCGCGAGCGGATCGGCTTCGAGCGCGACGTGCTCGACGGGACCCGTTGGAAGCACCCGGTGCACCTGCTGCGGGTGCTCGAGGGGCCCCAGGCCAAGCGCGTGGCGCGCATGATCCGCGGCCTCGCCGACGCCTACGAGGACCCCGCGTTCTACTGGGCCTGGCCCGGACCGAACAGCAACACCTTCGTCGAGCGCGTGGTCCGTCGCTGCCCCGAGCTCGACGTCGAGCTGCACCACAACGCCATCGCCAAGGACTGGGCGCTGCTGCGCGTGGGCCCCTCGGCGACCGGGAGCGGGGTCGAGCTCGAGACGCCGATCCTCGGCGTGCAGCTCGGCCTCGAGGAGGGGCTCGAGCTGCACCTGCTGCAGCTGACCTTCGGGATCGACCTCTGGCCCCCCGCGCTCAAGCTCCCGTTCTTGCCGCGGCTCGGGGTGCCCCAGGGCGGCTACTGGTAGCTGGTTCGCCTCGGCGCCGTCGAGGTCAGTAGGCCCCGCGACCGGTGAGCACCGCGGGCACGGTCAGCACGAGCAGCTTGAGGTCGAGCCACAGGCTGCGGCTGCGGACGTAGGTCCGGTCGAGCTCGACCTGCTGCTCGAAGCTGAGCAGCGAGCGCCCCGAGACCTGCCACAGGCAGGTGATCCCCTGCGGGACCCGCAGCCGCTCGCGGGCGGCGGCGTCGTAGTCGGCGACCTCCTCGGGGAGGGCTGGGCGGGGGCCGACGAGGCTCATGTCGCCCCGGAGCACGTTCAGCAGCTGGGGCAGCTCGTCCATGCTCGTGCGACGCAGCCAGGCACCGATCCGGGTGATCCGCGGGTCGCGGCGCATTTTGAAGCGCAGCTGCCCCGACTCGGCCTTGAGCGCGGCGCGCTTGGCCTCGGCGTCGACGACCATGCTGCGGAACTTGAAGAAGCGAAAGTGCCTGCCGCCCTTGCCCACGCGGGTCTGGCTGAACAGCACCGGGCCGCCGTCTTCGAGCTTGATCAGGAGCCCCACGAGCAGGAGCACGGGGCCCACGAGCAGGAGGCCGAGGGAGGCAGCCAGCACGTCTGCCGCGCGCTTGGTGGCCTGGTAGGCGAGAGAGGCTGGGGTGGTGCTACTCGGGAGCGCCGGGAGGGCCTCCGGGGTCAGGGTCGGGGTCATGGATCGGTTTCCTCTGAGGCGTCCTCGCCGCCGTCACCCCTGGATTCAAGGAAACCGGCCCTGTGTTACAGGGAATCCGAGATTTCTCACGATTTAGGGGCTGACGCCCTCCGGGAAGGGAGCGGCGAGGGGATCCTAAGTAGCACGCTGGCAGGCACTTATGTGGCCCAGGACCTGCTTTGGCTGGTAGCGGCCGAGCTGGGTCCCGGCCTGGGGGAGGCCGCTGGGCGCGCTGGGGCCCGGGGTCGTGACCACCGTGGGCGCCGGGTCCGGGGTCGTGACCACCGTGGGCGCCGGGGTCGGGGTCGTGACCACCGTGGGCTCGAGGTCCGCGATCGGCCCCAGATCCGACCCCGAGGCGTGCTGACGATAGACCGCGCTCAGCTCCGCGAGCTGCTCCGGCTGGAGGAACTCACGCAGCCGGTGGAGCAGCGCCTGTCCGCTCCGAGCGCACTCAGCGCGCGCGCGGTCGACCGTCGCTGCGTCGAGGTAGCCTCGCGAGAGCGCGTGCTCGAGGGTCCGCTGTTCAGGTGTGGGGCTCACCCTCGCAGGCTAGCAGCCCGTTGAAGAACGGCTGGTCTTCGGAGCCCGGCTGCGCCGGACTCCTCGATCGCCAGGATTTGCTTCGCAAACCCTGGCGACTATGTTGCTCGTCGTTCGCGATGCTGACATCTGCTCGCTCCTCGCGCCTTGCCAGCCGTTCTTCAACGGGCTGCTAGTTGCCCCGACCGTGCGGAGCCAGCGGGCCCGGCAGCGCGAGGGGGCGTCCCTCGCCACGGAGCAGCGCGAGGGCGTCGCTGCGGAGCAGGTCGAAGGTCAGCTGCTGCGCGTCTGGCTCGGGGGTGCGGGTCACGGCTTCGCGCAGCAAGCGCAGCGAACGCCCCGCGAGCCAACACAGGTCGGCGGCCAGCAGACCCCCCACGCCGTAGGTCTTGCTGAAGAACCGTCGCCGCGACTCGAACCAGTAGGCGGGCTTGCGCCTTCCGTCGTGGATCCCAGTGGCCTGGCCCTCGTGGTGAGTCACCTGGGCGTCGCGCAGGTAGATCACCCGCCAGCCGGCGCGCTTGGCGCGCACGCAGAAGTCGACCTCCTCGAAGTAGAGGAAGTAGCCCTCGTCGAGCAGCCCCACGGTCTCGAACACCTCGCGGCGCACGCAGAACGCGGCGCCGCTGACCCAGTCGCAGTCCACGGCGGGCGACTCGAGGTCGTGCGCGGCGCGGCCGAAGCGCTGCTTGAGCCGGCCCACTCGCGAGGCGCTGGCCAGCTCGCCCAGGGGGGAAGGCGTCGCGTGGGGGCCGCTGTTGAGCGCCCCGTCGGGCCAGCACACCCGGGCTCCCGCGATCCCGACCTCGGGGTGGGTCAGCAGGTAGTCGCGCACGCGCGAGATCCCTCCGGGGTGCATCAGGGTGTCCGGATTGAGCAGGTAGACGAAGCGGATCGTGGGGTCGTTGAGCGCGGCCTGGATCGCGTGGTTGTTGCCGTAGGCGAAGCCGCCGTTCCTGGGCAGGGCCAGGGTCTGGACCCAGCCGCCCCAGCCGTGGCGCTCGATCGCCGCGGCGACGAGGCCCAGCGAGCCGTCGGGGGAGTGGTTGTCGGCCACGATCACGCGCGCGCCGAGGTCCCGGACCTCGGCCTCCAGCGAGCGCAAGCACTCGACGACCAGCTCGCCCATGTTGTAGTTGAGGACGACGACCACCAGGTCGCCCGGAGGCTTGCTCATGCCTCGATTGTGGACGCAGCCGGGAGCGCGCGGAAGCGCCATGGCCAGATCGAGCCGCGTTTAGCGTCCAATGGCGGCCTTGAGCACGCCGCGGAACTCCATCAGCGGGCCGCCGACGGGGATCAGGTAGAGCAGGTAGGTCAAGCCGATCCCTGCCAGCAGCGCCCCCAGGTCGAGCCAGGGCATCCACATCTTGTGGCGGTCGACGCCGTAGGCCATCACCGGGTAGGCGAACAGGGGGGCGAAGATCATCGCCGTCAGCAAGCCCGGTGGACCGTTGAGGTTGCCGAGGACCAGCATTCCGCCGACGAGGAAGAACGACTGGGCGAGCATCGTCAGCATGTGCCGCAGGCTGTCGCCGGTGGCGAGCATCACCGGGATCGCGGTGGCGAGGATCACCTGCACGATCGCGCCGGGGGCCAGGATGCGGATCATCCACTCGCCCTCGGCGTAGCGGTGGTCGTAGAAGAAGCGCAGCAGGTCCGGGCCCCAGGCCGCGACCATGCACACCGGCGGCAGCGCCACCGCGAGGAGCCCGCGGCGGACCTTGTAGATCTTGCCGCGGAGGGTCAGCGGGTCGGCCTCCTTGAGCCGGGCGTAGAGCGGGAACAGGACGCGCATGCCCAGCTGGCCCACCGCGTCGCTCCCGGCGAAGGCGAGGAAGAACGCGATGGAGAACACGCCGCGCTCGTCGTCGGTGAGGACCTTGCCCATGATCAGCCGCGAGCTGTGCGAGGCGACGAAGGTGCAGATCGTGCTGAAGAAGATCCAGCGCCCGAAGCGAATCAAGGTGCGCGCGGCGTCCCACTCCCAGTGCAGGCGGTTCTTGATGCCGGGGATCACGAGGTGGCTGAGGATCGAGCTCAGCACGCGACCAAACACGCTGCCCACCACCAGCGCCCACACCGAAGGGTAGAACCAGGCGAACGCGATCATCGAGACCGCAGAGGCGGAGTAGCTGCCGACCCGCAGCGCGACCAGGCGGCCGAGCATCAGCTGCCGGTTGAGGGTGTGCAGGCGGGTCGAGGAGAGCCCGTCGGCGATGGCCGCGATCCCGGTCACCGGCAGCAGGTAGGCCAGCTGGGGTTCGTCGTAGAACCAGCCCAGGGGGTAGGCGACGGCGCAGGAGACGCCCCAGAGGATGACCCCGCGGCCGGCCTGCATCGTCCAGGCGGTGTTCAAGAACCCCGGGTCGTCGCGCTCGTTCTGAATGATCGCCGGGCGGATCCCCAGGTCGCTGAACAGCTGCAGCGCGACCATCACCGTGTTCACGATCATCATCAGCCCGAAGGCTTCGGGGACCAGGAGCCGGGTCAGGAGCAGGTTCGCGGCGAAGCGCAGCACCTGCTCGGAGCCGAAGCCAGCGATGGACAGCGCGCCGCTGCTCAGCGCGCGCTTGCGCAGGGAGCCCTTGGCCTCGGGGTGTTGGGAGGCTGGCGCCGCGTGGCCCGCGGGGGTCTGGGGCTCGTCGGACGGCAGCGAACCCTGCTCTCGGGCGTCGTCAGGGTCGGGCGGGGGCACTGCGGTCACCCGGGGATCCTACTCTCGAGCTTGCTCGCAAAACAGGCCCTGCGTGTTCGGTCCGAGTAGAGCCTGCGGTACAATGGCGCGCTTCCCTTCAAGGAGACCCGCTGACCGCGTCTGCCCCCGAATCTGCCGCTGCCACTCCGCCTCGCTGGGCGGACCGGGGCTGGTACCTCGCTGCAGAATACGGCGTGCTGGCCAAGGACCGCTTCCTCAAGCGGCTGCCGACCCTGCGCAAGCTGGGCCGGTTCCAGGAGCTGCTCGACCCCGAGGGGTCGATCCTCTACCGCAATCTCTTCCGCGAGGATCAGGTCGATCAAGCCTGGGAGATGCTCACGGTGCTCCGGCCCTGGCACGACCACCTGACCTGCTACCTCTGCGGGGACGACGTCCCGGTCAAGCTCGTGCACGACGTGCTGTGGTGCGCGGGGTTCCTCGCCAAGGAGCGCCCGTGTCGTGGGGGGGACGAGAAGACGCCGTCGGTCGGCTGCGACGGCGCGCGGATCCTGCTCGCCCCGTCTCGCTGGGACGCAAAGACCGCGTCGCAGCGGCACATTTACTCCTTCGCGCGGGTCGACGCTCAGGGCCGGCTGGTGTTCGACCACGACGCCATCGCCGAGCACCTCGCGCAGGGCGACAAGAACCGCTTCTGCCCGATCTCCCCCGCTCGTGATCCGCACGCCATGGCGCGGGTGTTCCAGCCCCTCGACGTGCGCGAGCTGGGTTGGACGCTCTCGGCCGAGCTCGATCCGCGCCTGCTCAAGACCCTCGGCTCGGCGCTCACCGACGAGCACGGGTTCGTGCTCAAGAAGGGGCTCGGCGAGCTCGAGCGGCACGCGGTGCTCGAGCTGCGCGACCTCAAGCGGGGGACCACGATCCGCCTCGCCGATCCCGAGGCCAAGCCCAGCGGTGAGCTGGCTCAGCAGCTGCGGATCCCTGCCGCGGTCAAGAAGGTCCTCGCCAGCGGCGCGCGGCTGCGGGCCACCCGCGTCGGCGAAGACTACGTGAGGCTCAAGGGCGGGCACTACGAGGTCGAGCAGCGCTTCGTGATCCAGCGCCGGGTGAAGCTGGAGCCCGGAGAGCGCGCCCAGGACTTCGCCCTCGGCTACACCCTCGGCACGAACCCGCGCAAGACGGGGCCCTACGAGGCGTGGGTCCAGCGGATCTCAGAGGCGCTCCCGTGAGCGAGCTGCCGGGCTACGCCCAGGAGATCGTGGCCTACGCCAAGGCGCGGGTCCCCTTGCTCTACCTCCTGAGCTGGGAGGAGGAGCGCGTGCTGCGCGCGGTCGAGCAGGCCGCGATCGAGCTGCGGCAGCGCTGCTACGTGTGGCGGGTCACCGAAGGCCTGCGCAACGTGGCGCTCCCCGACGAGGCCCCGGACAAGCGAGCCCGCGAGGCGGCCGCGGTGCTGACCCGGATCCGCCGGGACGAGGCCGCGGGGCTCTACGTGCTCCTCGACTTCCACGCGCACCTCGAGCAGCCGCTGCTCCGCCGGCAGCTGCGCGACCTGGCCCAGAGCCTGGTCACCAGCAACAAGACGGTCCTCATCCTCGCGCCGCGGCTCGTGCTCCCCGTGGAGCTCGAGAAGCAGGTGCGGGTGATCGACGTGCAGCTGCCGTCGCGGGCCGAGCTGGACGCCCACGTGGACCAGATCCGGCGCAAGGCGCCGGGGCGGGTCCGGCTCAACGCCGACGAGCGCGAGGAGCTGGTGCGCTCGGCGCAGGGCATGACCGTCATGGAGCTCGAGCAGACCCTGGCGCTGGCCATGGTCAAGGACGGGACCATCGGCGTGGGCGCGCTGCCCCTCGTGCTGCGCGAGAAGGAGCAGATCGTGCGCAAGTCCAGCGCGCTGGAGTGCGTGCGCTGGGAGGAGGGCTTCGAGCAGGTCGGTGGCCTGGACCTGCTCAAGCGGTTCCTCGACCGGCGCAAGGACGCCTTCAGCGAAGACGCGCGGCGCTTCGGCCTCCCCGCCCCGCGCGGGCTGTGCTTGATCGGGGTCCAGGGCTGCGGCAAGAGCCTCTCGGCCAAGGCGGTGGCCCGCTTCTACCGCCTGCCGCTGCTGCGCTTCGACGTGGGGCGCGTGTTCGCCGGGATCGTGGGCCGCTCCGAGGAGAACGTGCGCAACGCCCTCGCGCTGGCCGAGTCGATCGCGCCCTGCGTGCTCTGGATCGACGAGCTGGAGAAGTCGCTCTCGGGGGTCGCGTCGTCGTCGGTCTCCGACGCGGGCACCACCGCGCGGGTGATCTCGACCATCACCACCTGGCTGCAGGAGCGCACGGAGCAGGGCGTCTACGTGGTCGCGACCGCGAACGACATCTCGCGGCTGCCTCCCGAGCTGCTGCGCAAGGGGCGCTTCGACGAGATCTTCTACGTGGACCTCCCGGCCCTCGCCGAGCGTGAGGACATCCTCGCGATCCACCTGCGCAAGCGCGGGCGGGACCCCGAGCAGTTCGAGCTGGGCGCGGTGGCCAACGAGACCGCCGGATTCAGCGGGGCGGAGTTGGAGGAGGTCGTGCACGCGGGGCTCTACGAGGCCTTCGCCGCGCGGCGCGAGCTCGAGGTCGACGACCTGCTGACGGCGGTCGCCGAGACGGTTCCGCTGAGCACGACCATGGCCGAGAGCGTGCGCCGGCTGCGAAGCTGGGCCGCGAACCGCGCCCGCCGGGCGAGCAGTCAGGAGGTCGAGCTCTCGTGAGTCGACCCATGCAAGGTGCAGAGCCCGCCCCGTCCTCACGCCCGAGCGCGGTCCCCGAGGCCGCCGCGCGCTTCGAGTGGCTGCAGGTCGAGGAGGGGGCCACCGCCGCGGGCCAGCCGGCGCCCGAGCACGAAGGCGCCGAGGCCGAGGAGGCCCAGCGCTGCTCCACCTGCGGCTGGCTGGACTCGGTCGCCGAGGCGGAGTGCTTCCGCTGCGGGACCGCTTACCCGCGGAGCTTCGCCGAGCAGGACGCGCAGCTGGTGTTCGGGCCGCCGCCGGCGGACGGGGTCAGCGTCGAGCTGACGCCCTCGGCGACCCTCCTCGAACGCAGCGGCACGAACGCCGCGCCCGCGGACTGGCTGCTGCGTCACCGCTCCGCCGAGCAGAGCCTGATCCCGGGGTTCAACGAGCTGCTCGCCCTGGGCGAGGTCAACCTGGAGAGCTTCCACCGCTACGCCCACCAGAGCGCGGTCGCCAAGAAGGCGCTGCGCGACATGGGCGGCGCGACGCTGCTCGCCGACGAGACCGGCCTCGGCAAGACCATCGAGGCCGGGCTGGTGACCAAGGAGCTGCTCCTGCGCGGGCTCGCGCGGCGGGTGCTCGTGATCGTCCCCGCCTCGCTGCTCTCGCAGTGGCGGGGTGAAATGCGCGACAAGTTCCGCCTCGAGTTCAAGGTCGTGCGCGTGCCCTCGGACCTCGCCGACGAGCCGCCGCTGGTGCTCTGCAGCTACGCCACGATCCGCGGCAAGAAGGGCGTGGGGCCCATGCTCCGCGAGCGCGAGGTCGACCTCCTGATCTGCGACGAGGCCCACCACCTGAAGAACCGGGGCACCCAGCAGCACCGCGCGGTGAGCCGCGTGCGCAAGAAGTACGTGCTCCTGCTCTCGGCGACGCCCTTCCACAACAAGCTGCTCGAGCTGAAGAACCTGCTGGATATCCTCAAGCCCGGCCTCTTGGGCTCGACCCGCGCCTTCAACCGCCAGTACGTCGACGAGAAGGACCCTCGCCAACCGCGAAACCTGCACCACCTGCGCGGGCTGTTGGGCGAGGTCATGATCCGCAACCGCCGCGGCGAGGTCTCGGTCAAGCTCCCGCCCCGACGGGCCGCGATCTGCCACGTCGAGCTCAGCGAGGACGAGCAGGCGTTCTACGACGACCTGACCGAGTTCGTCACCGGCGAGGTGCGCGAGCGCGCTGCGGAGGGCGAGCGCGGGCAGCGCTTCGCCACCGTGTTGGCGCTGATCAACCTCCAGCGCTCGCTCTGCTCCAGCCCCCACGCGGTGGCCGGGAGCCTCGGGCGGCTCGCGAGCAGCGACCTGCTGCCGATGGACATCGCCGAGCGCCTGGGCGGCATGGCCGAGCGGGCGCGCGGGCTGACCCGCTGGCGCAAGGCCGAGGCGGTGGAGGAGATCCTCGAGCAGGCGCCGGGCAAGCTGGTCGTGTTCTGCGAGTTCCTGGCCACGATCCGGGAGCTGGTCGCCCGCCTGAAGGCGAAGGGGATTCAGGCCGTGCCCTACCACGGCCAGCTCAGCAGCCAGGAGAAGACCCGCGCCCTCGAGCGCTTCCGGGACGAGGCGCGGGTGCTGATCGCCTCGCGCGCCGGCGCGGAGGGCCTCAACATTCAGTTCTGCTCGCAGGTGCTGAACTTCGACCTGCCCTGGAACCCAATGATCGTCGAGCAGCGGATCGGCCGCGTGCACCGCCTGGGTCAGACCAAGACGGTGACCGTGTTCAACCTCAGCGTGAAGGGGACCATCGAGGCCCGGGTGCTGGAGCTCCTGACCCACAAGCTGCGCTTGTTCACCGCGGTGCTGGGTGAGGTCGACTTGATCCTGGGCGCGCTGCACTCCGAGCGCAGCTTCGAGGACTTGCTCCGCGACGCCTGGCTCAAGGGCGTGGCCGACGGGCGCCTCGACGAGGCCCTCGACCGCTTCGGCGAGGAGCTGGAGAAGGCGCGCGAGACCTACGACGACATCAAGCAGTCCGAGACCCTCCTCGACCGGCTGGTCCCCAAGCAGCGGCAGGAGCAGCCATGAGGGAGTTCTTGCGCGACGTGCTCCAGCGCTTCGGCGCGGAGGTCCAGGACGAGGGGCCCGTGCTCGCGGCGACGATCCCCCCCGAGGGGCCGGCGCAGGAGCTGCACCAACAGCTCGGGGCGACCCCGCGCTTCGTGTTCTCCACCGAGGAGCACGAGGTCGGGACCCAGCTGGTGGCGGCCGGCGGGCACGTGCTGCGGGCCGTCGACGCCTTCCTCGCCGCGCGCTCGGGCTACGTCTACGTGGTCAAGCCGGGCAAGCTGCGCCTGAGCCTCAAGGCCCTGGGGGTCAAGGCCCGCAAGGGCTACAGCCTGGCGATCGGTGAGCGGAGCAACGAGTCGGCCTACGACGTCTACGTCTCCTACTGCGTGCGCTACCACGCCAAGGAGCGCACCGACCAGCTCGAGCTGTTCCGGGTCCACGTCCGCCCCCGGGTGGCGATCACCGCCGAGCGCCTCGAGTCCTTGCCCGCCGAGTTCGCCGACTGGCCGCACAAGGCGCGCAAGCGCGCCCCCGAGGAGGCGATCGCGGAGGCGCTGGCGGTCGCAGACCGCGCGGTCGAGGAGCGCGCCCGCGAGGTCGGCGAGGAGCTCGGCGAAGAGGTCCGCGAGTCGATGGTCAAGGACGTCGGCCGGCTGCACGCCTACTACGCGGGGCAGATCGCCGACTACGAGCGCTCGCGCCGCAACCGCGAGCTGGCGCTGCTGCGGATCGAGGAGCTCGAAGACGAGCGCGAGGTGCGCCTGGCCGAGCTGCAGCGGGCGACCCACGTGCGCGCGACCGTGCAGCCGCTGCAGCTGCTCGTGGTCGAGGTCCCCGTGATCCGCGCCCAGCTCGAGGTCTACGCCAAGGCCGACGAGGGCGCGCCGGCCCTGGGCACGGCCCCGCTGTGGTTCGACCGCACGAGCGGTCAGGCGCACGTCGAGGGCGCCGAGGTGGAGGCGTTCGTCACGGGGCTCTGAGCTTGACCCCTCGCCGTGCTTCGGCCGGGGTCCGATACCTGTATAGGTGGCGTTGGACTTGGACAGACCTCTGTAAACGACTTCGACGCAGACGGCGGCGTCGCACAGCCGGCCGCAGCGAGGCTCGTCGAAGACTTCGGTGATCGCCCTCGGAAACCTCCTCTGCTCAAGGACTTGTCGCTACCCTCGGTAGGGGTACCGTGCCGCATCCGTGCCGCAAAGTCAGAAGGGCGCCGACTTAGGGAGGGTCTCAGGTTCCTTCGCCGATAGGCTCTGGTTGCAGCAGCCAAGCGGTCAATTCCTCTTGCACAGCGTGGAGGGCTGCTCTTAGCCCTTGATCTGGTCCAAGAAGCCGGGCCGAAACCCTCAACCAGATGCCAAGCTGAGTTTTTGGGTTGGTTAGGAATGGCTGCAGCAGTTGTTCAGGGTCACCTGCAACCACAAGCCCTGTGTCTGCAATAAGTGTCAGCGCTTCGCTCCATGCCGCCTCTCTCGACGAGACAGTCAGCAGAGTGCCCTTCAAGTTGTTAGAGAGGCGTTGAAGGTCGGCTCGGAGATCCTCGACGGGGTTAGCCAAGAACCGCTCAGTGGCGCTGATTACAAGGTCCGCTCCGGCGCAGTCAGCACCACTTCCATTCGAACGCAGGCACGATCGGGCCAGGGCAAGGCACGCTCTATTGCGCACAGGCGCGGAAGCCAGCGGCTTGCCCCACTCCTTGAGAAACAAGGACACCTGTTCTGAAGTCAGCGCGCCTTCTGGGAGATCGATCCAGTGCCTATCTGGGAACTCAAGTCGAGCTGCGCCAGATCCAATCCATGCTGCCAACTCCAACCGCTCTTGCGTCAGGTCACCGACCCGCACCCGCTCTCGCAGATACGCAGCCTCGTCCTCCACCGAGCCGCTAGTGACCTTCCCCCGTTTCGGTGGACACCCGCTATCAGTGCCGTCAGGGTGCTAACGGGAGGGCCAAGTGGCTCAGCAGAAGAAACCGCGCAAGCGCAGGAAGTTCACGAAGGAGTTCAAGGCGGACGCCGTTGGGCTGGTGAAATCGGGCAGTAAGAGCATTGGCCAGATCTCCGCCGACCTCGACCTCACAGAGTCGGCCCTGCGCAATTGGGTCAAGCAGGCCGAGATCGACGCAGGCGAGGGCCCAGAGGGCGCACTCACGACTGAGGAGAAGGAAGAGCTTCGAAAGCTGAGAAGGGAGAACCAGCAGCTCCGCATGGAGCGCGACTTTTTAAAAAAAGCGAGCGCCTACTTCGCGGGGGAGAGCTCGAGGTCTTTGAAGTGATTCGGGGCAACCAAGACCAGTTCCCGGTGGCCTTAATGTGCCGATTGCTCGAGGTCTCCAGGTCGGGTTTCTATGCATGGGTGTCGCGACCTGAGTCGACTCGAAGCAGCGAGAACAGGCAGCTCACCGAGGAGATCACGAAGATCTTCGACGATAGCCGGAAGACCTACGGGAGCCCTCGAGTCCATGCCGACCTGAAGGAGCAAGGGTTCGACGTCGGCCGCAAGCGTGTAGCGCGTCTCATGCGACAGGAAGGCCTCAGGGCACGGGGAAAACGGCGTTTCCGAAAGACGACCGACTCGGAGCACAACCGTCAAACCCCGCCGAACGTACTCGATCGCCAGTTCAAGGTCGACGCTCCAAATCGCGTCTGGGCCGGCGACATTACCTACGTCTGGACCCGCGAGGGCTGGATGTACTTGGCCGTCGTCCTCGACCTCTTCTCGCGCAAGGTCATTGGCTGGGCGACGGCGGATCACATGCGGACTGACCTGGTCTTGCTGGCTCTCAGGAGCGCTCTGCTCAGTCGTGGCCCTACGAATGGCCTCATGCACCACTCCGACCGAGGATCTCAGTACGCCAGCGACGACTATCGCAAGGAGCTGAAGGAGCACGGGATCGAGTGCAGCATGAGCCGGAAGGGCAACTGCTGGGACAATGCCGTTGTCGAGAGCTTCTTTGGAACGCTCAAGACCGAACTCGACGCGGCGCAGGGCTGGGACACGCGCGCTGAAGCTCGCTCCGCGGTCTTCGAATACGTCGAGGTCTTCTACAACCGGGTGCGCCGACATTCATACCTGGGCTACGTCAGCCCGGAGACGTTCGAAGCAGAGGCAGCAAGGACCACGAAATCACGATCAGGCGGAGACGCCGCTTAACCAGGGTGTCCACGAAATTGGGGCAGGGTTA